>TARA_R110000782_G_scaffold19101_4_pt1 | contig 42377 bp, 27 predicted proteins | sample TARA_R110000782 | Tara Oceans TARA_R110000782 (sample SAMEA4397859) | marine metagenome | biome: Polar Biome; feature: [SRF] surface water layer (ENVO:00010504); material: water (ENVO:00002006), including particulate matter (ENVO:01000060) such as... | depth 5 m | reverse complement strand
GCCCGTCGAGGACGAGGGTGCCGTCGAGCGTTCCGGACCCGGTAATGGTCTGGCCGGACCCGATCGTGCCGACCACCCCGGCGGTGGTGGTGATCCGTGCGTCGTTGGTGGCGCTCGTCGCTTGCATGATGATCTGGCCGGTGCCATCGATGGAGGCCGTGGCGTCGAAGCGGACAAACGAATCGAAGACCAGTTGATCTCTGTTGATCGTCAGCAAGGCGTTGTTGGTCAGCCCGCCGGTGAGCTTGAGTGTGGAGCCACCGAGCACGCCGAGGTCGCCGGTGTTGGTGACGCTGGCCACGGTGGCCGAGGGGGAAACGTCGATGGTGCCGCCGTTGCTTGTGGTGACGGTGCCGCCGAGGAGGATCGCCGAGGACCCGAGGGTGACGAACCCGCCGTCGGCGTGGATCAGGCCGGTGGGCGATTGGGAGAAGTCGGTGTTGATCTGGATGCCGGGGCCGAGGGGGTCCTGGGCGAGGATGGTGCCGTCGTTGGTGAAGCTGCCGAGGCCGCTGATCGTGCCGTTGCCACGGACCGTGATGCCGGACGCGATCATCGTGTTGATGCCGGTGTTGGATTGGAGCCTGGCGTCGTTGAAGCTGCCCGTCTGTGAGAGCGCGCCGAGGGTGATCGTTCCGCTGCCGTCGATCACGGTCGGCATGCTGAAGGCGAGGATGGAGTCGAAGATGCCGCCGGAGTTGTTGACGAGGATGTCGCCGTCGTTGAACAGGTTCTCGACGGTGATGGAGTTGCCGGTGTTGATGCTCAGCGTGGCGTTCGGGTTGGAGATGGTCAGTCCGGCGATGCTCGGCGAGACGCCGAGCGAGACGGTGTAAGTGCCTGCCAGGGCGATGACGGCCGACTCGGTCGAGGTGTTGGGCACGTCGGCGGGCGTCCAGTTGGCGGGGGTGTTCCAGTCGCCGCCGGCGGGGTTGTTCCAGACGGATTGGGCGTGGGCGGTGCCGGCGAGGGCGACGATGGCGAGCGCGGAGAGGGCGTGGCGGTGTGTCATGGGGCTTCCTGTGCTGAGTCGGTGAGTTCGGAGTGATTCAATATAGCCAGAGGCGGGCGTTTTCCTTATCACTTTCTTTCAGATGAAAAGATGGGGAAGCCGGAGCTTCCCCATCTTCACATCGTCGGGATGTTCGTGGCGTTCCTTACGGGCAGCCGCGGTTGTAGAGGGTGATGTAGAAGGAGATGTCGAAGAAGTTCAGGGTGCCGAAGGGGGCGGCCACGTCGGCCCTGGGGTCACCGGCGTTGTAGAGGGCGATGTAGGCGGCGACATCGAAGAAGTTGGTCACGCCCCAGGGCGGCGCGAAGTCGGCGGCACAGGCCCGGACGGTGATGGTGTCCACGTCGGCCACCCAGTTGTCGAAGGTGTTGGAGTCGCTGTTGCTCGGCTCGGAGACGATGATGCCGACGTAGTAGTCACCGGGCGCGAGGGTGGGCGGGATCTGGACCGAGGTGTTGGTCTGGAGGATCGCCCCGGGGGCCAGGCCGCCGAAGTTGCTGGTTCCCATCAGGGGATCGGCGACCGAGATGAAGTTGTTGGTCGAGATGCGGAAGTCCACCGTGGTGCCCGAGGTGGCCAGGTTGCCGTTGTTGCGGGTGCGGTGGAAGACGTTGATGTTGGTGCCGCGGTAGACGGGGCCGGTCGGGGCGTTGGCCACCTCGGCGGTCAGGTCCGGCGCGGGCGGGGGCTCGGTGCGGAAGGTCCAGGTCGAGCCCGTGGTGGTGCCGGCGGAGTTGACGGTGTCGACGCGCCAGGTGTACTGGGTGTCGTAGGCGAGGTTGGGCAGGTTCCAGGAACTGCCGGAGGTGCTGCCGATGAAGGGCGGCGGGTTGGTGGTGCCGAAGTAGACGCGGTAGCTGGTGGCGCGGGCGGCGGTCGCCCAGTCGAGGTTCGAGAAGATCGACTGGTTGATGCTGTTGTGGGCAGGGACGGGCGACGAGGCCGCGGCGGGCAGGCCGACGGTCACGGTGATCGGCTGGGCGTCCCAGGTGTCCGTGTCATCGTTGGAGTCGGTCCCGGGCAGTCCGGCGTCGGCGATCACGCCGATCCAGTAGTTGCCGGGGGGCGTGTCGATGGGGATGAACGGCGCGGGCACGACGAAGTTGACGTTGGCCATGGCGCCGAAGTCACGGGCGTTCCAGTTCCACGTGGCCAGCAGCGTGTCGGCCTCTGAGATGTTGTTGTTGGTCGAGAGGTAGACCTTGAGCTGGTAGTCGCGTGTCGGCGGGTTGGCGTTGGTCGCGTTGATCATGCGGACGTCGCACGAATCGTTCATGGACGTGCCGGCCTGGACCGTGGTGGATCCGCGGGCGCGGAACATCAGCGGTTCCCAGTCCTCAAAGTTCGTGCGGGTGTCGTTCTCGAAATCGTTCATGTCGAGGACGAACTGCTCCCAGAGCTGGCAGTAGTAGCCGCGGTCGTTGCGGTTGGAGGTCGAGCAGATGCTGTGGACGTAGCGGTTGTCGCCGTCGATGTAGTACATGCCCGAGCCGGACATGCCGCCCCAGACGGTGTCCAGGCAGTTGCCGCCGGTGTTGAGCTGCATCTGGTTGTTGGGGCAGCCGTCGACACCACCGGACCAGTAGTACATCGTCTGGCCGTTGTGCAGGCCGGGGGTGGGGCAGTTCTCGGCGGGGTAGGAGAAGTTGTTGTAGGTGCGTCCCTGGATCGTCCCGCAGGAGCCGCCCCAGGCCCAGCCGTACCAGCCGGTGAGCATTCCCACGTTGCGGGATCCGCCCCGCGAGATGCGGATGACGGCGCAGTCGCGGTCCCAGTCGCCGCTGTTGACGTAGCCGCTGCCGGCGATGTAGAACGAGCCGTAGGCGTAGCCGAAGTTCTCGAACACGGCGTCGCCGGCGGGCGGGACGATGCCGCCGTTGCCGTCCCAGCCGGGGTAGATGTAGATGATGTCGGCCCAGTCGTCGATGTCGCTGGCCCGGTTGTAGACGCAGTGGGCCGCGGTGAGCACGGTGCCCGCGTCGGACATCGTGCCCGAGCAGACGAACCAGCGGAAGTTGTTGTTCACGTCCGTGAACCGCATGACGAGCTTGACGTTGCCCGAGCGGGGCCACGAGTCCAGGCCGCCGGCGGCGACCATGTTGCCGAACGTGCGGGACAGCTCGTCCATGTTGTCGTACGGCGCCACGCCGCGGTACTCGCCCTCGATGCTCTGGCCGCCGATGCGACCGGAGGGAGCGTCCGGGTCGATCTCGAAGGTCTCGCCGGTCTCGGCGTTGTGGACCGTCATGCTGTTGGAGGGCAGGGTGGTCCGCGGCTGGTCGCGGTCGCCGAAGTCGGGCATCGGCATCGGGGGGATCTGGTCGATGGGCGGGTGCATCGGCATGGGTGCCGCGAGGTCGAAGACCTGGCGCTGGCCGAAGAGTTGCTGGGCCCGCTCGCCGCTGTCGGGCACGCCCGCGTCGCGATCGACGGGCATCGGGCGGACACCCTCGGGCTGCGAAGCGCCGATCGCCGCGTGGCCGCTGATGCCCAGACAGACCCCCGTCAGGGTGATCAGCCTCGTGATGTTGTGCAACTGTCTCATGACTCCTGCTCCTGTGTGATGGCGCCCGCGTTCGGCGGGCTTGCGAGATCAACGAGCGGCGGTGGCCGCTTCGATCCGGTGATTGGCGCTGGCGTGTGGCTCCAGCCTTGCGTAAAAGGTCCTCGCGCCCGCCCTACCCACCGCGGCGGGTTCGCGAGGACTCGGGGACGTGTGAGGTCCCGGGGTGGTGAGCGACAGCCATCCGCCCGGCTCACCCAGATTCACAAAGAAAAAGCCCGCTGCGGGGCAGCGGGCTTCTCGGAAACTTGTTGTGCAAACATCATTCACACACCCGGATCAGGGGCATCCGGCGTTGTAGCTGGTCAGGTAGGCGGAGATGTCGAAGAAGTTGAGCGTCCCGAACGGCGCTGCGAGGTCCGCGGCCGGGTCGTTGGCGTTGAAGAGCGACAGGTAGGCGGCCAGGTCGAAGAAGTTGAGGGTGCCGTAGGGCTCGGCCAGGTCCGCGCTGCTGCAGCCGGGGTCGCAGTTGTCCGGGTTGGGCGTCGTCAGCACGAGCTTGTAGATGGTGCCGGCGAAGATATTGGTGATGTAGAGCTCGCCGTTCTCGTCCTCGCCGAAGGAAGAGACGTTGAAGTTGGTGTCGAACGCGGTGCTGCGGGCGAAGCCGTTGGCGGGGTCGAGGTACCAGATGGTGCCGGTGCAGTAGTCGGAGAAGAAGTACTTGCCCTGGTAGTTCGGGCCGAGCTCGCAGCCCCGGTAGACATAGCCGCCGGTGATCGAGCAGCCCAGCGCGTGGCTGTAGTCGTGGACGGGGTCGACCCAGCCGGGGTCGGTGCCGCAGCCGCTGATGCCGGGGGTGGCGATGGTGCCCTCGCGGCAGCGCCAGCCGTAGTGGTTGCCCCCGGGGTCGCCGGCGGGTTCGAAGTTGATCTCCTCGCGGGCGTTCTGGCCGACGTCGGCGATCCAGAGGTCGCCGGTCTGGCTGTCGAAGCTGGTGCGCCAGGGGTTGCGCAGGCCGTAGTCCCAGATCTCGGCCAGCCCGCCGCCCTGGGCGAAGGGGTTGTCGGCGGGGATGGCGAACTCGCGGTTGGGGTCCTGGTTGTCGACGTCGATGCGCAGGAGTTTTCCGAGCAGGACGTTGAGGTTGGACGCCCGGTTGCCGGGGTCGTTGGCCGATCCGCCGTCGCCCATGGCGATGTAGAGGTAGCCGTCGGGGCCGAATCCGACCCAGCCGCCGTTGTGGTTGCTGAAGGGCTGGTTGATGGTCATCAGGATGCGGGCGGAGGCCGGGTCGGCGAAGTTGGGATCGATGGTGCTGCGGGTGTACTCGGCGACGACGGTGCTGCCGGAGTTGTTGGTGTAGTTGATGTAGAACTTGCCGTTGTTGTCGTAGTCGGGATGGAACGCCAGGCCGAGGAGGCCGCGCTCGCCGCCGCTGGCGCTGATGGCGTCGATATCGAGGAACGGGGTCGCCTGGAGGTTCCCGTTGCTGTCGATGATCCGGATGCGACCGGTCTGCTCGAGGACAAAGAGGCGGCCGGAGCCGTCGCCGGCGTGGGTGGCGAAGACGGGGTTGGACAGCCCGCTCATGTAGAGCTGGGTGGTCATGGTTTGGGCGTGGGTGACCGTACCGGACGCCGCAAGAAGGGCGGCGCCCACAAGAACAGACTTCAGCATGGCTCTCGCCTCCGTGTCGGTGCAACAACCGCCCGAACGAACGCGCCCGGGAGGACCCCACCCCTCCAAACTATCCCCGTTTCAGGCCGGATTCAAAGCGAATCCGGGGTAGAGGCCCGAACAGAGAAACAAATCTGCGCCCGGCACCGGTTTCGGGTGCGGGAATCCTTCCATATTCCGTACAAACCGGGTTATGGGCACCCGGCGTTGTAGGCCGCGATGAAGGCGGCAATGTCGAAGAAGTTGAAGGTGCCGGACGGTTCGGCGAGGTCGGCGGCCGGGTCCTGGGCGTTGTAGAGGTTCAGGAACGCGGACAGGTCGAAGAAGTTCAGCACGCCGAACGGCTCGGCGAGGTCGGGGGGGCAGTCGGTGACCCAGTTGGACGGGTCGAAGTGCCACTCGATGTCCAGCATGAGGTTCGTTGCGGTGGACGCGTCCGCGGGGTGTGTCAGGACCGAGTCCATCGAGTAGAGGAACGAGCCGCGGGGCGTGTCCATCACGCCCGCGAGCGGCTGCCTGCCGAAGAAATCGAACAGGTTAATGAATCCGTAGCCGTGCTGCACGCACAGGTCGTGCAACTGCGCGGTCTGGGTCGCGAGGCGCTGGTTCCGCTCGTCCGTTCCGAGCGGCCACGGCGCGACGAACACGAAGCCGGGTGCGCCGAGGCCCATCCCGGCGTGGCGGGCCGTGATGCGTTGGGCGAGGGCGCGGAGGTTCAGGGGGTAGGCGGACGGGTTGGTGATCGCGTCGTAATCGTCTTCGCGGTTGTGCCCGAGCACGATCATCACCGTGTCGAAGCCCTCGTTCATCGCGATGATCGCGTTCAGCGCGTCATCGGTGAGCGTGTTGAGATGATCCCACGCCGACCAGCTCGATTGGCTGACGTGGCTGACCAACAGGCCGCGATCGGGAAACGCGGCGTCCTGGGGAGAATCGTGCAGCAGCGTGCCGAGGATGTTCAGGGTCCGGTCCGTGTCCTGCGCGTTGCTGTCGCGGATGGTCACGCCAACGGGCAGATCCCCGGGCGTGCCGAGCACCCCCGCGGCGCGGATCGGCTGGTTGAACCAGCGGACCGTGCCCGAGCCGTCGAGGGCCGGGCCCGGGTCACCGGGCAGTCCGAAGTCCGTGCTCTGGCCGTTCTGTGTTCCGCGGCGTTCGCTCAGCCGGAACCGCGCGAATCCTCCGGGCATGTCGTACACCGCGATCCTGGCGTTTTTGCGCGAATCGAAGTCGCGGGGACGGGTTGAAGCGCTCTGGACGAGCCCCGTGACGCCGAGTTCGGAGAAGTTCGGCTGGATGGTGCCCAGCACCGAGAACCGCCTGGAATGGTGGAAGTGCGATCCCGTGTTTCCGTCGCCGTGATCTTCACCGAGCCCGACGCGGACCGACGAGAGGACCGCGCCGTACGCGGGCCCGGTGACGCTCGTGAACAGCACGCCCGCCCCGCCCTGGTACTCGCACGAGAGCAGTCGTCCGACGATGTCCGCGTCCCACTTCTGCACCTGGCCGGCCAGGCGGTTGGACGACTGGCCCATCTGGGAGTCGCCGACCAGCAGCAGCTTGATCAGGCGCTGGTCCGACTCGGGCGGGAGGGCCACCGTGTGCAGGTTGAGGTTGAGCGGCTGTTCCGACGCCGCGCTCGTGAGCGGGGCGATCGCGGCCGCACAGGTAAAGACAACTGCCAGACTGCGGATCACCGGCGGCTCCTCGCTGCTCTCGGATCAGGGGCACCCGGCGTTGTACGCCGCGATGAAGCTGGCGATGTCGAAGAAGTTGAAGGTGCCGAAGGGCGCGGCGAAGTCGGCGGCGGGGTCCTGGGCGTTGTAGAGCCCCAGGAAGGTCGCCACGTCGAAGAAGTTGAGCACGCCGTCGGGGTTGCCGGGCGGGTTCAGGTCCGCGGGGCAGGGCGGCGCGAAGGCGAGTTCGGCGAAGTCCATCTCGACGGGCGGGCTCTTGCCGAGCAGTTCCCACTGCTCGTAGAGCACCTGGCCGGCGGTGTTGGTGGTGTTCTCGTCGCGGAGGAACTCGATGTACTCCTTGGACGCGGTCTGGTAGAAGGTGCGGACCTCGGCGCGGGCGGCGTTGGCCGGCACCGCGTAGGCGGTGTCGTCCCAGTACTGGCCGTCGGCGTACGTCGCGCCCACCGGGGCGGCCTGGACGGACTCGAAGCCGGCGTTGGTGAAGCCGCGGGGCGGGATGCGGTTGTCCTTGAGCCACTCGTTGTTGAGCACGAAGTGGAACGACTCGCCGACGGGCCGCCCGGAGGCGCCGGCCGCGTGGGCGTCCATGCCGAGCTTGCCCTCGTACACCTTGGTGTCCGTGGTGACCAGGTCGGCGGTCGCGTTGTCGTAGGCCCCGTGCTCGAGGATGAGCGCGTCGGCGGCGTCGTAGAAACGCACGTTGACCCACATCCGACGGCCCTCGGGGTAGCCCGTGGGCAGCTTGTGACCGGACTGGTTGATCACCCGGACGATCAGGTCCGAGCCGGCGTGGGTCAGTTCCATGTCGGACGCGTTGCGGAGCATCTCCTCGGCCCGGGCGATGGACTGGTTGACGCTGGCCTCGGAGAGGTAGGTCTCGGAGTCGTCGTAGAGGTTGCGGATCGCGGCCAGCACCCAGTTGTTGCCGCCATTGAAGGAGTGCAGGGGCATGTCGTCACGCGGGGGCTCGAAGCGGCAGCCCTGGGCGGTGACGTCGGGCATGTGGCAGTCCTGGCAGGTGGAGACCTCGAGCTTGTTGCCCCCGAAGCGGCCGCCCATGTCGATCGGGGCCACGGCGAAGGCGGACATGGCCCACTCGGAGTAGGTCCGCTCGACCGGGAACATGTCGTACTTGCTCTGGCTGGGGTGGGCGGTGTCCAGATCGTTGAGCGTGTAGGAGCCGTCGGGCTGGCGGGTGTAGACGGGGTTGGACACGTCGTGGCAGGTGGCACACATCGCGCTGTCCTGGTGGAACGGCGACTGGGCCCACTCGTGGTAGAAAAAGTCCGGGCCCATGTCGAACGGTCCGCGCCGCACGTCGTCGGGGTCAACCACGAAGTTGCCGCTGTGCGGATTGGGCGGGATGGCACCGAGGGCGGCCAGGATGCCCTGGTCGGCCGGCGGCGAGACGCCCGGCTTGTAGTCGGGGTCGACCATGCGGTGGCAGAAGTTGCAGCTGACCCCCTGCATGTCGGCACCCGACAGGGCGGATCCGTCTGTGGGGGTGGAGTTTCCGGCCAGCCAGCCGCCCGGCGTGTGGCAGCGGATGCACAGGTCGCCGGCGAAGGCGGCGTCCTGGTTGGCGATGGCCAGGCAGGCGTGGAAGAGCGGGTCGCGTGCGGCCTGGCCCATCATCGATGCGGTCCAGTTGGTCCATGGCTCGTGGACCTCGTCGTAGAGGCCGTGGCAGGTGGCGCAGGCGGTCGCGTCGACGATGGGATGGTTGAGCGTCTCGGGCTGGGTGCCGTCGAGGAAGAAGTCCTCGAGGGTGGTGGGCACCTGGGTGGGCTCGGCGAACGTGAGCGTGACGAACGCGGCGGCGCCGGTCACGCCGCCGGCCCAGGCCAGCGTCCGGGCGATCCCTCTGAAACTGCTCATCGCTGCGCTCCCCTTCTGCGTGCCGTCACAGGGCGGTCACCCGGCGGTGTAGTGTCGCCCACGGCGCGGCGGCCGACCACGGGCTTGGCGAAAGTTCGGCTTCTCGGCCGTCCCGTCGGCGTGAACGACCGGGTTATGGGTCCTCTGGCCGGTTCAGACGCCCGCAGATCACGGGCAACCGGCGTTGTACAGGGTCAGATACGCGGCCAGGTCGAAGAAGTTCCACGCCCCGAACGGCTCGGCCAGGTCGGCCCCGGGATTCTGGGCGTTGTACAACGCCAGGTAAGCGGCCAGGTCGAAGAAGTTCAGCTGGCCGAAGGGCTCGGCGAGGTCGGCCGGGCAGCCCGACAGCGGCTGGTCGTCCAGCGCGAGCGAGACGGCGTCCCAGGTGCCCTGGGCACCGACCACGCCGATCAGCGTGGCCTGACCGTTGGCGGGGTTGATGGTGTAGAGATGGCTCGAGATCTCCTCGAAGTTGCCCGGCGAGGTCTCCCGGAAGCCCTGGATCAGCGCGTAGAGCGTGCCGTCGGCCGCCCAGTCCAGCCCGGTCTCGAACTGCGGGTTGAAGCCGATGCCGGACACCAGCGGCTGGCTGAGCACGGTGTTGTTGTCCAGGTTGAGCTGGTACAGGCGGAGCGAGCCGCCGCCGGTCAGGCCCAGGCCCCAGATCTGGCCGGCGGGGTAGGTCGGGTGGCCCTCGGGCACGGTCGCCAGCGAGCTGAGCGAGACGTTGAGGATGTTGTGCACCCCCAGCACCGCGCCCGTCGAGCCGTTGGCCCGCACGATGCGGCCGAAGCCGGAGACCGAGGTGGTCGCGTAGGCGACCGCGCCGTCGTTGGAGAAGGTCAGCCCCGCCACGCCTGATTCCATGAAGCCGATCGAGTCGATCAGGGTGTTGGTGTCGCTGACCGGCTCGGGGATGCGCAGGCTGTTGGTGGTGTTCTCGAACGCGACGAGCACGCCGTCGCCGGGGCGCACGTCCAGGCCGCCGAAGCGCAGGTCGTCCGCCGGGCGGGAGAGCGGCGTGACCTGCGACGGGTCGGCCAGGTCGATCGCGGCCAGGCGTCCGATCTCGACGCCCGGGGCGTTGAAGAACCCCGAGCCTTCCATGATGAACGCGCGGGTGGGAGCGCCCGCGTGGGCGAGCCCGGCTCCCAGAGCGATCGAAGCGGCCACCAGAGCTATGGCATTGCGGGTGTTCATCGGTCGTCCTCCTTGCGGTCTTCGGGGCGGGCACGCTCGTCGGCGACGGCCTGCGCGACGCTGCGGGACTCGGTCACCGGCGTGCGGTCGATCTCGGGCGGCGGGCCCAGGCGGAGCGCGCCGCTGGGCGTGACGCGGGTGATGTAGCGGAAGTCGGTTCCCGTCGCCTCGGTCTGCACCACGAGGCCCGCGCGTGTGACCTCGTAGACGCCGGTGGTGGTGGTGACCAGCAGGTTGCCGTTGTCCAGCTCGGCGATGCCGCGGAAGAGGCTGAGCGTGCCGGGGCTGTACTGACCGACGAGCGTCGCGTCGGGGGCGAACTCGAGGATCACGCCGGATGAGAACTCGCAGAGCAGGAGGTTGCCGTTGCCGGCGATGGCCATCTGCTGGGGGAAATCGATCTGCGGCACATCGAAATCGCTGGTGAAGCGTTCGTCGAACTTGCCGTCGAGGGTGTAGCGGACGATCGCTCGCTGGCCCTCGTCGGCGATCAGCACTTTGCCGTTGTACTCGATGGCGTCGAACGGGCCGCGGAGGCCGCCGTAGCGGTTGAAGGCGAAGTCGGTCAGTTCCGCGCCGGTGGCGGAATCGAGGCGTTTGACGTTGTTCTGGCTGACGAGCAGCGCGTTGGTGCCGCCCGCGTTGCAGACGAGCACGTCGCCGGCGCCGGGCCCCTGGGTGAGCACGTGCCCGCCCCGCATGTTGTCCATGATCTGGGTGTCGCGCACGCCGCCGAGGGAGAACACGCGTATGAACGACCGGTCGGCGCCGAACTCGCTGACCACGTCGGCGAACTGGTCGGTGACCAAATAGGTCCCGGTCGCGGAGACGAGCACCTCGATCGGCCGGTTGAACACGTCCACGCCGCCGACGGTGCCCGGGTCCGTCAGGAACGCGTTGCTCACCAGCGCCCCGTCCGCGGCCGAGAAGGCCCAGACGCGGTCGGACTGCGAGTCGGGGATCAGCAGCAGGTCCTGCTGGGCGGACGCGCCGGCGGCTGCGGCGGCCAGAGCGAAGACGGGCGAGAGTCGCATGGGGTTTCCTCCGTTCCGGGGCAAGGCCCGGCGGGTTACGGGCATCCGGCGTTGTACGACGCGAGGTACGCGGCGAGGTCGAAGAAGTTGAGCTGACCGAAGGGCGCCGCCAGGTCGGCGGCCGCGTCGCCGGCGCTGTACAGCGTGAGGTAGGCGGCGAGGTCAAAGAAGTTGAGTTGGCCGAACGGCTCGGCCAGATCGGCCGCCGAGCAGCCGGGGCTCAGGTTCACGACGGCCAGCCCGTCGCCGATCGGCGCGGCCACGGCTATCACGGCGCCGTCGGCGCTCTGGGCCATGGCCGACGGGCCGACGCCGAGGTCAAAGTCGGCACGCTGGAAGGTGGACGCGTCGAAGACGCTCAGCGTGCCGGACTGGCTCTGCGCAAAGCCCACGCTGCCGCCGAGCGTGGTGCTGACCTCGCCGTACGCCACGCGGACGGTGTTGCTCGCGCCGTCGTAGACCAGGCCCACCGGACGGTCGGGCAGGTCCAGGTTCACGATCGGGGCGCCGGTGGCGACGTCGTAGGCCGTCACGCGGCTGTCGCCCCAGTTGTTGACCCACAGGCGTCCTTGCCCGTCGTCGGCGAGGTGCCAGGGGCTGTCGCCGACCGCGATGGTTCGCAGGAACGCGGGCGGGTTCTGCGTGTTGTCGAACACGGTGACGGTGTCATTGTTGCGGTTGGCGGCGTAGAGGCGGGCGTCGTCCGGGCTGAACGCGACGACGGTTGGGAACCCGGCCGAGGGCAGGTTGGTCTGGAGGGACCAGGTGGCCGCGTCGACGATGGTGACCACGTCATCGAAGCTGCCGGCCACGGCCAGACGCGAGCCGTCGCCGGAGAGCGCCATGCCGGAGTTCTGCGAGAACGAGTAGCCCACGCCGCCCATGTTGCCGGTCAGAATCTTGGGCCCGGCGACGGTGTTCGTGTCCAGGTCGATCCGCCAGACGCCGTCGCCGTCGGCCACGACGCCGAGGTAGGCGTACCGCCCGTCGGGGCTGATCGCCACCGCCCCCGCGCGCCGGGAGATGTTCACCGGCGTGCTGGCGGCCGTCGCCAGGTCGATGACGGTGGCGAAGGACGAGTCCAGGTTTCCGACCACGGCCTTCGAGCCGTCTGGCGTGACGGCCACCGCCGAGGGCCGCTCGCCGAGCGGGGCCACACCGACCACGGCGTTCGTCGCGGTGTCCACCACCGCGGCGTTGTCGGAGAAGATCGACACGCCCACCGCCCGCGTGCCGTCGGGCGTCAGGGCGATCGTTCGGCAGCGGTCGCCCTCGACCTCCGGCCCGGTCCGCTGGAAGGCCAGCAACGAGCCGCCCGCGCCCTGCACGTCGGCGACCACGAGGTCGTCCCCGAAGGTGGTCGAGCACATCGCGGCCCGGTGCGCCACGGGCGAGACCGCCCCGTGCTCGACGGATACGGCGTTGTTCACCTGCGCCGCCAGCGTGCCGGTCAGCATGTCGATCACCGCGCCGCGGAAGCCCACGCCCACGGCGTAGCGTCCGTCGAACGTAGTGATCAACTCGTTGATGCTCGCGGTGTTCAGCGACGGGCCGAACGCGCCGCTCGTCAGGTCCACCACCCGCGCGGCGTTCTGAACCGCCGCCACGCCGATGGTGCCGCTCTGGTTGACCGCCACCGGGCCCCAGAGGTTCTCCGGCGCGTTGAAGGCGTTGACGACCGCTTCCGTCGCGGTGTCGATCAGGGTCAGCACGCGGGTCGTTCCGCCGTGGGCGACCGCCACGCGGGATCGGTCGCCGGACAGGGCCACGCCCTGGGGCGCGTCGGGCACGGCGATGCGCCGCACCGCCCCCGTGCGGACGTCGACGAACTGAACCTCGTCGGCGCCGAAATCGGCGTTGACGATCCGGTCGGCGTCGACAAAGGCGAAGGGCGTGTACTGGATCGAGGTCGCCGGCCCCTCGAACGAGAAGCTCAGGCGCCCGCCGAATCCCACGCCCGCGATGGTCCGCGCCACCGTCGCCGACGCGATGTCGATCACCGCGATCTGCGAGTCGAAGCCGATCCCCACCGCGGCGAGGTCACCCGCGGGGCTGATCGCCACCAGACCGGGGTTGACGCCCACGGGGATCACGGCGGATTCGGTGAAGGTGGTCAGGTCCACGATCGATACGGTGTTGTTGTCGATGTTGGCGACGACGGCGGTGGATCCGTCGGGCGTCACGCCCACGGCCTGTGCCGCCCCCGAGACCGGGACGGCGCCGAGAAAGGCGAGCGACGACGCGTCCCACACGACCAGGTTACGGCTCTCGCGGTGCGCGATGACGATCTTCGACCCGTCCGGGGTGTAGACGACGTCCGAGGGTGCATCGCCTTCCGGGTCGCTTCCGGTCAGCACAAACGAGGCGTCGGCCGCGCCGCGGGCGGCGTTCGCCAGGACGCCCCTGGCGTCAGAGAGATCCCACGCAGACGCCCGGAGGGCCCGCGCGTCCGATGCCGCGACCCATTCCGTCGCGGGCGCCGCGTCCCCGTCCGGATGACCGGCCGACGCGCCGGCGCCGGCGAGCAGCAGGAGCGCGAGGGCCGCGGGCGGGGCGGGACGGCGTCGGGCGGGATGGCGCATGGTCGCTCTCCGGGGGTGCAAGGGGGCCGAGGGTCAGGGACAGCCCGCGTTGTACGACGCCAGGTACGCGGCGACGTCGAAGAAGTTGAGCTGGCCGAACGGCTCGGCCAGGTCCGCCGCGGCGTCGCCGGCGTTGTAGAGCGACAGGAACGCGGCCAGGTCGAAGAAGTTGAGTTCTCCGAACGGCTCGGCCAGGTCGGCCGGGCAGGGCGTGTCGGTCACGGGCGTGGCGACCCAGACGCCCACGGTGCCGTTCTGCAGGAAGGCGGCGAACGCCACCTGGCCCGCGTCGTTGATGTCGATCACGCCGCTGAGGGTCTGTCGTCCGGTGCCCGGTCCGAAGTCAAAGCCGAGCGGGAGCGGGCCCAGGTCGGTCTCCATGATCTGGCCGTACTCGACGAGCTTGACGAGGTTGTCCCCGTCGCCGACCCAGATGGCGGTGGAGTTCTGGGCGACGTCGGTGGCGCGGAACGCGGCCCAGCCGTCGCTGTTGACCACGGGCGGGAAGTTGACCAGCGACGAGTTGTTGATGTCCGGGTTGTTGCCGTCGGCGATGACGGTCGTCGGGCCGCCGTCCCAGCGCATCACCTGCCACACGGAGTCGGCGCTGCGCCGGGCGCTGAACACCACCCGCCCGTCCTGGCTGAGCCCGATCGAGTTGACGAAGCTGCTCAAGCCCGAGCCCGTCTCCGCGACGGTGGTGGGGGTGTTGTCCGGCTCCCAGCGGACGATCCGACGGGTGGGCCCGGTCTGCGGGATGGTGTTGGAGGCGACCTGCCGGGCGTCGTTGATCTTCGGCGAGAACAGGAACGAGTACGCGCCGGAGAAGGTGTCGGCGACCAGCCGCTGGGTGCGCACGCCGGAAACGAACTCGTCCACGACGGTCTTGTCGCCGGCGAATCCGAAGTCGCCGCGGTAGCAGATGGCCCCATCGGCGGTCACGTCCACGCCGCCGAAGCCGGAGGTGCCCTGCGGCCCGCCGATGTTGAATCGGTCCACGAGCGTTCCGGCGGTGTCGTAGACCGACGCTCCGCCGTCGAACCCGGAATCGCCGATGCCCAGCAGCCCCTCGCGGACCGAGATCTGGGTGGTCCAGACCGGGTCGGCGCTGTTGGCCGAGAGGACCAGCCCGCCGACGCCGCCCTTGCCGACGAAAATCCCCTCGGTGATGCCCCCCGAACCGATGAAGGTCCGAACCGCGACGGTGCCGTCGGCGTCCAGCGTCACGTACTGGCTGGAGAGCGAGCTGATGTCGGGGAGGTTGAAGGCCGGCAGGTTGGGGTCGAGGCTGGACCGGCACTGCAGCTCGAAGGTCCACTGGGTGGGCACGGACGCCGTCGCGGCCGAACCGGCCAGCGCGGCAACAACAAACAGGGGCAAACGCATGCGGCAACCTCGCGTTGTGGGGGTTCTCTCTTCGTCCGGGGGTCGGCCGCGGGTTGGGGCCGATGCCGACGCCTGTTTACCCTACCAGCCCGGCGGGATTGGTCCAAGCCCCAAGACGAGGTATCGGCCGCAAATGCGGTGATTTCGGCTGGTCGGGCGTCCGGCCAAGGGGGGATTTGCCCCCGGGGGCGCGACGGCCCGGGCGATTCATGGCACAATGGCGCGGGAACGCCGCTCGCGGGGAGCGAACGGGCGGACGCAGCGGACAGGACAGGGGACGCGACTTTGACCACGCCCGAGTACCACGTCATCACCGACGCGAAGACCATGGCGGTGCTCATCGCCCCGGCCCGGCTGGAGATTCTCGACGCCGCGTGCGTGCTCGGCGTCTGTTCCGCGGGCGACATCGCCGAGATGACCGGTCGCTCGCGGACCTCGCTGTACCCGCACATCGAGCAGTTGCTCGCGGCCGGTCTGCTGCTCGACGCGGGGACCCGCCCGGCGGGCAACCGCTATGAACAGCTCTACAAGCCCGTCGCCCGGCAGATCAACATGCGGCACGACAGCTCCGATCCGGAGAACGTGGCCAACCACGCCGCGTACGGCAAATCGATCTGCCGCCAGCTCGCCCGGGTGTTCGAGCGGGCGACGCGCCACCCGGACATCCGCCCCCGCGGCCCGCACCGCGACACGCACTGCGGCGCCCAGACCGCCTGGGTCGACGACGCCACGCTCGCCGAGATCAACCAGCACATCAACCGCATCTGGGAGCTCTGCCGCCACAGCGAGCCGGCCGCGGGCAAGCGGCTCGTGCAGATCGGCGTGGTCGTCGGGCCGGTGCGGCGCAACGGCAACGGGCCGGACTGAGCCGGCCCGCCGCGTCAACGGTTCAGAGCGATGCGGCCCCGGATCAGGGGCAGCCGTCGTTGTAGGCGGAGATGTACTCGGCCACGTCGAAGAAGTTGAACACGCCGAAGGGGGCGGCCAGATCGGCGTCCGGGTTCTGGCTGTTGTAGAGCGAGATGAAGGCCGAGACGTCGAAGAAGTTGAGCACGCCGTCACCGTTGATGTCGGCGACGCAGCCCACGCAGTCGGTGGTGCCGGGGCCCTGCCACTGCCCGCCCACGCCGCTGCAGGTGTCGAAATCGAACTGCAGGCAGTTGCCGTTGGACGGGATGTAGCACGCGCCCACGCAGGTGACGTCGGCGCACTCGGTGCCGGCCCCGCGGAACTGCCCGCCCAGGGCGATGGCCTCGTCTTGGGTCAGCCCGTCGGCACAGCCGCCGTCCGGCAGACACACAGCGCCGGTCGGGTCGGAGTTGCACTCGACGATGGCGCGGATGACCCAGTCGCCCGACACGCCCAGAGAGCAGGCGTTGGTCCAGGTGACGCCGTTGACCTTCACCGCGTTCTTGCCGGGCTGGCAGCCGCTGTCGTCCGAGACGACCGTCCCGTGCGAGAAGTTGTTGACGTTGGATTCGAAGAAGCGCAGCGACACGACAAACGTCTCGCCCGCGGTCACAGGGATGCTGATGGGGATGGTCTGGTCCTGGTCCTCGTAGCGGAACACGTTGAGCCCGCCGTCGGTCAGCACCGGGGCCAGCAGTTCCTTCTTGAGCGTGCCCGGCACGGGGAAAGTCCCGCCGCGGTAGATGTTGATCGAGTCCTCGACCACCTGCCCGCTGCCGCCGAAAAACGACCGCCAGAAGATCTGGATACCGACGATGTTGCCGGCGCACGGGCTGGTCAGCCAGACCGCGGCCTCTTCGTTCTGGGCGAAGCACGGGCAGATGTTGACCGACCCGCCGTCGACGAGCGAGTCGTTCTGCAGGACGATCTCGTCGGCCAAAGCGGTGGTGCCGATCAGCAGCGCTGCCAGGGTAAGAACACGGGTTTTCACGGATGTCTCCTCGTCGATTCGTCCCAGATCAATCTACCACCGATCCGTACCAAACCCAGCACGGTTCCTGCCGGATGCCTGCCGATCGCCGCCCATCGGGTCCGCAAGGTCCGAGAGTCCGTTCCGCAGCCGGGCCGGACCCTCCGCGGAACGGCCCCGACCTACAGTTGGAATCACCGCCCCCGCAGGGGGCCAGATTCGGGAGATGTCAGTGGCGAACAAGCACTTCGATGTACTCGTGATCGGCGGGGGGCCCGGCGGCTATGTCGGGGCCATCCGGGCCGCCCAGCTCGGCTACAAGGTCGGGATCGTCGATCGGGCCAAGCTCGGGGGCGTGTGCGGCAACTGGGGGTGCATCCCCTCCAAGGCCCTGCTGACCAACGCCGAACTGATGGAAAAGCTCCACGAAAAGGACGAGTTCGGTCTCTCCATGGGCGAGATCAAGGTCGACTGGGACAAGGTCATCGGACGCTCCCGCGCCGTCGTCGACAAGATGAGCAAGGGCGTCGAGTTCCTGATGAAGAAGAACAAGGTCGAGCACTTCTTCGCCCACGCCAAGATCACCAAGGCCGCCCAGGGCGGCAAGCCGTGCGAGGTCGAGATATTCGACTGCGAGGTCAACGAGGCCTTCACCCCCGCCCCGGCCAAGCCGGCCGCCAAGCCCCGCGAGACCGTCACGGCCGACCGCGTGATCATCGCCACCGGCGCGGTCGCCCGCGACCTGCCCTTCGCCAAGTTTGACGGCGACAAGGTCTGGGGCGCCCGCGAAGCGATGCTGAACAAGGAGCGCCCCAAGAGCCTGATCATCGTCGGCGCCGGCGCTATCGGCATGGAGTTCGGCTACTTCTACAAGCAGTTCGGAACCGAGGTCACCATCGTCGAGATGCTCGACCGCCTGGTCCCCATCGAGGACGAGGACATCGGCAAGGCGATGACCAAGCTCTATCAGAAGAGCGGGTTCAACGTCAAGGTCTCGACGGGCGTGCTGGACGTCAAGAAGTCCGCCAAGGGCGTCGAGGTCGTCGTCGCCCCGATGAAGGACGGCAAGCCGGACGAGTCCAAGAAAGAAACGCTCAAGGCCGACAAGGTGCTGCTGGCCATCGGCGTGGTCGGGCGATTCGACGGGCTGTTCGACGATTCGCTCAAGCTCGAGACGGTCAAGGGCCACATCAAGACGGACTACGTGCCGCTGGGCAACGATTCGCCCACCGACCCCAGGCCGCTCGAGTACAAGACCAACCTCCCGGGCATCTTCGCCATCGGCGACGTGATCGGCCCGCCCTGGCTGGCCCACGTGGCGGAGGAAGAGGCCACGCTGTGCGTGGAACGGTTCGCGTGGAAGGACAAGAAGCTCGACCACGAGCCGATCCCGATGGACTACACCGTCATCCCCGGCTGCACCTACTGCCAGCCGCAGATCGGCTCGGTGGGCTTCACCGAGCAGGCGCTCAAGGCCAAGGGGCTCAAGAAGGGCGAGGACTACGAGGTCGGCAAGTTCAACTTCTCCTCGCACGGCAAGGCCGTGGCCGCCAAGCACCCCGACGGCATGGTCAAGATAATCCGCGGCCTGCCCCGGGGCGAGATCCTCGGCTGCCACATCATGGGCGATCAGGCCACGGAACTGATCTCCGAGATGACCCTGGCCCGGCGCCTGGAGGCCACGACGGAGGAGATCATCGCCACCGTCCACGCCCACCCGACCATGCACGAGGCGCTGCGCGAGGCCACCCTGATCTCCGAGGGGCGCGGCGTCAACTCCTGATCGGCCGCTTCCAGCAAGATCTACCCCGAAGAGGGCCACCCATCCCGGGTGGCCCTCTTCCTTTGTTTGATCGATTCTGCGTGGGGCGATCCCGAACGGCGTGGCGCGGGCGTCGACGCTCCGCTCTGTGCCTTGGCCAACAACCAACACACAGGAGAACGCCATGAAAACCGCCATCCAACTCATCGCACTCGCCGGCAGCGTCCCGGCCGCCCTCGCCCAGCCGTTCGTGCACAACATCGGTGAGCCGACGCAGTCCCGCGAGTTGTGCAACGACCTGACCATCCTCTCCGGCGACGAGATCGCCTCCGTCGGATCGATCTCGTTCGATACCGCAAACCTCACCATCGACGGCTACGTGCTCGTTGCCGACCCCGACGGCGACGCGCTGGTCAGCTGGATCGTCGAGGATCCGGACGCCCAGCGCCACCCCCTGATCGCCGCACGCGAGGACCCCGACGACAAGCAGCTCATCGTGCTCGAGGACGCCGTCCTCTCTCCCTCGCCCATCGACACGGACCTGATCCTCTTCAAGATCGACCCGTTCACGGGCGTGCTCGGCTACCAGATCCGCTACGACGACGCCGCCAACGGGCGCAACCTCGGGATGGAACTCGACGGCCAGACGGGCCTGGTCGCCGCGTCCGTCTACAGCACCGCGGGCGACACCCAGCCCACGCTGCTGCGATTCCGCAACGCCTCCGGCATGCCGGTGTTCCATTTCCGCTACGCCACGCTCGACTTCCCCGCCTTCAACGCGCGATTCTTCGACGTGGCGGTGGACCCAGACTCGGGCGACATCTTCGCCGTCGGCAGCGTGCTGCTCGACGTGCCCACCTTCACGCCCGAGAGCGAGCTGCTGGTCGCGCGGTTCACCGCCGCCGGCATCCCGATCTGGTTCAACGCCTACGAGATCCGCGTCGAGAACAACGACGACGCCGGCCCCACCGAGGGCGCCAGCATCGAGTTCACCGCCGCCGGGCTCGTGGCCGTCACCGCGCGGGTGGGCGACCCGAACTTCGGCCCGCTCTCGGCCCACCTCGTGCTCGACCCGCTCGCCGGCGCGCCCACCGCCGCCGCGGCGCTGGCCAACCCGCAGGCCGCCATCGACCCGGCCACCTCATCCCTCGAGCTGCGGCCGGACGGCACGATGCTCGTTTCAGGAACCCTCTCCGACGTCACCGGCCGCCCCTTCCCCGCCATGTGGACCTTCGACGCGGGCACCGCCGCCTTCAACTGGGCCTGGGTGCCCGACGTCGAGGACGGGGCGGGCCACTCCGCCATCCCGCAGGGCCCCCGGGGCCCGCTGCTCGGCGGCATCGTCTTCCCGCCCCTCGGACCCATCGGCGGCCTGCGCGACGTGCTCCTCGCCCGCACCCCGCCCTCCGGCGACGGCCTGTGCCCCAAGACCCCCGACCTCCGCGAGCTGGACGTCAACCTTGCCCGCCTGAGTTTCCCGGTCATTCCCATCGAGATGCCCGACCCGAGCCAGGCCGGCCTGGCCGCCACCCCGGGCGATCCCGTCCGGCGCTTCGTCTGCCGCCTGTGCCCGGCCGATCTGGCCCCGCCCTTCGGCGTGCTCAACTTCTTCGACATCGCGGCCTACATCGCCCTCTACAACGCCATGGATCCGGCCGCGGACCTGGCACCCCCCTTCGGCGTCTGGAACTTCTTCGACATCGCCGAGTACATCGCGCAGTACAACGCCGGATGCCCCTGATTTCACCGGGCCGACCCTGATTTCGGCCATCCTGCCCGAAACCCCTGCCGCCGCGGCTTTCGCGGCGGCTTTTCGTTGACAGGGCGAACCCCCCGGTGGTTTGATTTCTGGAAATGACCGGGCCCGACCCGCCCGGTCCAGGAGATTCCAGCATGCGCACGATCCATCTCTCGTTCTCGCTGGGGCTCGCGCTCGCCGCGGGTATCCCGGCCCCTGTTTTCGCCCTCGGCGGCACGCCGTCGGTCTTCTTTGTCGACGACGACGCCCCGCCCGGGGGCGATGGCTCCTCGTGGAACACCGCCTTCCGGTACCTCCAGGACGCCATTGCCGCCGCGGCCGCGACGGGCGGCGGTGAAATCAGCGTCGCCCGGGGCGTCTACCGGCCCGACCGCTCGTCCGACGCCCCCGCCGGCACCGGCGACCGGCTCGCGAGTTTCCGCCTGGTCGACGGCGTGGCCCTCCGCGGCGGGTACGCCGGGCTCGGGCACGCCGACCCGGACGAGCGCGATCCCCGGCAGTTCCCGGCCGTCCTCTCGGGCGACCTCGCCGGGGACGATGACGCCGCCTCGGGCACGTCGGACAACGCCTACCACGTGATCCAGAGCTGGCACAACGACCGCTCGGCCGTGGTCGAGGGCTTCACCGTCCGCGCCGGCCGGGCCGACCGCCCGGTGTCCCAGGGCTGGTGGCCCGCGGGCCGGGACGACTCGGGCGCCGGCGCCCTGCTCGTCCACTCGGAGGCGGTCTTCCGCGACTGCCTGTTCGAGGACAACTACGCCGACGCCAACGGCTCGCTGTTCATCGCCCTCTCCGGCGACTTCGGCTTCGTCGAGCCGGGGGGCGGGGCGGTGCTCGTCTCCCGCGGTGCGCCGACCATCGAGTCGTGCGAGTTCCGCAACAACGCGGCCAACCGCGTCGGCGGCGCGCTGTCGCTGCACCGCAGTGCGGCCACGGTGACCGGCTGCCTGTTTGCCGGGAACAGCGTGGGCGAGCTGGCCCCCCAGGAGGTCAGCATGGGCGGCGCGCTCGGCGACATGAGCGCCGACTTCTCCAACGACGAGCGCGCCCGCATCGAGTCCTGCCGCTTCATCAACAACACCGCGCACGGCTCCGGCGGGGCGATCTTCACCGCGCTGTGCGACTCGGTCTACGCCAACTGCGTCCTGCTGGCCAACCACGCGACGGACCGCGCCGGGGGGCTTTCGGCGGACAACGTCGCCTTCGTCGAGTTCCACAACACCGCCATCGTCGGCAACACCTCCGCCCGCGGCGCGGCCGGCGTGTTCGAGTTCTCCGAAGTCGGCGACACTTATCTGTTCATCAACAGCATCGTCTGGGGCAACCGCACCGACGAGCCCGCCGAGCCGCTCAACCAGAACATGATCTCCCAGAACGGCAACATCGCCGCCTACGACACCATCATCGAGCAGGTCGGCGAGTACCCGGTGTTCATGTTCGATGCGGACCGGCTGTTCGACGCCGACCCGGTCTTCACCGACCCCGTCGGCCCCGACGGCGTGCCCTACAGCGGCGACGAGGACCTGCGCCTCGCGACCGGCTCGGCCGCCATCGACGCGGGCAACTCGTCCCGCGTGCCCGGCTGGCTCGCCACCGATCTCGACGGCCAACCGCGCTTCGCCGACGCGCCCGCGCCCGACACGGGCGTCGGCCCCGCGCCGATCGTCGACATCGGCCCCTACGAGGCCCCGGCCGGATGCCCGGCGGACCTCGCCCCGCCCGCCGGCGTGCTCAACTTCTTCGACGTCGCCGCGTTCATCGCGCTCTACAACGACGCCAGCCCCGCCGCCGATCTCGCCGCGCCGTTCGGGGTGCTCGACTTCTTCGACATCGCGGCCTTCATCGGCCTCTACAACGCCGGCTGCCCCTGACGAGGATCGGCCATCACGATCATCCGCGGCCGGCCTTGCGCCGGCCTTTTTATCGGCGGCGTTGTTCGGATCGCCGGCGGGCGCGGCGGATCGCAACACAGCCGCATGAGCCACCAGGGCGACTTTGCGGGCTTTTTCGTGATGTTTTCGCGGATCTCTCGCTCTGCGCACCGGGCCCGGATCGGCCGGGCACCTAGCGCACAAGGAGAACAGCCATGGCCACCGCCAGACTCACCGCACTCGCCGCGACCCTCCTCGCCGGCAGCGCCGCCCACGCCGGCGGACCGATCATCGACATCCCGCCCGCCTCGCTGCCCACCGCGGCCTGGTTCGCGTCCAACCCCAACGCCACCGTCAACGTCTCGTCGGGCGAGACCATCTTCCCGGATTCCGGCGGGGGGACATTCGGATTCAACGGCGCCACCGTCAACATCGAGACCACCGCATCTTCCGGATTCTTCACGGTCGATCAGTTCCTGGAGGACGTGACGTACAACATCAACGGCGGGAAACTCCTCCGTGCCAAGTTCATCGGGAGCGTCGGCGAGACGACGCTGAACATCAACTCCGGCAGCGTCGAGCGCGGCCTGCACCTGCGCGGCAACTCCACCGGGACCATGTCCGGCGGGGACATGGGGCTCGTCGCCGGCGGCCAGGCCGCCATGGTGCTCGAGGACGACGCCTCGTTCGTCATGTCCGGCGGCACCATCGACACGTTCATCCTCCTCATCGACTCGAGCGTGTTCTCCATGTCCGCCGGGACGCTCGAGGGCGCGCTCCTGCTGGAGGACGAGGCATCCGCCGTCGTCTCCGGCGGGTCCACCGGGCGCGACGGACGCCTGCGTGACGTCGGCAACGCCCTGACCGTCACCGGCGGCACCATCGGACGCGACTTCCTGGTCGAGCACGGCACCGTCACGATGTCCGGCGGCGCCTTCGACGAGAACTCCGCCATGCTCAACTCCGGCGGCGTCGATCCGGTGTGGAACATGTCCGGCGGGGCCCTCGGGTCCGACTTCCGGCTCTACGACGGCACCATGAACGTCTCCGGCGGGCTCATCGGCGACGGCTTCCGGCTCGGACGCCCCACCGGCGACGGATCCGGGGCGACGCTCAACCTCACCGTCAAGTCCGCCACCATCGACGGCGTCGACGTGCCCATGACCTACGGCGTGCCCAGCGTGATCACCGTTCGCGGCGGCGCGTTCCTCTCCGCGGTCCTCATGGACGACTCGCTGGTCGGGCTCGACCTCAACGAGGACAGCGTCTTCGGCGAGGACCGCGTTCGCGCCGCGGCCGTGCTCACCGTCACGCTGGGCGTGTGCCCGGCGGACGTCAACGCCGACGGGGTGGTCAACTTCTTCGACATCGCCGATTTCATCACGCTCTACCTGGCGATGGACCCGGCCGCGGACATCGCTGCCCCCTTCGGCGCGTGGGACTTCTTCGACGTCTCCGCCTACCTGGCGTCCTTCTCCGCGGGCTGCCCGTAACGCGCCCCGGCCAGACTCCCCACGCCGCCCGGCTCGCCGGGCGGTTTTTTGTGGTTGAAAAGCCGGCCCCGTTCTGGGAACCTGTCCCTCGGAGCAGACCACACAGCCCCAGAGGAGATTGACCCATGTTCCGCGCCGCTCTGGTTCTTGCCGCCGCCGCCGGCCTCGCCCACGCGCAGGCCACCGACCCCCACGTGTTCATCGCCAACGAGGGCAACCTCGAGGGCAGCGTCACCAGCATGAAGGTCAACCCCGACGGCACGCTCACGTTCGTCGACCGCGTGATCACGGGGTCGCGCCCGAGCACCAGCCAGCCCTGCCCCGGCTGCAACCCCTACGCCATCGCGCTCTCGCCCGACGGCCGCTTCCTTGCAACCACCCACGCCTCGGGCAACTTCGACGAGAACATCATCGTCTACGAGGTTTCGCCCGACGGCACCATCGCCGTCGTCGAGACCATCCTGCTCCCGCAAGGCGGGCTGGACATCGACTGGGTCCGCGACGGACTCCTGGCCGTGTGCGTCACTGATCTCTCCGGCCCCAACCAGATCCGCCTGTACACCTTCGACGAAACCACGATGAGCCTGTCGTTCGAGTCCTCCGTCGCCGCGGGCAGCTTCCTGACCTCCATCGCCGTCCACCCCAACGAGCAGTGGATCTACGGCAACGACTCCTTCGGCTTCGTCGTCCGCCAGTTCGAGGTCACCGGCACCGCCATCGCACAGGTCGACTCGACCAACATCCCCGTCTACGGGACCGCGCTCAAGCTCTCCCCAGACGGCCGCTTCCTCTACGCCTCGGGCGGCATCAGCGCCGGCGGCCGCGCCTTCGCCGGCTACGCCCTCGATCCCGTCACCGGGGGCATGAGCCCCATGGCCGGCAACCCCTTCACCTCGCCGGGGCAGTCACCCAAGGGCTTCGCCATCACCCCCGACAACGAGTACCTCTACGTCTCCCACGGCACCGACGCGACCATCCGCTCCTTCCGCATCGACCAGGAGACCGGCGTGCCCACCACCCTGCCCCACAGCTTCGACGTCGGCACCCAGGGCACCCTCCAGGGCATGGCCACGCTCGACGGCCTGCTCTTTGCGCTCGACGACTCCACGGCCATCGACGGCATCGCCGGCGCGTACAGCTTCGCCATCGACGCCGGCACCGGCGCGTTCCTGCCCCTTCCCGGCTCGCCCGTGCCCACCCAGGGCATCGCGCCCAACGACGTCGCCGCCTGGCCCGGCGCAGGATGCCCGGCCGACCTGACCGGCGACGGCCAACTCAACTTCTTCGACATCGCCGCCTTCATCGCCCTCTACAACGCCGGAGACCCGGCCGCCGACCTGGCCGAGCCCATCGGCACGCTCAACTTCTTCGATATCGCGGCCTACATCAGCCTCTACAACGCCGGTTGCCCATAACCACCCAATCCGGCCCCGCCCGGTGCCACCGGGGCATCCCGGAGCCCGCGCAATCCGAATAGGCCCTCCAGACCACCCGCCCCGTTCCGGGCGGGTGGGTTCATCGCGCGCCCCGGTGTATGTTGAACCGGGTCCCTTCCCATGCCAAAGAGCCGATCGCCATCCCGGATGTCTCTGGTTCTCACCGTGGCGCCCTTCGCGCTCGGCGGTGCCATGTTCGCGGCCACCGGATGGCAGCGGGGCAGCAGCCTGCCCCCGGTGCCGGTCCCGGCCGAGAACCCGATCACCGAGGAAAAGCGTCTGCTCGGAAAGGTGCTGTTCTACGAGGAGCAGCTCAGTTCCGATAACACGGTCTCCTGCGCCACCTGCCACTGGCACCCCGCCGGCGGCGCCGAGCCCCGCCCCGCCCGCCACCCCGGCTTCGATGCCATCTTCGACACCGAAGACGACATCTTCGGCTCCGCCGGCGTCATCGCCCAGAACGCCGCCGGTGACTACGAGACGCACCCCGTGTTCGGCCTCGAGCCCCAGGTCACCCGGCGTGCGGCCCCCTCGGTCATCAACGCCGCGTTCTCGCCCGAGCTGTTCTGGGACAGCCGCGCCGGCCAGGAGTTCGTGGACCCGATCTCGGGAGACACCGTCAGCCCCTCCGGGGCCGCCCTCGAAACCCAGTCGGTCGGCCCCCCGCTGGACGCCGGCGAGATGGCCTTCCACGGGCGCGCCTGGCCCGACGTGACCGGCAAGCTCGCCCACGCCCGCCCGCTGGCGTTGGCGTCGAATCTGTCCGCCGAACTCGCGCAGGCGGTGCTCGACGCGCGGACCTACCCGGAACTCTTCCGCCGCGCGTTCGGCGACGCCGAGATCACACCCGTCCGCATCGCGCAGGCCATCGCCACCTACCAGCGCACGCTGATCTCCGATCAGGCCCCCTGGGACGCGTGGAACGCCGGCGACAACGACGCCATGACGCCCGCCCAGGTCCGCGGGTTCGACGCCTTCCTGCAGGGCGCGTGCGCCCAGTGCCACGTCCCCACGCAGTTCACCAACCACCTCTCCCGCAACATCGGTCTCCGCCCGCTCGAAGAAGACCTCGGCCTCGGCGAGTTCACGGGCCAGCCCTTCGACGCCGGCCGTTTCAAGACCCCGGGCCTGCGCAACAACGGGCTCCGAACCAACTTCATGCACACCGGCGGGATCGAGACGCTGGCCGAGGTCGTCGCGTTCTATGTCGAGGGCGAGAAGTTTCCTGAGAACATCGACCCCGCCGTGCTGGACATCGCCCTCGACGCCCAGCAGCAGGCCGACCTGACCGAGTTCCTCGCCGAAGGCCTGACCGATCCCCGCGTCGCCCAGTCCCTGCCGCCCTTCGACGTGCCCACCCTGTTCTTCGGGCCGGGGGCCCCCGGCGGCAACCCCGCGGTGATCGCGGGCACCGGGCGACCGTTCGCCTCGGGCGTCACGCCCCGCGTCATCGCCGCCACCCCGCCGCTGATCGGTTCGGACGACTTCAAGCTCGGCCTGACCGATGTGCCCGAGGGTGCCATGGCCGTGCTGCACGTCTCGTTCGCCGAGCCCGTCGGTGGGGAGGTCGCGCCGGACACCGTGCTCGGCCCGTTCACCGCGTCCCATCCCGGCGGCCTGGCCGCCGTCGCCACCGCGCACTGGTCGATCCCCAACTCGCCCATCCTCGACGGGCGGACCGTCTCGTTCCAGTGGGTCGTCGATGACCCCGCGGCTCCCGAGCCCGCCCGCTCGCCGATCGTCCGGGCCACGCTTCTCTGCGGCTTCGGCGACTGCGCCACCGGTTGCCCGCCGGACCTCAACCGCGACCTGCGGGTCGATTTCGCCGACGTGACCACGTTCCTGGCCCTGTTCCACCAGCGCGACGCCGACGCCGACCTCGCCGAGCCGTTCGGGGTGTTCAACTTCTTCGACGTGGCGAACTACCTTGGTTCCTACAACGCGGGCTGCCCCTGATCGCCCCCCGGGGCTCCGGCCCATGCGACGCCCGCGGCCTTCTCGCGGATCGGGCCTGTAATCGCGGCCCCGTTTCGGGTACGCTGGAAGGGCCGGGTTCCCTGACTCCAGCGGACCCACGCCCGGCCCGTCATGTCGCCCTCGCTCCCCGCCCGCTTCGTCCCGGAAGGCCTCCACGATGCCCAGCCGTTCGCCCCTGTCCGTCACCCTCGCCTGCGGGGCGTTCGCGGCCCCCGTCACGCTCGGGCTGGTCATGTTCACCGCGACCGGCACCGCCCCCCGGGGCTCGAACCTGCCGGACGTGCCCTTTCCCACCAACAACCGCCTCACCGAGGAGAAGCGCGTTCTCGGCAAGATCCTCTTCTACGAAGAGCAGCTCAGCACCGACAACACCGTCGCGTGCGCCACCTGCCACGCCCAGACCGCCGGCGGGGCCGACAAGCGTCGCGCACGCCAGCCCGGCCCCGACGGCGCGATGAACACCGCCGACGACATCTTCGGCTCACCGGGTGTCGTCGCGCAGGACGCCGGACGCGACTACGACCCGCATCCGCTCTTCGGCCTCGACCGGCAGGTCACGGCCCGCGCCGCGCCGCCCGTGATCAACGCCGGGCACGCGCTCGAGCTGTTCTGGGACGGACGCGAGAACGACCTGTTCCTCGACCCGGATACCGGCGAGACCCTGCTGCTCGGGTTCGGCGCGCTCGAGAACCAGGCCATCAACCCGCCCACGACCAGCGTCGAGATGGCCCACCGGCAGCGCGACTGGGCGCAGATCACCGCCAAGCTCGCCCACGCCCGCCCGCTCGCGCTGGCCTCGGACATCCCGCCGGACATGTCCGCCGCCGCCCTGGACGCGCAGACCTATCCCGAACTCTTCCGCCGCGCATTCGGCGATCCTGAGATCACCGCCGCACGGGTCGCCATGGCCATCGCGACCTACGAGCGCACGCTCGTGTCCGACCAGTCGCCGTGGGACGACTTCGTCCAGGGCGACACCTCGGCCATGACGCCCGCCGAGCAACGCGGGTGGCAGGCCTTCCAGGACGTGCGATGCACCGTGTGCCACGTGCCGGCCCTGTTCACCGACAACCGCTTCGCCAACATCGGCGTGCGCCCGGTCGCCGAGGACCGCGGGCGCCAGAACGTCACCGGCCTCCACGCGGACCGGGGCCGGTTCAAGACCCCGGGCCTGCGCAACGCCGGGCTCAAGTCCTCGTACATGCACAACGGCGGCTTCACGACCCTCCGCGAGGTCGTGGACCACTACGCCAACCCCAAGCAGTTCCCCGAGAACGTGGACGGGTTCGCCAACGTGAATCTCAGCCAGCAACGCCGCGCCGACCTGACCGCCTTCCTCGAGAACGCGCTGACCGATCCCCGTGTCGAGCAGGGCCTGTTCCCCTTCGACGCCGCCCGCCTGCACTTCGATCCCGCCAACGAGCCCAACCCCGCCCCCGTGCCGGGCACCGGGCGCCCCCTCACGTCCGGCGTCACGCCGCGCATCGTGGCCATCACCCCGCCGCTGATCGGCACCGACGACTTCCGCGTCGGCCTGGCCGACGTGCCCGAGGGCGCCCAGGCCGTGCTGGTGATCTCGGCGTCCGAGCCCGTCGCCGGCGAGGTCGCGCCGGACCAGGTGCTCGGCCCGTTCACCGCCTCCAACCCCGACGGACCCGCCGCGGCGACCGCGCATTGGCCTATCCCCTTCTCGCCCGCCCTCGACGGCCGCGTCTACTACATGCAGTGGCGAGTCGATGATCCCGGCGCGTCCCAGCCGGCCCTCTCGCCGGCCGCACGATTCGAGATGTTCTGCGGCTTCGGCGCCTGCGCCACGGGCTGCCTGGCCGACATCAACCGGGACCAGACCCTCGACTTCTTCGACGTCTCCGATTACATCGCGTCCTACAGCGCTCAGGATCCCGCCGCCGACCTTGCCGCGCCCATCGGTGTCTTCAACTTCTTTGACCTCGCCGCCTTCATCGCCGCCTACAACGCCGGCTGCCCCTGACCGCCCGCCGGCCCGCTTGGCCCTCTGCAGCGCCCCGTGGTTCCCGTCCCTCATCGGCCCCGGAGTCGAACCGATGCACCGCCCGGACCTGCTCGCCAAACCCTTCGCGATCGCGGCCGTCGTCGCGCCCCTGGCGCTCGGGGTGTTCATGTTTGGCGTCACCGGCCAGCCCCGCGGCCTGTCCACGCTGCCGCCCGTCCCCGTGCCGGTGGGCAACCCCATGACCGAAGACAAGCGCGTGCTCGGCAAGGCGCTGTTCTACGAGCAGCAGCTCGGCTCGGACAACACCGTCGCCTGCGCCACCTGCCACGCCCAGGCCAACGCCGGCGCCGACCCGCGGATCTCTCTGCACCCCGGCTTCGACGGCGTTCTCGGCAACAACGACGACGTCCGCGGCTCCGCTGGCGTGGTCGCCCAGGGCACGCAGGCAGACTACGAGCCCCACCCCGTCTTCGGCCTCAACCCGCAGGTCACCCCGCGCACCGCGCCGCCCATGATCAACGCCGCGTACTCGTCCGAACTCTTCTGGGACGGACGTGCTGCGCAGGTCTTCACGGACCCGGTCACCGGCCAGATCGTGCTCACCCAGCACGCCGCTCTCGAGTCCCAGGCGGTCAACCCCCCGACCGACGCCGTCGAGATGGCCCACGCCGACCGCGACTGGCAACAGATCGCCGCGAAGCTGGCCCACGCCCGCCCGCTGGCGCTGGCCTCGGACCTTCCGCCCGACCTTTCCCAGGCGGTGCTCGACGCGCGGACCTACCCCGAGCTGTTCCGGCGCGCCTTCGGTGACACCCAGATCACCCCCGCCCGCATCGCGATGGCCCTGGCGACCTACCAGCGCACCCTGATCGCCGACCAGACCCCGTGGGACGCGTTCGTCGCCGGGGACACAAACGCCCTGACCCCCGCCCAGCAGCGGGGGTGGGACCTGTTCCAGGGCGACGCCGCACGCTGCGCCCAGTGCCACGTCCCGCCGCTCTTCACCGACGGCACGTTCCGCAACATCGGCCTGCGCCCGGTGGCCCACGACGCCGGACGCCAGGGCGTCACCGGCAACCCGGACGACGCGGGCCGCTTCAAGGTCCCCGGCCTGCGCAACGCCGGGCTCAAACGCAACTTCATGCACACCGGCCAGCTCGCCACGCTCGACCTCGTCGTCCTTTTCTACGCGGAGAGCGCGCACAACACCGACAACCTCGACCCGCTCATGAACGGCATCGTGCTCACGCCCGACCAGCAGAGCGACATCGTGGCGTTCGTTGACGCCGGCCTGACCGACCCCCGCGTCGAGCAGGGCCTCTTCCCCTTCGACGCCCCGACCCTGTTCAACACGCCCGGCTCGACCACCAACCCCGTGCTCTTCCCCGGCGGCCGCCCCGATTCGCAGGGCCGCGTCCCGCTCATGGTCGCCCGCACCCCGCCGCTGATCGGCTCGGCCGACTTCAAGCTCGGCCTGGGCAACGTGGCGCCCGGCGCCCAGGCCACACTCGTGATGTCCATCAACCCGCCCGTCGCCGGGGTCATCACGCCCGACACCGTCATCGCCACGGTCAACGCCAGCACCGGCCCGGGCGACCCGGCCTCCACCGTCTACTGGCCCATCCCCCGCACCCCCCTCCTCGACGGCCAGATCCGGCACTTCCAGTGGCGTGTCGACGATCCAAACCAGGCCGAGCCCGCCCTCTCCCGCGTCGCGCGGGCCACCCTTGTCTGCGGCTTCGGCGACTGCGCCACCGGCTGCCCGGCCGACCTCGACCGCAACCAGCGTCTGGACTTCTTCGACGTCACCGCCTTCCTGGCCCTCTACAACCAGCAGGACGCCGGCGCCGACCTGGCCCAGCCGCTGGGAACCTTCAACTTCTTCGACCTAGCCGAGTTCATCAGCCTGTACACCGCCGGATGCCCTTGATCATCGTGCGTGCTCCGCCGAATCCTGTGCATCCCCCCGAAGTGGCGGTGCATCGGTTTCCGAATCATCGCTTCGGTCATTCGTGATGCTTTGGTACGCTCGCAATGTCCGGATCACCGGTCCGGGCGGAAGGGAGCTCAGCCATGATCCGAACCGCCGTATCGATCCTCATGTTCGCCGTGATCCCCGCCGCGCAGGCATCGCCGCGCTACACCTGCGTGATTACCCCGAACGCGACATGCACGCAGCAGGTCCCGGGATCGATCGTTTCGGATCGTGAAGTTCCGACGCAGAACAGTTTCGGGCCCTTCGTGTGCTCTCAGTTCTGGGGCGACGGCATCATGACCGCATCGGCCTTCTCCAGTTTCGGGATAGTCGGTGTCGACATCGAGAACCGCTGGCTGGGCTGCGCGGCGTTCGGATGTGGCCCGAGCCTCATGCAGATCAACTCAAGGGCGTCCCACGAGTTCGACGTCGTGTTCTCTTCGCCAACGGACGATCCGATCGGCGTCCGGATGAACCTCCACCTGAGCGGCAACATCCAGGAAGATCCGGGTCTGTACCGCGTGGTCATCGCGCAAGTCCAGGTGAACCAGTCGGCCTTCTCCGGCCGATTCGGGCAGATCGATCAGCCAGACCAACCGGACATACGGGAAGGCATGTTCGCGAGTTTCGATGAGATCACGGGGCTCGACTACGCAAGCCCTGTCATCGCGAATGTTCCGGTCAACACGCCGGTTCGAGTCACGATGTCGATCCTGGTCGAGAACGCGTCGACGCTCGTCACTGGGGGTGCGGTGAACTTCGCACGCGGCATGCGACTGCAGGGAACCCCCTTCACCGTCGTGGAGACCGGGCCCGGTGTCTCGCCGGGCGACATCGTGATCGACTCACCGGGCGCGAACATATCGGGAGGTTCGTACGGCGGCGCACCCTGCGGCGTCGCGGACACAACACCCCCGTACGGCCAACTCAACTTCTTCGATGTGGCCGAGTTCATCACGCTCTTCAACGCGGGAGATCCGCGGGCCGATCTCGCCGAACCGATCGGGACGCTCGACTTCTTCGACATCGCGGCATTCATCGACGCGTACAACGTGGGATGCCCGTGACGCCGCCGCCGGCCGATACCCAAAAAAACATCGGCAGCCCTGGGACCTACCTCTCTCCACAAACCAGTCCCAAGGCTGCCGAATGTGAGGAAACAAACTACCGGATCCGCCCGCGCCACGCAACCGATCAGCCGCGAATCGGCGCAACTTCTTGGGCATCCCGCGGCCACCGGCACACGATCAGGGCTCAGGGCCGATCAGGGGCCGCCGCCACTCGAACACGAACTTGTGCACGCCCTGCGAATGGATGATTTCCCACTGGTCGAACGGCCCGGTCTCGTCGCCCAGGCCGTCATGACGCACCACGAGCCAGTCGTTCCGGAAATCGCCGATGTCAACCTGGGCAATCTTGGCCAGCCCCGGCCGCCAGCGGACGCGGGCGTCCAGCCCCAGCCGGGCGGCCTCCTCGCGGAACGCCAGCAGCGTCTCCGGGCGCGCCTCGATCACCCCGTCGGCCAGAAACCGCACCGGGCCCGCCGGGTCGGTTCCCACCCGGTCCGCCACCGCCCGCGCCGCGGCCCGCCCGGCGGGCTCGCCCGAGGTCGCCCGGTACCCCGCCTGGATCACGTGCGCGAACACCGCCGAGGCGCCGATCAAGAGCCCCGCCAGCCCGACCGGCCCGCCCAGCGTCATCCACCGGGCGATCTTCACCCGGTGCGCCCGGAACGTGCCGCCGATCCACACGTTCGCCGCCAGCCAGCCCATCAACGGGCCCATCGTGGCCACCACGGGCTGCGCGTACCGCGGGTTGCTCACGCCCGAAACCAGCAGCAACAGCGTCCCCGCCAGAGCGCCCAGCGTCAACGCTCGGGCCATCGTCAGCCGGCGCTGCGCCGCTCCGCCGTGCTCGTCGGCCTCGGCCTTGGCGTCCCGGCCCCACGGGAACAGGCAGGCGATCGAGCACGGCAGCGCGCCCAGGAACACCATCGGCACGAACGCCGCCAGATCGAGCAGCCGCTCCGGCTCGAACAGGAACGCGCCGGGCGTCTGACGCACCGGCTCCAGCCCCCACGCCCGCACCCGCGACTCGATCGCCATCCACACACTCGCGAACACCGCGGCACCGATCAGCGTTCCCAGCCACGCCCGCCAGGTCAGCAGCATCTTCCAGTCCCGCCCCGCCCACGCGACGCCGATCAGCAGCCCCAGCACCGCCGGCAGCCCCGCCGGGCCCTTGACCAGCATGCAGGCCGCGACGAGCCCGCCCAGCGCCAGCGTGGCCAGCGTTGGCCGGCACGCCCGCCTGGTGGCCAGTTCCACCACCGTCCACGCGGCCAACGCCGCGAACAGGTTGTTGAGCGACTCCAGCTCCGCCGACCGGGCCGGGTTCCACAGCATCGGGCTGAGCAGCGTGGCCACCCCCGCGGCCAGCCCGGCCGCGTTGCCGAACCACCGGCGCGCAAACCACCACGATCCCAGCCCGAGCAGCAGAAACGCCCCCGCGCTGGCCAGTCGCGGCCCGAGCACCCGGTCCTCGGTCAGCTCGATCATCCCCGCGAAGACCCAGGGCCCGCCCGGGGGCTTGCGCAGGTACGCCTGCCCGAACATGTGCGGCACCAGCCACTCGCCGGTCGCCAGCATCTCGACCGCGGGCACCACCCGGTGACCCTCGCTCTTGGTCAGCCCCCCCGAACCCAGCCGCGGCAGCGCGACGACCGCCCAGACGAGCACGATCAGACCGAGGTGGATCACCCTTGTTCGCATGCGGCAGGACTGTATCGCGTCCCGCCGGATGTGGATTTGTCCGCAGCGACGGCCCCGTCCGGGGTTTGGCACGCAAATCGCATACGATGCACCGATGGCCGACCGTCGCAGCAAACCCGGTGCCCCCGCGTCGAACGCCCCCTCGGCCTACCCCGAGCCGGTGCGGGTGCTCATCGACGAGCTGGCTGCCCTGCCGGGCATCGGCCGGCGCAGCGCCGAGCGGCTGGCCTTCCACGTGCTCAAGTCCGCCGAGCCCGACGCGCGACGCCTGGCCGAGGCCATCCTCGAGGTCAAGCGGTCGGTTCGCCACTGCACGTCCTGCTTCAACCTGGGCGATTCGGACCGCTGCTCCATCTGTGCCGATCCCAAGCGCGACCGCAGCCGCCTGCTGGTGGTCGAGCAGCCCAAGGACCTGATCGCCTTGGAGCAGACCGGCATGTACAAGGGCCTGTACCACGTGCTGATGGGCCGCCTGAGCCCGCTCGATAACGTCGGCCCGGGCGACCTGACCGTGGCCGCCCTGTTCGACCGCATCGCCCACCCCGAGCGCCACGCCACCCCCGGCGTGGACCCCGTCCCCGTGTCCGAGGTGGTCCTGGGGCTCAACCCCACCGTCGAGGGCGACGGCACGGCGTTGTACCTGGCCGATCGTTTGCGGTCCTTGCCCGTGCGGGTCAGCCGGTTGGCGCGGGGTCTGCCGACGGGCGGCTCGCTGGAGTTCGCCAACAAGGCCGTTCTGGCCGACGCCATCGCCGGTCGTCAGGACATGATGTAAACCGAAAGGGGCTTCGGGCCGATCCGGGCTGTCTCCCATGCGTTTCGAGCACTCACAGCACATGAAGCTCGGCCAGCACATGAAGCTGGCGCCCCGGATGATCCAGTCCATGGAGATCCTGCAGATGCCCCTCGCCGAGCTGCGCGAGCGCATCGAGCAGGAGCTCGAGTCCAACCCCATCCTCGAACTGACCGAGTTCGAGGCCGACGGCCCGATCGAGCGTGAGGACGCCGCGTCCCGGGACGGCGCGCTCGAGGTCGGGCCGGATTCCGCGGGCGAGTTCGAACGCCTGGACGACTTCGCCGCCACCCACCCCGACGCCGCCGAGAACGCGTTCGAGACCCGCAGCCGCGACTACGACGAGGTCCGCACCCGCGCCCGCGACAGCGGCGACCGCGACGCCAAGATGGACGCCATGTCCCAGGCCCCCGCCCGCACCGGGTCGCTGGGCGATCAGATGCTCGCACAGTGGTCGCTCTGTGATGTGCCCGACCGCGTCCGCGCGCTGGGCACCGCCGTCATCAACCAGCTGGACGAGGACGGCTACCTGCGGGCAACGTTCGACGAGATCGCCCAGCGCGAGCCGCGGATCGTGCGGGAGATCGGCCCCAGCGACACCGACTGGGAGCTGGCCCTGCAGGCCGTGCAGCTGATGCTCGAGCCCGCCGGGGTGGCCGCCCGCGACGCGCGCGAGTGCCTGCTGATCCAGATCGACACGCTGGCCGACCGCGCGATGGAGGACCCCGACGCGCCGATGGTTGATCTCGAGGCCCTCGGCTCGGCCCGGCGCCTCGTCGCCGAGTTCTTCGACGACCTGATGAAGAACCGGCTGCCCAAGATCGCCACCCGCTCCGGCCTGACGCTCGAGGAGATCAACGCCGGCATCGAGCAGCTCCGGCGCCTCAGCCTGGCCCCCGCCCGCGGCCTCTCCGACGACACGCCCCACGCGATCTACCCCGACGCCACCGTCGAGTACGACGAGGAGAACGACCGCTACTTCGCCTACCTCAACGACGGCCGCCTGCCCAACGTCCGCGTGAGCGCCGAGTACGAACGCCTGGCCAAGGACCGCGCCACCGACAAGCGCGACCGCGAGTTCCTGCGCAAGAACCTCTCCAACGCCACCTGGCTGATCGACGCGGTCGAGCAACGCCGGCGCACGCTGCTCCGCGTGATCAACGCCGTGATCGACGAGCAGCGCGATTTCTTCGACTTCGGTCCCGAGGCCCTCAAGCCCCTGCCGATGAAGACCATCGCCGACCGGCTGGGCATCCACGTGGCCACCGTGTCGCGGGCCGTCAGCGAGAAATACCTGATGACCCCCCGCGGCGTGGTCCCGCTGCGGAGTTTCTTCTCCGGCGGCCTGGCCACCGAATCCGGCGAGGACGTCAGCGCCAACTCCGTGCGGGCCAGCATCGAGGAACTCATCGAGAACGAGGACAAGGCCAAGCCGCTCAGCGACGAGGCGATGGTCAAGATCCTGAATGAAAAGGGTATCGACATCGCTCGGCGAACGGTGGCCAAGTACCGCGACCAACTCGGCATCCCGACCGCGCGGATGCGCAAGCAGTTCTAACCCAAAAGTGAGCCGCGGGCTTCAGCCCGCGCGGTCGTGCAAGATTCAACAGCACTCATCGATCAATCCGCGCATCCGGGCTGCATCTCTCCGCACCACGCGATCGCCAGATGCTTGCCGACATAGTCCACCGCGACCCGCTTCTCGGCATCATCAAACTTCGGCTTGACCGAACCGCTCTTGGTCCACCATCGTCCCAACGGCGATCCGAAGATGCGCGTCAGTTCCCTAGAGCTACCGCCCTTGAAGAGCCTCAGTTGCTCCGAGCCGACCGGCGTGTCGCACTCGGTGACGAGATGGACATGGGTGTTCATAACCGCACCGATCAGCAGCCGGATGTTGTGCCGTCCGGCGGATTCGTCGAAGGCACGGGCCACACAAAGGGCCTGCTCGCGGGTGAGTATGACAGATTCCCCCTTCATCCGCTGTCGCGCGCTCGCGTCAAGCGATTTTCCGCCGCTGGGACGGGGTGTGTTGAACTCATTGGGGAGCGTTCTCGTGCCACCGCGTGCTGGCACACGCGACACAAATCCTCGTTCGTCGCCGGGCAGCCACGAGCCGTAGGTCGTCCATGTGAGCAGATGTACGGTCATCGTTCTTGGGCGACCGCGCGGGCTGAAGCCCGCGGCTCACTCTTGTTACCGCGTCCCCGCCAGCTTCCGCACCGTGAAATCGAATCCCCGCACCATCGCCGAGTGCACCGCGTACACGATCGCGATGTAGACCGCCGCGCTGATCGCCGCGCCGATCGCCAGCGACACGCGGGCCGCGGTCAGGCCAGAGTCGTTGATCGTCTGGTTCATCCGGTCCGCCGGGCCGATCAGCGCATCCAGCAGGCTCGCCGGCGAGATCGCGGCCACCGCCGGGCCCACCACCGGCAGGTCCGCCCCCGCCGCCCAGCCGCACAAACCCACGATGCCGCTGATCACGCCCACCACGCCCACCGTGCCCACCACCGAACCCAGCGTGCCCCTGCTCTTGAGCGACCACTGCAGCCCGACCATCACGCAGAACGCGGTGAACGGCACCAGCACCAGCGCCGCCAGCAGGCCCGCCTCGGGCAGCACCGCCGGCACCGTGATCGTCGTCTGGCCCATGCCCTCGGTCACCGTGGTCCCGTTCGTGCGGATGTCGTTGAAGAAGAACGCGTACAGACCCGCGATGCCGATCGTGAACACCGGCACCGCGATCAGCGGCAGCAGGTAGGCGATCAGGCCACGCAGCTTGCCCGAAAGGTACATCGCCGGCGTGACCGGCGTGGTCAGGATCAGGTCCAGCGTGCCGTCCTCGCGCTCGCGGCTGACCGCCGTGGCCGCCATGTTCACCGCCACCAGCGCGATCACGAACACCTCCGTGAACACCACCGAGCGGATCACGAAGCGAAAGTCCGCCGTGTTCAGCGTGTTCGTGTGGAACAGCACCACGATCGCCACGCCCGTGATCAGCCCCAGCGCGATGAACGACCACCGCGCCAGGATCCGCCCGAAGGTCGCGTTGCGGGCCGCGGCCTCTCGCCAGGCGATCGGGTTGGCCCACACCGAGCGGGGCGGGCGGTGCTCGGCCCCCTTGGCGCCCAGGCCCATCATTTTGCGGTACCACGGCACGCCGCTGGCGGTCGAGGTGATCTGGCGCAGCCCGCCGGCCCGCACCGTCAGCGTGCTGGCGAGCACAAGGGCCCCGCTGATCAGCACCGTGCCCCAGGTCCAGGCGCGCACGGGCGTCTCGAAGGCCAGCGCCTTGAGCCCGGTGAAGGTGCCCGCCTCGGCCACGGGGTAGGTAGTGGGGCTGAGCAGGGCCCGCAGCGCCAGGAAGGGGTTGGCCGCGGTCATCCACGTCACCCCGCTGCCGCCCGACCCCGCGCCCATCCCCCGCGAGCGCAGCCACGCGTCGATGGCGATGGTGGTCGCCAGGTACGTCACCACGCACACATAGAAGGCAAAGACCGCCCGCTGCCCGACCAGGCGCGACACGGAGAGCGCGATCGCGATCGCCCCCACCAGCAGCGCAGCGCCCGCGGCCACCAGGTAACTCGCCAGGATCGACCGCCCCGGCACCCCGCCGAAGAACTGCGTCAGCGCGAACAGCGGCAGCGACGCGAACAGCAACGCCAGCACGAACCACAGCCGCCCCAGCAGGTTGCCCAGCACGATCTCGAGCTTGGACAAGGGCGTGGTCAGCAGGATGTCCCATGTCTTCGGGTTGGCTTCTTGCGCGATCGCACCGGCCATGAACACCGGGCTGAGCACGCAGATCAGGAACACCTGCAGGTACGCCACCCACGCGAAGCTCGTCGCGCCCGAGGACGCCAGCTCGCGGTAACTGACCTGCCCGCCCTGCGTGTTGCCCAGCACGGACCACAGCAGCACCAGGATCAGCACCGCGAGATAGGTCGAACGCACCAGGTTGTGCTTGGAACGGCGCGAGGCGTTCTGGACCAGGCGGACCGCGATCGGGTTGGTCGGGCCGAGCCGCAGCAGCCATCGGAGGAAGACGGGCATGGGCCGATGGTATCCGCGGTGCTCCGCGCGCCGCCCCAAAAGCAGGCAGCCCAAACAAACAAGGAACGAACCAAAAGAGTCCTATAACCATTATCCTGAGCGAACGTGAGCCCCAATTCGGGCGGTTTTGGCGGTGTGCCCGGGATGGCCATACCCCAAAAACTGGCGTGGGGCGAATTCTGTTGCGTTTGGTCAAATGCACGCAGTAAGATCTGCCCCGTGAGCGATTCCCGCCACAGGATCCGCGCGGATCCCGGCGGGGAACCGAACCCGATTGTCACTCGGGACGGTCGACGCTCGTGGGTTTCTCTCGAGAGAGGAAAGAGCAAGATGAACAGCCTCAAGAACCGCCTCAACAAGTACGCGGCCTCCGCCGCCGCCGTCACCGCCGCCGTGGCCGTGAGCGGCCCCGTCTCGTCCGCCAACGCGGCCATCGTCCACAGCGGGATCGTCAACCAGACCATCGCCGCGACCACCAACGGCCTGTACCTCAACGTGGTCACCGGCGCGATCAACGAGCCCGGCAACGGCCCCGGCTCGACCGTCCCCGGTTGGGACGTCAACTTCTGGTCATCCACCGGCTTCGGCCTGTTCAACGCCAGCGGCCCCGGCGGCACCTACGTGCTGACCTCCACCGGCTGGGCTTCCAACATGGCCCCCGGCGCGTCCATCGGCGCCGGCCTGCTCTACGGCAGCGGCACCAGCGGCAACAACTCGCAGTGGAACCTCAACAGCGACCAGAACCTGGTCGGCTTCCGCTTCGTCAACGAGGCCAACGGCAACGCCATCCACTACGGCTGGGCCCGCATCTCCTTCGGCGCCACCGTCACCAGCCGCAGCCTGGTCGAGTACGCCTACGAGGACGTCGCCGGCGGCTCCATTGGTGCCGGCGCGGTCCCCGCGCCCGCCGCGATGGCCCTGCTCGGCATGGGCGGCCTCGTCGCCGCCCGTCGCCGTCGCGCCTGATCGCACGGAATCGCCCGTCCCGGCTCGCCGGAACGCGTGATCCACAAAGCTCGTAGCATGGGCGGCCAAGCGGCCGCCCATGTTCTTTTGACGCCCCCCATGAACAACCGCCCCGCCAAACGACTGTTCATCCTCGGCTGGGACGCCGCCGACTGGATCGTCATCCGCCGCCTGATCGACCGCGGCGGAATGCCCAACCTCTGCGCGCTCATGGCGGGGGGCAGCCACGCCGAACTGGGCACGCTCGAGCCCAGGCTCTCCCCCATGCTCTGGACCAGCGTTGCGACGGGCAAGACCGCCGACAAGCACGGCGTCCTCAACTTCGTCGAGCCCGACGCGCAGGCGCAGTCGCTCCGAGTCTCGTCGTGCACCACCCGGCGGACCAAGGCGATCTGGAACATCCTCACCCAGGCGGGTCTGCGCACGGGCGCGGTGTCGTGGTACGCCTCGCACCCTGCCGAGCCGATCAGGGGGACGGTCGTGTCGAACCTGTTCCTGGAAGGGCAGCCGGCCGACGCGAAGTCGCCCTGGCCGCTGCTGCCCGGGTCGGTGCACCCGCCCGAACTGGCGGACGCGATCGCCCAGGCCCGCGTGCACCCCGCTGAACTCCCGGACCGGCTGCTCGAGCGCCTCGTGCCGCGACCGGCCAAGGCGGGGCGGGACAACCCGCGCGTGCGGACGCTGGCGAAACTCATCGCGCAGTGCCGCTCGGTGCACGCCGCCGCGCTCGCTTCCATGCGGCACGCGCCCGACTGGGACTGCGCCATGGTCTTCCACGAGGCCATCGACACCGTCGGGCATCACTTCATGCAGTTCCACCCGCCGAGGATGGGCCACGTGTCCAGGGCGGACTTCGAGACGTACTGCGGCGTCATGCACGGCGTCTACGCCCTGCACGACGCCATGCTCGGCGAGATGCTCGAAGCCGCGGGGCCGGACGCCACGGTCATGCTGCTCTCCGACCACGGCTTCCACAGCGGGGACCGCCGCCCCGTCACCGAGGGCATGAGCAACGAGGACCGCGCCGCCGCCGAGGCGATGTGGCACCGCGAGCACGGCGTGCTCGTCATGAAGGGCCCCGGCGTGCGCCCTGACGCGACGATCCACCGCCCGACGCTGCTCGACATCGCGCCCACAGCTCTCGCCCTGCTCGGACTGCCCGCGGGCCAGGACATGGACGGGCGCGTCCTCGCGGAAGCGCTCACGGACGAGCCGCCCGCGCGCATCCCGAGCTGGGACGACGCGCCGGGCGACGCCGGCCTGCACCCGGAGGACCTGCGCCAGGACCCCTTCGAGGCCCAGGACGCGATCAACCAGCTCATCGACCTCGGCTACATGGCGGCCCTTCCAGAGGACGCCCAGGCCCGCATCGGGCTCGTGCGTCGCGAGTCGCGGTTCAACCTCGGCGTATCACTCGCCTCGCGCGGCCACGCGGCCCGCGCGGCCGCGGTACTCGGCCCGCTGGTCGCAGAGACACCCTCCGAGCCGCGGTACGCGGTGTACCTGGGCCAGAGCCTGCTGGCGGATCTGCGTCCCGGCGAGGCCGCGGCGGTGCTCGAGCCCGTGATGACCAACCACCCCGAGCACGCCGAGATCCGCTCGATGCTCATCAACGCCCTGACCTTGTGCGGGCGGGCAACCGACGCGTGGGAGCTGCTCGGGCCGAAGACCGTACGGCCCGAACCCGCCGACGCGGGCGGGCTGGGCGATCTGTGCGTGCTGCTCGAACGCTGGGACGACGCCGAGCGTCTCTACCAACGCGCGCTCCGCGCCGATCCCAAGGACACGCGGGCGATGGTGGGGCTGGCCCGCGTCGAGACCGCCCGGGGTCGGTTCGAGCCGGGCGCCGAGATGTGCCTGGACGCGGTGGATCTGGACCCGGACTTCGCCGAGGCGCACCACCGCCTCGGCGTGGCGCTCGCCTGGCTGGGCGAGCACGAGCACGCCGTGGCCTCGTTCCGGGCGGCCGCCGCGTTGCAGCCCGGGCGCGTCGAAGCGCACCGCTTCCTCGCGGGGCTGCTCAGGCTCGCCGGCGACGCCGGCGGGGCGGACGCGAGCGACCGAGCGGCCGACGAGATCCTGGCCGCACGGGCGCCCGATCCCGAGCGGCGTGCGATCGCCGAACGCCAGGACGCCCGCGGCCCGCGCGCCTGGGCCGCCCACGCGGGTGTGCCGGGAGCCGCCCCGTGACGGGCGTCTCCCGCGATTTCGTGACGGTCGTCTCCGGCCTGCCCCGCTCGGGCACCAGCCTGGCCATGCAGCTCGTCGCCGCCGGCGGCATCCCCCCGCTGACCGACCATCACCGCGCGCCCGACGACGACAACCCCCGCGGGTACTTCGAGTTCGAGGCGGTCAAGCAGCTCCGGTCCGACCGGTCGTGGTTCGCCGACGCCCGCGGGCGCAGCGTCAAGATCATCCACATGCTGCTCACCGAACTGCCCGACGACGTGCCCTGCCGCGTGCTGTTCATGCGGCGCGACATCGGCGAGGTGGTCCGCTCGCAGCGGGTGATGCTCGAGCGATCGGGCAAGCCGGGCGGGGCGCTGACGCCCGAACGCCTGGGCGCGGTGTACGCCGGCCAACTCGCCGGCGTCGCCCGCTGGCTGGCCGGACGCCCCGCGTTCCGCGTGCTCGACGTGCCCTACGCGGGCCTGGTCGCCGATCCCGCGCCGCTGATCGCCGGCATCGA
>TARA_R110000782_G_scaffold167129_6_pt1 | contig 43624 bp, 40 predicted proteins | sample TARA_R110000782 | Tara Oceans TARA_R110000782 (sample SAMEA4397859) | marine metagenome | biome: Polar Biome; feature: [SRF] surface water layer (ENVO:00010504); material: water (ENVO:00002006), including particulate matter (ENVO:01000060) such as... | depth 5 m | reverse complement strand
AAGCCGATGGATCGCCTCGTGTGCGGCGATGTCGGCTTCGGCAAGACCGAGGTAGCGCTGCGCGCTGCTTTCGTCGCGGCGATGGCGGGGATGCAGGTCGCGCTCATCTGCCCCACCACCTTGCTCGCGCGCCAGCATCATCGCAATTTCGTCGAGCGCTTTGCGGGCTTCCCTCTGAACATCGGCCGGCTCTCCCGCCTCGTTCCTGCCGCTGAAACCAAGGCGACCAAGGAGGGACTGGCGGACGGCACGATCGACATCGTCATCGGCACCCATGCCCTGCTCACCAAGGGGCTGGATTTCAAACGCCTCGGTCTGGTCATCGTCGATGAGGAACAGCGCTTCGGCGTCGTTCACAAGGAGCGCCTCAAGCAGTTCAAGAGCGATGTCCATGTATTGACGCTCACTGCAACGCCGATCCCACGTACCTTGCAGATGGCGATGTCCGGCCTGCGCGAGCTTTCGGTGATCCAGACCCCGCCGGTCGATCGCCTTGCCGTGCGCACCTATGTCATGCCGTGGGACGGCGTCGTCGTCCGCGAGGCGCTGCTGCGCGAGCATTATCGCGGCGGGCAGAGCTTCTTCGTCGTGCCGCGCATCGCCGACATAGCCGAGATCGAGGACTATCTGCGCGAACAGGTGCCTGAAGTGAAACCCGTCGTCGCCCATGGCCAGATGGCCGCGGGCGAGGTCGAGGAGCGCATGTCAGCCTTCTATGACAAGAAATATGATGTGCTGCTTTCCACCACCATCGTCGAGAGCGGCCTCGATATTCCCAGCGCCAATACGCTCATCATCCACCGCGCCGAACGCTTCGGCCTCGCCCAGCTTTACCAGCTCCGGGGCCGTGTCGGGCGTTCCAAGACGCGCGCTTATGCCTATTTCACCACGCCTGCCGATCGCATCATGACGGAAACGGCGGAAAAGCGCCTCAAGGTTCTGTCCGATCTCGATACATTGGGCGCGGGCTTCCAGCTCGCCAGCCATGATCTCGACATTCGCGGCGCGGGTAATCTGGTGGGCGACGAGCAATCCGGCCATATCAAGGAGGTCGGTTTCGAGCTGTATCAATCGATGCTCGAAGACGCGATCCTTGAAGCAAAATCCGGCGGTTCGACCGATTTCGTTCCGCGCGATGCCTTCTCGCCCCAGATCACCATCGACGCGCCGGTGCAGATCCCCGAAGACTATGTCCCTGATCTCGATCTGCGCATGGGGCTATATCGCCGCCTCAACGATCTTGAGGATGCCCATGCCATCGAGGCCTTCGCGGCCGAACTGATCGACCGTTTCGGCAAGCTGCCACCCGCCACGCAAAATCTCCTCAGCCTCATCCAGATCAAGCAGAATTGCATTGTCGCGGGCATTTCCCGTCTCGATGTCGGCGCGAAAGGCGCGCTCGTCGCTTTCCACAACGACCGGTTCGAAAATCCGGCGGGCCTGATCGATTATGTTCAGCGGCTGCAAGGAACGGCGAAGCTGCGCCCGGACAACAAACTCGTCATCACCCGCGCATGGAAAGACGGCGCGGCGCGGCTGCATGCGGGGCTGCAACTTTCCAAAGGGCTGGCAAAGATCGCGGCGTAGAGCGGCTTTGATCTGATGAGATCAGATCGACCGCTCAATTCCTTGTTTTACCGCGATTTCCGAGTCAGCGATTGTTCCAATCGCTTCGAAATCACTATCCTGCCTCCACCAGTTTCACCAGCTCCTCGCTGGTAACGGCTGGCGAACGCAGAAAACCCTGATAGATATCGCAGCCTTCCCGCGCGAGCAGGGTGAGCTGTTGCTCGCTCTCCACCCCTTCGGCAACCACGGTCAGCGCGAGCGAGCGCGCCATGGCGATGATCGCGCGCAGGATGATGCGATCGCGCGGCGTCCCCAATATGTCGCGGCTGAGACTATGATCGATCTTGAGATAATCGGGGTGCAGCGATTTGAGATAGGCAAGGCTGGAATAGCCTGTGCCGAAATCGTCGATGGCCACCCACAGTCCTTCCTGCCGCAGCTCTTGCAATATGCCCGCTGCCCGGTCGATATTCTCAATCAGCCCGTTTTCGGTGATCTCGACCGTCAGCCGATTCCGGGGAAAGCGGCTCTGATCGATCATATCGAACAGCAATGTCACGAAATCATCCTGAGCCAGATCGGCAGCGGTGACATTGATCGCCAGCCGCAATTCCTCAAGGCCGCCGGGCCAGCGCCCCGCTTCCTCCAGCGCGGTGCGCTGGATATGTAGCGAAAGCGGCAATAGATAATCCGAGCGATCCGCCGCTTCGAACAATGTCCCGGCGTCAAGCTGTCCCAGAACCGGGTGGTTCCAGCGGGCAAGCGCCTCCACCCCTAAGATGCGATCGGTCAGGCTGTCATATTGCGGCTGATAGACGATGCCTATCTCGCCCCGGTCGAGCGCGAGTCGCAGATCCGCATCGAGCCGGTCGGCATCGCCGCCATGCGCCTTGTTGCCGCCCCGGCCACGCGCCGAACGCATGCTGATGTCGTTGGTCGTCGAACGCCGCGCGTCGGCGAGCGCCGCGTTCGCCCGGCGCAGCAGGCTGGCGGCATCATCCCCCGCCACCGGCTCGGCAATGCCGCAGCGGGCCGTGAGGCGGATCACCTGCTCATCGGCGATGAAGGGCTGCGATACATTGGACAGGATCAGACGCGCAATATCTTCGGCGGAAACCGGATCTTTCGTGCCTTCCTGAGTCGGCATTGCCTCCTTGCCCAGCGCAACGAGATACTCCGTCCCTCCCATGCGCGCGACCATTACGGGCATGCCAACGCTCCGTTCCACGCAACGCACGATGCGCGCCGCCGCCCGCGCCAGCACGGCATCGCCCGCAACCTTCCCATAGGCCGCATTGATGTTCGCAAACTGGCTGATGCCGATGAGCAGACAGGCAAATATTTTTTCCTCCGCCGCATCATCCAACCGTGCGTCGAGCCATGCGCGCGCCGCGCTGCGGCTCATCAACCCCGTCAAACGATCATGACCGGACGAAGCGCTCCCCTTGTCTCCTTCGTCCGCGTTACTGTCCCTGGTTACAGCATCGAGCGTAGCGCCCAGCAATGCATCGCCACAGGGCCAAGGCAGGAAATGGCTTATTCCCAAGCCGATCAAGCTCTGAAAGTCCCCTTCCTCTCCGACAATCGCGACAGTCGCCCCGGCCAGTGGCTTCTCACTCGGCACGGCAAGCGCGTCAGGCACGCCAGCCCGCGCATCGATCAACAACAGGCGCTCATCCATTCCGGCTAAGCCGCCATCATATTTCTGGACGCTCCAGCCAAGCCGTTCAAGCTGCGCGGCTATATCGGCGCCACCGGCCGAGAGAAGAGTCAGTGTTTTGCTGTCTGGCCTCTTCATTGCATCCCGCCTGTGTTCGAAGCACGCAACATTAGAATAGACAGGTTACCAACGGCTTATTCAATCCCCAATAAGGGGCTTCCCCTGTTCAAAATCAGGTCTTTACCCGCTGCCAGAAACAAATGCTTCTCTTGCGCCTAGTCTCGGCATGACCTAGCTATGAAACTATGGTTCACCCCTCCCCCTCCCTGCCGCAATCGGCGTCGATGACCGATGGCTTTGGCCGTCGCATAGAATATCTGCGCATTTCCGTCACCGACCGGTGCGATCTGCGCTGCCGCTACTGCATGGCCGAGAAAATGACCTTCCTGCCCCGCAAGGATGTGCTCAGCCTTGAGGAAATCGCCATCATCGCGGATCGCTTCATCGCGCGCGGTGTGCGCAAGATCCGGCTTTCGGGCGGCGAACCGCTGGTGCGGCGGGACTTTGGCGAGCTTGCCCGGCGCATCGGGCGCCATCTGAACGACGGCACGCTCGACGAACTGACGTTGACCACGAACGGCACTCGCCTTGCGCATCATGCGCAGGAGCTGGCGGATGCCGGCGTCAGACGGATCAATGTCAGCATCGACAGCCTGAACCCCGAAACATACAGTTTCATCACCCGTGGCGGAGACATCGCCGCGGTGCATCAGGGCATCCGCGCCGCGCGCGATGCCGATATCCGCGTCAAGATCAACATGGTTGCGCTGCGCGGCCTTAATGATGCCGAATTCCTGCCGATGCTGGAATGGTGCGCCATGCAAGGCCATGATCTCACACTGATCGAAACCATGCCGCTCGGCGAGATCGACGAGGATCGCACCGATCGCTATCTTCCACTCGGTGAAGCCGTGGCGCAGATCGAGGCGCGGCACGGGCTTGCCCCGATCGCCTATCGCAGCGGCGGACCGGCGCGTTATTATGAAACCGCAGACCTGCCGGGCATAAGGCTCGGCCTTATCACCCCGCTCAGCAATAATTTCTGCGCGGGCTGCAACCGTATGCGCCTCACCTGCGAAGGCAAGGTCTTCATGTGCCTTGGTCATGAGGACCATGTCGATTTCAAGGCGGCCTATCGCACCGGCGGCATCGAAGCGGTTGACGCCGCGCTCGACCGGGCACTGATCGCCAAGCCGCTGGCCCATGATTTTGTGATCGGCCCACAGGGCGCATCCGGCGTAACGCGCCGGCATATGAGCGTCACTGGCGGATGAGCATCGAACCGCGCCGGGCGCTGGTGGCCTCGCCTACTCCGGCCGCGCGCGCGGCCGAAGAGCGCCTGCGCGCCAATTACGACTTTGTCGATATGGCCGATGCCGACATGCTCGTCGCTTTGGGCGGCGATGGTTTCATGCTGCACATCCTGCATCAAATGCTCGAAGATCATCGCATCATGCCGGTATTCGGCATGAATCTGGGCACCGTCGGTTTTTTGATGAATGAATGGCGGCTTGAACGGCTGGAACAGCGCATAAACGCCGCCAAGGCTTTCAAGGTCAATCCGCTGCGCATGCATGTGACCACCATCGACGGCGAGGATCTCTCGCTGCCCGCCATCAACGAAGTCTCGTTGCTGCGCGAAACCCGCCAGACGGCCAAGATCGAAGTGGCAGTAAATGATCGCGTCGTATTGCCCGAACTGGTGTGCGACGGCGTATTGGTGGCCACGCCCGCCGGCTCGACCGCCTATAACCTCTCGGCGCAGGGTCCCATTTTGCCGCTGGGCTCCGGCCTGATCGCACTAACCCCGATCAGCCCCTTTCGCCCACGTCGCTGGCGAGGCGCCATATTGCCCGAAAAGACACAGGTTCGCTTTCGTGTGCTGGATCCGCAAAAACGCCCTGTCAGCGCCGTGGGCGACCAGCGCGAAATACGCGACGTTTCCTGCGTGGATGTGGCGGTCGATCGCACCGCGCCGCTCACCTTGCTGTTCGACCCCGAGCATACGCTCGATGATCGCATCGCCGCCGAGCAATTTATCGCGTAAGACAGTCGCGGGCGAGATAGAATCCCGTCATGATCCGAAAATCGCGGAAGGCGGACTTAAATGGCCCTTGCATAACGACGAAAAGCGCTGCTATAGGCGCGGCCTGCCCAGCGAAAGCGGGCTGCTCCCCGATAGCTCAGCGGTAGAGCATTCGACTGTTAATCGAATGGCCGTAGGTTCGAATCCTACTCGGGGAGCCAACTATCTATCTGAATATGATAGAAATTAGCTATCTTCCCACCTTATTTGTTGGCTTGCCAGACACGGCTTTCCATCGCAAATTCCGGACGCCCACCGGACTGACGGGTTCACAAAGAAAATTGCTTTTCCTTATTTCCTCACCACTTCAAACATTTGTTGAAAGATGGTGGACAGGGCTGGATTCGAACCAGCGTACGCTCTCGCGGGCAGATTTACAGTCTGCTGCCATTAACCACTCGGCCACCTGTCCAAGATCGAAACGGGTCGGATAAAACCGCCAAATCGTCATCGGAGGGCGCTCAATGGCGAAACGAGGCTTGCCTGTCAATGCTTGTTGGTGAAAAGAGGCCAGTGTGATGATCGAGCAATTCGCCATAGCCTGCAGCCGGGTTCGGAGCGAACTTCCCGATCTGAATCACACTGGCAAGACATCGAATCTAGTGTCCCTTTTGGTTCCGAAGTTCGCTACGGAAACAGATGGCGAAATTAGGCGAACTTCGGAATCGGGACACTAGCATGAAAAGAGGACATCGCACCGGCAAGCCCAAGGGCGGCCATCCGAGATTTTACGGTCGCCATGCGGTCATCGCCGCGCTCGCCAATCCGCACCGGGTGGTCCGCAAGATATGGGGGCTGCGAGAGGTCATCAACGCGCTGGAATTGCCCCCGATCCTGCCCATCGTCTATTCCGATGCCGCCGACCTCGGCCGCATGGTGCCCAATGATGCGCCGCATCAGGGCGTCGTTGCCGAAGTCGAAGCGCTGGACGATGTGTGGCTGGGCGATGTGCTTGAGGAAGGCCTGAAAGACGAACCGGGCAGGGAGCGCCCGATTCTCGTGCTCGATCAGGTGACGGATCCGCATAATGTCGGGGCGATCTTTCGTTCTGCCGCTGCCTTCGACGCGCTCGCCATCGTGACGCAGGACCGGCACGCTCCGCCCGAATCGGGCGTGCTGGCCCGGGCCGCCAGCGGCGCTCTGGAAATCATGCCCTGGGTCCGCGTCGTCAACCTCGCCCGCGCGCTCGATGAAATCGCCGAAGCCGGATATTGGCGCATCGGCCTGGATGGTGAGGCCAGCGAGCCATTGGGCAAAGCACTCGAAGGCGCGGGCAAGGCCGCTTTGGTGCTCGGCGCGGAAGGCGATGGACTGCGCCACAACAGCATGGCACATTGCGACATATTGGCAAAGCTGCCGATCAGCCCGCGCATGGAAAGCCTCAACGTCTCCAACGCCGCGGCGATCGCGCTTTACGCCGCGACCAGTCGCTGAACGGATTCACAGGGGGGAACATAATCATGGGTATTTTAACGCGAATCTGCGCGGCGCTCGTGCCGATGCTGGCGCTGTCCGCCTGCCTGCTCACGCCCGGCAAGTTCACGTCCTCGCTCGATATTCGCAAGGACCGCAGCTTCACCTTCGCCTATAAAGGCGAAGTGATTGTCAGCAGCGATATGTCGGGAATGGGCAAGGACATGCCCGACGAAGCGGAACCGCTTGATGATCCCGACGCCCCCGCTCAGGAAGGCACGGCCTATTATCAGCAGATCGCCGCCAGCGGAACATCGGATAACGCCATCGCCGACAAGGAAAAGGAGGCCAAGATGCAGGCCATCGCCGACGCCCTGTCAAAAGAGAAGGGCTATCGCTCGGTGCGCTATCTGGGCGACGGGAAATTCGACATCGATTATCAGATCAGCGGCACGCTCGATCATGCCTTCCTCTTTCCGTTCAATGTCGATGCCCAGGCAATCATTCCGTTCGTGGCGATAGAAGTGCGCGCGGATGGCAAGGTTCGCGTGCAGGCCCCCGGTTTCGCCAATGACAGCAGCCAGACCCCCGGCGGCATGGGTGGCATGGGCGGCGGCAATGATGCCAAAAACCGCGACGGCATTTTCACCCTCACCACCGACGCCGAAATCGTCAGCCAGAATCAGGAAGATGGCGCAACCGATACGCCCCGCGGCAAACAGATCGTCTGGAAAGTGACCCCGCTTACCAGCATCAAGCCCATGGCGGTGCTGAAGCTCGCACCGGGCACCTGATACCGCGCGCCCCGCACGACAAGAAGATCAGCGCGCGATTTTCTTCGGCTGTCACGCCGGGAAATAAAGCGCAAAAAGAAAGGGCCGACGCCATGATGGCATCGGCCCTTTGGTCTCCCCGCTAAGGGTCCACAAATTGAGTGCAGTCGTCTCAGGCGACCTGGGTTATCGCTTCGCCTTCGACCTCCGGGTCGCGCAGCACATAGCCGCGGCCCCAGACTGTCTCGATATAGTTGTCGCCACTGCACGCCAGCGCCAGCTTCTTGCGCAGCTTGCAGATGAACACGTCGATGATCTTGAGTTCCGGCTCGTCCATGCCGCCATAGAGATGGTTGAGGAACATTTCCTTGGTGAGCGTCGTGCCCTTGCGGAGCGAGAGCAGCTCCAGCATCGCATATTCCTTGCCGGTCAGGTGCACGCGGTTGCCATCGACTTCCACGGTCTTGGCGTCGAGGTTGACCGACAGCTTGCCGGTGCGGATGACCGATTGCGAATGGCCCTTCGAGCGGCGCACGACCGCATGAATGCGCGCGACCAGCTCTTCGCGGTGGAACGGCTTGGTCACATAATCATCGGCGCCAAAGCCGAAGCTGCGCACCTTGCTGTCCATTTCCGAAATGCCGGAAAGGATGAGCACCGGCGTCTGCACCTTGGCATTGCGGAGCTTCTTCAGCACGTCATAGCCATGCATGTCAGGCAGGTTGAGATCAAGGCAAATAATATCATAATCATAGAGCTTGCCGAGATCGAGCCCCTCTTCGCCCAGATCGGTGGTGTAAACGTTGAATCCTTCGGTCGTCAGCATCAGCTCGATGGCCTTGGCTGTCGTCGGTTCATCTTCAATGAGCAGCACCCGCATAATGAAGCCTCTTTGTTTCCCTTGCACCCCTTGGAGGGCTTGACAAATACGCCTGTCTCGTTCCGCCCACATGATGACAGCCGCGCAATCACATTAACCAAAATTAATATGAATGCAAAAGGTTAATTTTGTCCTAACCGGCCTGCAACCACGAGTCGCATGGATTAGAATCGATTTTCAATGGGTTAAGTGATCGATAATATTTAACCCACGACTCGCATTATAGAGGTTTCGGACTGCCTTCGACAGCTTTGCCGAGAAAATAACGCCGCCCGAAAACCGTGCCGGAAAGGAGCAGAAAAACGACCACCGGAATCCCGATAGCCAGCGGCAACAGGGGGATCTTGCCAAAATAGGGTGCGCAATAATGCACGACGGCGACATGCAGATACATAATGACGAGCGACATCCGGCCAAGATGAAGGAACGGCCACAGGGGCACCGCTTGCGCCAGCGCGCACAGCCCGAGAGAGAGAACGAGCGCGCCACCCAGCGACCAGCCGGGCACGCCATAGTCGCCAATCTTCATGCCGAGCGGCGCAAGCGGGCCGCATAGCAGGATAATGACGCTCGCCAGCGCGGCCAGTGTCATGAACCAGCGCCCGCCGCCAATCGTGCGCCACAGCGCGCCAAGCCAGAGAAATACCAGTGCCACCGGAACGCTCAGCAAGCCGAGCGGCGAAAAATCCGTCTGCGCGCCGATCCACACCCCGAATACAAGCACCACCGCCATCGTCGCCGCCCAGCGCCAGTCGCGTGGATCGGGCCAGCGCAGCATCAGCGCGTTTTGCGCAATCCGTGCGAATATCAGGCATGGAATGAACCAGAAAATCGTGAACGGCCCGCGCAGTTCGCTGCCACCCAGCAGCAAGCCCCATGCCGCCGCACCCCAGTTTCGGAAGATGGGCAAATGCCCCCGCGCATGTTCGATAATCTGATCCAGCACCGCCAGGCTCAACAGGAAGGCAATATAGGGGATCGCCATCGAACGCCATTGGGTGCGCATAAACGCGACCATCGGCCGCGGATGCGCGACATAGCCACCGATGAGGAAAAACAGCGGCATATGAAAGGCGTAAATATCGTCGCGCACGGTCCCGCGCGTCCAGATATGAGCGACGACCACCAGAATGATGCCCAATCCCTTGGCTGCATCCAGCCATGCTAGCCGCCCCGCCTGCCCGCCTTTCGCTCCCTTCATATACCTTGCCCCCTTGTTTTTTCGTTGGCGCATTTTCCGGGCGCAAAACCGGTTCCCACTTTTGCTGAAAATGCTGTATCGGCCTATAGCATCAGCCGATCCCGTCAATCCTGCGCGCATGGCCATCGGCCATCGCCTTATCATCAAGGTTCCCCGTGCCCGTCACCAATATGTCACCGCTGGCCGATCGCATCCTGTTCATGGATGGCGAGGCGATCCTTCTCGACAAGCCCGCCGGGCTGCCCGTCGATCCGCCGCGCGACGGCTCGCTCAGCCTCGAAAATCATCTCGGCTCGCTCACTTTCGGCTTCAAGCGCTGGCCGCTCGCCGTGCATCGGCTGGACCGCGACACCAGCGGCTGTCTGCTACTCGCCCGCAACCCGAAAGCGCACAAGCGCTTTGCCGCGGCTTTCGAAGCGGGTGAGGTCGCCAAGACCTATGTCGCCGTTGTCGCGGGCGTGCCCGAAGCGAGCGAAGGCGAAATCGACATGCCGCTCGGCAAGGTGAGCAGCGCCGAAGAAGGCTGGCGCATGGTGCATGATGCGAGGGGCAAGCGCGCGCTGACCCGCTGGCGGCTGATCGCACAGAAGGACGGCCGCGCACTTATCGCCTGCTTTCCCGAAACCGGCCGCACCCACCAGATCCGCGTGCACCTCTCGCAAGGGCTGGGTCTCGGGATCATAGGCGATCCCGTTTACGGCGCTCCGGCGGTGGAAGACCGCGTCCCAATGCTGCTCCATGGCCGTGCGCTCATCGTGCCGCGCGGCGCCAAACCGCCGATCGATGGCAAGGCGCCCCTGCCCGAACGCTTCGCCGCGGCAGGCTTCACGACAAGCGATCTGGACGATGCCGGACTTTGACGCCCGAACCTTCCTCATCCCGGGCGATGCGCTAGAGGAGCGCTTCATCACCGCAGGCGGCCCCGGCGGGCAGAATGTCAACAAGGTCGCCACCGCCGTGCAGCTGCGCGTCGATGTCTATCGGCTCGGCCTGTCGCCTTATGCCTTCAACAAGCTGAAAACCCTCGCCGGTTCGCGCATGACCGCCGCCGGTGTGCTCGTCATTCAGGCGCAGCGCTTCCGCACGCAGGAAGCGAACCGCGAGGATGCCCGCGCCCGGCTCATGGATCTGATCGCCAAGGCGCATGAACGTGACGCCCGGCGCATCGCCACAAAGCCCAGCAAAGCCGCCAAGGCGCGCCGGATCGATGCCAAGAAAGCGCGCGCCACGGTAAAACAGGGGCGCGGCCGCTATCGCCCCGAATGAGCGCTTGCGTGGGCGCGGCTTGAAAAATCGTTATTTTCGATTATTCTTGATCCTGTAAATGATAGGATCGATCAATGTCCAACTATATTCCGACGCTCAAACAGCTCCAATATCTCATCGCGCTGAAGGAATATGGCCATTTCGGACGCGCCGCCGAAAGCTGCTTCGTCACGCAATCCACTCTTTCGGCGGGGCTGCGCGAGCTGGAAAGCCTGATCGGCATGACATTGGTAGAGCGCACCCGCCGCCTCGTGCGCTTCACGGCTCTGGGCGATCGCATCGTTGAGAAGGCCTATCGCGTGCTGCGCGAGGCCGAAGAACTCGCCGCCATCGCTCAGGCCGCGAGCACACCCTTGTCGGGCGAATTGCGCATGAGCGTCATCCCGACCATCGCCCCCTTCCTGCTGCCGCGCCTGCTCCCGCATCTGCGGCGCGAGAAGCCGGGTCTCAAACTCTATCTGCGTGAGGAAACCAGCCAGTCGGCCATTGAATCCCTCCGCCACGGCCATGCCGATTGCGTGTTGATGGCGCTGCCTTTCGCCACTGGCGAGGTGGATCATGCGCATCTGTTCGACGATCCGCTTTATGTCGCCTTCCCGAAAGACGACCCGCGCGACCCGCCGCCCAGCATTGCGCCCGAGCTGATCGACGAGACGCGCCTGTTGCTGCTCGAAGACGGGCATTGCCTGAAAGACCATGCGCTTGCCGCCTGCAACCGGCCGGAGCTGCGCGCCGAAGCGATGATGATGGGCACATCGCTACACACGCTGGTGCAGATGGTCGATAACGGCCTCGGCCTGACGCTGTTGCCCGAAATGGCAATTACCGGCGGCATATTGGCCAATACACAGATCAGCGCGCGCCCGCTCGCTTCGGCCAATGCCTCTCGCGAGATCGCCCTTGTCTGGCGCAAGGAATCCTCGCGGGAAAAGGAGTTCAGGATATTAGCCGATATTCTTCAGGCCCTGTCTAAAGCAGAGAGCAGAAAACCCGTCGCGGCTTAACCCCAGCGCTCGCGCGCGGCATCATCCTCGGCGCGCGCCTCGACCCAGCTTTCGCGCCCGTCGGCATGGCTTTCCTTTTTCCAGAAAGGCGCGGAGGTCTTGAGCCAGTCGATCAGGAAGGCGCAGCTTTCCAGCGCCGCCGCACGGTGCGCCGATGCCGTGCCGACGAACACGATCCGTTCGCCGGGGCGCAAATCGCCTACGCGATGGATAACGACCACCCCCAATAGCGGCCAGCGCTCCCGCGCTTCCTCGACGATGCGCGATATCTGCACCTGCGTCATTGCGGGATAATGGTCGAGCCGCATCGCAACAAGGCCATTGCCGCCACGCACGATGCCGGTGAAGCTCGCCACCGCACCGCCGCCCAGTTGCTCCAGACGGGCAAGACAGTCGGCGGCGTCGAAATCCGCCTCGCCGACACGGATTTCGATCATCCCCCGGTTACCGGCGGAAACAGCGCCAGCTCATGCGCATCCCCAAGCGGCGTTTCCAGCGGCACAAACGCATGATCGAGCGCGGCGCGAACCCGCTCCGGCTGTTCAAAAGCCTGAACATAGCCCTCTCCGCGCCCGCGCAACAGGTCGATCAGCCCCGCCACCGTCATGTCGCCGCCCGGATGGTCGAGCTGCTCGCCATCCTTGCCGATCGCCTCGCGCACCCATGCGAAATAAAGAATATCCAGCTGTGCCATCATGTCAGTCCATATGCTTTATGCCGACGCGCAGATAATCCCAGCCGGTAATCAGCGTCAGGATCGCCGCGGCCCATAAGGTAGCCAGCCCCACCAAATGTACGAACGGCCAGTGCGGTAGCGCCCCTCCCAAAATCAGTGCGCCCAATGCCACCAACTGGAAAGTGGTCTTCCATTTGGCAAGCTGCGACACCGGCATCGACACCTGCAAGCCCGCCAGATATTCCCGCAAACCCGATACGGCAATCTCGCGCAGCAATATTACAAGCGCAGCAACGATATGCAGCCCAGAAATATCGCGCGTCGCGCTCAGCATCAATATGACTGCCCCGACCATGATCTTGTCGGCGATCGGGTCGAGAAAGACGCCCAGTTTCGACACCGTGCCCTGCGTGCGCGCGACATAGCCGTCGAAATAATCGGTGATGCCCATCAGGCAATAGAGCGCAAAGGCCAGTGCATAGCCGGTGCGCCATTCGTGCCCCTGCTCGGCGGGCCACAGCAATGCGACAAGAATCGGCACGGCAAATATGCGTGAGAGCGTCAGGATATTGGGTAATGCTTGCATCCGTTTTCGCCTGCCACAGCGGCCCGGCCTTGACAAGGTGCCAGAATGTGCATGGCGGCACGAAAGCGGCAGCCCATCGCCGCTTTGCGCTTCATGGCACTTGCCCGTTGGACAGCAGCGACCCAAGCGGCTACAGGCGGGCCAGTCAGAAACAATCGGGACACAAAGCTGGTCATGAAGGCATCGTTGCGTTTGCTGACGAAGCGGCGTTTCGCGCCTCTTTTCGCCACCCAGTTGCTAGGCGCGTTCAACGACAATCTGTTCAAAAACGCGATGGTTCTGTTCGTCGTCTACAGCGTCTACAGCGACCCGCATGCCGAAACTTGGTTCAGCGCGATAGCCACCGGCCTTTTCATCCTGCCCTTCTTCCTGCTCTCTGCACTATCCGGACAACTGGCCGACCAGCGCGACAAGGCGATGATCATCCGGCTCGTCAAACTGGCGGAAATCGTCATCATGCTGTTCGGTGCCTGCGGGCTGGCGCTCGCCTGGGCGGGCTATGCCGTGCATCTCATCGCCGTGCCGCTGATGCTGTTCGCATTGTTCGCGATGGGCATCCACTCCACCTTTTTCGGGCCAATCAAATATGCGATCCTGCCGCAGCATCTTATGGATGACGAGGTGCTGGGCGGAACGGGACTGGTCGAGGCGGGCACTTATATCGCCATATTGGCCGGCACCATATTGGCGGGGCTGATTAAGATAGAAATCGCCGCCATATTGGTCATTCTCATCGCCATTATCGGCTATATATCCGGTCGGCAGGTGCCGCCCGCACCGCCGATGGGGGAACAGGCAAAGCTCGATTTTCACATCATACGCTCGTCCATCGCGCTGGTGAACGGCACAATGCATATCCCGCGCCTGTTCCTCGCCATAGTCTCAATCAGCTTTTTCTGGACCATTGGTACGGTGCTGTTCATCCAGTTTCCGCCACTGGTCAAGAATGTGCTCGCCGCCGACAAGGAAATCGCCAGCCTGTTTCTTGCGGTTTTTTCCGTCGGCGTCGCCATCGGCTCGATAGCGATCAACCGCCTGCTGCAAGGCCATGTGTCGGCGAAATTCGCTCCCGCATCGGTGCTGGCAATGGGCGCCTGCGTCGTTGCCTTTCACATTGTATGCCGCCTGTGGGACAGCGGCTTGCCGCCGGGCGAACTGATGTCGCTCCATGATTTTATCGGCCATCGCCATGCCGGGTGGCTGGTCTTTACACTGCTTGGCATCTCCATTGCCGGCGGCATGTTCGTGGTGCCGCTCTATGCGTTTCTCACCACCACAGTCGACAAGAGCCAGGCCGCGCGCACTGTCGCCGCCAACAATATCGTCAATGCCGGAGCGATGGTCATAGGCGCAGTCATCACCCTGAGCATGAGCGTGTTGGGCATCGATGTCGTGCATCAATTATTGTTCGCGGCAGCGATGTCCCTCATTTCCGCATGGCTGGCGCAGAAGCTGCATCTGGCCTGTGATTAGCCTTCGTATCAGGCGATAAAGCTATACGCCGCCACGAAAAAGGCGGCAAAACTCATCAGGAACAGCTTGAAATCCTTGTCGTCGCGCTGGCGAGGATCGGCCAGCGGCTTGAATATATGCGGGGGCAGCGTCTGGCGAAACGGATGCCGCGCCGATTCCGTCGTAAGAACAAGGACCCTTCTTTTCATCCCTCCTGGTTAACGGTCTGTTTACCATATCGAAAGGTAAATAAATGGTTAACAGTGGGATGTCCCGATGCGGGTCAATCCTGTGGGGGCGTGATCCGGCGGAAATGGAATATCGTTGCCGGCGGAAAGTTACGCACCGTCTGTCCGGCGCGAACCGCTTCCAGCCCCAGCGACGCCAGGATCGCGCTATTGACCGGCGAGCGCAGGGAATAGGTGAACTGCACGAATACGCCATCAGGCGCGAGCAGGGTGAACGCTTCCTGCAAGATCGCGCGCTGGATTTCCTGATTCATCGCCAGCAGCGGCAACCCGCTTATCACCTGCTGATAATCACCCGCCGCTCCCGCGACATGCCCGCTGATGCTTTCGGCGCGATGCTGGATGATGTCCACCCCCGGAAACTGCCGCCGCAATCCGCTCGCAAATGCGGCGTTGATCTCGACCACTTCCAGCCGCTCCGCAGGCAGGCCAGTCGCCAATATCGCGCGGGTAAACACGCCGGTGCCGCCTCCCAGTTCCAGCACGCGTGCGCCGTCGGGCGCGATATCGCGCACCATGATTTGCGCCAGATAGCGACTCGACGGCACCACAGACGCCGTCTGTCGAGGTCGCCGCATCCATTCCGCAAGAAAATCGAAATGTTCGGCGGCACGATATTTCAGGCTGTTCAGAGGCAGGACAATAGCGCGGGCAGGCTTGTTCTTGAAACTCATCTGGTGAAGATCCGCCCTGTCCTGAATATATTGCGGCAATGTGTCGCCTCGGGGGCCTTAAGGCAAGATGCTTTCTCGATCAATATTGCGATGCCTGCTGTCGGCGATCCGCTCCACACATTCACCGAGCCATTGCGCCACCGCATCAATCCGCGCGACACGTCGCATGTCGGCATGAATCACGAGCCAGAAGCTGCGCGTGATGCGCGCTTCCGGCAACAGGCGCACAAGCCGCTCGTCCCCATGGGCGATGAAGTCCGGCAATATGCCGATGCCTGCGCCATGCGCGATCATGTTATACTGCACATTGATGCTGGTGGAACGCAGATGCGCCTCCAGCCCCGATTCCACTTCATCCAGATAGTCCAGCTCCGGCGCGAAGATGAATTCGGGAACATAGCCCACAAGCTCATGCTCGCGCAGTTCGGAAACGGTGGTCGGCGCGGGATTACGGGCCAGATAGGTGCGCGAGCCATAAATATGCAAAGCATAATCGCCCAACCGCCGCACGATCAGCCTGCCGCGCTGCGGACGCGCCAGCATCACCGCCATATCCGCCTCGCGCCGCGACGGATTGAGAAAGCCCGAAGCCGTTATGACGTCGAGGCCGATATGTGGATGGCGGGCGTGAAATTCGGCAAGACGAGGCGCGAGCACCCATGTCGCGAACCCTTCCGCCACGGAAAGGCGCACCTGCCCTGCCAGCGCCCGCTGCTCGCCCGTCACTTCTTCCACCGCGGCCAGCGCAGCGCTTTCGGCATCTTCGGCGTGTCGCAGCAAAGCCAGCCCATGCGCCGTCAAGCGACGCTCATTGCCGCTTCCCTCGAACAGATCCGCCTCCAGCGAATGCGCCAGCCGGGTAAGCCTGCGCCCTATGGTGGTTGCATCCACCCCCAGAGCGCGTGCGGCCGGGGCGATCTTGCGGCTGCGCGCCACGGCCAGAAAGATCCGTAGGTCGTCCCAATCCAGCATTACTGATTCCCTTTTTACCTGCAAGATTGCAGCTAGATAATGCATAAATACGCAATTGTAGGCAAAAGTGCAAAGGAGCTATAAGCATGGCAACTTTCCATATTCGAGGATGCCTATCCATGCGTGAAATTTCCCATATGCTGGCGTCTGGCGCCGCATCGACGCCTTCCGCCGTCCAGCGGTGGAGCGATGTGTTCAACCCCAATGAAGGCAGTGTGCAAGCCCGCGTCGCGCTGGGCGACAAGCAAGTGCTCGATGCTGCTGTCGCCGCAGCGAAAGCCGCGCAACCGGCATGGGCCGCCACCAACCCGCAGCGCCGCGCCCGCATCATGTTCAACTTCAAGGCGCTGGTGGAGAAGAACATGGAAGAGCTGGCGCATATGCTCAGCTCCGAACATGGCAAGGTCATCGCCGATTCAAAGGGCGACATTCAGCGCGGTCTGGAAGTCGTCGAATTCTGCTGCGGCATCCCGCATGTGCTGAAGGGCGAATATACGCAAGGCGCAGGTCCCGGCATCGATGTCTATTCAATGCGCCAGCCACTGGGCATCGGCGCAGGGATAACCCCGTTCAACTTCCCGGCGATGATCCCGCTGTGGATGGGCGCGGTCGCCACGTCCGTGGGCAACGCCTTTCTGCTGAAGCCGTCGGAGCGCGACCCCAGCGTGCCGGTGCGTCTTGCCGAGCTGTTCCTTGAAGCGGGCATGCCGGAGGGCATTTTTCAGGTCGTGCAGGGCGACAAGGAAATGGTCGACGCCATTCTCGACCACCCGGACATCAAGGCGGTCAGCTTCGTCGGTAGCTCGGACATTGCGCATTATGTCTATAATCGCGGCGTTGCGGCGGGCAAGCGAGTTCAGGCCATGGGCGGTGCCAAAAATCATGGGATTGTCCTGCCCGATGCAGACCTCGATCAGGTCGTGAACGATCTTTCCGGCGCGGCCTTCGGTTCGGCAGGCGAGCGCTGCATGGCGCTGCCGGTGGTAACGCCGGTGGGCGAGAAAACCGCCGTCGCGCTGCGCGAAAAGCTGCTCCCGGCGATCGCCGCCTTGCGCGTTGGCATCTCGACTGACGCCGATGCACATTATGGCCCGGTCGTGACCGCCGCGCACAAGGCGAAGATCGAAAATTACATCCAGATGGGCGTCGATGAAGGCGCGGAACTGGTCGTCGATGGACGCGGTTTCTCGCTCCAGGGCCATGAGAAAGGCTTCTTCGTCGGCCCGACCCTGTTCGATCACATAAAGCCCGACATGCGCACCTATAAGGAAGAGATTTTTGGCCCCGTCCTGCAAATCGTGCGCGCCGAGAGCTTCGAGGAGGCGCTCGCCCTCCCCAGCCAGCATCAATATGGCAATGGCGTCGCCATCTTCACCCGCAACGGCCATGCCGCGCGCGAATTCGCCGCCCGCGTCGATGTCGGCATGGTCGGCATCAACGTGCCTATTCCGGTGCCGGTCGCCTATCATAGCTTCGGCGGCTGGAAGCGCAGCGCCTTCGGCGATACCAATCAGCACGGCATGGAAGGCGTAAAGTTCTGGACCAAGGTCAAGACGGTCACGCAGCGCTGGCCCGACGGTGGCGGCGATGGTAGCAATGCCTTCGTCATTCCAACCATGGGATAGGAAGCCATGAACCTCAGAAGCTTTGCCGCCGGAGCCCTTTTGGTGCTCGCAACCGGATGTTCCTCGCAGGACGAGAAGGACATGAACCTTGCCGATCTCGACACGACGATTGTCGATAATGGGACCAGTCCGGGCGGCAATGCTTCCGACCAAAGCAACGGGGTGGAGCAGACGCCTGACCGCCCTGTCGCAGCACCGGCAGATATGGGCAACAGCATACCCTCCATCATCCGGGGCCGCTGGGGCATGGCGCCCGCCGATTGCACCTCCACCCATGGCGACGCCAAGGGGTTGCTGGAAATATCGGGCACTACCCTCAATTTCTATGAATCGCGCGGCACATTGGGCGCGATCAAGGAATTCGAACCCACCCGCATCCGCGCCATGTTCGCGTTCGAAGGCGAAGGCATGAACTGGATACGCGACATGACGCTCGATGTGCAGGATGACGGCCAGACTCTGATCCGCCGCGAATATGGACTGGACGCTGCTCCCGGCCCGATCCGTTACAGACGCTGCACCGAATAGGCCGCACAGGAATGGAAAGACTATGACTTCCCAGTTCGACCTGACCGACGACCAGCGCGCCATTCAGGAAATGGCGCAGCGCTTCACGGCGGATGCGATTACGCCTCATGCCGCGCAATGGGACGAAAATCATATTTTCCCACGCGACGTGATAAAGGCTGCCGCCGATCTGGGCTTTGGCGGCATCTATGTCAGCGAGGAATCGGGCGGCATCGGCCTCGGGCGGCTGGAATCCGCCCTCATCATGGAAGCCATGGCCTATGGCTGTCCCTCCACATCCGCCTTCATCTCGATCCACAATATGTCTGCATGGATGATCGACCGCTATGGCGAACAGGCGGTGAAGGACAAATATGTGCCCCGGCTCGTCTCCGCCGATCTGCTGGCCAGCTATTGCCTCACCGAGGCGGGCGCCGGGTCGGATGCCGCCAGCCTCAAGACCAAGGCCGTCCGGGACGGCGATCATTATGTCGTCACCGGCTCCAAGCAGTTCATCTCCGGCGGCGGCGAGAATGATATCTATGTGACGATGGTGCGCACCGGGGAAGACGGCCCCAAGGGCATATCCTGCCTCGTCATCGAAAAAGATATGGACGGCGTCAGCTTCGGCGCGCAGGAGCGCAAGCTCGGCTGGCACAGCCAACCCACCGCGCAGGTCAATTTCGATGGCGTGCGCGTGCCGGTCGAGAATCGCGTCGGCGCGGAAGGACAGGGCTTCGCCATTGCGATGGCGGGGCTGGACGGGGGGCGACTCAACATCGGCGCCTGCTCGCTGGGCGGCGCGCAACGCTGCATCGATGAAACCATAGCCTATGTGAAGGACCGCAAGCAGTTCAATCAGGCGGTTGCCGATTTTCAGAACACCCAGTTCACGCTCGCCGACATGGAGACCGAGCTTCAGGCCGCCCGCATGCTGCTCTATGCGGCAGCGGTCAAGGTGACGGAAAACGCACCCGACAAGACGCGCTTCGCCGCCATGGCCAAGCGTCTCGCCACCGACACCGGCAGCGCGGTCGCCGATCGCGCGCTGCAACTGCATGGCGGCTATGGTTATCTGATGGATTATCCGATCGAGCGCCTGTGGCGCGATCTGCGCGTCCATTCCATCCTCGAAGGCACCAATCAGATCATGCGCATGATCGTCGGCAGGGACATGATACGGCAATGAGCGAAGAGGTTCTGACCTATGTGGAAGGTGGTGCGGGCCGCATCCGCCTCAATCGCCCCAAGGCGATCCATGCGCTCACCACTGATATGTGCGCGGCCATCAACGATGCGCTGGCGCAGTGGAAGGCCGACGATACGGTCGAACTGCTTTTGATCGACCATGCGCCTGCGCCGGACGGCGACCCCAAATTGTCGCGCGGCTTTTGTGCGGGCGGCGATGTGCGGGCAATGGCGACGGCCGATACCATCGATCTCGCCCGCACCTTCTTTCATACCGAATATCGTATGAACCACAGCCTGTTCACCTATCCCAAACCGAGCGTCGCCTTCATGGATGGCATCGTCATGGGCGGCGGCGTCGGCATATCGCAGCCCTGCACCTATCGCATCGCCACCGAAAACACCCGTTTCGCTATGCCAGAAGGCACCATCGGCCTGCTCCCCGATGTCGGCGGCGGCTGGTATCTTTCGCGTCTGCCGGGGCAGATGGGCAAATTCCTTGCCCTCTCCGCCACTCAGATCGACGGGGCGGATTGCCATGCGCTCGGCCTGGCAACCCATTATATCCCGTCCGACCGGCTGCTCGCCGTCAAGGAGAGGCTGGTCGCCCAGCCCGATGCCGTGGAGGCCATTCTCGCCGAAGCAGCCCTGTCGCCTCCCCCTTCGCGTCTGCTCGACCAGCGCGAACAGATCGACCGCCTGTTCGCGGCCGATACATTGGAAGCCATTATCGCTGCCCTTGCCGCCGACGGCAGCGAATGGGCCAGCGAGCAACACGCCAATCTCCTGAAGAAATCGCCGCAGACCGGAAAGGTTTCGCTGCGCCTGCTGCGTGAAGGCGCGGCGATGACCGACTTCGCCGATGAGATGAAACAGGAATATGCGGTAGCCTTGCGGGTTGCGGCGCGGCCGGATTTCCGCGAAGGCGTGCGGGCGCTGCTCATCGACAGGGACGGCGCGCCCCAATGGAATCCCGCCAGCCCGGAAGGAGTGACCGACGCGATGATCGACGCCATATTCGCCCCGCTCCCCGCCGACGAGGCATGGACTCCGGCACAGTAAAAGGAAATTTTCATGAGCTATGAAACCATATTGGTAGAAACGCGCGGCGCAGTAACGCTGATCACCCTCAATCGCCCGCAGGCGCTCAATGCGCTTAACCAGCAAGTGCTCGCCGATCTCATCGATGCCTTCGCCGCTTATGATGCCGACCCCAGCCAGTATTGCGCAGTGCTTACCGGCAGCGAAAAAGCCTTTGCCGCCGGGGCCGACATCAAGGAAATGGCAGACAAGCCCGCCGCCGATTTCTATCTGAAGGATTTCTTCTCCGGCTGGACCAGCGGTGTCGCCGCCACCCGCAAGCCCTGGATCGCCGCCGTCGCCGGTTTTGCGCTGGGCGGCGGATGCGAACTGGCGATGATGGCGGACTTCATAATCGCCGCCGACACCGCGAAATTCGGTCAGCCGGAAATCAAGCTCGGCGTGGCGCCCGGCATGGGCGGATCGCAGCGCCTCACCCGCGCCGTCGGCAAGGCGAAAGCGATGGAAATGTGCCTCACCGGGCGGATGATGGATGCGACGGAAGCCGAAAGCTCGGGGCTGGTGGCGCGCGTGGTTCCGGCCGCCGATCTGCTCGACGATGCACTCAAGACCGCGGCCACCATCGCCGCCATGCCGCCTATGGCCGCGATGGTGAACAAGGAAATGGTCAATCTCGCCTTTGAGGCGACACTGGCTCAGGGGCTGACCGACGAACGCCGCCTGTTCCAGATTCTGGCCGCCACCGAGGACAAGAAAGAAGGCATGGCTGCCTTTATCGAAAAGCGTCCTGGCAATTGGAAGGGGCGCTAAATCGCGCTCCGTTACGGAGAATGACAATGAACATCGCATTTATCGGCCTCGGCAATATGGGCGGCGGCATGGCCGCCAATCTGGTGAAGGCAGGCCATCGGGTGCGGGCTTTCGATCTTTCCGTCGATGCCCTCGCGCGCGCGGTCGAGGCCGGATGCGAACGCTGCGACAACATTGGAAGCGCCGTGTCGAATGTGGAAGCGGTCGTCACGATGCTGCCCAATGGCGCGATCATGCGCGATGTCTATGAAGGCGATGTTTTCAGCGCTGCACCTGCCGGGTGTCTGCTGCTGGATTGCTCGACCATCGACGTGGCGACGGCCCGCACCGTCGCGGCCGATGCCGTGGCAAAGGGCTACAAGATGGTCGATGCGCCGGTATCGGGCGGCATCGCCGCCGCCGCTGCGGGCACCCTGACCTTCATGGTCGGCGGCAGCGATGCCGATTTCGCCCTCGCCCAGCCAATATTGGCGGCCATGGGAAAGGCGGTCATTCATGCAGGAGCCGCAGGCAATGGTCAGGCCGCCAAAATCTGCAACAACATGCTGCTCGGCGCTTCCATGATCGCCACCTGCGAAACCTTCGCGATGGCGCAGAAGCTCGGCCTCGACCCGCAGACCTTTTACGATATCTCCAGCGTCTCTTCGGGCCAGTGCTGGTCGATGACCAGCTATTGCCCCCTGCCCGATATCGGCCCCAAATCCCCGGCGGACAACGATTATCAGGGCGGCTTTGCCACCGCGCTGATGCTCAAGGATCTGAAGCTCGCGGTGGAAGCGGCGCAAACCGTCGGCGCGGCGGTGCCGATGGGCCATGCCGCCGAAGCGCTCTATCAGATGCACGCCAATGCGGGCGAAGGCGCGCGAGACTTTTCCTCAATCATCAGGATGCTGGGATAGGAAGCGCCGCCGTGTTCCCGCGCAGGCGGGAACCCAGAGCCAAAAGCCGGTGCCCTCGCCTTCTGGGCTCCTGCCTGCGCAGGAGCACTACCTCAATCAATCGGCACAGAGTCTAGAACCTCTGGATTGTCGCGGCGCGAGCGGCAATAAGGACGGCCATGGATATTTCCTCGCCCGCGCCCGCCGCCGCAGCGGCCATCGCCACCGATCATCGCGCCACCCGCTCCCGCTTGCTCTCGATCTTCGGCGGATCGGCGGGCAATCTCGTCGAGTGGTATGACTGGTATGTCTACGCCGCCTTCGCGCTTTATTTCGCGCCGGTCTTCTTTCCGCAAAGCGACCCTACCGCTCAGCTTTTGAGCACCGGCGCGATCTTCGCCGTCGGCTTCCTGATGCGGCCGATCGGCGCATGGGCAATGGGCGTCTATGCGGACCGGCATGGCCGCAAGGCGGGCCTCACCGTCTCGATCCTGATGATGAGCTTCGGCTCGCTGCTCATCGCCGTCACGCCCACTTATGATGCCATCGGCGTCGCCGCGCCTATCATGCTGGTGATCGCCCGGCTGATACAGGGGCTTTCCGTCGGCGGCGAATATGGCGCGAGCGCAACCTATCTTTCCGAAATGGCGGGCAGCGAGCGCCGCGGCTTCTGGTCCAGCTTCCAATATGTCACCCTCATCATGGGGCAGCTTGTCGCGCTCGCCGTGCTGCTTATCCTGCAAGCCATGATGAGCGAGAGCGCGCTCGAACACTGGGGCTGGCGCATCCCGTTCGGCATCGGCGCCGCGCTCGCACTCGTCGTTCTCGTTCTGCGCCGCCGCCTGATGGAAACCGAGAATTTCACCAAGGCTGCCGCCCGCACCGATACGCCTCGCTCAGGCCTCTTCACCCTGATGCGCGATCATCCGGGGCAAGCCCTGCTCGTCATCGCGCTCACCGCCGGCGGCACGCTCGCTTTCTATACCTACAGCACCTACATGCAAAAATATCTGGTCAATTCATCGGGGTTCAGCCGGGTCGAGTCGAGCTGGATCATGGCAGGCGCGCTGTTTCTCTTCATGTGCGCGCAACCGCTGTTCGGCGCATTGTCGGACCGTATCGGCCGGAAGCCGCTGATGATCGTCTTCGGCTTGGCCGGGATGATCGGCACGGTCCCGCTCTTTCGCGCGCTCGAACGCACGAATGACCCCGCCACCGCCTTTTTCCTCGTCCTCGCCGCGCTCATCGCGGTCAGCGGCTATACCTCGATCAACGCCGTGGTGAAGGCAGAGCTGTTCCCCGCGCATATCCGCGCATTGGGCGTCGCCCTGCCCTATGCCATCGCCAATGCCGTCTTTGGCGGCAGCGCCGAATATGTCGCGCTCCAGCTCAAGGACTGGGGCCATGAAAGCCGCTTCTACTGGTATGTTTCCGCGATGATCGGAATATCACTCATCGTCTATATATTCATGAACGACACGCGCCGCACCAGCCTTATCGACCGGGATTAACCGGACCGCCTTGTGCCCGGACGTCCGCTGTCATAGGCTGCGAACAGGGTCAAAAAAGGAGAGGGCGCATGAAAAAGCCCGATTGCAGCGAAGCCGAATGGCAGATGCGGCAGCAACTGGCTGCCTGCTATCGCATTTTCGATCATCTGGGCTGGAGCGAGTCCATCTACAACCATATCTCGGTGCGCGTGCCGGGGGAAGACCATGCCTTCCTCATAAATCCCTATGGCCTGCTCTATTCCGAGGTCTGCGCGTCCAATCTCGTCAAGATCGACATCGACGGCAACACGCTCGACGGCAGTCCTCATCCCGTCAACAAGGCGGGCTTCACCCAGCACAGCCATTTCCACCGCCATCTCGATTGGGCGCATGCCATCTGCCATACGCACAGCACCGAGATTACATCGGTGTGCAGCCATGAAGGCGGGCTGCTGCCGATCAATTTTTATGCCTGCGGCCTTGTCGGCAAGCTCGCTTATCATGATTTCGAAGGTATCACCGTGCGCGCGGAAGAAGGCGAACGCCTGCTCGCCCATCTTGGCGACAAGCGCATATTGATGCTGCGCAATCACGGCCCGGTGATTCTGGGCAAGACCATCCCGGAAATATTCTTCACCCATTGGGCGCTGCAACGCGCCTGCGAAATGCAGATCGCCACGCTGGCCATGGGCAAGCCCGTGCTGGTGCCCGATGAAGTCGTCGCCGTGCATCAGCGCGATCTCCGTCAGGTCGCGCTCCCCGGCGGCGCCGGCGCGGCCGATTTCGCGGCATGGGTGCGCAAGATCGACGGGATCGATCCGAGTTGGCGCGAATAGAGCATCGTGCAGAAAAGTATAGAGCGCGCCGACCGATTCAGATTCATACCAAGCTGCATTGATCGAAACCTTTAGATTTTCGTCACCCCGGACTTGATCCGGGGTCCAGAGCCCCACAAAACTGCACCTGGAATCCTGGATTCCCGCTTCCGCGGGAATGACGAGTATGAGTCATAATCAACGCATTTTGGTATTGGCGCGGCGTGCCCTAATGCCAGACTGCGTTAATCAGAATCCATAAGCCCCTCCCCTTCAGGTCGATCAGAGGCGCGTGACTCTGATCGAGGGTTGGGGTGGGGTTAATGCATTCCGATATAAGATCTGCCGCTCAGGCAGAGAGCATTTCCTTTACCCATTCCGGCACCAGCTCCCCTGCTTTTCCCATCCGGCTTTCGCGGAAATGAAAACTGCCCGCCGACGGGTCAAGGTTCAGCTCCAGCGTATCCGCGCCGACATAGCGCGCCGTCTGCACGAAACCGGCGGCGGGATAGACCGCGCCCGATGTGCCGATTGAAACGAACAGATCGCAGTCGCGCAGCGCCGTCTCGATCCGCTCCATCTGATAGGGCATCTCGCCAAAGAACACGATGTCGGGCCGCAATGTCCTTGCATTGCAGACCGGACAAATGCTCCCCGGCGGCATCGTCTCGCGCCATTGCCGCCGCGCGCCGCAGGATGCGCACAGCGCCGAGAGCAGTTCCCCATGCATATGCAGCACCTGCCCGCAGCCGCCGCGTTCGTGCAGATCATCGACATTTTGCGTCACCAGCAGCAGGTCACCGGGCCATTCCCGCTCCAGCCGCGCCAGCGCGACATGCGCCGCATTGGGCTTCACCTGCCCCAGCTTGGCCCGCCGCTCATCATAGAAGCGATGCACCAGCTCCGGGTCGCGGCGCAACGCTTGCGGGGTGCAGACATCCTCGACATGATGCCCCTCCCACAGCCCATCCGGACCGCGAAAGGTCGCAAGCCCGCTCTCGGCGGAAATTCCCGCGCCTGTAAGGATGACAATCGAGCGATAGTCTGGCATCGCACCCTTCAAGCATATCGAACGGGAAAGAGGCAAGCCATGATGGCAACCGGCACAGCAATCGGAATCATCGGCAGCAATGGCCGTATGGGCCAGGCGATCAAGGTCGAACTGGCGGCGCAGGACATCGCGCTCGCGGGCGGGGTGGACAAGGACGAAGGCGATCTTTCCGCACTGGTCGCCGCCAGCGATGTGCTGATCGACTTTTCGACCCCCGCCACGCTGCATGACAATCTCGAAGATTGCATGCTCGCGCGCAAGCCCATCGTCATCGGCACCACCGGCCTCGAAGCATCGCATCATCAGTTGATCGACGCCGCAGCGCGCAGCATCCCCGTGCTCCAGACCGGCAATATGTCGCTGGGCGTCAATCTGCTCTCGGTTCTGGTCGAGGAAGCCGCGCGCAGGCTGGGCAATGACTGGGACATCGAAATCGTCGAAATGCACCACCGGCACAAGGTCGATGCGCCATCGGGCACGGCGCTGTTGCTGGGCGAAGCGGCGGCGCGCGGACGCGGCATCGAACTGGCGCTGAACAGCGAGCGCGGACGCGACGGCATCACCGGCGCGCGTAAGCCCGGCGCGATCGGCTTCGCCTCGCTGCGCGGCGGCAGCGTGGCGGGCGATCATCAGGTGATCCTCGCCACCGAAGGCGAGCGCATCGAGATCGGCCACCGCGCCGAAAACCGCTCCATCTTCGCGCGCGGCGCGATCAAGGCCGCGCTGTGGCTGGCGGACCAAAGCGCGGGCCGCTATGACATGAAGAACGTGCTCGGGCTGTGACAGAACGTCCCGCCAATCTCCCCCATGGGCGATGGCTGGGGGATCTGGAGGCCGAACGGTCGCTCAGCGCCTTCGAAAAAGCACTCGTCGCAGCCTGTGCTGCGGGGAAACCCTGCACACCCGAAGGCTGGAATGGCACCCGTCCGGCAGTAGACGCCGCCAGCGAGACAAACAGCGTCCGCGCCGACCTAATCCGCTTTCTCGCGCTGGGCGGCGACAGTGATCATCCCGTGCATGAAGAGGGCGTGAAACTGCACGGCGGATATATATCAGGCACGCTCAGCCTGCATCAGGCGCGCGCGACAGTTAAGCTCGATCTAAAGCAATGCTATTTCGTTACCAAGCCTGTCTTGACGTTAGCGCAATTACCCGAACTGGCCCTCTCCGGCAGCAAGGTCCCGGGAATTCACGCCGAAGGTATGGTAGTAAGGAGCGGGGTCTTCCTAAGTCACGGCTTTGAGGCGACCGGAGAAGTCCGCCTGCTCGGCGCGCAAATCGGTGGTAATCTGCAATGCAGCAAGTGCAAGTTCACCAATAAGGATGGTATTGCGCTGGGCGCCGACGGTATGGTCGTAAAGGGCAGTATGTTCATGCGCGATGGCTTTGAGGCGACCGGCCTAGTCCGTCTAGTCGGCGCGCAAATCGCTGGCAATCTGTCCTGTAAAAACAGCAAATTCATTAACAAGGATCGCATAGCGCTGGGCACCGACCGCATGGTCGTAAAGGGCAGTGTGTTTCTGGATGATGGCTTTGAGGCGATCGGCGAAGTCCGGCTACCCGGCGCGCAGATCGGCGGCGATTTAGCCTGCAGCAACGGCAAATTCGCCAATAAGGATAGCGTTGCATTGAGCGCCAATGGCATCTCAGTAATGGGTGGCATGTTTCTGCGTGACGCGACGATAATCGGCGCAGTCGATCTCACTGCCGCAAAAATCGGCACATTGGTCGACGATGTCAACTGCTGGCAATCGGGCGGACATCTGTTCGACGGGCTGCATTATGACCGGATCATTGGGCCAACCGACGCCGCCAGCCGCATAAACTGGCTCGAAACACAGCAACCCGATCAGCTGGGAGAGGATTTCAAACCCCAACCTTGGGAGCAGTTGATAAAGGTGCTGCGCGACATGGGGCATCCCAATGAAGCGGCGGAAGTCGCCATGGCCAAGCAGCGTGCACTGCGCAAGGCAGGCGTCATCAAGGGGTGGCCTCGCAAGGCGCTGCACAGCCTCTATGGCGGGTTGGCAGGCTATGGCCATCGCCCGATATGGACGGCGGGCTGGATGGTGCTGGTCTGCTGCCTGTGTTCGCTCGCCTATTATTGTGGCCGCATTGACGGGCTTTTCGGCCCGACCAGCCCCATCATACAGACCAGCCCCGCTCTTGTCGCCTGCGGCGATGGCGGTACGATGGACAGGATATATTGGACGGATTCCCAAAACTGCCCAATGCCGCCCGAATATACGACTTTTCAGCCCTTTTTCTATTCGCTCGACCTCATCCTGCCGCTGGTCGATCTGCAACAGGAACGCGACTGGTCACCTATCGTCACGAACGAAAAAGGTGAAACCCTCTGGGGCGGGCGGCTGCTGCGCTGGTTCATGTGGTTCGAAATCCTGTTCGGTTGGATGGCGAGCCTGATGCTCGTCGCCGTGCTCGGGCGGCTGGTGGATAAGGATTGATTTGCACACATGGTCTCTCGTTCCCTCTCTCGCGCAGATATATTCGAATTCTATCGCCGCCTCGCGGAAAACAACCCCGCGCCGCGCACCGAGCTCGAATATGGCAATGACTATCAGCTTCTCGTCGCCGTGGTGCTGTCGGCGCAAGCCACCGATGTCGGCGTCAACAAGGCCACCCGCGCGCTTTTCCGCGATGTCAAAACGCCGCAACAAATGGTGGAACTGGGCGAAGAGGGCCTCAAGCAACATATTAAAACTATTGGACTTTTTAACGCAAAAGCGAAAAACGTCATCGCTCTATCGGAAATTCTGGCGCTCAAAACGGGTGACCAGATACCGCGCGACCGCGACGCCCTCACAGCACTCCCCGGCGTCGGCCGCAAGACCGCCAATGTCGTAATGAACACCGCGTTCGGCGCCGAAACCTTCGCCGTCGACACCCATATCTTCCGCGTCGGCAACCGCACCGGCCTCGCGCCCGGCAAGACACCGCTTGCCGTTGAGAAGCGTCTGGAGAAGGATACGCCCGCCCCCTTCCGCCGCGATGCGCACCATTGGCTGATCCTGCATGGTCGCTATATCTGCAAGGCGCGCAAGCCCGAATGCTGGCGCTGCCCGGTTGTCGATCTCTGCCGCTACAAACCCAAGACGCCCGCGCCCGCCAAAAGCTGAAGCCTCCATATTTCGTCATCGGCCGTTCAGACTCGCTGTGCTAATGACACCGCAAGAGAGGAGCTGAAACATGATGAAGCTTTCGTCCCCCATTTTGAAATGCGCAACCGCAGCCCTTGCGATCTCCATTCCCGCCCTGCCCGCGTTCGCCAAGGACAAGAAGCCCGACGATCTTGTCGCCGTGGGCGAGCCTGTCGATTGCATTATGCCCAACCGCATCCGCAGCACGCATGTGCGCGACGACCAGACGATCGATTTCGAGATGCTCGGTGGCACCCTGTATCGCAACACACTGCCCTATAAATGCCCCGGCCTCGGTTTCGAGGAGCGCTTTGCCTATAAGCTCAGCACCAACCAGCTGTGTTCGGTCGATATCATTACCGTACTGCAAAGCTTCGGTAGCGGGTTGAGCCAGGGCGCGAGCTGCGGTCTCGGCAAATTCCAAAAGATGGAAAAGCCCAAGAAATAATCGGCTCCATAGCGTTCAGAGAATGCAGCTGAAGAAAATGCCCCGCGCCAATATTGCGACTGGCGCAGCCTCTCCTGCTTTGCTAAGCGCGCTGATGCAGGCGTTCACCGTCAGGCACCCGTAGCTCAGCTGGATAGAGCGCTGCCCTCCGAAGGCAGAGGCCACAGGTTCGAATCCTGTCGGGTGCACCAATTTTCCGGCATTATGTAGCAGTTACACCAAACTCGAAAAAACGTCCTGAGACGGGCAACACAATATCTGAAAACATGTTCCGGGCCACACGGCCGTGACGCGGCCTGTTTCAATCCATAGTATCAGCGCATGTCAGGTGGCATCGCAGCGGCACTCAGGAGCGCGAGCGCGTCGTCGAGCGTCATGACCTTCTGATACTCGTCACTGCCGAGCTGACGCACCGCGACCGTCCGTTCTTCCATCTCCCGCTTACCGACAACCAGCAAGTTGGGCACCTTGGCCACGCTGTGCTCGCGCACCTTATAGTTGATTTTTTCATTGCGGATGTCAATTTCCGCACGGATGCCCGCAGCCCTCAGCGCTGCAACGACTTCCTGCGCATAGGTATCGGCATCGGAAACGATGGTAGCAACCACGGCCTGAACCGGGGCCAGCCACAGGGGCATCTTGCCCGCATGGTGCTCGATTAAGATACCAATGAACCGCTCGAAGCTCCCCAATATAGCGCGGTGTAACATGATCGGGCGGTGTTTTTCGCCATCCTCGCCGATATAGGCCGCATCAAGTCGCTCGGGCAACACAGTGTCCGTCTGAATCGTTCCCACCTGCCATGTACGCCCGATCGCGTCGGTCAGATGAAACTCCAGCTTGGGAGCGTAAAAAGCGCCTTCTCCGGGCAGCTCCTCCCAGCCGAACTCCGGCGTGTTGCGTCCGGTTGCCGCGACCGCATCGCGTAACGACTGTTCGGACCAATCCCACATTTCTTCGCTGCCGAACCGCTTTTCCGGGCGCAACGCCAGCTTGATAGCGTAATCGGAAAATCCCAGATCCTTGTATACCGTATCGAGCAGATCGACAAAGCGCGCGACCTCATCGACCAGTTGGTCTTCGCGGCAGAAAATATGGGCGTCGTCCTGCGTGAACTGGCGCACGCGCATGATGCCATGGAGCGCGCCATGCGGCTCGTTGCGATGACAGCAACCGAACTCGGCCATGCGCAGCGGCAGGTCCCGATAGCTCTTGATGCCCTGACGGAAAACCAGGACATGCGCGGGGCAGTTCATCGGTTTTAGCGCCAGCATGTCGCCGGTGCCGGATATGACCGGACCTTCGCCCTCGGCATCGGGCACTTCGTCGGGCACAGCGAACATATTCTCGCTATATTTGCCCCAGTGCCCGGACTTTTCCCACTGTCGCACATCCATGAGCTGCGGCGTCTTGACTTCCTCATAGCCCGCCGCATCCAGCCGCCGCCTCATATAGGCCTCGAGCTGACGCCACATGATATAGCCCTTGGGATGCCAGAACACCGACCCCGGCGCTTCGGATTGCAGATGGAAGAGATCCATTTCCTGCCCGATCTTGCGATGATCGCGTTTGGCGGCTTCCTCCAGCCGGATCATATGGGCATCAAGCTGCTTCTTGTTGAGCCAGCCAGTGCCATAAATGCGCGAAAGCTGCGCGTTCTTCTGATCCCCGCGCCAATAGGCGCCGGATACGCGGGTCAGCTTGAACGCCTGCGCGTCCAGCTTTCCGGTCGAGGCCAGATGCGGCCCGCGGCACAAGTCATACCAGTCATTGCCGGACCAGTAGACCGAAAGCGCCTCGCCTTCCGGTAATTCCATGGCCCATTCCGCCTTGAAGGTTTCGCCCGCCGCCTGCCATTTGGCTATCAGTTCGTCGCGCGCGATAACTTCCCGCCGCAAGGGCTTGTCAGCCGCGATGATAGCGCGCATCGCGGCCTCAATCGCGGGCAGGTCGTCCTCGGTGAAGGGGCGACCGGCTGGCGCGAAATCATAATAGAAACCATCGTCCGTCGCGGGGCCAAATGCGATCTGCGTGCCGGGAAACAGTTGTTGCACCGCCTCGGCAAGCACATGCGCATAGTCATGCCGCGCGAGGTCCAGCGCATCCGCCTCATCCTTCGCGGTTACCAATGCCAGATGTGCGTCGTCTGTCAACGGCGTCGACAGATCGCGCAACTCGCCGTCGATGCGCGCAGCAAGCGCTGCCTTTGCAAGGCCGGGGCCAATGGCGGCGGCGATATCGGCCGGGGTAGAGCCGGGCGCTACCGTGCGGGTGGAACCATCGGGCAGGGTGATCGTGATTGGGGCGTTCATGATGTTGTCCCTATGGAAACGGGGTGGGCCGGAGTCAAGGCAAAGGCAGAGAGACTTGAGGCGGATGGGCATACCCTCCTCACAGCGGCACTATCGGCTCCAATCGTTCAGGCAAGGCGAAGAGCGGCTATGATCTACCAAGCCTCGACGGACGATAGCGCTCCCGCTTCACTCGGCGGCCTCGGCCAGCCCTTCCTCCTGCCACACCAGCACCGGCTTGCGCGCGGCAAGCGTCTCATCGAGCCTGCGTCGCGGAGCATGAAAGGGTGCGCCTTTCAGCATCGGGTCGCCCGCCTTGGCCCGCTCAGCCACGCTACGCAGCGCCATGATGAACTGATCGAGCGCCGCCTTGCTTTCCGTCTCGGTCGGTTCGATCAACATCGCGCCGTGAACGACTAGCGGGAAATACATCGTCATCGGATGATAGCCTTCGTCGATCAGGCCCTTGGCGATGTCGAGCGTGGTGAAGCCCTCGGCCAGACCTGTGTCGCTAAACAGCGCCTCATGCATGCATGGCCCGCTGAAACCAAAGGGCGCATCGAGCACATCTTCCAGACTGCGCAAGACATAATTGGCGTTGAGCACCGCATCTTCGGCCACTTGCCGCAGCCCATCCGCGCCATGGCTGAGGATATAGGCAAGCGCGCGGGTGTACATACCCATCTGGCCATGAAAGGCGACCATGCGGCCAAAGCTCTGGCCGTGATGCTCGCCTGCGGTTTCCTCCTCGATCAGGTGGAAGAGGCCCGTCTCATCCTTCTCGACAAACGGCAAGGGCGCATAAGGCGCGAGTGCTTCACTCAGCACCACCGGCCCGCTGCCCGGCCCGCCGCCGCCATGGGGCGTGGAAAATGTCTTGTGCAGGTTGATATGCATCGCATCGACGCCAAGGTCGCCGGGGCGCACCCGGCCGACAATCGCGTTGAAATTCGCGCCGTCGCAATAGACGAACGCACCGGCGGCATGAACTGCATCGGAAATCGTCTTCATATCCCGCTCGAACAAGCCGCATGTATTGGGGTTGGTGATCATCACCGCTGCGACATCGGGTCCCAGTCGCGCCTTCAGCGCCACAAGATCGACGCGCCCCTCCGGCGTTGCCGGAATATCCTCGACCGCATAGCCGCAAAAGGCCGCCGTCGCCGGATTGGTGCCATGCGCGCTTTCCGGCACCAGAACCACGGATCGCGCATCGCCGCGCGCTTCGAGCGCCGAACGGATGCTGAGCAAGCCGCACAGCTCGCCATGCGCGCCCGCCTTGGGGCTCATCGCCACGGCGGCCATGCCGGTCAGGGTCTTGAGCCATTCGCCCAGTTCATGAATGACGGCAAGCGCGCCCTGCACCGTGGCGACCGGCGCAAGAGGATGCACGTCAGCAAAACCGGGCATGCGCGCCACCTTTTCATTCAGGCGCGGATTATGCTTCATCGTGCAGCTCCCGAGCGGAAACAGGCCAAGATCGATAGCGTAATTCTGACGGGAAAGCCGCGTATAATGCCGCACCGTTTCCTGCTCCGAAAGGCCCGGCAGGCCGATGGCGTCGTTGCGTTCCAGTCCGCCGAGACGGCTGGCGATATCTGGCGCTTGCGGCAAGTCCACGCCGGTGCGCTGCGTATCGCCGATCTCGAAAATCAACGCTTCCTCCAGCATCAGCGCGCGGTTGCCGGTCGCGGTGGGCGGGGCGGCAATTGCTGTATCGGCGCTCATCTCCGGGCGCCATCCGCTCTGGTTCACCGTCATGCCAATACCTCCTTCAGCCCCGCGCACAGCGCATCGACATCCTCGTCGCTCGTGGTTTCGGTGACGGTGACGAGCAATCCGCCCGCCAAAGCCGCCTCATCGGGATAGAGCCGCCCCAGCGAAACACCGCCCAGAATGTTCCGGTCCGCCAGAGCGCGCACCGCTTCGCGCGCATCCTTTTCAAGAACCAGCGTTAACTCATTGAAAAAGCTGTCGTTCATCAGGCGCACTCCCGGCACCGTCGCCAATTTCTCCGCCGCCTTCACCGCGCGCAGATGGTTGAGCATCGCCAGATCGCGCAGCCCCTTTTCGCCGAGCAAGGTCATATGGACCGAGAAGGCCAGCGCGCACAGGCCAGAGTTGGTGCAGATGTTCGATGTCGCCTTTTCGCGCCGGATATGCTGTTCACGCGTTGAAAGCGTCAGCACGAAACCGCGCTTACCCTCGGCATCCACTGTCTCGCCGCACAAGCGCCCCGGCATCTGGCGCACATATTTCTGTTTGCAGGCGAACAGGCCGAGATACGGCCCGCCGAATTGCAGGCCTACCCCGATCGACTGCCCTTCGCCCACGACAATATCCGCGCCCATATGCCCCGGCGCCTGTATCGCACCCAGCGCGACCGGCTCCGTCACCACCGCGACGAGCAATGCCCCCGCTTCATGCGCCTTGTTCGCCAGCGCCGACAAATCATTGATACGCCCCAATATATCGGGATATTGCACGACAACGCAGCTCGTTTCCTTGTCGATCGCATCGATCAGCGCATCGACATCGCTTGCTGCTTCAAGCCGCGGCGCTTCATAGGCCAGCACATCGCCCGTAAAGCCCGCCATCGTCTTGGCCACGCTGACATAATGCGGGTGCAACCCCGACGACAGCAGCGCCTTGCCGCGTCTGGTGATGCGCCGCGCCATGCTGATCGCTTCCCAGCAAGCGGTCGATCCGTCATACATGCTGGCATTGGCGACATCGCACCCAAACAGCCGCGCCACTTGCGTCTGAAATTCGAACAGCACCTGCAACGTGCCCTGCGCGATTTCGGGCTGATAGGGCGTATAGGCCGTCAAAAACTCGCCGCGCTGGATCAGATGATCGACGGATGCGGGAACATGATGACGATAGGCTCCCGCACCGAGAAAAAACGGCACATCGCCCGCCACCATATTCTGCCGCGCCAAACGACCCATATGCCGTTCCACCGCCATCTCGCTGGCGTGATCGGGCAGGCCCGCAATCTTGGCATCAAGCCGTGCATCGGTAGGCACATCGACGAACAGATCATCAATGCTGGCCACGCCGACATGATCGAGCATTGCGCGGCGGTCGGCGTCGGTCAGGGGAAGATAACGCATTATCCGGGTTTCCTCATAGTAAATCTAAGGCGCACATAATCCGCGCGCCACACCCCATCTTCACCCAGCAGGGCAGATGGCACATGACTGGCCGCCGCTTCAAACAGCGCATCCCGTTCAGCTGGCGGCACACCAATTCCTTCGAGATAGCCGCTACGGAAGGTGCGAAACCATCCGGCTGGTCCCGCAGGCAAAGGCGTGGGTCGATCGATCAGCCGCGCATCGATATCCACAAAGCCCCCCGCCGCGTAAATAGCGCTGAACTCCGCAATATCGGGGTACCATTGCTGGTCATCGGCAGGCAGTTCATAACCTCTCGCCACCAGTTCCGTATTAAGCGCGACACGCAACGCCCGCACATTGCCCGCGCCGCCCATTTCACCTACGAAACGCCCGCCGGGTTTCAACGCGCGAAACACGCCCGCCGCGACCGCTGCGCCATCGAGCATCCAGTGCAAGGCCGCATTGGAAAACACCGCATCGAACGCACCATCGAAGCCAAGCGCCTCGCCATCCGCCCATGTCGCGGCTATCCCGCGCCTGCGCGCCGCGGCGACCATATCCCCGGATGCATCGACCGCCGTGACGATCGCACCCGCATCCACCAGTGCCTGCGTCAGCACGCCGTCGCCGCAACCCAGATCGAGAATATGCTCCCTCGCTTGCGGCGCAAGCAATGCCACTACGGGCGCGCCCAGTGCGGGAACGAACGCGCCGTTGCGGCCATATTCAGCCGCGTTCCATTGGCTGGATATGTTCGGCGCGTTCACGCTTGTTCCGTCACAGACTATCGACGAACTTGCCGTAGGCGGCTTCGTTCATCAGGCTTTCCAGTTCGCTGGCGTCGGTCAGGCGGAGCTTGAAGAACCAGCCATCTTCCTCGGCATCGCTGTTGACCAGCGCCGGTTCGCCTTCCAGATCGCCGTTCACCTCGATCACCTCGCCTGAAACCGGCGAATAGACATCCGATGCCGCCTTTACCGATTCGACTACCGCAGCATCGTCGCCCTTTTCAAAGCTCGTGCCTTCGGCCGGCAACTCGACGAATACGATGTCGCCCAGTTGCCCCTGGGCATAATCGGTGATGCCAACCGTGGCGATCTCGCCCTCGACATCGACCCATTCATGATCTTCGGTGAAATAACGGCTCATATAACAGGCTCCCTTCTGTCAGGACGTTTTGCGATGATAGCGGTGCGGAACGAACGGCATGGGCGAAACGGTCGCGGCGATCCGCTTGTCGCGCACCTCGATCTCCAGCGCGGTGCCGATCGTGGCAGAATCGGCATCGACCCAGCCCATGGCGATGGGCGCGCCGACACTCGGCGCGAAACCGCCTGAAGTGACCACGCCAATCTTCTGTTTTCCCGAAAATATTTCTGCGCCTTCACGCGCAGGCAGGCGCCCTTCGATGGCAAGACCGACACGCTTTACCGGCGCGCCCTCGGCCAGTTCCTTCGCTACCCGCGCATGGCCAATGAAACCGCCCTCCTCTCGGCGCCGCTTCATTATGGCAAAGCCCAGATCGGCGCCGATCACGCCGATATCCGGTGTCAGATCATGACCGTAAAGCGGCAAACCCGCCTCCAGCCGCAGCGAATCGCGCGCGCCAAGACCAATCGGCTTCACCGCGTCCAGCGCGCACAACGCATCGGCAAACCCGCTCGCCGCTTCGGCCGGAAGGCTGATTTCGAACCCGTCCTCGCCGGTATAGCCCGAACGGCTGATCCACAATGGATGCCCGTTCCATGCAAAGGCGGCGCAATCCATGAACGTCAGCGCATCGACACCCGGCACCACCTGCACCAGTGCGCTCGCCGCCTCTGGCCCCTGCAATGCGAGCAGCGCTTGCTCGTCCATCAGGTTCATCGTGATGTCGTCGGACAAATGATCGAGCAGCCAGGCAATATCGTCATATTTGGTCGCGCCGTTGACGACCATATAAATGTCGTCAGGCCGTCGCGCGACCATCAGATCATCGAGGATGCCGCCCTCCTCGTCCAGCAGCAGCGAATAACGCTGCCGTCCCGTCGCAAGGGTAGAAATGCTCGCGGGAATCACCGCTTCCAGCGCCGCATCCAATCCGTCGCCCGTAAAGCTCAATTGCCCCATATGGCTGACATCGAACAGGCCGGCATGCTCGCGCGTCCAGAGGTGCTCGGCCATGATGCCTTCATATTGGATCGGCATCTCGTAGCCTGCAAAAGCGACCATGCGTGCACCACGGGCACGGTGCCAGTCATCGAGCGGCAGCGCCTGCAACGGCAAATCTTCCGCGCCTTCTTCTTCCATTATATCAGGCGATTGCGACACGCTCATATCAAAGCTCCATAGCCAGCAGGGGGCAGGAAAGGACGCTTATGCGTCGCCTTCCAGCCGCCCCCTCTGTCACGGAACCTGAGAGCTTTGACCGTGGCATCCTCTGTGGAACGCCTTCGGCTTACCCCTTCGGTGGAACGGAAATTCCGTTCGCTTTCCAGAGTGCCTCTTTCAGAATACGGTCCATTGGCCTGAGAGATTCCGGGGCGGTTGCTCCTTCGGCGGTCTTGACCGGTTACCCGGCCTCAACACTCTCCCGCATCCTGACCACAGCGAATCTTCGCAGTGGAGACACGTCAGCCTTTGCGCAAAGCCGATCGGCTGTCAATCAAATGCTGGCAGGTGCGCCAAGAAGCGTTTCATATTGGCGTTCGGCAAAACGATCGGTCATTCCGGCGATATAATCAGCAATATGGCGGCTACGCTGCGGCTCGTTCATATTGACCGCCCCGCTCCATTCGCCTCCCATCAGCTCCGGCTTGTCCCGATAGACCGTATACAGGCCGGAAACGATCCGCCGCGCCCGCTGCGCCTCCGCCAGTTGCGATTCATGAAGATAGAGATTCGCATACATGAAGCGCTTGAGCTCGCGCTCTTGCCGTCCGACATCGGCGGAAAATGCGACCAGCGCTCGCCCCGCCGCCCGGACATCGGCCACATTTTCCACCCCCGCCTCTGCAATATTCGCCCGGCTCGCCTCGATCACGTCATTGACCATCAGGCCGATCTGGTCGCGCACCAGCTCGCGCAGCAAACGGCCCTGCTCGACCTCGGGATAGCGTGCCCGCACCTGCGCCCATCCCTGCTGCACCAGCGGCACCGCGCAAATCTGTTCGAGGCTCAGCATCCCCGCGCGCAGGCCATCGTCGATGTCATGATTGTCATAGGCGATATCGTCGGCGATTGCCGCAACCTGTGCTTCGAGCGACGGCCAGCTATTCAGATCAAGCGGGAAAAGCGCGTCCAGCTCCCCCATTGCCCAATTGGGATCAAGTACCGGCCCATTATGTTTCGCCAACCCCTCCAGCATGTCCCAGCTGAGGTTCAAACCGGAAAAACGCGGATACGGGCTTTCGAGCAGCATCAATATGCGCAGCGTATGAGCGTTATGATCGAAGCCCCCGGCCCCCGCCAGCGCCTCTTCCAGCGCATCCTCGCCTGCATGGCCAAAGGGCGGATGGCCGATGTCATGGGCGAGACACAATGCTTCCGTCAGATCCTCGTTGAGGCCCAGAGCGCGGGCAATGGTGCGTCCGATCTGCGCCACCTCAAGGCTGTGTGTCAGGCGCACGCGATAATGGTCGCCATCGGGCGCGATGAATACCTGCGTCTTGTGGCGCAAACGGCGAAAGGCGATGCTGTGGATGATGCGGTCGCGGTCGCGTTGAAACATGTCGCGCGGGCCGCGCGTCTCTCCGCCCGGTTCCGGGTGGAGTCGCCCCCTGCTGTCGGCCGGAAGGCATGCGTAAGGGGCGCTGGTGCGGCTCATGTCGCGCTCCGGCTGCTATTTACCGCCAACGCGCTCCAGCTCCTCGCCCGCATCGCTCCGCCAGACAAAGGCGTCGCTGCCCGCCTTTCTGAGCGTGCTTTCAGCTGCCTTGGCCTTGTCGAGAGTCGAAAACGGCCCGACGACGAGCCGGTTGGTCTGGCCCCATGACGCTGACCAGCCATCATATTTGGCCAGCACGTCATGCTCTTTCTGCATCCGCTTCAGAGTAAAGCCAAGCGCTCCCTTGTTGCGGCCAATGCCGATCTGCAGCCAATAGCGCGCCGGATTGGCGGCGAGCCGCTTCTTCTCGGCCAGCGCTTCCGCCTTGGCCTTCGCCTTGGCTTCCTCGGCTGCCTGCTTGCGCGCAGCTTCCTTGGCCGCAGCCTCCTCCGCCTTGCGCTCTTTGGCCTGCATCGCCATAATCTCGGCAAGATTGACAGGCTTTACCGTCGGCTTGCGTTCCGCTTCGGGTATCTTGATCTCGGCCATGATGTCCGCGAGCGTGCGGGTCGACTCGACCGGCTCCGCGGCCGGAGCAGCGGGAGCTGCTGCGGCAGATGCAGGAGACGATGCAGCCGCCATCGGAGACGCACGTTCAGGCGCAGGCGGTCCCTGCACCGGCCGAGGATATGCCGACGCCATCACCGACCGTTTTTCCTGAACCGGCGACGTTGAGGCGGGCGGACGAGCAGGCTGAGTCGCCGCGACGGCTTCCTTCTTCGATTCCCTTTGCGGCTGTGGTTGAGGCTGGTATTGAGGGGGTGGCGGCGCGGGCGCTGCGGCGGCGACCCGTGTTGGCGCCTTTTCCGGCTTTTGCGCCTTGGCCGCCTTCTGCTTCTTGCGCTTGCCGTCATTCACGGGTTCAGGTTCCGCAGCCTTTACCGGCACGGCCACAGACGCAATCCGCATGTTCACGAGGCCAGGGGGGAATTGCCCCATATGCACGGCCGCCGCGCGCTGCCCGGAGCTTAGCATGGCCATACGCTCCATATAGGGCTTGATCGCTTCCGCGAGCGGCTTGGGCATCACCTTATTGGTGATGTCGAGCGCCTCGGCTGTCTTGCCATTCATCGCCAGTATGAACGCCCGGTCCCGCCACGCGGCACGGTTGCTCGCATAAAGCAGCGGCTTGATCGTCGTTTCCGCGAGATCGAGCTGCCCTGATATGCCCAGCGAGATCGCATAGCGGCGCAATATAGTCTCATTGTCCGGGTCGAGCCGCAACGCCTCCTGATAATCTCGCTGCGCGCCTGCCTGATTGCCGGTCAGGTCGCGCGCCAATCCCCTGTCCGCGTAAAGATCCGGGTCGGAATAGCCCAGCGTCCCGGCTTCCTCCATCAGACGCAAGCCGTCGCCTACCTGATCAAGCTGCAGCATCGAGCGGCCCAGACCGGCCTTCACCCGACCATTTTTCGGAGAAACATCGTCCGCCCGCCCGAAAAAGCCGAGCGCGGAGCGGGGATCTTCCAGCCGCAATGCCGCTTCGCCCGCGATGAGCAGGGCATCGAGATCGCGCGGCTGCTTGGCCAGCTCCGACATCGCGCCCGCCAGCGCATTGCCCGCCGCGCTGCGCCGCAGTTCCAGTTGCGAAGAGGGTGGAGCGCCGGTTTGCGCCACAGCGGCGGGAACGCCGAGCGCCCACCCCGCTATGACAACCATTTTCAGGAGCAATGCGCGGCAATCAGCAGTCATCATGAAACCAAATATCCGAAAAACCCTGCCAACTTTGATCCTCCCCTTTGCCCCCAAATGGGTAAAGGAAATTCACAACCGCATCTCCTGCCGCATCCCTTGCCAAATAGAAGCCTTAGCTCATTTTCGAGCGGAACCCTATGCCTTCGCCCCTGCTCGTCAACAGGCCGTCGCGTTTACTGGTTGCCCTGACGATTAAGGAATTGCGGGAAGTTGGTGATGCTCGAAGGCGTATCGTCATCATCGTCGTCATCGCTACGTTTGCCCAACCCGCGCGACAGGCCGGACATACGCTCGAACAAGGTGCCCCCCTGCGGCTTGGCCGACGCGGCAGCCGGCTCCGCCGCTGCGGCTTCTTCCTGGCGCGGTTCGACGGCCGCATCGGCTCCGAGCAGCAGTTCGTCTTCACCGTCAATATCGTCGAAGCGTGCGGCCGGGCTGATCGGCGCGACAGGCGCGGCGCTGGAACCGAAAACCTGTGCATCGGGGAAGCTGATCGTGTCGGTGGCGCTTGCCTCGTCCGTTTCACTCGGCGCTTCCGAACCGCCAAGATCCATCACTTCCTCTTCCGCGCCATTGCTCTCGGCTCCGGCCGACTCTACGCCCGGCGGCGGTGCGAACATATCGCTCTCATTCCTTGCGACCTCGGGAGCAGGGACAACCTGCGGCTTGGCTGCAAAGCTGAACGGCTGGGTTTGCGCCGCGGTCGCGTTCAGCGCATCGCCATCGATGCCGGTTGCGACGACCGAAACGCGAATTTTGCCTTCCAGCTCCGGGTTGAACGCCGATCCCCAGATGATGTTCGCATCCGGGTCCACCAGTTCGCGTATATGGTTCGCGGCCTCGTCGACCTCCATCAAGCGCATGTCTTCGCCGCCGGTGATCGACACGATGACCCCCTTCGCGCCCTGCATCGAAACGCCGTCGAGCAACGGGTTGGCAATCGCCTTCTCCGCCGCCGCAAGCGCACGCCCGTCGCCCTCGGCCTCGCCGGTGCCCATCATCGCCTTGCCCATCTCGCCCATCACGGAGCGGACATCAGCGAAATCGAGGTTGATAAGGCCAGGCATGACCATCAGATCGGTGATGCCGCGTACGCCCTGTTGCAACACCTCGTCGGCCATCTGAAAGGCTTCCTTGAAGGTCGTGTTCGGGTTGGCGACAAGAAACAGATTTTGGTTCGGAATGACGATCAGCGTATCGACATGCTTTTGCAGGTCTTCGATCCCCGCTTCGGCGGAGCGCGCACGGCGCGTACCTTCAAAGGTGAACGGCTTGGTGACGACACCGACGGTGAGGATGCCTTTTTCGCGCGCGGTCTTGGCAATGACGGGAGCAGCGCCGGTTCCGGTGCCTCCGCCCATGCCGGCCGCGATGAAGCACATATGCACGCCATCAAGCGCTTCCTCGATCGCGGATATCGTTTCCTCCGCCGCCGCGCGCCCTATCTCGGGGCGGGAGCCAGCGCCCAGTCCTTCGGTGATGCGCGGGCCAAGCTGAATGCGCCGTTCCGCCGAGGAAGAGTTCAGCGATTGCGCGTCGGTATTGGCGACGATGAAATCCACGCCCTCGACCTGGGCCGCAATCATGTTGGCGATGGCGTTGCCGCCCGCGCCGCCCACACCGATGACGGTAATGCGGGGCTTCAGTTCGTCAACAATTGGCGGTCCGATTTCGATGCTCATATTCATGCTCCCTGGGGCTTGACCCCAACCCTACTCTCAATTCTCCGACGCGGCACGGAGATATTACAACTTCGCTTCATGCACGAGTTGGAATCGCAATTCATCCCCTTTTTTAACCATTTTTACCGGGGGGCGCGTCCCATATCAGTAATTGTCCTTCACAGCGCCCACCAGCCGCCGCCACCAGCCCGGCGACGCCATCTGGTCCGCCCCGCGTGACCCGCCTTTCATGTCCCGCAAATCCAACGGGTTGGCGTGACCATAGAGCGCCAGCCCCACCAGTGTCGTGAACGCCGGGCCAGCATGTGCATCGGGCAAGGCGACCGGACCGCGTGGCCGCCCGATCCGCACCGTGCGCCCCAGCGCGCCTTGTGCATAATCGGCGATGCCCTTCATTTCCGCGCCGCCGCCGGTCAGAACCACCTGCCGCCCCGCCGGATTACTGAAGCCGAGCTGGTTCATCCCCTCGTTCACTTGTGCCAATATCTGGCTCAGCCGCTCACAGATCACCGAAACCAGCGCCGCGCGCGTGATCTTGCCGCCATCCGAACGTTCGCCTTCCGCGACATTGGGAACAATCTCGATCATCTCGCGGAAATCGCGCGGATTCTGCATTGCCGACCCGTAAAAGCATTTCACCCGCTCGGCCTGGCTGCGGCGGATGCCGAAGGCCGAGGCGATGTCGTCGGTAATGTCGGATGCGCCCATGGCAATACTGTGCATGCCCACCAGCATGCCGCCCGCATAGACCGACACATTGGTGACGCCCGCACCGATCTCGACCAGCGCCACGCCCAGATCGCGCTCCTCCTCGGTCAGGCAGGCCATGCCAGTCGCCACGGGCGCCGCGACAATCGCATTGACGTTGAGATAGGCGCCGCGCACGCACATCTCCATATTGGCGAGCGGCGCGCCGTCGGACAGCACGACATGAATATCGACGCCGAGCCGGTCGGCATGCATGCCTTCGGGGCGTTTCACCCCTTCATTGCCGTTGATCGTATAGCAGGCGGGCTGCGCATGCAGAATGACGCGACCGCCCGGATCGATGCTGTCGCGCCCGATCTTCAGAAGCTCGTCTATGTCATGTTTTTCAACACGATAGCCATTAAGCGGCCGTTCGACCGAGACGATGTCGCTGATGAGATTGCCGCCAGAAAAGCCGACCCATACATCCTCGATATTGGTTTCCGCCACGCGTTCGGCCTGCTCCACCGTCTCGCGGATCGCCATTTCGGTGCGTTCCAGATCGGCGATGAAGCCGCGCCGCACGCCCCGGCTTTCGCGCTGCCCGGTGCCCAGCACTTCCAGCTCACCCGCATCGTTGACGGCGGCGATCAGCGCGGAGACCTTCCAGGAACCGATGTCAATGGCGGTGATCAGTTGTCGATTTTTGGGGTTGGCCATCTTATCCCCGCTCCTGGCTCGCCAACGCCTGCGGCTCTTCGGTCGCGGGAACCGACGCTTTCTCTTCATCGGGCTGCATGGTTACGTCGCTCTG
>TARA_R110000782_G_scaffold69056_1_pt1 | contig 44104 bp, 37 predicted proteins | sample TARA_R110000782 | Tara Oceans TARA_R110000782 (sample SAMEA4397859) | marine metagenome | biome: Polar Biome; feature: [SRF] surface water layer (ENVO:00010504); material: water (ENVO:00002006), including particulate matter (ENVO:01000060) such as... | depth 5 m | reverse complement strand
CCGGAAAGTAATAACTCCCCCGCCTGACAAGCCCCCTCAGCTATCCCCTGCTCATACGCCTTTAAAAACCACTGATAAGCCAGTATTTTATTTTGTTCAACGCCCTGCCCGTCAAAAAAACACTGACCCAGTGCCTGCATTGCACCCGGCATATTATTTTTTGCAGCTTTTTGATACCACTGACACGCGATTGATCGTTGTGGTGACATCCCCCAACCCAAATCATAAAATAACGCGACATTAAACTGCGCAAGACCATTATCTAAATTGGCTTGCTCTTTAAAGGCAGCTAATGCGGCTCTATACTTTTGCTTTGCGAGTAAAGTCTGAGCATTGCGCAATGGACCCGCCCAATCATCAGTGTCGTTAGCAAAAGCAGGCGGCTTAAAGAATATGGATAGTAAAAGAAATACAAGGCCAAAAATTTTTCGACCTTGCTTCTGTTGATGTTTTACTGCTTTAGTCATTGTTACCAACGTAATTAACTGCGCGAAGGAAAAACACCTTGTAAGGCAATTAACCAAGTGAGCGAAAGGTAAGGGCCGCGAATATTAAAGCCCTGACTGCTACCATTATTATTCACCACGGTACTGGATGTGGAACTTACCTCAACACTTAAACTTAAAGCAATAGCATCAGCCCCCATATCAACGTTAGGTGCACCACTATTATAAATATTTTCTCGATTCGGACTATTAGCTAAAACCGCGTTAGTCGGCACGTTAGTTGTGCTGCTCGAGGCCAAAGCACGTAATGCTATCGTGGTAGCACTGGTGTCGACCGCATTGGTTGTCGTTGTCGTTGCGGTATGATTATGAACCGGCATTTGCAAAACATTTAAGCTATGAGTTTCTGCTCCGCCCTTTTGACCTAGACGATAATCACTAAGCCCTGGGCCACGCCCCTGACCTATAGGTGAGCGTCCACGTAAATCGGGCAAGCCGAACGTTGTTCGACCATCGCCGCCATAGGTCGTGCCTAGAATGGAAAATAACGCAGAGTTACTTGCAATAGCTAGCAATTGTCCTTCAGCTTTTGCCCAACTTCGAATGGTAAAATTACCACCAAAAGCACACATACCGCCAAGATAAGGCTGTGAAGAACAAGCAAACGCCTTCATCGGCATTGTGATAGCAGTGAGACTTAATCCTAAAATACAGCTTAATTTTATTACTTTTAATGTTTTCATTTTTATTTTCCTTAATGGATAAATAATAAATTAACGATTCATTCGGCGTTTAACCTGCAATAACGTAATCGCGACAATAAACAGTATGAAGGCACTAGGCTCAGGCACTTGTGAAGGGGGTTGTTGCCCACTGGTTAAATTATCAGCACCAATCACACTAATAAAGGCACTAGTGCGACTATTAAAAAAAGAATTTTCTGTAAAAGCTCCACCATCCATTTTTAATAGCGCAGAAAAGCTATTTGAAGCGTTAGCTGATAAGGTTATATCAAAAAGAAATGTGCCACTATCAGATAACGTAGCACCGCTAGTAGCTAAAGCAGTACCATTTTTTTTATCACCAAAAGCCGTATCCGAAGTTAAATCTGAAAAAAACATTTCAACAAGTAAGCTATTAAAAAGATTAATTTCAGCATCCATAAAAGCATCGTTGCCATCTGCATCAGCAAAATTTGAAAACGCTAATTCAAAAAAGACTTGATAGCTGTCAGTTGCCGAACTATTACTCAACGAAAAACCGATATCAAAGAAAAAACCAAGCATTGTGCTAGACACTCCAGACGCAGTCGAAGAGCCAATAGCACTAACGCCGACACCATCACCGTAATCTGTCAGCAGTCCACCTAAAGGATTAGCGCCCGTAGGGGTAACATTAGCAATCGATGTCAGTGTCGTGCCGCCGCCAATAACAAGTGACATATCGGCATTTTGACTGGCGTTACCTGTAGCAGAAGAAGAATTCACCGTATCGAATTCAACGTTACCGCTAATCATGAGATCTGGAGAAATTAAACTGGCTGTAACCGTAGGTGCAATAAAAATTAAAGCACATAGAATAGAGTAAAATCTTATAACTTTACGCATCCGTGTAATCCTTTTATAAGTGTTTGGGCTCAATAAGCAAGCTTTACGCCAGACCCCAAATTGCTCACAAAAGCAGCAACATATGCGATATTGAAAAATGCTTAAACCCAAAAGTGTAAGAAATACTGACAAATATAAAGCTACATAGAGGTATAGAGAGCCTAAATAATGACTTAGAATACAATATGATGACTTGGGGTTGTAATATGATGATTCAGACAGATAGTGAAAGGGAATACGGTTTATTAATTAAAAAACAATGACTTAGGCAATTTAAATAAACCAAGAACCTTAGCCCAGAAAATAAACAAAAGTAACATGATAGCCAAGCTATTAAGGTTAATTATCAACTAGATGAATTAAATTAGTAAAGTACGCTTACCATACCTTACTGGCGTTAATCGGCGTTAAGTTCACGAGTACTAGAACTTAACACCGGTGAAGCTTTAATAACTAAGCAATTTTCTTTACTTGTACTTGATTATCAAGGTATTCGTCTAATGAGCCTTGAAAATCAATTAACTTTTTATCTTTAATATCAATGATGCGGGTCGCTAAGCTTGAAACAAACTCGCGGTCATGGCTGACAAAGATTAACGTACCTTCAAAGTCTTTCAAGGCATTATTTAAGGCATCGATCGCTTCGATATCCATATGGTTAGTTGGCTCATCCATAATCAATACATTGATATCACCCATCATCAACATACCAAATAACAAGCGATTCTTTTCACCACCTGAACAGTTACGGGCTTTTTTATTGGCATCGTCATCGGTAAATAACATACGGCCTAACATGCCACGTACACTTAAATCATTATGACAAGGTCTACGCCATTGAGACATCCAATCCATTAAGGTGAGGTCATTATCAAAAAAGCGGCCGCTATCTTGTGGGCAGTAGCCTACTGACGCATTTTCTGACCATTTAACAACACCTTCAACATGCTCTAACTCACTCATTAAACAACGTAACAAGGTCGTTTTTCCGACACCGTTTTCACCAATAATAGCCAGTTTTGCGCCAGCTTCTAGTAGCAAGTTGCCCTTTTCAAATAATAAATTGCTATCAAAACCGTGACTTAAGTTTTCTAACTCCAATGCTTGACGGTGCATTTTTTTCCCTGGAGCAAAAGCAATTTTTGGCGTAATACGACTTGACGATTTAACATCATCAAGTTTAATTTTATCCATTTTTTTAGCACGAGAGCTTGCTTGTTTCGCTTTTGAAGCATTAGCGCCAAAACGGTTAACAAAGTCTTGTAGCTCAGCAATTTCTTCGGCTTTTTTTACATTACCTGATAATAACTGTTCACGTAGCAACGCTGATTGCTGTAAGAAGAACTCGTAGTTACCCGGGTAAATACGTAATTCACCGTAATCGATATCTGCCATATGGGTACAAACAGAGTTCAAGAAATGTCTATCATGAGAAATGATGATCATGGTGCACTTGCGCTTATTCAACTCACCTTCTAACCAACTGATAGTGTGAATATCCAAGTTGTTGGTTGGCTCATCAAGTAATAAAATATCTGGATTAGCAAATAAAGCTTGAGCAAGTAAAACACGTAACTTCCAACCTGGAGCGACTTGCTGCATTGACCCGTAATGAAAAGACTCTTCAATACCAGCTTCAAGTAAAATTTCGCCAGCACGGCTTTCTGCTGTATAACCGTCCATTTCAGCAAATTGGCTTTCTAAGTCACCAACACGCATGCCATCTGCTTCGCTCATTTCAGCTTGTGCGTAAATGGCATCTCTTTCTTGTTTAACTTTCCATAACGGCATATCACCCATGATCACAGTATCAATAACATTATGTGCTTCAAAAGCAAATTGATCCTGCCCCAAAGTACTGACTTTGTTGCCGGTACTTACTGATACATTACCTGAGCTTGGTACTAAATCACCACTCAATATTTTCATAAATGTAGACTTGCCACAGCCATTCGCGCCGATCAAACCGTAGCGGTGACCATTGCCAAATTTAGCCGAAATATTTTCAAATAACGGCTCTGCGCCAAATTGCATAGTAATGTTCGATGTAGTGATCAAAAGGTATTCCTATTTTCCGTTAACTAAACCCATTAACTAGTTTTCGCTAACAGATAGCGCTAACGGATAGTTTTAAAGTGAGAGTTAATACTGTAATTTTTAACAACTAAGCGAGTGTAAATATTAAACATCTGTCCAGTCATCATAATAAAGCCGCGCATTATACAGCAATATGACCTAGACCCCCATCGAAACTTTACTTTTCAGTGATTATTTTATAAACAGTCGTAGTATCTAGCGTTTTAGGGTGAATGTTTAAGATTTTGATAGGATTAAATTAATCTATGTTCTTATATTTCAAGGCTAAATCGACGCTTAATCCCTTAAGAAACCTTGCTAAGCCAAGGCTTTATTGTCATATTTTTTAACACATCCAAAGAAATACAAGCAGTTAAAAAAATTAAGGTGCTGTTTTTATTAAGCATATATGTAGCGGAATGTTTTTTGCATGTACGACCACTTACTTATAGTTTAAAATTACAAAAAAATTAATTAAAAAACTTTTAAATATAAAAGGAATACATGTGAAAGCATTGAAATCGTTATTGCTAACTTTTGGGTTTTTCATCACCGCCCAAGCTCAAGCAGGCTTTATAACCACAAATGAAACTGAGCTCGATGCTATATTTTCTCAAATCAGTTTTGCTAGCAAACCCATTGATATACGTATTGGCACAGCGACAGAACTCGTTCTCCCCAACTTAGTAGATATTACAACAGATGCCGAAGTGAATGAATTATTTAGCATGCATGTTGGCTTAGTTAATGTGGTAAATTTCTATTTTATAGACACTATTAGTGCATGTGGTGGCTTTTTGATTACTGGTATTGTCGGCTGCGGTGAAACGCCAGGTAATAATTTTGTTGTTGAATCAAGCTATGCAGCAGGTAGCTCTGGTGGTGAATTATTGGCACATGAATTAGCGCATAATTTAGGTTTAAATCATCAATCTGGCAACTACTTAATGAATGAATCACTCAATGGTCACACGACATTGACAACACTAGAAGTTGACCGTATTCACTCAAGTTCTTTAGTGCAAACTAATGGTCAAGAGTATTGGATTAACATTAACCCGGTATTGATTGTCGCTAGTGCTAGCACCCCTCTTCCTGTACCTGAGCCAAGCACGTTAATGCTTTTTTTACTTTCTTTCGGATTCATCTTTAAGAATGGTATAAAAAGAAAGTAAACAATTCAACTCAGTAATCCAACACTTGTTATCGTATACTACTAATAAGTGTTGGTACTCGATGGATTTATAATGCAACTTGGCAAATTAGTTTTAATTTTAGTGTTAACTGCCCTCTTTTATATCAGCTTTTCAAATAGCAACGATCAGCCGCCGCCTACTGACTGGCTTGAATTCTGCCCTTATCAACAATTATGCTTTCAACGACCGACAGATTTAATGCCTGGTGAAGTCGTTATTATTGACTCTATTGCAGGCCAACTCGATAGTGATAATATAAATTTAACTTACGATTTAGGTCAGTATTCTTCTACATTTAGTGAGTTAACTCTTGCAAGCACTGAAGCGATAGTTATTGACGGTTATCATGGTAAATTACTAATACAGGAAAGGAAAATGGCGCTTAGTGTGCCCAACATCTCCGGAAAAATAGGTTTTGCTATGCTAATTAACTTCAAAAATAATGTTGAGTTAGCTCAAGGCAGAAGAATATTTGAGTCAGTAAAATTTAACGTTAAGTCGTAATAATTTAGACAATAAAGCGATCTTTTGCTACCGCTGTTCTTAAGTTACCACGCACTTCAACTATATTCATAAATACTCATATACATAAAAGCCTATCAATTGGTTTTTCGACTTTTATAAACCTTATTGAGTAGATTATCACTCAAATTATTTAATGATGATATTAATGTTATTTTGTAACAAATGAAGACTGAAAATTAAATACCCACTAAAATTCAACAACTTGTTAAGATGCAAATCAATAAACCGTTAAAAACACTATTTCAATAGCTGACTGATTGTTATATCTTGCATGTAGTACAGTTTGCCTATAGTTGGGAATTAAGTTATTAAAATAACAATGAAAACCAAATCACTCCGGTGTTGTCTGCTTTTTGTGACAGTCTTGTTCTCTAGCATAATAAACGCAAAAGATATTCTGATGGCCTTCGGACAAAACATTCCCCCTTATGTATTTGAAAAGCATGATAAAGGCATAGAAATAGATATTATCTCTGCTGCGCTAGCCTATAAAGGTCATACCTTAAAACCACTCTACTTCCCTCTAGCACGTATGCCTATTGCTTTTAGAAATCAGCAAGTCGATGCCATTATGGGAGATATGGGCGTTGACCTTAAAGTGCATGGCGGTTTTTACGCTTCTTCTGCCGTTACCTACGACAATGTTTTTATTAGTCTGAAAAGAAATAATTTTTCTATATCAAAACCGAGCGACTTAGATAAGCTGCAAGTAGTTTCTTTTCAAGGTGCTGAAAAACGATACCCTAATTGGCTAAAAAAAGTCGAAAAAGAAGGTCGACTTTTTAGTATTAGTAATCAATTTACCCAAGTGAAATTATTGCATTTGGGACGCTACGATGTGGTATTAAGTGATCGCTATATTTTTAGGTACTTTGCTAAACGTATGAAGTTGTTAAATGTACTCACCTTAGATGATGTTGATGAACATACATTTACCATGGAAAGTCCTGATGATTATCGTCCGGTATTTAGAGATGAAAACATTCGTGATGATTTTAATTTTGGCTTAAAAAAATTAAAAGAAAGTGGTGAGTTTCAAAAAATATACAATCGCTATATGAGCTTATAATTGGATGATTTAATCAGTGATTATATCCAGCTAACCGAGTGTTAATCTCGGCTTAATAAAATCTAAAAATGCCGATATTCGCTTAGAAACACTTGATGATTGATAAAATACCGCGTTTATTTGCTCTCGATCTGTATTAAGTAATCGAGATGAATTTAACAGTGATATCAACGTACCCGAAGCAATATCTTTATGCACCATAAATCCGGACAAACACGCAATACCATTGCCTGATAAAGCTAATTGTCGGATAGCCTCACCATTACTGGCGGTTATTGAAGGGAGTATAGTTTCAGCACCTTTCATCGGCCATTTATTCAGTGATTTAATATCTGAAAAGCCAATAATATCATGGTGTTTTAAATCTAAAGGCTGTTTAGGAATACCTCTTTTAACGAGATATTCCGGTGCAGCCACAACATAGAGCGGGCTAGTACCTAATGCTCGAGCATGCAATGTAGAGTCTGCCAATTTACCGATACGAATAGCCACATCGGTTCTATTTTCAATTAAATCAATAAAGCCTTCATTCGATCTAAGTTCAAGTTCTATATCTGGATAAGCGAGCTTAAATGCTTGTATCAGTGGTATTAATTGATGAAATATAAAAGGGCTTGCAGCATTAATACGTAGTTTACCCGCCGGTAATTCACCATGGGTAATAATATCATTTTCAGCACTTTGCATAGACTGCAAAGCAATTCTTATGCTATTGACGAATTGCCTCCCTTCATCGGTCAGCTCAATTCTTCGTGTGGTTCTGGTTAGAATAGCAACGCCTAATTGTTTTTCTATTCTACTCACAGCACGTGAAACGCGCGCAACTTGAATATCTAACACATCGGCAGCAGCAGAAAAACCACCGGCATCGATCACACAAAGTAAAAGTTCTAAGTCATCTGAACGAGTTTTCAAATCAACATTCATATCATTTTCTACAAAAGTATATTGTTAAAGGCGTTATTTATCACAACAGTATAGCGGTTAATAATAACATCTTCAAAGTGATGTTGAGTTTATCAGCAAGCACTTCCCTTAATGTAAATTTGAATATATTTGGAGATTAATATGCCACTCGCATTACTTGCATTAGCACTCAGTGCTTTTGCAATCGGCACCACAGAGTTTGTTATCGTAGGTTTATTACCCACGATGGCACAAGACCTTAATGTATCTATACCGTCTGCTGGGCTACTGGTAAGTTTATACGCATTAGGCGTTGCCATCGGTGCGCCTGTGCTGACCGCGTTAACCGGTAAGTGGAAGAGAAAAATGGTACTACTATCAGTGATGGGCTTATTTGTAATGGGCAACTTAATTGCATGGCAAGCTCCTAGCTTTCAAGCTTTGATTGTTGCCCGTATTTTAACTGGATTAGCTCATGGTGTTTTTTTCTCTATTGGCTCAACTATTGCCACTGGCCTTGTTTCAAAAGAAAAAGCGGCAAGTGCTATTGCCATAATGTTTACTGGTTTAACCGTAGCGTTGGTCACAGGCGTGCCATTAGGCACTTATATCGGTCAACAATTTGGTTGGGAAGCTACTTTTTTAACCGTCTCTGCCTTAGGAATCGTTGCGATGATCGGTAGCGCAATCTTAATACCTAGTGATCTACAACAAGCAAAACCAGCTAAAATTTCAACACAATTAGAAGTGTTAACGCAGCCAAGATTGCTACTAGTTTATGCCATCACCGCTATCGGCTATGGCGGAACTTTCGTTGCATTTACTTACTTAGCCCCCATCCTTAACCAAATTACGGGTCTCGATACTAACGTTATTGGACTCGTCATGCTGGTATACGGTATATCAGTTGCCATTGGTAATATCTGGGGTGGCAAAATGGCCGACAAAATGGGGCCTATTAAAGCACTAACAATCATATTCATCGGACTTGCCGCTATACTACTGGCCTTTAGTGTCACGGCAGTAAACCCCTTAGCCGCTATAGTCACCATTTTAATTTGGGGCGCTTTTGCTTTTGGCAACGTACCCGGCTTACAAGTTTACGTGGTCAAGTTAGCCGAGAAATATACACCTGACGCCGTAGATGTCGCGTCAGGATTAAATATAGCGGCATTCAATGTTGGTATTGCTTTAGGGGCATGGGGCGGAGGAATAATTGTTGAACAGTCTGGCTTAATGACCACCCCTTGGGTTGGCGCAATGGTGGTGTTAATAGCACTGGCACTAACTCGCTTGAGTGGCACATTGGACAAAAAAACAATGACATCATAATTAAATAATGTCATTCACATAACGACAAAAAATTACACTCGGCAATTATTTCCTAGCAGTAGTCACGATATATTGCCGAGTTTTCAGTCATTAAAAAAGCTATTATCTAGATAGCGCTCAAACGAAAAACTTACTTGCTTGAGGATTTTTTTCCAAATATTTAACAATATAAGAGCACTGTGCCACGGCTTTTTTATGATCTTTTTTTATCTGTTGTAATACATCTTCTAGCAATTTTTTTGCAAGCCCTTTACCTGCTAGTGCATCGGGAACGATAGTATGAGTTAAATGCATATGGCCATTTTGCTCATCATAAGTAATGTAAGCTATATGACCATCAATATGGTATTCATAGTTAGACTCAGCCGCATTATGGATCAGTGTATAAGACATATATTTCTCTTTAATCGAATTAATATTATTTTAGTTAAACATCGCATATTTTCTCACAAGTGTCACATTGCTGACATTTAAATATTTTATTTACTTTATACTAGCACCATTAAATTAGACTATTTAATTAATCCTATTTAGCTATCAAGTGAAAGAGCAACAGCCTCTAGCCACAACAGTAACAATAATAGTTAACAGCAGATTTATTTACACAGGAGGTTACTGTGAATTATAAAGATTATTATAAAATTATGGACGTTGATAAAACCGCGTCTCAAGATGACATTAAAAAATCATATCGAAAATTAGCACGTAAATTTCACCCTGATGTTAGTAAAGAAAAAGATGCCGAAAGCCGCTTTAAAGACATCAATGAAGCCTATGAAGTGCTACGTGACAAAGAAAAACGCGCAGCCTACGACCAACTGGGTAGTAACTGGCAAGGTGGACAATCAGGTTTTACACCACCACCAAATTGGCAAGAGCAATTTCATCAAGGTAGTGGTAGCTTCAACAGTGCCGGGCAAGGTGATTTTAGTGATTTTTTTGAATCCTTATTCGGTAGCGGCTTTGGTGGAAACCAACATACAACAGGCTCTCATCATTCCAGTCACCGAGCGGCAAAAGGACAAGATAGCCAAACAAAAATCATGATTGATTTACAAGACTCCTACACCGGAGCAACGCGAAACCTTACTCTACGTGAGCAGGTTGCAGGTCCGCGCGGGCAAATGCAAACGAAAGAGCGCACGCTGAAAATCAATATTCCAAAGGGTATTAAAGCCGGTCAAAAAATTCGTTTGCAAAAGCAAGGTGAAGCTGGCTTTGCTGGTGGAGCCAATGGCGACTTATATATCGAAGTTGGCTTTAATCCCAACCCTTTATATAGCGTTGAAGGAGCAGATATCACCACAGAGCTCGCCATTAGCCCATGGCAAGCGGCTTTAGGTGATAAAATAAAACTACCAACACCAACAGGCACCATAGATCTGACCTTGCCAAAATTGACCAGTAGTGGCAGTAAAATGCGCTTAAAAGGCCGTGGTTTGCCTGGTAAAATTGTCGGAGACTTTTTTGTGAAGCTAAAAGTTGCTCTACCAAAAAGCTTAACTGAGGAAGAGCAAGCACTATATCAACAGTTAAAAGAGCTTGCAGAGAAAAGAAAGCCATAAGTTTAAAGCTGTCAGCTTTGAGTAACTGATCGTTAGTTTTTTGTCTAGCACTTGTTTTTTACTGATAGCTCCAAACTGACAGCTTACAGCTATCTTTTGGTAGTCGGCAATAAAGGCGCATTAGGTAAATTTTCAGTAAATTTCGCGGCAGCTTCTAGTGCTTCTAAATCTTTAACAATGAGCTGGTTACGTTTTTTATCAAGCGTGCCAGCTTTTTTCCATAGCTGTAACTGCTTATTGATCACCTGTCTTACCGAGCCGGCCATACGCGCTAAGGTGTCATCATTTAAACCATTAACCAAATGATGCTGATGCTCCTCAGCTTTACTGCCGGTATAATACTTAATTTTATTGATATGATTTAAGATAATACGACTTAAGCGCGTAGGTACGTCATTTAAAATAAGACTACTGGCTTGCTGTTCTTTTTCACGCATTTTCTGTGCTAAATAAGGCATAAACTGCTGATTAAATTCAGGGTAAGTCCATAACCAATGACGCATAGTATCAAGCTTCACTGAAAGTAACTTGACTGTCGTTAACGGTGAAATAATAACATCGTGGGGCTGATTATCTAACAACACCATTAAATCAAAACAATCACCAGCATAAAGCATATCAAGTGTCGCTTCCCGGCCCGTTTCTGGATTACTTTGCTTTATTTCTAGTTGGCCATCAATCACGACAAAAAAGCGCTGCATTAAAATATTAGCATTAATGTACTCACCTTTACGCCATTCATCGAGCTGAAACTCCTGTTGAAAGTCTTCAATAAGCTTGCTCGGTAAGTCAGCAAAAATATTGGCTTGTTTAACTAATACCGGATTAGCTTTTTGCGGTAAATGACTAACATTTTTATTCATAGTTAACAAAACTTTAGCGTTATAGTAAACGAGTGATTTATTCTACCTAGTTGCTGCAATATAGTAAAAGCCAATCACCCTATTGATTTTTTTACTGTTAACACAAAAAACCTAACAAATTGATTTTTAATCTTAAAATTTTTTAATGTAAAAATAAATATCTAATTTATTCATACTGTCATATTTGTGACAGAAGCATTTTCTCAGCTTGCATAATATAGCTCCACTAACCAAACAGTGAAGGCTGTTTATACGGTCAAACTGCTTACTGGGTAATAGCCTTAAAGCATCAGACCTTTTTTATGAAGTTAATTTAAAAGAAGCAGGTAATTATTATGACTAAAACTATTGGTATTGATTTAGGTACAACAAACTCATGTGTATCGGTAATGGAAGGCGGCGTAGCAAAAATTATTGAAAATGCTGAAGGTAGCCGTACTACCCCCTCTGTTGTTGCTTATGCAGACAATGAAATATTAGCCGGCCAACCAGCAAAAAGACAATCGGTAACCAACTCCGAAAACACCTTATTTGCTATTAAACGTTTAATTGGTCGTAAATTTGACGACAAAGAAGTGCAAAAAGACATCAAGCTAGCACCTTATAAAATTGTCAAAGCAGACAACGGCGATGCTTGGGTGCAAGTCAATGGTAAAAAACTATCGCCACAAGAAGTATCAGCACAACTGTTACGTAAACTGAAAAAAGATGCTGAAGCTTACTTAGGTGAAAAAGTGACAGAAGCGGTTATTACCGTACCGGCTTATTTTAACGACTCACAACGCCAAGCGACAAAAGATGCAGGTAAAATTGCCGGCCTTAACGTTAAACGAATCATTAACGAACCAACCGCTGCAGCACTTGCTTACGGTGTTGATAAAAGCAGTAAAGCGGATCAGAAAGTTGCCGTTTACGATTTAGGTGGTGGTACTTTTGATGTGTCTATTATTGAAATAGCTAACGTTGATGGTGAGAAACAATTTGAAGTATTAGCAACCAATGGTGATACCTTTTTAGGCGGTGAAGATTTTGATTTACGCCTGATTAATTACCTTGCTGATGAATTCAAAAAAGACAGTGGCATCGATGTTAAGCAAGATCCATTAGCACTACAGCGTATTAAAGAAGCGGCTGAAAAGGCTAAAATAGAGCTATCATCAGCACTACAAACTGACGTTAATTTGCCGTATGTTACAGCAGACGCCAGTGGCCCTAAGCATTTAAACGTGCAGGTAACTCGTGCTAAATTAGAATCATTAGTCGATGATTTAGTCAAAAGTACCATAGCACCATGTCAGCAAGCGTTAAAAGATGCCGGTTTAAGCAAAAGTGATATCAGCGAAGTTATTTTGGTGGGTGGTCAAACACGTATGCCAAAAGTACAAGACGCAGTAAAAGCCTTTTTTGGTAAAGAACCACGTAAAGATGTTAACCCTGATGAAGCCGTTGCCATGGGTGCAGCCATTCAAGCAGGTGTGTTGTCAGGCACAGTAGGTGATGTGTTATTACTTGATGTAACGCCATTATCACTGGGTATTGAAACCTTAGGCGGTGTAATGACCAAGCTTATTGAAAAAAATACCACCATACCAACACGAGCGTCTGAAGTGTTCTCAACCGCCGAAGACAACCAAGCAGCGGTTACGGTGCATGTACTGCAAGGCCAACGTGAAATGGCAACTGATAATAAATCGTTAGGACAGTTTAACTTAAGTGATATTGCTCAAGGTCCTCGTGGCTCAGTACAAGTTGAAGTGACTTTTGATATTGATGCAGATGGTATTTTAAATGTCTCAGCCAAAGACAAAGCCACCGGTAAGGAGCAAAGCATTACCATTACCGCCTCGAGTGGTTTGAGCGAAGATGAAGTTAATCGCATGGTCAATGATGCTGAACTGCACGCCAATGACGATAAAGAAAAACGTGAGTTAGTTGAGCAACGTAACCAAGCGGATCAGTTTATTCATACAGTACAAACAGCCATGGAGAGCTTTGCAGATGAACAAAAATCTGAGCTTAATAGCTTAATAGAGCAACTTAAAATGGCCGTTAACGGTAATGATAAAGCCGCAATTGTAATGCGACAAACCGCATTACAAGAAGCTTACAGTAAAATAATGCAAGCTCAGCAAGCACAACAACAAACCAATGCTGCCAACGACGAAGTGAATAACGATGATGTTATCGATGCTGACTTTGAAGATGTGAGTAATGGCTAAGAGCTCAAAGCTTAATGAGCACTTACACAATTGTACTTGCCCACATAAGGCCTGACGATTTAGTTAAAAACGAGCATTTAATGCAGCATATTTAATACGCTCTGATAAACAAAACCTCTAATAGTCACTATTAGAGGTTTTTTTATACCCAAAAGAAAGCAAAAGATACAATAGGTTAACCAGCCTTAGCTTTGAATATCAAACACTTTTCGTTTGAACCTGCATCACTTGTGCGCTAAGTGCGAATTAAGGGAAAATTCAACGCTAAGACTGGATTAACTATAACTTATCATTCGAACTCTAATCTTTAGCTTTAAATTAACGATTAATTACATAGCACAAAAAGCTAGTCAACAGACTGATTTAGCAACAATAATCATACTTAGCATGGCTTAGCGTTATTAAGTGTTTTCAATAGTTGAATTGATCATTAGTGTAAAAACCATTAGAATAGAAACTAATTGAACGTTCAATTAAAAAAAGAAAACTCTTTATGCCTAAAGTTGGAATGAAACCCGTACGTAAACAACAATTAATCGATGCCACGCTAGAATCGATTGGTGAGTTCGGTTTACAAAGCACGACCATTATCACCATCAGCCGTATTGCTGGCTTATCTTCAGGAATTATTAGCCATTATTTTGGTGGTAAACAAGGGCTTATAGAAGCGACAATTATGCATCTATTAGAGCAACTAAGATTGGCACTAATTGCTCGAATTTCTGTTAAACATCTTGATGCGACTGAACGATTAAAAATAATCATAGAAGCCAATTTTACGCCATTTCAGCGTTCGACTCCGGCCATTAAAACATGGCTGAGCTTTTGGACAGAGTCAATGCATGACGCTAAATTGAGAAGATTGCAAAATATCAATAGTAAGCGTTTATACAGCAACCTACTATTCTCATTTCGTCAACTACTAGCTGATGACGCGGCACAAATAGCGGCAAAGCAAACGGCGGCCATGATTGATGGTTTCTGGCTACGCTGTGCGTTAAGCACCAAGCCAGAAGCAGAGTTCAAACAAGCTGAGCAATTATGTAAAAGCTTTATAGACGAGCAACTTAACTCATTAAATTAAAGAAAGTGGAGATATTACTTGTCACTAACACGTTATAAAAATTATGTCGATGGTGTTTATATTAAAAACACGAGTGGTGAAACATTTGATGTTATCAACCCTGCAACCGGTAAAGTTATCTACCAAGTTGAAGTTGCTGATGAGCAAGTACAGGCAAAGGCAATAGCAAGTGCAAAACTTGGCTTTGCTACTTGGTCGGCAATGAGCGCAATGGAGCGTAGCCGAATTTTACTTAAAGCCGTAGCATTATTACGTGAACGCAATGATGAACTGGCAAGAATTGAAGTACTAGATACCGGTAAACCATGGCAAGAAGCCTCAGTAGTTGATGTTTTATCTGGTGCTGATTCTATTGAGTTTTTCGCAGGGTTAGCGCCTAGCGTTGAAGGTAATCAACAAACAGTCGATGGCGATTTTTATTATACCCGTCGTGAACCACTGGGGATTTGCGCTGGCATTGGTGCTTGGAACTATCCATTACAAATTGCTTGTTGGAAAGCTGCACCAGCATTAGCTTGCGGTAATGTAATGATTTTCAAACCCTCAGAAGAAACGCCATTAGGCGCATTAAAACTTGCTGAAATATTTACTGAAGCTGGCTTACCCAATGGCGTATTTAACGTTGTTCAAGGTGCAGGTGAAGTTGGCGCTTGGCTAACACATCATCCTGAAATTGCTAAAATTTCATTTACTGGTGAAGTAGGTACCGGTAAAAAAGTGATGGCGGCGGCGGCAAGCTCACTGAAAGATGTCACTATGGAACTTGGCGGTAAATCGCCACTGATTATTTTTGATGATGCCGATCTCGACAATGCAGTTTCTGGCGCCATGTTAGGTAATTTTTATACCCAAGGTGAAGTATGTACTAATGGCACACGTGTATTTGTACAAAAATCACTTTACCCTGCTTTTATTGAAAAACTTGTCGAGCGTACACGCAACAATATTATTATTGGTGATCCGATGGATCCTGAAACTAATTTCGGCGCACTTATCTCAGCAAAACATCAACAACTTGTACAAAACTATATTGATATCGGCATTAAAGAAGGTGCAACGCTACTACATGGTGGCAAAGCACTCCACCCTGAAAATGCACCTGATGGCTTCTTTACCGCTCCAACCATTTTTGGTGATTGTCATGATGAAATGACCATTTGTCGTGAAGAAATTTTTGGTCCGGTGATGAGTGTACTAAGCTTTGAAGATGAAGACGAAGTGATCCGCCGCGCTAACGACACAGAACTAGGCTTAGCGGCAGGCGTATTTACTCAAGATATTACCCGTGCTCATCGTGTTGTTCATCAAATGCAAGCCGGTATTTGTTGGATCAACAGCTACGGCGCATCGCCAGCACAAATGCCTGTTGGTGGCTATAAGCAGTCAGGTATTGGCCGTGAGAATGGCCTATCAACACTTGATCACTTCACACAAATTAAAGCGGTATATGTTGGGCTACAAAAACTCGACAGTCCTTTCTAAGCACGTAAATTAGTGTCCAAAGCAAAGCCGTAAAGTGGCAAACGTACTAAATTATTAAGATGGGTTTTAAATGAAAAGCGAAAAATTTGATTATATTATTGTTGGTGCAGGCTCAGCGGGCTGTGTATTAGCAAATCGTCTGAGTGAAGACAGTAATAACAATATTTTACTGATCGAAACCGGAGGCAGTGATAAAAGCATTTTTATACAAATGCCCACCGCGTTGTCTATTCCGATGAATACCAAAAAATACGCTTGGCAATTTGAAACCCAACCTGAGCCATTTCTTAATAATCGCCGCATGCATTGCCCTCGCGGTAAAGTGCTTGGGGGGTCTTCATCAATTAACGGCATGGTTTATGTACGCGGTCACGCAAAAGACTTTGATGAATGGCAACAGCATGGCGCTCAAAATTGGGATTATGCTCACTGTTTACCTTACTTTAAAAAGTCCGAAGATTGGGCATTTAATGCCAATGACTACCGTGCAAAAAATGGCCCTTTAGGTGTCAACAACGGTAATCAAATGCAAAATCCGCTTTACCAAGCGTTTGTAAATGCGGGTGTTGAAGCCGGTTACTTTGCCACTAAAGATTATAATGGCGAACAGCAAGAAGGCTTTGGCCCAATGCACATGACAGTTAAAAACGGCGTGCGCAGCTCAACAGCCAATGCCTACTTACGCCCTGCTATGGCGCGTAACAATTTAACCGTTATAACCCATGCATTAGTACACAAAGTACTACTTGAAGGTAAAAAAGCCGTTGGTGTTAGGTATGAGCGCAAAGGCGAAAATTTTGATGTTAAAGCCAGTAAAGAAGTTATTTTATCTGCCGGCTCAGTTGGCTCACCACATATTTTACAACTATCTGGCATAGGCCCAAAAGCGGTCCTTAACGCTGCCAATATTGAAGTAAAGCATGATTTACCCGGTGTCGGCCAAAACCTACAAGATCACCTTGAATTTTACTTTCAATTTAAATGTAAAAAACCTATTTCACTGAATGGCAAATTAGATTGGTTTAGTAAGCTTAAAATCGGTGTACGTTGGATCTTAACTAAAAAAGGTTTAGGGTCAACCAACCACTTTGAGTCTTGTGGCTTTATTCGCTCTAAAGCCAGTGTTGAATGGCCTGATTTACAATACCATTTTTTACCTGCCGCTATGCGCTACGACGGTAAAGAAGCTTTTGCTGGTCATGGTTTTCAAGTACATATTGGCCATAACAAGCCAAAAAGTCGCGGCCATATTAAAGCACTTTCAGCGGATCCTAAAGCCCATCCAGAAATTTTGTTTAATTACCTTGAGCATGAAGATGACCGCGAAGGCTTTCGTGCTTGTGTACGCTTAACCCGAGAAATTATTAATCAACAGGCACTTGATGAATATCGCGGTGAAGAAATTCAACCCGGTACACATATTCAAAGCGATGAAGAAATAGACAGCTTTGTTCGTGAATTTGTTGAAAGTGCCTACCATCCATCTTGCTCATGCAAAATGGGCACAGATGAATTGGCAGTGGTTGATCCAGAAACTCGTGTCCATGGTATTGAAGGTCTGCGCGTGGTTGATTCGTCAATTTTCCCTACCATTCCAAACGGCAACCTAAACGCACCAACAATTATGGTTGCTGAACGCGCAGCCGACATTATTAGAGGCCGTGAGTTACTTGCTGCTTCTAGCGCGACAGTCACCATAGATCCTAACTGGCAACAGCAACAACGTTCAGCGTTGCCAAAAAGAACCACAAACTAAGTTTTAGAATATTTTATACCCATGCCACATCAAGAAGCAGGATTCAGCTGAAACTGCTTCTTGAGATTTTATAGGTATATTAATCGCGAGTAATCTTTCAGAGCTTAATTATCGCCGTCATCGCGTTTTTATAACGACTACAGTATGACGGCGACAATTAACGTTTGAAACCTAATATTAAACCGATTTATTAGGTGCTGCTGAATACTCTAACTATAAAAAAAGAAGAGGAGTTAGTTATCTTTATATTGATTGAAAGCACAACAGGGAGAAAATCATGACAGCTTGGTTATCTGCCGGTATTTTATTTACCTTTGCCACTATCGCATTTATTTTATATCGTTGGGGAAACGTACGCTGTGTAGGTGTTACCCCGGTTAAAACCTTCACCTTTATCGCCATTTTGTTTACTTCTGGCTTAGATGTGGGACTGATCATGTTTCCATTAACTGAGTTTGCGGGTTATGGTGATTTAGTCACCAGTCCCGAATATGGCTTCACTAATCCCTTGGCTATTGAGTTTGGTTTTTGGGCCTTCTTGATTTGGAGTTTTTACTTTCTCACCTGTTTCTATTTTTGTGTTATCGAGCCACGCGTACGCTTTTTTGAGCTGCCACTGGTGAAACTCATCAATAACATAGTGATTATTGGTACCTGTGCCTTTACTGCCTATTTATTGCTATCTAACTTGCCTTGGTACTTACCCGAGCTTGGCGATGGTGAATCTATTATTGGTAGTTTCTACTTAATTGTGCTGCTCGTTATTGCAACCGCCGTATATTCAAGTACTAACATCCGCTATGTACGTATTTTAAGCTTAGCCACCACCTGGTTATTTATCGCCCTCATTGCCTTAATGTGGGGCGGTGCCTTTATGGGCGAAAACTCAAGTCTTAGCGATTTTGCTAATACCTTCTCCTTGCTTGGCGGCTACTTTGGCAATATCCATGAGTTTGTTTTACCGATGAATGATTATCATGAATTCTACCTTTATTGGTGGTTTGCATGGAGTATTATGATCGGCCAATTTACTGCACGTTTTGTCGGTGGTTTACGTACTTATCAAGTACTGGTTGCTATGATGGTATTTCCTTCTATCCCAATCGCAATATGGTTTAGCGTATTGTACTACTACAACTTAAATGGCCTAGAAACCACTGGTTTTTATAATCTTGCCATGGCCGTTGTCGGTATCACTTTCGTGATTAATTCGCTCGACTCACTCATTCGTTTATATACCGATAACTTGAATGTCGGTGTTGCTCGCGTAGGAAGAGTTAAATACTTTTTGGGTAACCTTGCGGCACTAAGCTTACTTACCTTGCTATTTAAACTAGACTTCCTAGAAATTCAATGGGTTGGAGCTGTGGTTATTGGCTTATTCTTCACGTGTTTTGGTTATATCTTATTAACCAAATTCAAAGAAGTGGCGTCAATAGAGAGCTCACCGAAAGAAAATAAAATAGATTTTACTAAAATAGAACATGTGACCTAATTAAATGAGTACAAAAGTAATGAAAAAAAGTATTATTGCCTTAGCAACAAGTTGTTTATTAACCGTATCTTCAGCTGCGTTAGCTGATTTATCTGCTACGGTTAGTGTAACCTCTGATTACACCTTTAATGGCGTTAGCCAAACAGGAAATGATCCAGCGTTACAAGCCAGTTTAGATTACTCAGCCGCTAACGGTTTTTATGTCGGCACTTGGGCGTCAAATGTTGATTTTGGTAACGGTGACGACACTAATCTAGAATGGGATGCTTATGTAGGTAAGTACTTTCAGTTAAATGAGAAAGTCGGCCTAGACGCTGGTATCGCTTATTATACTTATTATGGTGACTCAGCCTCAGATAGCTATAATTATCCTGAAACTTACGCCAAATTTGCCTATAACTCGTCAGTCGGTGATACCGAATTAAACTTTTGGTATAGCTGGGACTATTTTGGTCTTGATGTAGGCCACTATATTGCTATGGTTGCCCATACCATTGAGATTGCTCCGGGTCATAGTATAAAAGCCAGCTTTGATCGTTCAACGTCAAACGATGAAAACAAATGGGCATGGAATGAAAATGATACATACAATCATATATGCCTTGAGTATATAACCAGTTATGAAGGCTTTGCTCTTAACTTAGCTGTTGAAGACACCAGTATGAATATTGATACTGCTGATACACGGGTTGTGTTCACTGTTTCTCGTACTTTTGATTTATAACAACTCAACTAAGTTAACTTGGGTTAAGTTAAGCAAGATAATAAAGCAGCTATTGATTTTTTAATCTTTGTGCTTTCAAAAGCTCTTACACTGAATGTGTAAGAGCTTTTTTATCACTAAATTATTGTTAAATGCCGGCTAACACTTCCTGATGTCGTGTGTTACCTGTATTATCCCCGTCATTAAATATCACCTTTTTTGTGAAAAATAAACCGCTAGATTGGACCACCTTATGACCAAAACACACAAACCTAATAGTGTCGCTATGCTCAAACGAGCACACCAAAACATGCCTTTAGGCGTTGCTGATAGCTATCGCTATTGGGGAGAAGACAACACAGTATTTTTGAGCAGCATGAAAGGCTGCACAATTACTGATTGCGACGAGCAAACATTCGTAGATTTTCGTTTAGCTTACGGCCCTATCATTTTAGGCTACCGCGATGAACGTGTTGATAATGCCGTGATTAATGCCATCACCAACATTGGCAGTATTTCAGGGTTTTCAACCGGTCTGGATTCTGACGTTGTCGAATTGGTGAAGTCGCTTTGTCCTAACATTGAAAAAATGCGTTTTGCTAATTCAGGTACCGAAGCGGTTATCGGCGCAGTACGCACTGCTCGTGGTTTTACAAAACGTAATAAAATTGTTGTGGTTGAAGGCGGTTTTCATGGTTTACATGATGAAGTTATGTGGAAGTCTGATGTTGATAACTGGCAACTAGACGATAAAAACTCACCAGAAATTATTCCATTTGGTGCCGGTATTCCGCAAAGTACACGCGAACATCAAGTTAGTGTGCCTTTAAACGACTTTGCTGCTATCGACGCTGTTTTTGCACAACATAGTGATGATATAGCAGCGATCTTAATCGAACCTATCATGGGCAACTGTGGTTCCATTGCCTCAACACAAGCCTATATGCAAAAGCTACGTGAACTATCTGACAGCAACGGTTCATTACTGATCATGGACGAAGTAAAAACCGGTTTCCGCGTCGCTAAAGGTGGCGTGCAAGCTTTGTATAACATTCATGCTGACTTAACCACGTATGCTAAAGCGATGGGTAATGGTTACCCTGTTGCGGCATTTGGTGGCCGAGCGGATGTCATGAGTGCGATATCTTTTGATAAAAATGGTGTAACGCATGGCGGTACTTATACCGCTAATATGGTGGCATTAAGCGCAGCAAAAGCCACCTTAACATTATTGAAAGAAACCGATGCCCTTACCACGATCGACCGTGTTGGCGAAGAAATTCAAGCCCTGCTGTCGCGCGTATTTAGCAAGTTTGATATTGAACATTGTTTTGCCGGTCCTAATGCCATGTTTGGTGTGCATTTTGGCGCCAGTGTACCGCAGAACTATCGTGACTGGAAAAAAACCAATAGTGATTTATACACGCAATTTGCCCTGAATTTAATCGACAAAGGTGTCATGCTAGAGCCTGACTCGCGTGAACCGTGGTTTATTTGTGAAGCACATCAAACCATCGACTTTACCTGGTTAGAGCAAGTAGCTGAAGAAGCAATGGCAGAAGCGCTTGAAGTAAAGTAAGCGTAAAGTAGGCATCAGAAATCAACAACAAAAAGCACGAATATAGCTATACTCGTGCTTTTTTATTCAAATCTAATTCACTGAAAAATGACTACATATCTACATCTCAACATAGCTAATGAGATGGTTATTCTGCTAGTGCAATAGCGGCCATTTTCATGGTGTTAGCAAACGACTCTGCGCCAGCAATAAATAAACCATTATGACAAAACATAGCATCATCAATACCGGTTACTTCTTGTAGTGCTTTACCCGATAAACCAGCCCACGCGTGTGGTAATGATTTCCTATCTTCAAATGAACCCGGTTCAACCGGCACGGTTTGAATTCGCCATTGACCTGATTGCGATGGATAAACCATATATAACGCTTCTGTCGACAAAGCATGTACCGTTCTTTTCCACGGTGTATATTTTTCTAAGACAATAACCCGCGGATCTTCAGCGTTTTCAATTGCCTGAGCAACAATCGTTTTCGCGCTAATACCGCCGCTTGCAGAGGCAATAAAACGCGCTAAAATACGTGCAGCAAAATCAACCGCTTCATTAAAACAACCATCAAAGTCGCCATCTTCTTGCCATGTAGGGTTAAACATTGAAATGGTTTGGCTCAAACTAATCCCTTGAGCAACACCTTCCACATGGCCGCAATCAATGGCATCAATAGTCGACACTAAACCGTCATCAACCGCATTAGCGACTTCTTGATTATTTTGACATAGCGCTAAACCATATTTTTGCCAAATTAAACCAAATGACGAATAAGGAATACCATTTTCGCGTGCGCCTGCCCCACCACGTTGATGATGATCAAAACGACCAGCATCTGCGTCATATTCACCGCCAACATCAATCACAATGTCAGCCTTGGCAATAACGTCTAGATCGCGTGTGCGTATCAAGTTAAAACCAGGAAAAATACTTTTAAGGGCAGCGATACTAAATACATCGTCTGCATGAAAATTACCGTCATGCGTTACTATTGTTTTATCAGTCATTTATATTCTTTTAATTAGCTTGTGTCAGGTTAGACAGAAATATGAAGCAGTCATATAATGAGTTTCCAATTTAATAAAGTGCTAAATAGGAAAAATTAAGGCCGAATTCTATACGAATACCAACAATAACAACAGTTGAGTAGGCAATAAATTCAAATCCACGACACTAAACCTATAAAGCTGGTCGATAACAGCGTAGGATCAAGCTACTTTGTTAACACTAGGTTTGCACTCAGGTGCACAATATCAAACCATTATGCAACTAACCGCAAAAGCAGCCCTTAATCATGCCCTACTTATTTCTATTGCCACACCTGAATTTAAAGGTGATGAAGCTACTGAATCTCTAGCAGAGCTCGCTCGCTTAGTCACAACCTTAGGCTTTAAAGTGGTTGGTACTCAATCGCAAAAACTAAGTTCAACAAAAAGAGTGAATGTACTGGGTTTAGGAAAACTAGCTGAAATAGCTCATCTTACGGGTAACAAAGGTGATGTTGAAGACATTGAAGAAGTTGAATACTCTGCAGCTAAAGCGCTAGCGGATGAAGCGGCAATGGCCATGACATCGTCAGATATACCGTCTGAAAACCTTCCCTTTGGTTGTGCCGATGTGGTGGTATTTGATTGTGACCTGAGTCCGTCTCAATTACGTAATGTTGAAAATCAACTAGGCGTAGAGGTATTTGACCGTACCGGTATCATCATCGAAATTTTTAGTCGCCATGCTCGTACTAAAACAGCGAAATTACAAGTTGAAATTGCCCGACTTAATTATGTCGCGCCACGACTTCGTGAGTCCTCTTGTGGTGATAAAGAACGTCAAATGGGTAAAGGCGCAGGTGAAACTACACTGGAATTAAACCGTCGGAAAGTACGCGACCAATTAGCCGAATTAAAACGCGAGTTAGTGAGCGTGCAAGACGAAATGCAAGGACGTCGCACACAGCGCTCAGAGCTATTTTGTGTTGCTTTAGTTGGCTATACCAATGCTGGAAAATCGTCAATGATGCGAGCAATTACTGGTAGTGATGTTGAAGGTGAAAACAAATTGTTTGCCACCCTTGATACTACCGTCCGTGCTTTGTATCCAACCACCCAGCCGAGAATATTAGTCTCTGATACCGTCGGTTTTATTAAAAAATTACCGCACGACCTCGTTGCCTCATTTCATTCAACCTTAGCAGAAGCCCATGACGCTTCATTATTGCTATATGTGGTTGATGCTGCTGACCCCTCTTTTCGTACACAACTTGATGTTGTTCATGAAGTATTAGCAGAAGTTGGCGTTGAAGATAGTAAAAAATTATTAGTACTGAATAAATCAGATCAGCTAACAGCTGAGCAACAACAGGCCTTAATGGTAGAATTTCCTGATGCCATGATGACCTCAACTCGCAACCCTGATGATATCAGTAAACTACATCAGTATGTCGTTAATGCGGCACAAGAAGAGATGATTGAAGATGAGATCATTGTGCCTTATACCGCCAAAGGTATCATAGGTGAAATTCGTGCCAGCATGAGCGTCACTAAAGAAGACTATCAATATGAGCATATTAAACTTACTGTACGTTCGAACGCAATTGAATTAGAAAGATTAAAAAAACGTATGAAGAATTTATAAAGACCAAAGCGCACTCAGTAGTAAAGTGGCATAATTTAGTGTTAAAAAATACATTTTTTACCTATCGAAAGCGATAAGTGAAGCTTCGCCCAACAAATCAATTATACCTACGGCACAGTTGATAAAATATCTACATTTTTATCAACTGAATATTAGTGGAAGCCTCTGTCCCCCTAAAGCTTGATTTTTTATTAACTGTTCTTCCCTCAATTTAATAGACACCTCATCATATTGATGAGACTACAATGCCCAAATATACACAACCTAGAAAAACATGGTTTTATCCAGTAAGTTTCAAAATCAAGGCAGTCAAACTAAGCTCAAAAAACGATATTGTGTCAAAGCATGTTGCGTTAGCGCTTGATATTTAACTGTTTATGCCCTGTCGTTAGCAAAAACAGCACTGAGAAAAAAATATTTTAAAGCTCAGCGCTACAAAGGCAGTAACAAAATAATGCCTCTAATGACTGACTTCTTAGTAAGGTATTTAAACTTGTAGAGTGAAGCATCTTGAATTGAAATATTGCGATAAACTATTGCTTAAAACCCTGAGTGTGATTAAAGCCCTGAACGAGTTTTTATTTCAGTAGCTTCAACCGCATGTAGAATATGTTGATAAGGCTGAGATAACAAACACCAAAAAATTTGGCATTCTGGCTGTTCTAACATTATGCAGGCATTGTAAACTTCATCACAAAGCGATTTTATTTGCCTGTCTTTGCTCGGCATTGAGTAGGCAATAATGCCGGTATTCATCACTCGGTTGTTAGCACAATAGCCATTTTCGAGCTTAGTATTAATAAAATCGATGGTTTTATCCATATGCTTCACATATCTTTCTTGCCCTTTTGCGTCTTCTACCTCGTGCCATATAGTGGGCTTAAACCTTGCTTCATACCTGAGTAAGATCCCTTTTTTATTAAGCTTAATGATATCAGCAATGTCATCAGAAATTCGTCGACTGTCCATATATACGATGTGTTCAGCATGCTTGAAATTAGTGTCATCAATTTGCAGAAATTTAACTTTTTTAGCCAATAATGAGGAAGTAATACTTTCTCCGTTATCAATGTCACTTTCAATAAAGCAGAAATGCCAACCTTTAAACAAAACTTCTTTTTTTAACCTTTTATTGTTCGAATAAAAGTAGCAGTTTTCGATATTATTAGGTGCTGGAGGTATAATGGACACTAAACCTAGGGCATCTAAAACGCGAAAAGGTAGGATATTTTTTATCGTCGCGTAACACCATTGTTTACAGGCAGCGAATGAATTGACTCTAAGTGGCTTATTAAATTTATAACCAAACCAACACGATAACACAGCAACGTTTTTCATTTGGTCTTCCTTAACCGCTCGATGGTTTATAGCTGATAATACGAGAATACTGACGACTATATAGCCACTCAGAATAATAGCCAATCAAACAATAGATTAAACAGAGCTTTCTCCCCTTGCTCGGTTATTTAAATATGTGAGTAGTGCACTTTACGTCTTTTATTATCAAGCCTTAGCTTGATTCGCTGCCTTTTTAGCAACATATAATGCAAAAAATACAATCACAATGTACCTTGGCATTATTGTACCTATGGTAAATAACCAATTTTGTGACTGTCCTATGTTGATAAAAAAGAAAATATGCTGAAAACAAAAAGGCGCCAATAACACTAAAAATGGTAAGTAATGTTTATTGGAGTTGAAGTATTTGACTATAAAAGCAAAAAGAAAATAAACCATTATTAACGGTAAAGCCGTTGTAATCATGTCGACTAAGGCAAAGGCAAAAGTTGGCGGTACTTTAGCTATCGGAGCCAAAATGTTAGCAGGTACGGCAATAGCAGCACCAATACTGATGATGTATACCGATAAGTACGCATATAAAATACCGAGTAAAGCAGCTAACACAGTAATTTTACTCTATCCATGAGCCGGTCTCCATTAAAAATATAACTACGTCCTATTTAGGCACATATTGTTTATATGGCATATTCGAATGTTGCACTGAGCTGTTATCTCTCAGCGCTGATATATCTATTCGTGTCAGTATTAATATTTTTCATGTTTGATGATTTACTTTTTAAACTAAAGCGCTGTAAAGTTAATGTTATTGCACCATATAATTCTTCGCATCATCCTAGCAAATATCATGTTTTATGCTGTTGCCATTACACCTAACTTTACTCGATTAAGCAAATCATCATTAAAAGCAATGCCATTTAACCTTTGATGCTTTTACGCATTTGGCTAGCACATTCAGCCAGTACAATAGCGCCGGCGGTTGAAACATTTAACGAATTTCCCATGCCGTGCATGGAAATATGTATCTGTTGATTGGTTAATTTCAGTGCCGCCTCACTAACGCCCTTGCGCTCATTACCTAACACTAACACACAAGGTGACGAGTAATTAAGCTCTTTGTAGTCAACCGATTGCTGACAAAGTTCAACGCCGTAAATAGCGTAACCTTTATCAATTAAGCCCTGTATGCTTGCGGTGGTACTATCGCTATATTCAACACAAACCCATTTCGCTTCATTTCTTGAGGCTTTACGCAATTTTTTATCTGAAATAGTCAGCGCACCACACACAATTATTTTCTCGATAGCAAAAGCGTCAGCCAAGCGAATAAACGAGCCAATATTGTAGCTATTGGTGACATTGTCTAATACCAATACCAGTGGAATTTTAGGCTTATTTACGTATTCATCTCGAGTAGGCTTGGTGGTTCTAAGCTCTTCTTTGCTAAGTTGTATTGCTGAATGCATGCTGTTTACTCTTGTTACGACCGATGTATGTGTGATGTTGTGCTGAAAATCGTTTATTGTTTTATCTTTATTGCTAATAACATTGGGGTATAATTAATCGACATCATTTTTAAGAGTTAACATTATCGACCAACAAAATAGTAAAAAAATTAATCAGCAATTCCCGTCTGCAGCATTATCCGTATCAGTGACAAATACACAACTTAAAATTGCCACTTTCAACTTATTTAATTACCTTGAACCGCCAAATGCTTTTTATGATTTCGAACGTATTTATAGCGCTGAGCAATGGCAAAAAAAGCAAAAATGGATCGCTGACTATTTACTAGAACATCAGCCAAACATTATTGGCTTTCAGGAGGTTTTCAGTCCTGAGTCATTAAAACAACTAGTTGCTGCACAAGGTTATCAGCATTTTGCTGTAGTTGACCAAGCACAAGTTATTGATGACTTTATTTATCGTAGCCCGGTTGTAGCCATTGCCTCTCGCTACCCCATTGTTGCACTAGCCGCGGTTAAGCCAAACACTGAGCTAGCAGAAAGTTTAGGGCTAGCTAGTGACTTTTCATTTAGCCGTAAAGTACTAAGAGCCACCGTAGATGTTCCTCATCTTGGCCATTGCGACTGCTATGTCGTGCACTTTAAATCTAAACGCTCGATGATCGAACTTGATGAACAAGATAAAACTCATAGCGCTGAAAAAACCATTATTGAGAGCTTAAAAGTACAAGTAGCCGGTGGCTGGGGTTCAACCATACAGCGTGGCAGTGAGGCAGCATTATTAATGATTGAAATGATTGCGCGGCGCGAAACTAGTAATAATCCGATGGTATTAATGGGCGACTTTAACAACAGCTTAGCCGACGGCGTGCTCAGCCATTTACTTACCAATACTCTGCGCTTTGTTTCTGCTATTGATCGCGATGCATATCTGGCTAAATATTGTTTAAACGATGCTTGGGATTTATTTCAAGTGGCACAAAGTAATGACGGTGATGTACAAGGCGAAACACATATAGAAACTCATCAGCAAGTTAGTCAAGCAGTTAGTCAAGCAGTTAGTCAAGAAAAAGTGCAAACAAAACCAATAGCACGTACACCAACGCATTATTTTGGCGCGAGCAGTTCAGTGCTCGATTATATTTTACTGTCATCTGAATTTGACGCTAGCGACCACGACAGTTTGTATCAAGTCAGCGATTATCACACCTATGATCGACATTTAATTAACCCTATTTTTGATCGTGATGGCGAAAGTACCGATCATGGCATAGTGTTAGTTACCTTAACCTTGAGATCTTAATAGTAAACCGGTTAATTAACCTGATAAAAGCAACTAAATATAACTACCCAGCTGATGCAACTAAATTTAATTGCCTTTGTAAAAGCAATCAAATATAGTTGCATTAGGTATATACACTGAATTAGGTTAATTAATATGATTGCGGTATTAACAGGGGATCTCGTCAGCTCGACGAAGATGACTAATGAAACATATACCAATGCTATTGATAGCATTAAAAGTCACCTTAAAACAGCAAATGAAAAATATCATGCCATTGGTGAAGTGTATCGAGGTGACGAATTTCAAATCCAGTATCCAGACCCTATTCAGGCTTTAAAAAGCACATTACTCATTAAGCTTGCCCTGCACTTAGCAAGTTTTTCAACAAAACCTATACAATGCACATTATCGTTAGCTTACGGTCGCCATAATATTTATGATAACAAGCCAAACACTTCATCAGGACCGGTATTTATAGCGTCGGGAAGAGGTTTAGAAAAGTCTCAGCGAGGCGAGTTGTCACTATGCTTTACGCAAAACGATAGCGATCGTGAACTTCAGCTGTTAACGCAGTTTTTAAGTCATTTATTGAATCGGCTGACGAAAACCCAAGCTGAATTACTATATCAATATATAGATAGCGACTTTGCTGAACATAAAAAAATTGCAGAAATTACCGGAACAACACGGCAAAATATCAGTAATAGATTAAGTAATATTGGCGCTTTTCTTGTGAGAGATTACACGAAAAATATAAATCAAAAAATTATGCTATACCAAACAGATTAATGACTTGACCACTTAGCAAGAATTAAAAGACTCAGAGGCAACAACGAATGGAACTGTTACTGCTATTGTTAACTGCACATTTTATTAGTGATTTTTATCTCCAGCCCGCTCATTGGCTTACTTATAGAAACAGCCACCATATAAAATCGCTGGGGTTTTGGCAGCATGTTGCCGTTCACACCCTGCTTAATATCGTAGTTTTTCTTATCTCTGATATAGCATTGCTGCCCGCAATTATTGCTATTGTACTGATATCACTAGCACATGTTCTGACCAATCACTGGTTGTCGTATCGAAGCAATAAGCTTAGCTTTTTATTAACCACACAAAGTTTCCATTTATTGCTTATCTGCATTATTTGGGCATATCTTGCCAACTTCACCATCGAGCAAGTAACTAGCTTTATTAGCAGTTTTTTAAGTGCCAAAAACCTGATCATTGCTATTTCATATTTGCTAGTTTGTAAGCCTGCTTCTGTCATTATTTCATTGGCTTTAAAGAAACACACCGATAGCCTAACTCAACATTCTAATGGGTCAACAGAAAACACTACGATAGAAGAAAATGAAAATATTGGTTTAGTGTCGGCTGGTGCTTGGATTGGTTATATTGAACGTTGTTTAGCTATTTCATTTATCTTTATGGGGCAGTTTGCCGGCATTGGGTTTCTGGTCGCGACTAAAACTATTTTTAGATTTGGGGATTTGACAAAAAATAAGGATATGAAACTAACCGAATATATGATGCTAGGTACGCTATTAAGCTACGCTATCGCCTTATTCATCGGTTGGAATGTATTACAAATTTATAAGGTTTTATAATCTACTACCGTGTTTGAACAAGTAAGGTCAATGACTTATCAGCCTTAGCACACTTATGCTAAACCTTACTGAGTAAGTCTTGCTTTGTCAGAGTCGTGATCAAAGTGCTAATTTTAGGTAGTAAGCCTTTGATGGATTGATTTTTATCATGTAGTGCCTCAACTAAGTTGGTACTACTATCAACTAAAGCATCACTGTAAGCAAAGCCGATCAAAGCAACTAACTTAACCATACCTTCTTCATCAAGCATCTTATAACTTTCATTTTGTTGATCATAAACGCTGTTAACTAACTCAATAGTACTGACCAGCTTTTCCATTTTAGGGTTAAGTCTAAGTAGCGCTTCAGCCCTTTTACTGGGTGCTTTATCAATAAGTGCTTTACTGAAGGCTAATTTAGGCCGAGATTTATTACGCTTACGCGCTGGTTTTCTTTTGATAACCTTACGCTCTATCGAATCATCAAAGGTGAATTCGCCATCAACAAACTGAGCGATATTAGTTACACTTAAACGTTCAGACATTATGGCTGCAGATTTAGCTGTTTTACGCGTAAAGTCACGATGATCTTCAGCAAAACCATGAGTAGAAATACATTGTGCTAAATCGAGTATTAAAGCATCAGTTTTACCTTTTGAAGCTCGTAAACACCGACCAATAATTTGTAAATATAACCTTAATATTTTTGTTGGTCGAGCTAACACTACGCAGTCAGTTGTCGGATCATCAAAGCCTATGGTCAACATAGACATATTAATGATCAAGCGCACCTCATTCGATTTATAACGGCGAATACTTTCATCGTTATCACTAATAGAACGTTTAGAATGTACCCGCTCATGCTTAACACCGAGCGAATCAAAAGCGTCAGAAAGTGCTTCAACATGCTTGATAGAGTTAGCAAACAACATAACTTTTCGCCCTTGGGACAGCGCATCATTAAGTGTTTGTTGGGCAACAAGAGAACAATGCTCAAGCAATATTAGGTCTAAGCCAGAAACACTAAAATCACCGCGGTACATTTTCACAGCGCTGTAGTCTATTTCTTGCGATAAGCTTGGTACTTTGTAAACCGGTTTGGCTAATTCTCCGATTTCAATTAACTGCCGAGTTGTTGTTTCTTCAATCAACTGCATGGACGGATCAATATAAACGCCTAATCGATCAATCGGTGTGGCAGTCAGACCGATAATTAAATCAGGCGATAGCTCTTCACGCATATTAATATAAACACCGCCCATACAACCGACATGATACTCATCACGTAGCAGTACATCACAAACGATGTTGAGGTGTCTTCGTCGGTTAAATGATTGTTCCATCACTAAAGTGACATCACCACCAGCAACATAGTTATAGCCCGATTTAACCACACTTACTGATAAGCCGTTTACCGTAAGCGTATGTAATAATTGAGGTACTAAGGCAGCATTACGCAGGCTCACCACAACTTTCTTGTCGGGCATTGCTTGACATAATTTAAGTATACAAATGCTCTTACCGCCCCCCGTAGGTAATGCGATAATGGAGTTAGCCCCTGCTGCGATAGCCTTACGGACACTGTTAACTTGATAATCTTTTTCTAATATCCGCATGCCATACTACTCAGTTTTTTTCCTTGCTTATTCTAAATAAGTTTTTTAAAACTCATTTTATTATCAGCTAAATTATTGCTTAAGCTGGTTCTTGAACTAGCTCTAGATAATCAATCTTATGGTTATATTTTATGATTACATTGCACAGCCTTATTGCACAATAGCGAACAATTTACCGCTCAAAATCATAGCCCTTATTGAAGGCGAAAAAGTATTATACCCTCAATCAACGACAAGATGCAGGATTCTGCACTTACTTGCTGTAGAAACAGCAATACTATTGCAAATAACCACCTAAAAGCGCTCAATTTACAACCTAAGTAGTGCAGCTATTTTCATTCAATAGTGATTAAGGCTTGCTAGCGCGGTAAAATTTCACCATGATATTAAATCGAGTGCATTTTAGTTTTAGTTTTAGTTTTAGTTTTAGTTTTCAAGGAATTTTCATTAATGAACTCATCGAAGTACCTGCTCCAAAAAATAGTTAATTTTTCCCTTGTTCGAAAAGTCATCGCTATAGTAGCGTTTATCCCTATGTTTTCACATGCCAGCATTGCAGATGAAAATTTTCTTCAGTGTAAAGCTAATTTAGCTAAACGTGCTGGTAGCTCGGGTTTTTCTACTTACATCACCAAAACCGTTATTGATGATATTGCACCACTTAAACGGGTGATCGCATTAGATAAAAAACAACCTGAGTTTACCCAAACCTTTGCGCAATATATTAAAGCCAGAGTAACCGCGTATCATGTCCGCGTAGGCAAAGAAAAACTTAAAAGTCATAAAGCGCTATTTGATCGTTTAGAAGAAAAATACGCCGTTCCGCGTCAATACTTAGTGTCTTTTTGGGGCTTAGAAACTGTTTTTGGCAAACATAAAGGCAAAATGTCAGTATTAAATGCACTAGCAACACTGGCTTGTGATCAGCGTCGTAGTGAGTTCTTCACTTTAGAATTATTAAATCTATTTACCTTAATTGAAAGCAAAAAAGTTTCTGTCGAACAACTACAAGGCTCTTGGGCTGGGGCAATGGGACATATGCAGTTTATGCCAACCGCTTTTTTAACATATGCCGTTGACGGCGACAACGACGGTAAAGTCGATATTTGGCAAAGTGAAGTAGATGCGCTAACCACAGCAGCAAATTACTTACATAATATCGGTTGGCAAAGTAAAGAGCGTTGGGGCAGAGAAGTTAAACTTCCTGATAATTTTGCCTTTGAAAAAGTCGCTTTTGACCAATATTATTCACTCACACACTTTCAACAATTAGGCGTACAGCAAACAAATAATCAAGCATTGCCTGCTTATGACATTCAGGCTGAGCTTTACCTTCCTTCTGGTTATCAAGGACCGGCATTTTTACTCTACCCCAATTTCAATGTCATCATGAAATGGAACTTGTCGAAAAGTTATGCCCTCTCGGTTGGCATATTAGCCAATAAACTCGTTGGCGCTAAAGGTGTAGAATTTATAGCAAAAGCTCAAAATCAAGCGAAGCCTTACAGTATTACCGAAATGAAAAACCTACAAAGCCAACTGAATACGTTAGGCTTTGACACCGGCGAACCTGATGGCATTTGGGGACCAAAAAGCCGAAAAGCCATTCGCTCATTCCAATTACAACACCAACTGATTGCTGATGGCTATCCAAATAAAGCGCTGATTTTAGCGGTTGATTCAGTGATAAACGCCCGTAAAACTCACACAACTAATAACAACCAAGAGAGTTAACGGCACCATGATCTTTGAAATAGCATTTCTGTTTTTTGCTGGTTTTTTTGGTGGTGTACTTAACTCGATTGCCGGCGGTGGTAGCTTTATTACCTTTCCGGCACTTATCTTTGTTGGTATTCCTCATATCATGGCCAGTGCAACCAATACTTTCGCTTCATGCGCGGGTTATATCAGTGGTACTTATGCTTTTCGAAAGGAACTTGCGGAACATAAAGATGAATTGCTACGGATCATTATTATCAGCTTACTCGGCGGTATTTCTGGAGCCTGGCTCTTGCTTAAAACCCCCGAAGAGCTGTTTAAAGAGGCTATTCCTTGGTTATTACTGTTTGCTACCGTGTTATTTATTTTTGGAGCTCAAATTAATAGCAAGCTAAAAACCATGGCGAAAAGTCATCAACATGCCTCTGCCATTGGTGTTATTTTATTAATGGTATTACTGTTAGCCGTATCGGCTTATGGTGGATTTTTCAATGCCGGCTTAGGCATTATAGTACTGAGCTATTTAGCATTAGCTGGCCACACTAATATCAACACCATGAATGGCTTAAAGCTATTAATATCAACAACTGTATCACTCATTGCTATCGTATTGTTTATTTATAATGACGTTATTGCTTGGTACGAAGGTTCGATTGTACTATGCGGCACACTAGCCGGAGGTTATGTTGCGGCAAATGTATCGCGCAACTTGCCACAAAAACAAGTGAGACGCTTTGTTATATTTGCCAGTATTGCGACTACGCTCTATTTCTTTTTTGACAGTTATATGGCTTAAGCTTTGCCGTTACTGACTTTTACCTATTAGCGTAAAGCATTGCGGGTAAAAAAATAATAAAACAATAAACTAGACTGACTTCAAGCGCAGTGCGCCAATAACAAGCTATTCAACTATTATTTACAGCATATTCTGATCAATAAATAAATGTTCAAGTAAATTTTTCACTTGTTCATCATCATCAAAAAACTTAATGCCAACACTTACTTTTCCTTGTTCATTACGGCTATTACAAACTTGAGCAGGTATTTTCACATCACCGGTACTTGGGTGGTGAATACAAACAAAAACATCACGCTTGTTAACCATTATTTTGGTGTTATCAGCTTTAAAAGCAAAACCACAACCTTGTATTGATATGTCAGCAATAATACCATTTAAACGAACACCTTTTCCATCACCAACTTCTATGTCTACCATAATGCTGGCTGGTAAATGTGTCGTGATTCGTTGCTGTAATCGCAATTGTCGACTTTCAATTTTTTCAGGGTAATGCAATATAATAAAGTTTTCAGGGTATTTTGTTATATGCTTTATGGTCGAACGAAAAGCATAACACTCGCCGCGCTCGCCTTCTAAAATATAGCGAGCAATAACAACGTTACCTTCAACCAATACATCTTGATAATCACTTATTCGCGATGAGACGGGATATTTTAAAATAATATACTTACCGATTTCATAACCGATCAGCGGCACTTTAATACGAACTTTAACAGGATGATTAATTTCTATATCAAGCACTTTACCGGGTTGAAGGTCAAAACCATATGATACTGCGGGTACTTGTTGAGTTAATACAGTCATTACTTCCTTGCAACTATGTTGATGAAACCTCTTCTTAATATAAACAAGCAAGTCACTTTAAACAATGGCTATTTTTTAATATATCTTACTGATGGCTTAAGCTACGGCCTGACACTGAGAACCACTTGAATGGTTAACTTAGTTAGCTATACAATAGCCACGTTTTTCATCAATAAAGTACTTTGCTTGCAGCTCAATACCCTCTATGTTTAAGGTTATGCCAAACACTATGCAGAACATTATCCAAAACAATAAGCCAGCCAACAAGCTCGGCTTTAAACTCAGTAAGCGCTTACAACAAATTGAAGCTATGATAACACCTCAATACGATCATATATGGGATTGTTGCTGTGATCATGGCCTACTTGGCTTTGCGCTTTTATCAGGTAAGATATCCGGCCAAACCTCGCAGCAAGGGTCATTTCAGGCCAGCAGCACAGTGCATTTTGTTGATATTGTTCCCGAACTTATGGCTAAAGTTCAGCACAAGCTGGAGCGTTTTTATCCAAACTCAAGTTGGAAAACTTATTGCTTAGATGTGGCAAAACTGCCCTTAAGGCAACAAGGTAAACATCTGGTGATCATTGCCGGTGTCGGCGGCGACTTAATGCTGCAGTTTATTAGCGCCATTGTTGAGCAGCATAAGCAGCTCAATATTGATTTTTTACTTTGCCCTGTCCATCACCAATTCGCCTTACGTCAGCAATTAATCGCGCTAGATTTTAGTTTGAAAGACGAAGTGCTAATCGAAGAAAATCAACGTTTCTATGAGATACTCTTAGTTTCATTCTTGAACGAAGACAAAAGTGAAAACCCAGCTGAAGAACTAAGCGAAACCAAAAGCAAAATTAACCCTGTTGGCGATAAAATTTGGCAAACAACATCAAGTAAGCAACGTGAAATAATCGATAGATATTTGCATAAAACCCTTAGCCATTACCAACGTATTCAACAAGGAGCTCAACAAAATAAGGTAAACGATGTACAGCACATAATTGATGCTTATAATGCTATTGCACGCTAATACCATAGCGCAATATCACCACTGCTGTAGCTATTAGTTATCTATCACAACAACACTTCAAGTAGTGTTGTTGAGATAGATAACAAGGCAAGGTATTTCATTAACACCTTGCTTAGGAAGAAATTGAACTATGGCAAAATTTTATGCTATATCAAGGTTTTCTGTTGCTATCATGCTACAATACTGGCTATATTCATCGTAACAACACCCCCTACTATCATGGCAAAAACATCACTCACCATCCGTGAGAAAACCATCTTTGACGGTATTTTCACTAAATATATTTTAAAATTTCTTTTTAGCCTTTGGTTCAAGGTTGCCGGCTGGAAGCTGTGCAAAAATGCCCCTGAAGGTGCTGGAGTAGCGATTGCCGCACCGCATACTTCAAATTGGGATTTCTTTTATGCCCTGGGTGCTGCCATACAACAAGATGTTAAAATATACTTTTCTATTAAAGACAGTATCTGCCGAGTACCGATATTAGGTACATGGCTAATGTATCTTGGCGCGATTCCAATTGATCGTTCAGAGCAAGGTGTTGGCCAAGTTCAACAAATAAAAGACTTTATTGATAGCCAAAAATTAAAGCGGGTGTTTTTCTTATTTACCCCAGAAGGCACCCGTGGTCCAGTATCTAAATGGAAAACAGGTTTTTACCATGTGGCTCAAGGCTGTGGTTTACCAATATTTTTAGCTAAAGTAGATTACCTGAGCAAAGAATCTGGTGTTTTTCATACTTTCAAATTAACCGACAATAAAGCAGACGATATCAAAGCAATACAAGCGTCTTATAAAACTATTCGTGGTAAGTTTCCGCTGCATCAATACCCGCCATACGCAGGTAGCATCCCTAAATTATCTGAAGTAGAAGCTAAAATAATCAAGACCATGTACTCTTGCAAAGGTGTTGCCACTAAAATGGAAATCACCGCAAAAGCTAAGCTGGATGAGCTATCAACAACCATGTTGGACTTTTTAATTGAGAAAGGCATGCTTGAAAAAGTTTCGTCTAGCGCTAACCCTAACGAGCCTAGTTATCAGTTAACTTTTGCCGGTAAAGGTTGCTTCCTACATTTATCACCGAGTGTTTAACAAGTTGTTTTTTAATGATGCTGACTGCTATGCAATGACCATAACTTAGTGGTCATTGCATAGCCGTCAGCATTTCCCTTAATTAACGCTAGCCTGTAAATAAAAAAAGAGCTAAACAATAACTTGCTTAGCTCTTTTTAGTTGCTTAAATGCATCACGTTAACGCAGCGCTTTGCTTTAAAGCGATTTATGCGTCTTTATGTAAATGAACATCCATTTGTGGGAAAGGAATGTTTAAGCCTTCTCTGGCGAAGGTTTTATATACGTTCTCATTCATGTCGAAGTAAACACCCCAATAATCCGGCGCACTTACCCATGCTCTGACAGCAAAGTTCACTGAACTGTCAGCTAAAGCAGAAACAGCAATAAATACTTCAGGCTCTTTTAAAATACGGCTATCTGCATCACATAAACGTTTAATAACTTCGCGTGCTTTGTCTAAGTCATCACCGTAAGCAACACCAATGGTCCAATCAACACGTCTTTTTGGCTCAGTTGAATAATTGATCATTGATGATGTTGATAATCCGCCATTTGGAATAATAATGGTTTTATTATCAGGCGTTTTCATAATGGTATTGAAAATTTGTATTTGAGAAACACTACCAACATACCCCTGCGCTTCTATAACGTCACCGACTTTGAACGGTTTAAAAACCAAGATCATCACACCGCCAGCAAAATTCTGTAATGTGCCTGACATTGCCATACCAATGGCTAAACCAACGGCACCAACAATGGCAATAAATGAGGTCATTTCGATGCCTAACATGCCTAGTACTGTGATAACCAACATAACTTTTAACAGACCGTTGACAATGCCTGTTAAGAAAGGCTTTAACGATGGATCAGTGCCGCTTTTGTCTAAAGTACTTTTTACCACTCGACCGATGACATTTATTACCCAGCCACCAATGATCCATACCAAAATAGCACCAATCAATTTCGGTCCATAAAGTAATGCCATACTGATAACTTGATCAACAACTTCTTCTGTATTCATATTTTTTCCCTGATTTATTTGTCGAGTTTAAAAGGCTGACTTTTTTGCTCTATTTAATTTTTTTATTTATTTTGGTGAAACTTAACTTGAGCTTCTAACCTAAGTTAAATTTCACCTTATGAATATAGAATAAAAATCATAATTATTCTCAAAGTTATTTTTGATTTTCATATAGTACTGACGTCGAGACCGACCTAGGCTAATGACTAATTACCTTGCTGAGATGGGAATTTTGCGATCGTTGAAGTTAAGGGCTTAACTCCAACGATGATTCGATTATCGCTATATACTTGTTGCTTTTATGAAACGGCAATCGACTCACTTATACCAATGCGACTAAGTTTCTTCCCACTCAGTGAAATTTAAAAGCTTTAGCGGCACTGGTTCACCGTTCCAGACTGAACCTAAGTACATCCATATAGGCAAGGCATTGATGTTTACTTATCTGGAGTTAGCTTTAAAAGCCTGGCACCTGAGCCGTCTTCTAAAATCCATAACGCCCCATCAGGGCCTTGTTCAACTTCTCGTATACGTTTATCCATAGCAAACCTTTCCGCTTCTGCTGCGCTATCACCGATTATGTTTATGCGTAAAAGTGCCTGAGACTTAAGGCCTCCGATAAAAGCATTACCCTGCCATTGGGCAAACATAGCGCCGTGATAAATAATCAAACCGGACGGGGCAATTGTTGGTAGCCAAAAAGCGGCTGGTGCATGAAATTCTGCACGGGTGTTATGCGCCGGAATAGCAACACCTGAGTAGTGTTCGCCCTCAGAAACAATTGGCCAACCATAGTTATGGCCAGCGATAGTCAAGTTTAATTCATCGCCATCTCTAGGACCCATTTCATGGGTCCACAAACGCCCTTGCTGATCAAAAGCCATACCCAGCATATTTCGGTGCCCTAACGACCAGAACGTTTTTGCCAGCTCCCCTTTAAGTTGAAAGGGATTATCTTTAGGTACAGAGCCATCGGCATTTACTCGAATTACCTTTCCTAAGTTTTGCTGCCAGTCTTGCGCCGGTATTTGCTTTTGTCTATCGCCAGAAGTTATAAATAGTTGCCCGTTAGGACTAAATGCCATGCGGTGTGAGTAATGCCCATAACCTGATACTTTGGGAAATTGACGCCAAATAAATTCAATATTTTCAAGCGTCGGCGTTGAAGCGTTTATTTTTAACTTTGCGCGGATCACAACGGCGCCTCTTTTTCCTGACCTACCTGCTTCTACATAAGATAAATAAAGCCAATTATTTATCTTAAATTGCGGATGCACAATAACATCGCCTAAGCCACCTTGCCCACCGTATACAACTTCAGGTACGCCTTGTATTGTTTGCTTAGAGCGTTTTTTCAAATCAACTAAAAACAACTTCCCTGCTTTTTCAGTAACAATAAGTTTGCCATCAGGCAAAAAAGACATCGCCCAAGGAGAATCGAAAGTAGCAAATTCTTCAGCAAACAAGGTAGCCCCAGCAGTACCGCTATAACTCTGCTGACCGCCAGATTCAGCACAAAGATTAAACGAGAACAAGAATAACAACAGGTACTGACAATATTTAAAAGCGAGTGACGACATAATTTTCTCAAGGTAATTAAGAACTAAATATCTGTATGTTTAGTATATAAACATCCACAAAATAGTTCAGCAAAATGGCGAATATAATTGAGATGCCGGTCGTAGCTTTTAACTCCAGCGGCCACTAGCTTTAATTTTAGTTCAAGCTTAAGTTTATTTTATTGCTTAACGTATAGTGAAAACAATAGTTATAAAAACAACTTAACACTAACAAAGCTTGTTATTTTTTACGCATAAACTGAAATTTTTTGTCTATTGTGACTATCTACTTCAACAGAGTTATTAAGCTTGAATAAATGTAAAGGAATGCTATATGCCAAAATCATTGATAAAACTATTAACTGCAGCCTTACTGATAATAGGTTTCAGCGCACAAGCACTTGAAATTGAAGATTTAGGTGATGGTTTGTACCGTTTTATTGACGACAGACATCGCTCAGTATTTTTGATCACCCCACAAGGCGCCATTGTTACCGACCCACTGAATAAAAAAGCTGCCACTTGGCTGAACGAACAAATTAAAACCCGTTTTAACGTTCCCGTTAAGTATGTCATCTATAGTCATAATCACAGTGACCATATTTATGGCGCAGAAGCATTTAAAAGCCCGCATACCACTTTTGTTGCCCACACACTCAGTGCGCAAGATATTAAAAACACGCAAATGAAAACTGTAACACCTGACCTCACTTTCGATGACGAGTTAGTGCTAACCCTAGGAGACTCAAGCGTTAAACTTAATTACCATGGCCCCAATGACGGTCGTGGCTCAGTCAGTATGTTGTTTGAAAAGCAAAAAACCTTATTTGTCGTTGATTGGATATTAATCGGTAGAATGCCATGGCAAAAGCTATGGAGTTACGATATTCAAGGCATGATCAACTCAACAAAAGCGGTGCTCAATTATGACTTTGATACCTTTGTTGGTGGTCACGCTGATATAGGAAATAAAGCCGATGTAAAACATTATTTAAGTTACATAGAGCAATTATACAGCCAAGTAACTGCAGGTGCTTTAGCCGGTAAAACACTTGATGAAATAAAACAAAACATTCAGCTAGATGAATTTAAAGACTTCAGACAATATGAAGCTTGGTTACCGCTCAATATTGAAGGCGTATACGAACGGTTAATGGAAGAGTCAGGCATGGGATGGCGCAGTGATTTATAATGCTCGTTTAGATGCTAGATATACAGATAAAGATGAAATCACAATACGTTATTTCATCATATCAACCCATTACGCTTTAAACCTTCGAGCGCTAACACGACATAAAAAAATAAACCCACAAAACTTTAAGCAATAAAAGCAAAGGGTTATATGAGTAGAGAATAAGCCGACGCTTAATGCTACAGCCTAAATTTGTGCAACATTAACTTTTTTAAAATAAATGTTGCACAAATTTAAAACTCACATTATTATCTCGCCGCTTCTTGATGATAGCCAATCCGAGTACATTACAAATTTAGTTTGTAGCAAGGCAATGAGCAACTATCCAAGAGTGAATTTGACTGTGCATAAGCACTATTGATATCACTTAACTGACTCGTAGATACCCCTTATCCGAGCGGTTACTGAGAACGTAATAACGACGTTCTTTTACTCGGAGAATACCATGGCTTTATCTACGCAATTAAAAGATTTCCACATCAAAGTACCTGCAGTTGCGGCTGCAGCTAACCAAAGCGAATGCTTTGCTTATACGCAACCAAGCAATCAAGAAATTGAACAACTAGCAGCACAATACGGTGCGCCTTTAATGGTGCTTGACTGCGAAGCTATTCGTCGCCAATACCACGCACTTAAAAATGCACTACCAAACGTAACCCTACACTTTGCCTTAAAACCTCTGCCATTAGCCGCGGTTGTTCGCACATTATTAGCAGAAGGCGCAAGCTTTGATCTTGCCACCAGCGGCGAAATTGATTTAGTTGCCCGTGAAGGCGTACCAAGTGAGCGTACCATTCACACGCACCCTATTAAACGCGATAGCGATATCCGTGATGCACTAGCTTATGGTTGTACTGTATTTGTGGTGGATAACATCAACGAACTAGAAAAATTTATTGCTTACAAAGATCAAGCTGAAATTTTAGTACGTTTAAGTTTCCGCAATAAAGATGCATTTGCTGATTTATCTAAAAAGTTTGGTTGTAGCCCTGAAATGGCCATTGAAATCATGACCTACGCACAACAGCTAGGTATTAGAATCAAAGGCTTATCGTTTCATGTTGGCTCGCAATCGCCAAACCCAACTAAATACGTAGAGGCAATAAATGCCTGTGCAAAAATAATTTTACAAGTAAATGAACTCGGTTTACCTGCATTGAGCACATTAGATATCGGTGGTGGTTTTCCGGTGCCTTACAGCACTGACGTATTACCAATTGATGTGTTTTGCACGCCAATTAACCTCGCCCTTGCTCAATTACCAGAAACCATGCAAATACTTGCTGAGCCGGGTCGATTTATTGTGGCAAGTTGTGTAACCAGTGTGGCGTCTATTATGGGTCAAGCTGTGCGTGAAGGTAAAACATGGTACTACTTAGATGACGGTATTTACGGCTCGTTCAGCGGTTTAATGTTTGATGAAGCGGCATACCCAATCGACAGTGCAAAACAAGATTTTACGCGTTTTGAATCCGTACTTGCAGGCCCAACATGCGACAGTATTGATGTAATTAGCGAATCGATCATGCTACCTAAACTTAACAATGGCGATTTAATTATTAGCCGTATGATGGGTGCTTATACGCTAGCGACAGCTACCGACTTTAACTTTTTCAAACGCGCAGAAGTCGTGGTATTAAATGAGCAAATACACCACCAAGAATTAACCGGCTAAGCGCTTAGTTAAAGTTTCCTGCACGGTAAAATCAGGCTTGTATCCATACAGAAAAACGCAGTTTAATACTGCGTTTTTTACGTTAAACAACATATAAATCATTAACCATAAATAACAATAAAAAAATTATTCATCCGTGTCTTACCAATAAAGTGGTATCTTGTTATTTGTTCGAAAGCAACCATGATCACTCTAATCTGCTTTGGGAGAATACTGATTAAAATATTAAGGTTCATGGATGAACGGTAAAGCGCAATGCTATGAATGCCATGGATGGCAAGGAGCGCAGTGCTACCCGAGCGTTAGCTCGATACATTATTATTTTATCACGTTTATTTATCTTGCTACGTTGGCCAAACAAAGGGAGCAGGCTTGCTGGAGGTCTTTTCTGCTACTGCTGTTTTTTGAGCAAGTATCCCTCTGATTGCACTCCCTGTGCCTTTATCTTTACTACAAAAGGTTTTCAGGTACAAAATTTCAACTCTACTGCGTGCCCAAGGGGTTGTACGAAGAAATTTCAAACTTGATTTAAGGCGCGGTTTATTGAGGAAACAACGAATATTCAGTAACTCACCCATCTTATCCCAACCAACTTCCTTCTCAAGTTCAGTTAGAATTTGTTCAAGTTTCACGCCGTGTAGCGGCTCATTACCTTTATTCATTGGCTACCTAAAATCAAAAAATAGCATTGTACCAAGTTTTCTAACGATTAACAGACTTATGGTTTCTCCCACCCATCACAATTTTTTAGTTTGGCCTTAACCGTCGCTTAGAGTTTGATTATTTGCTTGGCGTCGGGGTCGACTACACGCAAGGGGGCTTATGTTTAGGGTACGGGCACAGATCTCCCCCCTTGCATCCCTCACTGTGCACTGCTCAGCTAAAACTGAAATAGTAATTTTTGCAGTTATCGATACCTGACGAATGCTCGTCCCTGCGCGACGTCAGTTCCAGCCATCGACGTGCAGGGATGCACTAATGCCGTGAAGGCATGGATGCCTGAGAACGGCCATGGCTGTCATCGATTAACTGCTGTTAAAAATTAATATTTCAACGCTGAGGTGGGAATTTAGCGATCGTTAAAATGGTACAGCAAGTAAAGCTAATAATAGAATTACGAAAGATTAGCGATCACCCCAATCTGCTTTGGAAAAATGCTGAATAAAATATTAATGTTCAGCTATTGTTGGCAGGATGCCATCAAAGCGAAGTAGCACATGGATGTGCGTTCTGAGCGTTAGCTCGATACATTATTATTTTGTGAAGAGTACATTTTTCAGCAGCGCCGAGGGAGTCCAGAGCGAGGTCGGCGTCAGCCTCCCTTTGGGTGTCGTCGCCACTGCGACAATGATAAACCAAAGCAAGTAGCGTAAAAATGCACCAAATATTATTTATTTGTTATTGATATTTTTGAGTGGGTGATGTGATGGACGCTCCCAATTACGGCGTCAATGCGCCA
>TARA_R110000782_G_scaffold68542_4_pt1 | contig 44447 bp, 41 predicted proteins | sample TARA_R110000782 | Tara Oceans TARA_R110000782 (sample SAMEA4397859) | marine metagenome | biome: Polar Biome; feature: [SRF] surface water layer (ENVO:00010504); material: water (ENVO:00002006), including particulate matter (ENVO:01000060) such as... | depth 5 m | reverse complement strand
GAAACTCTCACTTTCAAAGCGGACCAGTTTTCAGGGGGAAGGCCACGACCACATAGTCGAAATCTTCGCCGCGATCCGATACGTACCGCGCTTCAACGAACCAGTTGTCCTGCTCGCTCTGGCGAACAGCACCGCCGGTTCCCACGAAAGGCGAAAACCCGGTGCGTGAATCGACGTCCATCGACCGGAAGCTGACGATATTGGTGAATGTCCCCTCCCCAACACGCCAGTTAAGCGTCTGATAGAGATGAAGGACATCACGCTTGACGCCGTGCTCGCTTGAATAGACGAGAGCGCCTTCATTTTCGCCGGGAGGCGTCGTCCGGGAGCTGAGGATGATCGCCGCAGGCTGATCCGCATCGAGCCATTCGGCTGTCCACGTCACATCGATATCGTCGTTGACGAGCAGCTTGGCCTGACCGCGCAGCCCTGCTGAATGCACGGCATCGAGCTGGTCGCCCGTCACCGACGAGACGGCCTTGCCACCGTCTTGATCGATGAGGAAGCCGTTGATCCGGACGAAGAACTTGTCCGCGATAATCGGCACGTTGATCGTACCGCGATATTCCTGCCGATCGAAGTTCGCCGCTGTAAACGCGAAGCGCCCTTCGATCTTGTTCACCGGCTGATTGGTAATGACGTTGATCGCCCCGCCGATCGCGTTTCGGCCATAAAGACCGCCCTGCGGTCCCTTCAGGATTTCGAGACGTGCGAGATCGGTGAATTCGTCGAGGCCGACGACGGACGACCCGATGTAAACGCCATCCTTGTAAAGACCGTACCCCGGCTCTTCCACGTCGGTAAGACGCACGACGCCGCGAATGGCAATGCTGCCCGAGAAGGAATCGTTCTGGAAATCGTCGAAATCGACGTTCGCCGCATACTGCAGTGCATCCTCAAGACTGTTGACGCGCAAATCTTCGAGAAATTTTTCGGAAAATGCCGCGATGGACATCGGCACCTCGAGCAGCGTTTCCTCGCGCTTGCGGGCCGTGACGATCAGCACGTCGTCCTGATGGGCCGCTGCTTCCGCAGCATACGCCGATACGACAGGCATACCCAGCATACTCGTTGCCAGCAGCGTCCCGCACACACCCATTTTCAGCTTCTGCATACGTTTTACCCCCCTTTCGCTGCGATCTCTGTGAATCGCGGACCATTATCAATCGAATCAAGTTTATCCTTGATTTCAAGTTTATACTTGGTTTTTTTGCCGTTCAAAGAGGTGATTTTTACGTTCAATTACCGTTAGTTAGAAAATATACGGTTTCCGTAAGCGCGGATTCTCGCTGAAAAATGGCGTGCTTAGCGGCCGGCGAGGCAGGCTCGACGTGCGACGCGCTCATTTTGATTTTGTCGGGACGTTGCGTATTGAGGCAGGTGCAGGAACGGGGCACCCCCGGCGATCGGGATCTTTGGGGCAGAACAGGCGACTATGGCCAAACCGGGTACGACGACGGCGACGACACCTCTCCCTCAACGCAAAAGGCGCAAGAACGCGCGCGAGACGAGCCCCGAGCCGCCGAGCACGGAGCGCGGCAAGATCGCGCGCGAGAAGTTCAAGAAGGCGACCGCGAAACTCCTTGAAAGCAAGAGCTATCGCGAGCTGACGCTTGCGGACATCGTCCGCACCGCAAAATTCAACATCGCGACCTTCTATTACTATTTCAAAGACAAGCAGAGCATCGTGCGGGAGGTCATCCAGGATCTCTTCCCCCATGATTCCCTCGTCGCCGAATACCGCAGCAACAGCGTCGCGCTGGACGAGCTCTTCGGTATCATCTTCGAAACCACCAAGGGCCAGACCATGGCCTATTCGCAGCACCCCGGCCTCATGCGCAGCATTGCGCAGCTCGCGGACGACGAGCCGGAGCTTGCGGAAATCCTCTACAAGCGCGACCAGATGTGGACGGAGCTGATTGCCGAAGACATTCTGCTGCGCTTTTCCGAGAACGCCATGAAACCCGAATTCGCCCGGGCGCTTGCGGAATTGCTGAACGGAAACGTGAAATCGTTTCTCACCGATATGTATGTTATCAGGAAGCCGTCGCTGACGCAGACCTTCAAGTCGGAAGAGGATGTCGCGCGGTTTCTAGCGATCTTCTGGTGGCGCGCGCTGTTCCTCAGCAACCCGCAGTCGTCCGACCTGGGGCCGTTCGACGAATTCAGCCGCCTGATGCAAACCACGCTTGAATAGCCCCTGGCCAATAAGCATGGGCCGCAGGGCGTGACATGGCGAACGCGCGCGGTATCGTCGATGCTGAAAGGGGAAACATCCGCATGACGATCGCCAGACTGAATGCGCTCACCTGTGCCGGTATGCTGCTGCTGGTGACGGCAATACCCGCCGCCGCAGACGCGGATCGCCTCGTGTTCGAAACGTCGATCCCCGAATTGCAGGAGGCGATGGCCGAGGGCAAGACTACGTCCCGCCAGCTCGTTGAGGCGTATCTCGCGCGTATAGCGGCATACGATCAGCGCGGCCCAAGGCTGAACGCGGTCATCACGCTCAACCCGCAAGCGCTCGAAAACGCGACCCGCATGGATCGCGAGCGCGCCGAAAAAGGCCCGCGCGGGCCGCTTCACGGTATCCCGGTTCTTATAAAGGACAATTTCGCCGTCACCGGGCTTCCCACGTCTGATGGCACGCTGGCGCTGGCGACATACATTGCCACGACCGACGCCTTTCAGGTGCGCCGCCTGCGCGCGGCGGGCGCGATCATTCTCGGCAAAACGACGATGCACGAACTTGCCATGAGCGTGATCACCGTCTCTTCGCTGAGCGGCGAAACCCGCAATCCTTATGATCCCCGCCGCACGCCCGGCGGCTCGAGCGGCGGCACGGGGGCAAGCATCGGCGCGAGTTTCGCGGCGGCGGGCATGGGGAGCGACACCTGCGGATCGATCCGCATCCCAGCCGCCTATCAAAGCCTGTTCGGAATGCGCGGCACGTCCGGGCTTTCCAGTCGATCGGGCGTCGTCCCCCTCTCCTCGACGCAGGATGAAGCCGGGCCGCTCGCGCGGACGGTCACCGATCTCGCGATCATGCTCGACGCCACCGTCGGCGCCGATCCGGATGATCCCATTACGAAGGCGATGGCTGAAAGGCCCGCTCCCGCCTATCGGGAGGGGCTAAAGCCGGGAGGATTGAAGGGCGCACGCATCGGGGTTCTACAGACCCTGTTGGCACCCGAGAAGATGGACGCGGCCATGCACGACAAGACGCTCGCAGCGCTTGAAGCCATGAAAGCGGAAGGCGCCGAGATCATCAATCTCACGATTCCGGATTTCGAGCCCACGATGAGGGCGGCGAGCGTGATCGCGTATGAATTCGCGCGCGACTTTGCCGCCTATCTTGCGCGGCATCCGGGCGCACCGATCGCCTCAGCCTCGGACATCGCTGGCAAGGGCCTCGTTCACGAAGCCGTGGATGCAAGGGTAAAACAGCGCAGCGCAGCCGCAACACAAGACGAGAAGGCCTACGCCGAGGCTCTCGCCAAACGGGCCGTTGCGCGACGCGTGATTCTGGATGCGATGGCGGCAGCGGGTGTCGATGTGCTTGCCTATCCTACATCCCTGCAGCCGCCTCCGCTTCGGGGCGCCGAGATGTTCGGCGTGGGCACCTGCACGATAAGCGCAGTCACTGGTCTCCCGGCCCTCTCGGTTCCGCTCGGGCTCAGCATCAACGCGCTTCCCGTTGGGCTCGACTTGCTCGGCAAGCCGTTTGAGGAGGCAAAACTGCTGAACCTCGCCTATGGCTGGGAACAGGCCGCCCACCCGCGCACGCCGCCGTTCAGCACGCCCCCGCTTGCGAACGGAAAGGCACCGGCACCATCGCGTTTCAAGGTGCGAACTCTGGGAGACGGGCCGCGCGCCGATGTCGCCTTCATGTACGACCCGCTCAACGCCACACTACGCTACGACGCCCGCCTCGATCGTCTTGGAAACGACGCGCCTGTCGCGCTCACGCTGCAGCGTACCGAAGACGGAAAGCCCAGCGCCATCATCACCAATCTACTGCGACCGGGCCAGCGAAAGGCGAAGGGCGAGTTGCAACTCGATACCCGCGCCCGCGCCGACATCGCCGCTGGGCGCCTGTACCTAAGACTATTCACGCGCGCGCATCCGCTCGGCCGAGAAGAAGCGCCGATACCGCCGCAGCGGTGATCGCGATCAGGGTGTCCGCGTAAATTCCACCGCCCAGGCCCGGCTGTCACCATATGTGAGCCCGCTCACTGCGCCGGACGCATCGCGCACGAAGCGAATGGTCGCATATTTGCTGGTGAACACGTCCGTGAACGCCGGCTTCAGCGGCTGCGCGGCAAGGCCGGGACGCCCCGTTGTCGCAATGGACAGCCCTCCGTCCGGTGCTGCGCGAACCACCATGCAGAACGGATTGTCAGCGCCGCAATACCGACCCGCGAAGGGCGTGGGATCGACCATCTCAACCGGCTCCACACGCCGATAGCGTAGTCTTTCTCCATTAGCCTCGACGACGAGATCATTCCTGCGGCCGAATACGAAATCCGTGCCGGACAGGCTCCACCGGCCCGGCGCGACCGGATCGAGCGCCTTACCATCAATGCGCAGACCGCCCTCGGCGTCCGCGACGATGGAGATAGGCGCCCCCGTGACCTCGCTCACGTAGAGACCGGCGGGCAGCTTACCGGAAGGCTTATAGACAGGCATCGGCGCCAGGCCTGAGAGATAGTGATCGGCAACGCTGTGCCCGATCGCGACAGGTTCGACATCGCCGGCATTGCACAGAAGGGCAATGGAGAGGCGCTGTGCCGGGTAGCGTGCGAGCCATGCCCGATAACCCCCTGTCGCCCCCGAATGGGCGACCTCATCGATCCCCCGGTGCTTGTCGACAAGCAGTCCCGAAGCGTAAACGATCCGCGTCCCGTCCGTGAGAACACCGACACGCTCCATCGCAGCGCGGAAGCCCACCCCCAATCGATCGGCATCCAGTGCGGCATTCCATGCAAGCAGATCTTTCACCGTCGTCAGCAGGCCGCCGTTGCCGTGCGCATCCTCGATCGGTTGATCGATCACATAGGTGTCGCCTTCGCGCGCATAGGCCGTGGCCCGTCCTGGAACCAGAGTCCGATAGCGTTCGCGCCACTGCGTGCTGGTCATCCCCAGCGGATCGAAGATGCGCGCCTTGGTGAATGCCGCAAAACTCTGGCCGCTCACACGCGCCACAATAATCGCGGCCAGATTGAAGTTGGTGTTGGAATAACTGTAGTGGGCGCCGGGCGCATAATTCAGCCCTTTCTGACGCGCGGCAATGGCCAGCACATCATCATTGTTAGCGCTCCGGCTGTTGCGCGGCCAGCCTTCCATGGCGCTGATCGATCCCCAGTCCCGCAGGCCGCTGGTGTGCTGTATCAGATGCTCGATCGTGATAGGCGTGCCGTAATCGGGCATCTCCGGCAGATATTTGCGGATATCGTCTGAAAGCGCCAGCGTGCCGTCCCGCGCCAGCAGAACGATCGCCGCTGCCGTGAACTGCTTGGAGATCGAACCGGCTTCGTAAATGCTGCTTGGCTGCGCACGAACCCGCTCCTCGATATCCGCCATGCCATAGGCGCGCTCCAGAACGGTCTTGCCGTCCTTCTCCACACCGACCGCGCATCCCGGAACACTCTCGCCCGTGTAGCGCGCGAAGACGGCATCGATACCGTCGTTTGGCTGTGCCAACGCAGGAAAGGCTGTCACCGAGACCAAAAAGGCGGTTGCGATCGTCTTCATTGGGCTGCTCCTCCGCGAATTGCATGGCCGGGGCGGGCGGACGCAATCAGCTTGCCCTCCCGGATAACGAATGTGCCGCCCACAAGAACGTGGTGCATTCCCTTCGCGGGCTCGGCCGGCTTTTCATAGGTCGCGGTCGCGCCAACCGTCGCAGGATCGAAGACGACGATGTCAGCGTCCATTCCGATACCGATCCGCCCTTTGCGTTTCATGCCGGGCGCAACGGGCTCCAGAAGCTGCGCCGGGAGAAGCGTCGAACGACGGATCGCATCGGCAAGGCTGAGCAAATGCCGCTCACGAACATATTCACCAAGAACCTTCGTGAACGTCGCGGCCGAACGGGGATGCCCCGCAATGCCCGCCGGCAGCGGCCAGACTGCTTCGGTCACGATCCGGTCCTTTACGGAATAGCGCACCGCATCACTTGCGATAATCCCGTCTTCAGGAACGAGTGCCTGTTCGATCAGCTTTCGCTCCGCGTCGATTGCCTCGTTAAGATAATGGACGATGATCCGTTCCTGCGGATTCGCCTTGCGCAGCTCCGCAAGACGTGCGTTCGTTGCGGGCCGCTCGCCGGTGGCGATGACCTCTATGTTTTGCGGCCCGATGTCGAGCAGAGGCAGGTTTTCCGGTGCAAGAAATGGGGCGCCGATGGAAGTCGAGCCTGCGCCCCAGGGGTAGGCCTCGCTTGTCACGGGAATGCCATAGGCGCGCGCCTTGGCAATCATGCCGGTGAGACGCGGAATGTCGCGCAGGCCCGAACTGTTGATATGGCAAAGATGCATGTGCGCGCCGGTGGTTGCGGCCGTGGCGATCACTTCCCCGAACGCTTCGAGCGCACTGTCTGGATCGCGTCCGTTCTTGGTGCGAACATGGGTAAATACCGGCACCCCGCGCTTTGCGGCGAGCGACGCCACCTCCCAGTATTCGGTTCGGTTGGTTTGGGTGGAATAGCCAACCGGCGTCCCGACGCCGAGGCCCCCGGCATCGAGCCCTTCCGACACCCGCTGAAGAATCGTCCCGATTTCCGCATCCGTCGCAAGATCCTTCGCGCGGGCGCCCATCAGCTCCCGCCGGATTCCCGACCAGGCAACCGAATAGCCGTAATTGATCGGCCGCCCCTCTTGGGCCGCAGTACGATAAGCAACGGCGACCGGCCACGCGCCGGTTTCAAGTTCGAGCGCAGTTGTAACGCCATCAAACGCTTGCAGCCACCCGTTCGGAATGGTCACGCCGTGCGAATGGACGTCGATGAAGCCAGGCGCCACGACCAGCCCGTCAGCGTCGATCGTGACACGGCCTGAAAGCTTTTCCGCCGACACGGCAACAACGCGCCCTTCGGCAATCGCCACGTTCCGAACCGCATCGAGACCACTTTCGGGATCGATTACCCGCCCGCCACGGATAACAACATCGTATGCAGGATTTGCGGCGAGCGACGTCGCGGGCAACGCGCCGACCAGGACCACCGAAAGGATCGCGCCCAAGATCCGCAGCCGCTGCTTGTTTCCACCCATGTTCATCGCTGTCCCATTTCCCCTGCCCCGGACATTCGCCAGAACATTCTAGAGCCCGGACAGATGCTGGCTTCCTCAAAATCCGCTATTCACCATAGCCACGGGCTATAGCCATCGGGCCGCGTGCGGCATTCGCCGGTCTCCCCACATTCTGGATATGTAACGGAGGTGGCGCGATCAGAGAGGCGGCTGGGGTTCAGGAACTGCGGCCAAGCGACTGACGATCCCCTGTGCGATCCAAAAGCCGAGTGTACGTCCGGCCTCCTCGATGCCGCGAGCGCCAAGGCGCTGGACGAACGCCTCGCACATATCGCCGAAAGTGCCGCCGTTCCCCATCAGCTGAAAACCGGCGGCCTCCTCAGCCGTCAGTAGTCGAAACCGTGGAGCAAGTCCCTGTCGCCAGACAAGGAGGGTTCGCGGTTCATTCAATAGAACATCGGCTGACAGGTTTTCATCAGCGGTGATTGCGGCCCAGATCGCCCCGCAATCGGTCTGTATCCGCCTTGAACGCATTCCGCTCACAAATGAAAGACGGAACGAGGCCCATGCCTCTTCCGTGAAGTCGTTCGAGAGCGCGGCAAAGCCTGCCGCATCGAGAACCGGCTCGTCGGCGGCGGTGAAGACCTGCTGCATTTGCCATTCGAGCCAGGTCAGCTCCGCGACCTCCGGGTCGTTGGGAAAGAGCTGTTCCAGCGTTTCATCGAAGCCCGCGCCGGCGTCGTCGAGCGTCCAGCTTCGCGGCGGCTTCACAATGAGGTGGTGCGCCGCGGCGGCATCGAAACTCTCGTCTCCGATCCACGTCCACGTCTTCTCGAAACTCATACGAAGACATTGGATCAGGCGCGAGCGATAGGCATTCCGATAGACTGCGAGGCCCACGCGCTGGACCGGATTCCAATCCTCGAACGTCACCTCCCCGGCGCCTGTCACGGCGGCGTAGAAACGCCGTTGGAGATCGATCAGAGTCACGCTGCGTACCGTGCGTCGTGCCCTGAAAGCCGGCGCGCGATATCGAGTTCGCTCAGCAGCACGTCTATCGGCGGTATCGCATCATCGCGCTCAATCATGGTGGCAAGCGCAGAGAAGCGTGCGCAGGCAAGCTGATAGAGCGCCCACACGTCGGCGCACACCGGCGTGTCGTGCGTGTCGATCAGCACGTCCTGACCCTCGCTATGACCCGCAAGATGGATCTGGCGTACCGTGGCGGCGGGAATCCCTTCGAGATATGCGAGCGGATCGAATCCGTGATTGACGCTGCTGACGTAGATATTGTTGACGTCGAGCAGCAGGAAGCAGCCGGTGCGTTCGCACATCGCGGCGAGAAACTGCCACTCCGTCATGCCGGCGTCGAAGGCGACATAGCTGGACGGGTTTTCGAACAGCAGTGGACGTTCGAGAGCGTCCTGCGCACTTAGAATGTTGCTGCACACGACATCCAGCGCCTCTTCGGTGTAGGGCAGCGGTAACAGGTCGTGCGTGTTGCGGCCGTTCACGCCAGTCCAACACAGGTGATCGGACACCCAGAGGGGCTTCACCCGGTTGGCCAACCGTTTGAGGCACGCAAGATATTCAGCATCGAGGCCTTCGGTCGATCCAATCGACATCGATACGCCGTGCATCGCCACCGGATAGCGCTCGCGAATGGCATCGAGCGTGAAGAGCGGACGCCCGCCGTCCACCATGAAGTTTTCGGAAATGATCTCGACGAAATCGACCGGAACGGCACCGGTCAGATAATCGGCGTAGTGATCCTTGCGAAGACCGAGGCCGAAGCCATTGAAGGGTTGGATTGTCGTCACGATGGGCGTCCTGAAACAAAGAGAATGGGGCGATCCGGTCGCGGGGGGCGTGCGCCGGATCGCCCCGGAGGGCGCGTCAGCCGATATCGCCGATCATGCCGCCCTTGCTCAGGCACTGGTCAGCCTTCATTGCCTTGAAGCCCTGGCCCTTGCAGCTGTTGTGTCCCTTGCATTCGTGCACGGTAGTTTTGCAGTCGGCGCTGCCTTTGCAGCTGTTTACACCGTAGCAGTGCACCATGTCGGCACCCGAGACAGCCGCGCCGCTGCTGCCGGCAGGCGCCGTCGCAGCGGAGGCCAGCGTCGAAAGAGCGAACAGGGCTGCAGCCGATGCGATGCCGGCTCCCTTCAGTGCGATGGACATCAGATAAATCTCCCAATGAGGTGCGCCGGATTGGCTACCGTTCATTCGTGCGCGCGCTCCGAAAGGTTACAGCGGCAGTCGCAAGTTTTTATTTTCGTCTTGTGTAACGCTTGGCGCTCTTCGCCCGAACTTGCAGTCAGACCGCCACATGGACGGCGGCGCTGATTTCAACCCTTATGGGAGACAAGATGATGGCACGCGAAACCCTTACCCCCCTGGTCGCAACCTTGCTTGCGGCAGCCGTGACGGCCGGAATGACGAATGCTGCGCAGGCGGAAACGAAGAAGCCCGCGATGGAAAAGTGCTATGGCGTCGCGAAAGCCGGCCAGAACGATTGCGCCGCCGGACCCGGCACGAGCTGCGCAGGCACGTCGAGCGTCGATTATCAGGGAAATGCATGGAAGCTGGTGAAGGCGGGAACGTGCCTGACGATCAAGACGCCGAAGGGCAGCGGCTCGCTGACGCCCAAGGCGTAAACCGATGGTCGCGCTTCACACAGGCTGGGAGCGGGTTACGGCCCTGCTCTCCAGCCGCGCGGCGGAAGCGGCGCCGCTGCTGCTCGCGCGTTTCGCGCTTGCCGGTGTATTCTGGCGATCGGGACGCGCGAAAATTGAAGACGGCAGCTGGTTTTCGATCAGCGATGCGACCTATTATCTGTTTCGTGAGGAATATACCCGTGTCCCGCTGCCATCCGATCTTGCCGCCATTGCGGCTGCATCGGCCGAGCATATCTTTCCCGTGCTGCTCGTTGTCGGCCTCGGTGTTCGCCTGTCGGCGCTCGGGCTGCTCGGCATGACGATGGTGATCCAGCTGTTCGTCTACCCGGAAGCTTGGTGGCCGGTGCATTCCCTGTGGGCCGCGCTCGCGCTCGTCCTCATCGCGAGGGGCGGCGGCGTGCTGTCGCTTGACGCGCTTTTCAGCCGACTCGCGCGGTGAAGGCGGACGATGCCAGCCTCTCGCGCCTGATGGCGCTGGCGCAGCGGGGTGATCGCCCGGCTTACGCTGCGCTTCTGAAGGCTTGCTCGGCCTGGCTCGGCCGCTATTTCGCCCGCCGCACCGCGCCGTGCCATCTTGACGATCTCGTGCAGGAAACGCTGATATCGATGCACGGCAAGCTGGCAAGTTACGATCCGTCGCGTCCATTCCTGCCCTGGCTTGCGGCGATCGCACGATATCGCTGGGTCGATCATCTTCGGAAGGTATATCGCGCCGCCGAGGTCGGGCTCGATGAAGACGTGTCCGTCGCCGGTGGCCAGGAGAGTGTCGCCGCAAGGCTCAGCCTCGACGGCCTGCTGGCCTGTCTGCCACCTTCCCAGGCGCAGGTGATAGAGCTGGTGAGGATCGAGGGGCTCTCCGTGGCGGAAGCCGCTTCGCGGTCAGGCCAGAGCGAGGCGCTCGTCAAGGTCAATGTACACAGGGGTCTCAGGAAACTCAGCGCCCTGATTGAGGAAGCGGAATAACCATGGATCCTGATACCGACACGCTCATCGCTTCGCTGGTGGATGACCTGCGTCCGGCGCGCGTCCTGCACCGACGCTATGGGATGGGCCTGACAGCAACCGCGGCGGCCACCACGCTGGCCATCGTCGCGGTCATTTTCGGGTTCCGGGGAGACATTTCCGTAGGGCACTTTGAAACCCTGTTCCTGATCGCCAACGGCCTGTTCCTCATCCTGGGCGTCGCCTGCGCGGCAACCGTGGTTGCGATGGGGAATCCGCAGGTCGGGAGCCGGCACTTCGGATGGCGGTGGGTGGCCGCAGCCGCCTGTTTGCTGCCTCTGTCCGCGATCATCATCCTCGTGTCGGGGACCGAAGCCCCTCCTGGCTCACTGATATCCGTTCACGAGATGGATTGTATCTTTGCGGGTGTGGGCCTCGGGCTGCTCACAGCCGTAGCGCTTGTCTTCTGGTTGCGGCGGGGTGCGCCGACCTCACCCGAACGCGCGGGACTTCTCGTGGGAGTTGCGTCGGGATGCATCGGGATTTTCGCGTTCGCATTTCACTGTTCGTCGAACACGATCTATCACGTCGGGCTGTGGCACAGCGCGCCCGTTCTCATCAGCGCCCTGCTCGGCAGGGTGTTGGTTCCACGGCTTGTGCGGTGGTGACGCGTGCACGCGGCGCACAGCGGATCACACCCGCCCCGGCTTTTGCCTATCATCTGTCGGCCTTCCGGCTACCAATGATCGCGGCGCGCCCTGATCGCGAGGAAAACATCCGCATCTCTCACGGGAGCCCGTAGTTCCAGATTCTCGCGGACTTCACTGGAGGCGAGCCGCAGAAAGAGATTGACCGCGCGTTCTTCGCCGATGGTGGTGAAATACGGCGCGGTGTCATCCGAGGCTGCAAGCGAGGACGCCAACGCGCGCGCAGCTGCGTTGTCCGGCTCGATGGAGAGCGTGAAGGCGAGGTTGCGTTTCAGGTAATCATGCCCCGGATAAACACGCGTCTCGTCCGCAAGCAGCGCGAACACGCTGCTGACTGTCTCGTGAAGCGTTGGCGCGTGACCGCCGTAACCGCAGTTACCCACGCCCGCGCCGAACAGCGTATCGCCCGAGATAACGAAGGGCGTGCCACCCTCCTCGGTGCCGAAGAGCGCTATGCTCGCCATTGTGTGCCCCGGCACGGCGCGGACGGTCACGCTTTCATTGCCGATCGAAATCGTGTCGCCGTCAACCAGCAGGCGATCGAGCCCTTGAAGTGTGCCCGCTGCCGCGCGGGGCGCCATCACCGCCGCGCCCGTTCGCGCCTTCATCTCGGCGTTCTTGCCCGCATGGTCCCAGTGTTCGTGCGTGTTGACGATGCCGGTGATCGTCACGCCCAGCGATTCTACCTCCGCGATTATACGCGGGGTGTCGTAGGGATCGACGGCGATCGCCTCCTTCTTCGCGCCGCACACCAGAAGATAGTTGATGTGATCGAAGACATTCAGCAGCGGAATCGGAACAACACGCATTAGACGTCTCCGGCCGCCACGGCCGCATGGACGTTCGCGATGAACAGTCGATAATTTTCCTCAGATATCGCCCGCGCGTCGGCCTCCGGCATGTCGACAGGAACGAACGTCGAGCGCATCAGCAGCACGCTGGCCGAGGCGCCAGCGGGGATGATCTTCGCAAAGCCGCAATAATCCGCGAACGGCACGACGTCGCCGGTGTCGATGATGCGAAACATCATCTCCATTTCCACCTCGTCGTAATGGTCGAGGCGTTCCTTCACATAGCCGCCGCCGATATGCCCTTCGGTGCGCATCGTACGCACCATGCCGATCCCCTCGCCTTCGAATTCGATCGAGGAGACAAAACCCTCCTCGGCGCGCCGCTGGCCGTCCTCGGTCGCGAACAATTTCCAGACCCTCTCCGCCGGGGCCGCGACCCGAACCGCACGCTCGACCGTGATCATGATTATGCCTTTCCCGGGTGGGTTGGGCGACGCTCGCCCTCCAGATTCCACTGCAGCTTCATCTTGTGCACCTTCAAAACCATGCAGGTTTCGATAAGAGCGATGTCCGGCCGACCGTAGCAATGCGCCGTCAGAAAGGCGCGGTAGTGATCGTGCGACTGGTGATAGGTCGCCATGCCGAGATCGAAGCGGCCGAGCGTCGATGTCAGATAGAAGACCTCGGGAACGACGGACAAACGCGCGATCACGGCGTCGATATCGGCGCCGCCCGCCACCTTGATGAAGGTCTGCGCGTTGAAATTATAGCCGAACGCCTCGGGCATGGCTTCGGCCTGGATCGTGATGATGTTCTCGTCGATGAGCTGGCGCACACGGTTGCGCACCGTGCCTTCCGAAACGCCGAGCGCCGTCGCGATCGTCGAATAGGGCATCCGCCCGTCCTGCTGCAGTAGCGCGATGATCTGGCTGTTGAGCGCATAAACATCCCCCGCCGAGTCGAGGGGATTCGCCTGCTGCTTGTCTCGCGCATCACGCGATGCACCCCTGCGAACTGCCATCAACGGCCCTTTCCCCGGTCAGGATTTCATGTCTCCTGATACGGAAAGCGTGATGTAACCGCAACGCTGAAATGTATTTGTTACGGTTTACACGTTCAACGGCGCCATATTCTACGAATATCGTATTGACTCTGAGCCTGGGGCGAGGATATCGAAGCATCCGTACACAAATGTATCTTTCCGAGGGTGAGATGATGTCAGGCGCAATCCGGATCGCAGACCGACCGAAGCCGGAAGCAGAAGGCTTCGGGGGCGTGTTCAGCCAGACGTGGTTTCCCGTCTGCCTCTCCGAAGAGGCCGCCGGGGACGTCGTTAAAGGCTTCGACTTTCTGGGCGGCCGCGTGATCGTCGTGCGCGATGCGGACGGACGCGCGCAGGTGCTGAGCGCCTACTGCCCGCACCTCGGCGCAGATCTCTGCACGGGCGAGATGGTGGAAGGCACGGTGCGCTGCCCGTTCCATTTCTGGCGCTATGGACCGGACGGCCGCTGCGTGGCGACAGGGTCGGGCGATCCCGTTCCCCCGACGGCAAACCTTTTCGCATTCCCAACGGTCGAAAAATTCGGCTGCATCTTCGCCTTCAACGGCACCAAGCCGCTGTTCGACCTCCCCGACTTTCCGGGAGCGCCCGAAAAGCTCGTCTGGAAGATCGGCGAATACGACCGCCTGATGCCCGCGGACCCTTGGGTGATCTGCTGCAACACGCCCGACATGCAGCACATCCAGGTGGTGCACGGCATCAGCTTCGACAACGGAATGCCGCATCAGGACGTCGAATGGACGCCGCATTCGATGGTCTATCATTTCCGCGGCAAGATGCGCGATGGAACCGCAATCGAGTTTCGCGTCGGCATCTTCGGCACCAACATCTATTGGCAGGACGGCTACGTGGACGGGCGCTGGTTCGGTTTCGTCGCCCCCATGGGCCTGCCCGCACCGGGCAAATCCCGCCTGTTCTTCGCTGTCGCGGTCGGCGCGGACGATGCCGACCCTGAAGGCACGCAGGCGTTTCTGGACGCGATGTACGACATGGAAGTCCGCATCGCGACCGAAGACCTGCCGATCATCGAACGCGCCCGTTTCCGGCCCGGTACACTGACGAAGGCGGACCGGACGCTGGGGTGCTTCCTGCAGTATCTGCGCGACCATCCGCGCGCGCATCCATCCGCCGATTTCATCGGCTGACGACCTTTGGGGGAAACGCAAATGTCCGGCATCACCGACACCGATCTCGACGACATTCTGGCACTCTGCCCGCGCCTCTATGCGGCCGTGGGCTGGGATGCCGAGAAGGCGCCGGACTGGGACATCTTCCGGGCATGTTGCCACCCCGACGCGACCCTTGCCGCGCTGAGTTCCGGCGCCGCAAGCCCGATCCCGGTGGAGGTATTCATTGCCGCCATGAACGAGCAGCGGGCGACAGGCGCTCTTGCCGATTTCAGCGAAGTCGAGATCGCGCGCCACGTGGAAGCCTTCGGCAATGTCGCGGGCGTACGCAGCAGCTTCATCGCCGAGATGAACGGCGAAAGGCGCAGAGGCGTCACTTTCGCACACATCGTTCGCCACGAGGGCCGCTGGGTCATCCTGTCGGCGATCTGGGACAATGAGGGTGACGGGAAAACCATACCGGCGAGCCTGATCTGAACAGGCCGCCAAATCAAAAAAGGGAGCGGAGGGAAACATGAGGAGCAAGGTGAAGAGCACGGGCTGTTTCGTGCTGATGATGTCGACGGCATTTTCAGCGCTTTGCAGCACGGCTGCCGCGCAGGAACAGGCGCGGACGGGCGCGAGCAGCGGTGGCTTTGAGGAAATCATCGTAACGGCGCGCAAGCGCGAGGAGAACCTGCAGCAGGTTCCCGATACCGTCACGGCCTTTTCCGCAAGTGTGATCGAGGAACGCCGCCTCGAACGGATCGACGATTTCCTCGCCGTGACGCCGAACGTCCACATCACAAACGATCAGGACACGGCAACGAACAACATCTCGATCCGTGGCCTCGGCTCCAACCGCAATCAGGCAGCCGCCGTTGCGTTTTCGGTGGATGGCGTGATCCTGCCGGATGCTGATGCCTTCACGATGGACCTGAGCGATGTCGAACGGCTGGAGGTTCTGAAAGGCCCGCAAGGCGCGCTCTACGGCAAGGGCGCGATCGCCGGCGCGATCAACATCACGACGAAACGCCCGACGAACACGTTCGAGGGCGAGGCGAAACTGAGTTACGGCACGGGCGACGCATGGCGCGTGTTCGGCGCCATCAGTGGCCCGATCGTCCCCGATGTCGTGCTCGCCCGCGTAACCGTTTCGCACCGCGACAGCGACGGCACGATCAAGAACGATTTCGACGGACGCACGCTCGACCGCAATCGCCAAACGCGCGTTTCGGGCCGCATCATCATCCAGCCCACGGATGACTTCAGCATCGATCTGCGCGCCGCGCACATGGATGAGAAAGGCGGCGCACTCTGGTTCAGCCTCGTCGACGTGCTCGGCACGACGGGCGGCGAGATCACTGAAGACATGGCAGCGAGGCGACCCAATCTCGACGGCCCCTCCTCGACGGACCGCACCGTCACCGATCTTTCGATGTCACTGAATTACGATACGTCCATCGGCACGTTCACCTCGATCACGGCATGGGACAAGATCGACGTCGACTTCAGCGAAGACCTCGATATCTCGCCATTTCCGCTGGTGCCTCTTGCCCGGCAGCTTCGCGTGACAGAAAGCTGGAGCCAGGAACTCCGCCTGACCTCCCCGAGCAGCCAGCGGCTTCGCTACATCATCGGCGGCTATTACCAACATTCGAAGCGCGATGTGACGACGCTGGCATCGCTCGATCTCTGCCTGTTCGCGGGCACGTGCATCACGCCTGATGGATTTGAATCGTCGGGGGTCGTGATCGATGCGACACTTGCGAACACGCGGCTCACCTTCGATCAGTATGCCGTGTTTGGGCAGGTCAACTACGACATTCTCGAAACGCTCGAGCTGACCGCTGCACTGCGCTACGATACCAACAAGGCGAAACAGGACGACCGCCTCGCATCCGAGATCGACAAGGCCACTTTTTCGAAACTGCAGCCGAAACTGTCGGTGGCGTACAAGCCCTCGGACGACCTGACGCTTTACGCCACCTATTCGCAGGGCTTCAAAAGCGGCAGCTTCAATCCGATCGCGGCGGGATCAGCCTTCCCGCGCGTGATCGGCAAGGAGACCTCCCGCAACTACGAGATCGGCGCGAAAACCTCATGGCTCGACCGGCGCGTCATCTTCAATGTTGCCGCCTTCTACACCGAGCATCTCAACCCGCAGATCTTCCAGCTCGACGCCGTCACCTTCACGCAAGGCTCGCTCAACGCCCGCAAAGCGGCGATCAAGGGCTTCGAGTTCGAGCTTGCCGCGCGCCCGGCGAAGGGCGTCGATCTCAATGCCGCGTTCGGCTACATCGATACCGAGATCAAGGATTTCGATGGCGTGACAGACGCCTATGTCGGGCAGCAGCTTCCGAACGCGCCGAAATATACGCTGAACCTCGGCGCGCAGTACGCATACGATCTTTCGGACAGGTTGACCGCGAAAGCGCGCGTCGATTTCAATGCGCAGGGCCGGCAGTCCTTCCAGGATTTCCAGCTCCCGGCGGCGCCGAACGTGTACCTGTTCCAGAAGGCCTACTCGACGGTCGATGCGCAGATCGGCCTCGAAGGCGGGCAGTGGGCGATCAGTGTTTTCGGGAAGAACCTGCTCAAGGAGCATTATGCGACATCGGCCTTTTCACGCTATATTTTCGGGGCGGCGCTGGTGCCGCTCGCCAGCGACGCGATCCAGCCCGATCCGGGCCGCACATTCGGCGTCGAGGCACGCGTGAAATTCTGAAAGGCAGCGGCATGATCGACAGGCAGACATTTCACCTTCGCACGGACGGCGAAAAGGCCTTCGGTTACGCACAGGCCGTGCGGAGCGGCAGCACACTCCACATCTCCGGCTCGCTCAGTGTCGATGATGCGTTCCAGCCGGCGTTTCCGGGCGACATGAGCGCACAGATCGGCAGTGCCTATGCGGCGATCAAGCGAACGCTCGAGGCCTTCGGCGCGACGATGGCGAACGTGGTGAAGGAAAACATCTACGTAACCGACATGGATGCCTTCATCGCGGCGAACGGCGCGCGCATCGTACATTATGCGGGTCTCGACCTGCCTGCCACGACCGCTGTCGAGGTGCGCAGACTGGCGTTTCCCGAATGCATGATCGAAGTGGAGATCACGGCAAGCCTGTAGAAGCCAAGGGAGGGCGATCATGCAGGGTTCACTCGCGGACGGGTTCGCACGGCCGCTCCATTGTCAGAAGGCGGTGCGCCTCTCCGCCCCTGCGGACGCGGTGTGGGCACTTGTGGGGAATATCGGCGACGAAACCATCGGCAAGGGTCTCGTGGAGAGGATCGAGGTGATCGGCGAAGGCGTCGGCGCGCTTCGCTTGTTGCATCTGCCGGGCGGCGCCGTGCTGCGCGAGCGGATTGAAGCGTATAGCGAAACCGATCGCTACTACGTCTACCGCGTCATCGATTCTGGCCCCTTCAACTTCACGAACTACCTCGCCATGGCGCGCGTGACGCCCGCGGGACCGGACGCGTGCATCCTTTCGTGGAACACGCAGGCGCAGGCGGTCTGCGGTTTCGAAGACGAAATGCAGGCGATGCTTCAAGGAAACATCGATTACATCTGCAGCGTGCTCTCGGAGCATTTCGCGGCGTGAGCAGTATACGAACGCCCCTCGGCCACGAACCCATCTCCACGAGCCACTGGAGCCGCACTGCACCGGAAGCGCCGCCCTGCCCTGCGCTGGAAGGCACGATCGAGGCCGACTGCACGATCATCGGTGCGGGCTATTCTGGGCTCATCATGGCACTGGAGCTTGCCGCCGCTGGGCGCAGCGTCGTGGTTCTCGATGCCGAAGCCCCCGGCTGGGCCGCGTCCGGGCGCAACGCCGGGCATGTCGCACCACTGTTATGGGGCGCGAAAAAAACGCCGCGCCAGATGGTTGCCGCCTACGGCAGCGACACGGGCGCGCGGATGAACCGGATGATCGCGGGTTCGGGGCGGTGGCTGTTCGACCTGATCGATCGGCACGGCATCACCTGCGACGCGCGCAAGGGCTATCTCTGCCTCGCTCGAACCGATGCCTCGCTAGCAAAACAGCGCGGAATCTTTGCCGAGTGGAGCGAATTCGGTGGCGAGTTCGAGACGATCGATCGCAACGGACTGGCACACCATGTGAACTCGCCGAATTATGCGGGCGGCGTGTGGTTGCCGAACGGCGGCCTCGTCAATCCGCTCGCGCTGTCGCGCGGCCTTGCGGCGGCGGCTGTGCGCGAAGGCGTGCGACTGTTCGGCAATTCACGCGCGCTCAGCGCGGCGAAAGACGGCGAGGCATGGCGCATACAAACCGCACAAGGCGTGGTGAGGAGCCAGACGCTCCTTGTCGCCGCGGGTGGCTATGCCGATGCGCTGTTTCCAGCGCTACGCAAAACGGCCTATACTGTGCATTGCGGCGTCATCGCCACCGATCCCCTGCCCGACGAGGGCACGTCGATCCTGCCGAGCGGCACCCCGATTGCGGACCTTGACGACAAGGCCGTGTTCAGCCCCGCGATCGATGCGGAAGGATGCCTCGTCATCAGCTTCCTGATCGGGCCCGGCGACCTGGAAATGTGCAAGGCCTTGAAGATATGCGCCCCCCGGATCGCAAAGGCGTTTCCTCAGTTTTCCCAGCCGGAATTCAAGCGAATATGGGCCGGCAAGTTCACGATCACGCCGGACGGTGCGCCGAGACTTCTGCGCCTTGCCGACAATGCCTTTGCCGCGACCGGCTGCAACGGCCTCGGCCACACCCTCGGTATCTCTGCTGCGCGCGAGCTCGCGAAACTTGCGCTCGGCGTAGATGAGGACACGATGAACTTCCGGGTGCAGGATGCAAAACCGCTACCGGCGAGCAGTGCCGCCAACTGGCTGCTGAGGCACGTTGCGTTTCCGCTCGTCAACCGGGCCGGCTGAAACGTCATATACACGGTCGTTGGCGGGCGGGGCGCAGTCGTAAAGTTGACGCATCGCTCTGCCGAAACGTCCGTCGTTTGATCGTGGTCCTTGTTCTTACCCTCCGCGAAGTTCGCGCTTGATGATCTCGATCGTGTCCGGGTTTTCGATCGTCGGCGGCACGGGTACATCCTCGCCGTTCGCAAGGCGGCGGATCACGGCGCGCAGGATCTTGCCGGACCGTGTCTTGGGCAGCGCGGCGACGATGTGGACATTCTTCAAGGCCGCGACCGGACCGAGTTCCTCGCGTACCAGCGTGATGATCTCGTGCGCGAGATTGCCGTCGTCCTGCCGTCCGACTTTCAGAACCGCGAAGGCGACCGGCACCATGCCCTTTACGACATCATCGGCGCCGATCACGGCACATTCGGCCACGGCAGGATGCGTGGCGATGATCTGTTCGATCTGCCCGGTGGAAAGCCGGTGCCCGGCGACGTTGATCAGGTCGTCCGTGCGGCCCATGATATTGACGAAGCCGGCATCGTCGATGTGGCCCGCGTCGCCCGTTTCATAATAGCCCGCGAAGGTTTCGAATGCGCGCCGGAAACCGGTCTCGTTGTTCCACAGCGTCGAATAGCAACCGGGCGGCAGCGGCGTGGCGATCACCACATGACCCGTACCGCCGGGCGCCACCGGATCGCCGTGATCGTCTAGCACCGCGAAAGTGAAGCCGGGCACGGGGAACCCGGCGCTCCCGGCTTGCCGCCGCGTGTCGCCGAGGCCGAGGCAGGTCGCCGCGGCAGGCCAGCCAAGTTCCGTCTGCCACCAGTGGTCGATCACGGGCATCGAAAGCTGTGTCTCCGCCCAGTGGACGGTGTCGGGATCGGCGCGTTCCCCCGCAAGGAACAGCGCGCGCAGGCGACCGGTGCCGACCTCGCGGATGAAATGGCCTTCAGGGTCTTCCTTGCGGATCGCGCGGATCGCCGTCGGCGCAGTGAAGAACACGTCGACGCCGTGCGCGTCGATCGTCCGCCAGAACGTGCCCGCATCGGGCGTGCCCACGGGTTTGCCTTCGAACAGCACCGTCGTGCAGCCCGCGATCAGCGGCCCGTAGACGATATAGCTGTGCCCGACGACCCAGCCCACGTCGGAGGCCGCCCAGAACACTTCGCCCGGTTTCATCCCGTAGATGTTCACCATGCTCCACGCGAGCGCGGTGGCGTGGCCGCCGTTCTGGCGCACGACGCCCTTGGGAATGCCGGTCGTGCCCGAAGTGTAGAGGATATAGAGCGGGTCCGCGGCATCTACGGAAACGCAGGCAACCGGCTCCGCCCTCGCATATTCCGCGGACCAGTCCAGATCTCGCCCCGCCTGCATCGACGCCTCAACCTGCGGACGCTGCAGGAGCACGACATGCTCCACGCCGTGCGCGGCAAGTTCGAGTGCGTGATTAACAAGCGGTTTGTAGGGAACGACCTTCTGCCCTTCGATGCCGCACGAGGCCGCAAGCAGCAGCTTCGGCTTCGCGTCGTCGATGCGCTTGGCAAGCTCGGGCGCCGCGAAGCCGCCGAACACCACCGAATGCACCGCGCCGATCCGCGCGCAAGCCAGCATGGCGAACAGCGTTTCGGGAATCATCGGCATATAGATGACGACGCGGTCGCCTTTCTCCACGCCGCGCACGGCAAGCATTCCCGCCGTGCGCGCGACCGCATCCTGAAGCTCGGCATAGCTTATGCTGCGCCGCGTCCCCGTCACCGGGCTTTCGTAGATGACCGCCACGTCATCGCCGCGGCCCGCCGCCACATGGCGATCGACCGCATTGTGGCACGTGTTCAGCCGCCCGCCAGCGAACCAGCCCTGCCCCGTCCAGCCTTGCGGCGGCGGCGTGTCCCAATCCAGCGCTTCTGCAGCCTTCAGCCAGAAGGCTTCGGGATTGGAGACACTTTGGGCGTGGGCGTCGCTGTAGGTTCGGCTCATGGTCTCAAACGGCTGTTGCGGTCATGTCCTCGAGCAGTTTGTGATCGAGAATGGATGCCACATCACCCTTATCGTCCAGAAAAGCAATTGGACCAAAGTTGGTGAACAGCAGCTCGGTATACTCCGGGAAGTTGGTGTAATCATGCACCACATCGAGCGGTTCGTAGCCGTATGTCCCGGCCGCGGCTTCGCCCATCCGGTAGCACATGCGGCCCTTGATCACGTAGTATTCGCCCGCGCCGAGGTGCCGGTGCGGCCCGAAGAAGCTACCCGGCTGGGCGCGGAACAGCACGGTCCAGCGTCCGGTTTCCGCGCTCGAATAGAGGAGGCAAACCTCGATCCCGTCGGTCATGGGTGCCCACTTCATTTCGGCGGGGGTGGTCAGGCGTTCGTCGATCATGGCGGTGAATTACCCTTTCCCGGTGGTCAGAAGCGCAGCGACAGTTCGACACCGTAGGTGGCGCGCTCGCCGTAGTAGCGCGGCACAAAGCCGAAGCCGCTCGTGTCTGTGGCGTCGACGATATAGGCCTTGCCGGTCACGTTCTTGGCCCAGGCGGCAAGCTCCCAGCCCTTTGCCGGATCGGCAAGCGTGGCGCGCAGGTTGAGAAGGCCGTAGCCCTCGCCGGAGCTGATGAGATCGCTCTCGGCGTTGTTGTAATATTTCTTGCCGGTGTAATTATATTCGGCGCGCCAGCGCGTCTCGAAGTCGCCGACCGGGATCATTACCTGCGCGAAGGTGGAAAGCGTGAACTTCGGTGCGCCCGGCAGGCGATTGCCCGAGAAATCGCGCGGGTCGCCTGTATCCGGGTCGATCGCGCCCGACAGGTAGTTCTTGTACTTCGCATCGAGGATGCCGAGGTTGAGGCCAAGGTCGAGCCAGTCGGTCGGAAGCGCGGTGGCTTCAAGCTCGATACCCTTGATCTCGGCGTCCGCCGCGTTGTCGAGCCCGAGCGTCGGGACCGTGCTCCCCGCCTGCCGGTTCACCGAGAGCACCTGCAGATCGGTGTAGTCGTAATAGAACGCCGAGATATTGAGCCGCAGGCGGCGATCGAAGAGCGTGCTCTTGAGGCCGATTTCGTACGACGTCAGGTATTCTGGATCGACCTGCGTGCGTTCCGCGACGCTGGTGATGATGCCGATGTTGAAGCCGCCGGCCTTGAAGCCCTTGTCGATGCTGGCGTAGGCGAGCACGTCGTCGGTTATGTCGTAGTCCGCGCCGATGCGCCACGAGAAGGATTTGAACGTATCCTTCAGCCGCGCGAACGGCACCAGGGGCACGGGTGCGCCGTCAGGAATGTCGGCGTCAAAGAAACCGGGCACAAGGTCGGCCTGGTGGGTAACGCGCACCTTGTCGATCGTGTAGCGCCCGCCGAGCGTCACGCGGAATGCGGGGGCGACCGCATAGGTCGCCTGCCCGAAAATCGCGTAGGCCTTGTTCTTGCGCGTGGCGCGCGTGACGAGCGGGAGCGCGCCGTCTGCGAAGCTGAGTTCGCCGAGGAGGTCGGCGTTGCTGTCGGCGTCTAGATTTTCCTGGAAGTGAAAGAGTCCACCGATCGCGTTGAGGGGGCCGCTGTCGTAGGCGAGCTGGAATTCCTGCGTGAACTGCTTCGCATCCGTGAGGAAGGTAATCTCGTCGATGCGGAAGGGTCCACCGTCGACATCTACACGGTTGTCGACGTCGCTTTTGTCGTAGCCGGTGATCGACTTGAAAGTGAGGTCACCGACACTCTGCGTGATGTTGAGGTTGATGAACAGATTGTCGCTGTGATTGCGCGAAGGTCCATTGAAATTCAACAGTTTAGCATTGTCCGGATAGGGATCGGTGTAGCCGAAGAGATCGGCGCCGTTGATCGTGCCGATGGGCTTGTTTTCGAGATAATCGCTACGATCGCGACCGCCGCCCACGGAGAGGCGCACGTCGGTGTCGGCGCTCGGGTGCCAGCGCAGGATCGCGCGTGCGGCGGCTTCGTCGACGTTGATCGCGTCGTCGCCGGTGTAGAGGTTCGTCTTCTCGCCGTCGCGGCGGCGGACGACGCCCGCGACGCGCAGAGAGAGCCCTTCGCCGAGCGGGAGGCTCGCCGCGGCTTCAGCCTCGAACAGATCGAAGCGGCCGTAACCGAAGCGGGCATTGCCTTCGAATTCGTCGCCCGGCAGCTTCGAGAAGAACTGGATCGCGCCGCCCGTGGTGTTCTTGCCGAACAGCGTCCCCTGCGGCCCGCGCACGACCTCGATGCGTTCAAGATCAAACAGCGAGAAGATTTGGCTGCCCGTGGACGCCACCACCACATCGTCGCGGTATATGCTGATCGGGCCGATCGAGGAGGCGTTGAAATCGTTGTTGCCGACGCCGCGAATGAAAATGTTGGGAACGCCGCCGAACGTCTTGATTTCGAGGTTGGGGACCTGGTCGCCGATGGAGAGACTGTTGGTGAAGCCCGCCTCGCGGATGGCGGTATCGCTGAAGGCCGTGACCGAGATCGGCACTTCCTGAAGATTCTGCGCGCGCTTCTGGGCGGTGATGACGATCTCTTCGACACCGCCGGTCGGGGCGGCCGCATCTGCCTCCTGCGCCAAAGCCGGAGCGCTCGCCGCAAGCGCGGAGACGGCAACGGCGGCATAAAGCGACGAACGGAAACGGCTTTTCATAAAACTCCCCCTCAAGGTTATGCGGGCGCCCTGCATGGGAGCGCCATGTTCATACCCTCCTTTTAGGCAGCGCGGGGCGCTTCGATCATGCACCTGAGCGGCGCAAAATTTGGTTGGCTGTGAACCGTTCCGCGCACCCGAACGACAAGGTTTCGGCAACCTCCGGCAAACAACTTGCGCCAAGGCGACGCAACTCTTGGGTGAGCGCGAACCCGCACGCCATGCCGATTGCATCGCGCGACGGACAGGCATAGCCTGCCAGGTCGGGGAGGGTTGGACATATGCTTCTGAGCGAAGAGCGGTGGAGTTCTGCGTCGCTGCCGCCGCCACGGCAGCTCCCTGGCTTTCAGGAGGTGCTGGACCGCACGCATTTCCACTGGAGCCTGGCGGGCGCGGACAAGGAACGCTACGGCGCCAAGGTCCGCCGCCGCGCCATCAACGATTTCGTGTTCACGCAGGTCGTCTGCGACCCCATCGCAGGTTTCCGCACTGTGGAGGACGTGAAACGCGGCGAGGATGATTATTTCTGCCTCCTCTATTTCGAAGAAGGCGAATGCCTGCTGCAGCAAGGACGAAACGAGTCGGTGGTCCGCCCCGACATCATTTCGGTTTGGGACAGCACCCGCCCGGCAATGTTCAAAAACACGCGTGAGCTGCACCAGCTTTCGATCCTGATCCCGCACCGCATGGCGACGACCATCGTGCCGGGCATCGAGGACATGTGCGGCCTTTCCGTGGACGGCAGTGCCGGCCTCGGCTCCATCCTGCTCTCGCACCTGCGCCAGATCCACCGCACGGTCGAGACTGTGGACCCGCAGGACCGCACCGCCGTGCTGCGCGCGACGGTCGAGCTGCTCGCCGCCGCCTTCCGCCCGGAGCCGGACCGCATCGCGGGCAGCGCCTTCCGCCGCGCGCTGCTGGGCCGTGTGCAGGAACACATCCTGGCCCATCTGGGCGATCCCGCACTCTCCGCCGCAACCATCGCGGCGGCGTTCCGTTTCAGCCCGCGCTATCTCCACCGCCTGTTCGAGGAATTCGGCGTCACGGTCGGCACCTGGATTCGCGAGCGGCGGCTGATGGCGGCGCGCAGCGACCTCGCGAGCCGCACGATGGCGGGCTACAGCATCACGCAGATCGCGATGCGGCACGGCTTTGCCGATGCCTCGCACTTCAGCCACGCCTTCCGCGACGCCTTCGGCCTTTCGCCGCGCGACTACCGGCAAACCGCAGCGCGCGCGGCGGACGACGAACGGAGTTCCCTCCTGTTCAAGTAAGCCGCCGTTCTGGCGCAAGCCACGACAGCCTCGCTCCCGTAGGTCTTTTTCTCAAAAGACGTGCTGAGGGGAGGCTTATGGGCAGGTTGCAGGGCAAGATCGCGCTGGTGACGGGCGCGGCGCAGGGAATCGGCGCAGGCGTAGCCCGTGCGATGGCGCGCGAAGGCGCAGCCGTGATTGCAGCCGATCGCAATTTCGTGGGTGTCGAGGCGCTCGCCGCCGAAATCGGCGCGGCGCCGCTTGCGCTCGACGTGACGAGCGAAGCCGACTGGGCGAAGACCGCCGCGCATATTGAGGCCGCGCACGGCAAGCTCTCAATCCTCGTCAACAACGCGGGCGTCGAGCTCGTAAAACCGATGACCGAGCACAGCCTGGCCGACTGGCGCGGGCTGATGGCGGTGAACGTCGACGGGATCTTCCTCGGTTGCCGCACATTTCAGGACCTGCTCGCGAAAGGCGGCGGCGCGGGCCATCCCGCGAGCGTCATCAACGTGTCCTCGATCGCCGGTCTCGTCGGCTATCCCGACCAGCTCGCCTACAACACCTCCAAAGGCGCCGTCCGGCACATGACGAAGAGCCTTGCCATCGAATGGGCCGCGCACGGACTGCCGATCCGCTGCAATTCGGTCCACCCCGGCTGCATCCGCACGCCGATGCTGGAAATGGCTGTGGAAGGCTGGGTGCGCGAAGGTTCGATCCCGGCGGACGATCCGTGGGGGGCGGTGGCGGCGCTCTGCCCGCTGAACGCCGTGGGGCTGCCCGAGGACATCGCGATGGGCGCGGTCTACCTCGCCAGCGACGAGGCGCGCTTCGTGACCGGCATCGAGCTTGTCATCGACGGCGGCTGGGTGGCGCGATGAGCAACCGCAGCGACCGGCTCTGGATGTACGGCACGATGGTGAAGAGCCGCCATTTCGAAGCGCTGATCAAGCCCGCCTATTTCGAGGGCAAGACCCCCGTGTTCAACATGGCGAAGGGGCCGCTGCCGGGCGAGATGCACCTGTCCGACGGGCAGGAGCCGTGCGCCGTGGGCGTCTGCGCGCACCTGCGCCCCGGCGACACGGTGACGGCGACGCACCGCCCGCACCATGTCGCCATCGCCAAGGGCGTAAACCTTGATGCGATGGCGGCGGAGATCTTCGGCAAGGCGACCGGGCTTTCCGGCGGGCGCGGCGGCCACATGCACCTGTTCGACGCACGCGTGAATTTCGCCTGCTCGGGCATCATCGCACAGGGTCTCGGCCCCGCTGTCGGCGCCGCGCTCGCAAGCAAGCTGCGCGGCGAGGATCATGTCGCGGTCGCGTTCCTCGGCGAAGGCGCGGCGAACCAGGGCGCGTTCCACGAAGCGCTCAATCTCGCATCGGTCTGGAAGGTGCCCGCCGTCTTCGTGATCGAGGACAATGCCTATGGCATTTCCGTCGCGAAGCGCGATTGCACGGCGGTCGCGCGCAATGCCGACCGTGCCGCCGCCTATGCGATGCCGGGGCACTTCATCCCCGGCAACGATCCCGATGCCGTCCATGCGGTCGCCGGGGAGGCGATCGCCCGCGCCCGGCGCGGCGAAGGCCCGTCCTTGATCGAGATCGAGACATGTCGCCTCGAAGGCCATTTCATGGGCGATGCAGAGGGCTATCGCCCGGCGGGCGAGGTCGAGCGCCTGAAAGCCGCCGACCCGATCCCCGTGTACCGCGACCGCCTGATCGCCGACGGCTTCGATGCCGCCGATCTCGACAAAGCGGAAGCCGATGCGCGCGCCGCTGTCGACGCTGCGTTCGCCGCCGCGCGCGCCGCCGCCTATCCCCAGCCGGAGGAAGCGTTCGCCCATGTCTTCGCCTGAAACCATCACGGCGCCCCGCCCCGCGCGGCGCCTGACCATCGCGCGCGCCATTTCCGAGGCCATCGGCCAGGAGATGGAGCGCGACCCCTCCGTGCTCGTGATGGGTGAGGATATCGGCCAGCTCGGCGGCGTGTTCGGCACGACGACGGGCCTTCTCGATAAATTCGGCGCGGAGCGCGTGCGCGATACGCCGATTTCGGAAACCGCGTTCATCGGTGCGGCGGTCGGCCTTGCCGCCGCCGGCATGCGTCCGATCGTTGAATTGATGTTCGTCGATTTCTTCGGCGTGTGCATGGACGCGATTTACAATCTCGCGGCGAAGCAGAGCTATTTTTCGGGCGGACAAGTCACCTGCCCGATGGTGCTGATGACGAGCGTCGGCGGAGGGTACGGGGACGCCGGGCAGCACAGCCAGACGCTCTACGCCACCTTCGGTCACCTGCCCGGCCTCAAAGTCGTCATCCCTTCGAACGCGCACGACGCCAAGGGGCTGATGCTGGCCGCGATCCGCGATCCGAATCCGGTGGTGTTCATGTATCACAAGGCGCTGCAGGGCATGGGCTGGCTCGGCACCGTGCAGCGTTCGATCACGGATGCACCCGAGGGCGATTACGTGGTGCCGATCGGCAAGGCAGCAATCGTGCGCGAGGGCAGCGACATCACGCTCGTCGGGCTCGGGCTCAGCGTCCATCACGCGCTCGATGCCGCCGCGCGGCTCGAAAAGCAGGTCCATTCCGCCGAGGTCATCGACCTGCGCAGCATCGCGCCACTCGACCGCGAAACCGTGCGCGACTCCGTACGGAAGACCGGACGGCTGCTGGTTGTGGATGACGATTACATGAGCTACGGCGTCGGCGCGGAAATCATCGCCAGCGTCTGCGAGGCCGGAATTCCGCTTCGCGCCGCCCCGCGCCGTATCGCCCACCCCGACATCCCCGTGCCGTTCACGCCGGTGATGGAACATTTCGTATTGCCCGACGCCGACAAGGTAACCGCGGCGGCAATCACCATGCTGGAGCCATGATCCGATGACCGATATCACCGTCCCCACCGGCCTCTGGAACGAGAGCGGCGAGGCCGCTATTTCGGCATGGCTTTATGCCGATGGCGACGCAGTCGCAGAGGGCGCCATCGTTGCCGAGATCATGGTGGAAAAATCGAGCTTCGAGCTCACGGCGCCAGCGTCCGGCACGCTTCATATCGACGTTCCGGCCGAAACCGCCGTTGCGGCGGGAGAGGTTGTGGGCCGCATCGGCTGACCCCCTTGCTCGACGCCCTTGCCCGTGCGCTCGCGCCCAATGCGTCCATCGCGCACGGGAACGGCGAGGCGGCGATCGTGGAGGATGAGCGGCTGCTCGAGGCGCTGCTCGACGACCAGCGCGCTGCGGGATACGCGCGGCTGTGGACGAACAGCCGCTGTCTCGTGACGACGCGGCGGTTCGCGCGCATGGAGCGCTTCGCGGAGGCCGCTGCGGCCAGCAGCGCGCGCGGCTGGCCCGTGTTCGTCCGCGCAAGCGGCGGCACAACAGTGGTTCACAGGCCCGGCATATTGAATTTCAGCCTGTACGATATCGCGCCCACCGGCACGGTCGACATCAACACGCGCTTCGAGCGTTTCACACGCCGCCTGACCGCCGGGTTCGCCGCCATCGGCGTTGCCGCCGAAACAGGCTGGGTGGCGGGCAGCTACTGCGACGGACGCTTCAACATCGTCTCGGTCGGGCAAAAGATCGCGGGGACGGCCTGTCTCGTCCGAAAGCGTGGCGGGTGGCTCGGTGTACTTGCGCACGCGGCAATCAGCATCGACGGTGACACCGACACGGACCTTACCGCGATTACGGAGTTCGAACGCGCGCTCGGACTCGAGCCTCGCTACGCCCCGGATTCCCACACTAATCTTGCCGCACGAATTCGGATGGTGCCCCGATAAAGAAATTGGCGGGCCGGCATCCATTCCGGCCCGCCAGACAATTATTTCTTGGGTGGCAGACCGAGCGCGATGCGTTCGATACGGTCCGCGATCTTGCCCGCGCCGACATCCTTGCCGATGCTGTTCGCGATGACAGAAACGGTGAGGCGATCCTTCGGGAATTCGTTCAGCGACGTATTGAATCCGAAGATGCCGCCGCCGTGACCGATACGCTGGTGCCCGTCGACATCCCCCATGAACAGCGCATAGCCATATTCGAACGGCGGCATGTCGGCCGGACGATCCTTGACGGCGGTCGTGCTGTTCTGCCCATTGTTTAGCTTGCCCGGCGTGATCATCGCCTTGAACGACGCGGGCTTCAGAACCTTGCCGCCGAACAGCGCGGCGTTCCAGCGCGCAAGATCGTTCGCCGACGAGCGCATGGCGCCCGCCGCGCCCGGCACGGTCATCGAAATGAACGCCGCATTCTTGAACTGATTGGGCCCGGTCCCGTCATAGCCCGCGACGCGGCCCGGCAGGATCACGCTTTCATCGTCAAGCGCAGTATGCGTGAGGCCGAGCGGACCGAAGAAACGCTCCTGCAGGACGTTCGCAAGCGGTTTCTTTTCCGCCTTCTCGATGACCCCGCCCAGAATGAAATAGGCGGTATTGCTGTAGTTCCAGCCCGTGCCCGGCTCGAAATCCTGCGTCTTCGGCATCTTCGCGAAATGCGCGACCCATTCGTCCGTCGTGCGCTTCAGCCCGGCTTCCTGAAGGAAGCTTGGATCATCGGTGTAGCTGTGGATGCCGGAGGTGTGATGCAGCATCTGCTTTAGCGTCACGTCCGCGGCGCGCGGGAAATCGGGGTAGTATTTCGAAAGCTTGTCGTCGAGCGAGAGCTTGCCCTCTTCCTCGAGCTTCAGGAGCGCCGCCGCCGTGAATTGCTTGGTGACCGATCCGATGCGGAAAATGCTGTCGTTGTTCACCGGCACGTTCAGCTCGAGATTGGCGGAACCGTAGCCCTTCACCAGAACGGGCGCGCCGTCCTTGTAAACCGCGACCTGAAGGCCGGGGCTCTCACCAGCCGCAATCGCGCCCTGCACCGCCTTGTCGATGGCCGCCGCGACGGCGCTGGTATCGGCTGCAAATGCACTCCCGCAAAACAGCACGCTGATCATTGTACCGGCTACAAGCGTTCGCCTTGATAGGGTCATGTCTACCTCACATTGAGTTTTCATACTGCCGCGAATGCGGCCTCGGGTGTCCCAGCAAGCATTTCATCAACAACCGCCTCGATCCCGAAACGCAGCGGATCAAACGCGGGAAGACCGGTCCGCGCGGCCGCGTTCTCGAGCGCGCGCTGCGCCGCGACATCATCCAGCGCGGACGTATTAAGGCTGATGCCGACGAACCGCGCAGCGGGATTCGTGCGCTGGGCGTGCGGCAGATAGGCGGCAATCGCAGCCTCGATCGTAGGCAACGGATAGTCCGGAAAAAAGCTCGTCACGCTGCGGCCCGGATCGTGGCAAAGCACCAGCGCATCGGGCTGGCTGCCATGCAACAGCCCGAGCGTTACGCCCGCATAGGCCGGATGGAAAAGCGCGCCTTGCCCCTCGATCACATCCCAGTGATCGGGCGCGGCGTCGGGGGAGAGGGTTTCCGCTGCGCCGGCGATGAAATCCGCAACGACGGCATCGATCGCGATGCCGTCGCCCGAGATCATGATGCCGGTCTGGCCCGTCGCGCGGAACGTCGCATCAACGCCCCGCGCCCGCATCGCCTGTGTCAACGCCAGCGCCGTGTATTTCTTGCCGAGAGCACAGTCCGTGCCGACCATGAGAGCGCGCATACCAGTGCGCTTGCGGCCGGTCGCGATCGGAAACGCGGTTTTGCTGTGACGCACGTTGTGCAGCGTGCGCCCGAGCCGGGCCGCGGCTTCGGCGATGGCCGGAAACGTCTCCAGCCGAACGTGAAGCCCGCTGACGATATCGAGCCCCGCCTCAAGCGCGTCGAGCAGGACGCCCTGCCATGCGGCGGGCAATTGCCCGCCGACCGGCGCAATCCCGATCAGAAGCGACCGCGCACCGCGTGCGGCCGCTTCTGATGGAGAGAGGTCGGGGAGGCCGATATCGATTGTCGCCGGTGTCAGCCGCAACTGGCCGACGCAATCCTCGCGCGCCCAATCCCGCACCCCGAGCGCTGTCTTGGCGAGCGTCGAACTTTCGGCGTCCGCCAGAAACACCAGGTAAGGCTTCGCAATATCGGCCACGAACGACGTCAGTATTTGAAGCCGAGCCGCATCCCGAGCGTCCGCGGCTGGATGATCGTGCCCCTGCCGATAAGCCCCGCGCCGCCGCCACTCGAATAGTCGGTGATCCCCTGCGAGTCGGTGAGATTACGGGCGAACGCTTCGACCGAGATTTGCCCGAACCGCGCGCCAAGCCGAAGATCGAGCGTGTTATAGTCTGGAATCCGTGCGTGATTGGTCGTAGCAGGCGCTGTCGAAAAATCGGCGTATCGCGAACCGACATACGTCCATGTGACACCGCCGGACAGGATCGATCCGCCGTCAAGCTCGTGGACGTAATCGACCGAAACCGCGTTCTGGAATTCCGGCACGTAGGGCAGGCGCTGGCCCGCCAGACCACCGAAGGCAGGCGCATCGTCAGTAAGACGCGCATGCGTGTAACCGCCCGTCACCGCAAACGTGAGCGGCTTCACCGGGTTCACGCTCAATGTGTATTCAAGACCTTCGCTGCGCGCCTTGCCGCCGTTGCCCTGAACCGAGAATGTCTGCCCATTTGTTTCGGAAACGAAGTCCGTAATGAGCTGCACGTCCGTCCAGTCGATGCGGTAAATCGCGACATCGAAATTGAACACGCGGTCGGCGGTCGATCCCTTAACGCCCAGTTCGTAGTTGGTCGTGCTGTCGGACTTGTAGAACGTCGGGAAATCGGCGGGTGCGCCGGGCACGACCAGCACCGGACCGCCGGGACGGTAGCCCGTCGCCAAGCGCGCGTAGACCGAAATATCCTTGTTCAGCAGGAAACGGGGCGCGATCGAGTACGTGAACTTGTTCTCGCTCGTCCGGATCTCCGGATTCACGAGCGGATCGGGACCGCCGCTCCCGATCAGGCCAGGGGCGCTCGTAACCTGCGACCACTGCTTGTTGTGCGAATAGCGGCCGCCGATCGAAACTTCGAAGCTTTCGCCGAACTTGAGTGTGGCTTCGCCGAAACCGGCATATTCCTTGTACCGTGCCGGAAGCGAGCTGCCGCCGAACGGGAGCGGCGAATCCAGTATGACCGATTCGTCACCTTGCTGCACGGCGTCGTAGTATTGATCGAACGTAATATCTTCGTTGGTGTAGAATCCGCCGATCTGCCAATCGAACTGCATGAAGCCGGCATCGACGTCCGTGTTCGACGCGAGCCGGATCTCCTCGTTGAATTTCGTGAAGCTGTCTTCCTGGCGTCCCCAGATTGCGATCGGCTCGCCGTAAACACCGCCGAACAAATCCGCCGCCGTCAGGCCGGGCGCAAGCTGGAGATGCGAAATGTCGCTGCGGTAAAAGGATTTGTATTTGCTGTAGCTGGTGGACGAAAACAGGCTCACCGAACCCAGATCATAATTGATGACGCCATTGTAATATTCGAATCGGCGGAGTGAACTTTCCGGCGCATAGGTGTTCAAAATGGGTTCGCCGCCGTTGGCCACCTTCGCTGCAACGGAGGGCTGGGCATTCAATCCCCCCACAAGTTCAAGCGCGCCGCTACCATCGAAGTCCCCGCGCTGCAAAGCTGCCGTCAGACGCACGCTGAGGGCTTCCGTCGGTTCGATCTGGAGCTGCCCACGGAGGCTGTATTGTTCGCCACCGTTGACGTCCGTTTCCCCGCGGGTGGGGTTGTCGATATAGCCGGCAACATCCTGATAAGTGCCAGTGACGCGCAGCGCCGCGATTTCGCCGAGGGGCACATTCACGGCACCTTGCGCGATCCACCCGGTTTCGCCGTGTCGCACGGAATCAAAGCCCGCCTGACCGCGCGCTTCGAAGACGCCGAGCTTGGGCTTGTTGGTGATGTAATGCAGGAGGCCGCCCTGCGCCGTGGCGCCATAAAGCGTACCCTGCGGCCCGCGCAGCACTTCGACGCGGTCGAGATCGAACGCGAGCAAATCGGCCGTGAGCAACGAGCCGTTGAACAGGGACGAGGCCGACGAAACAACGATGTCGTCTACCATCGTGGCAACCGACGCGCCCGAGCCGCCCGCGTTCTGGCCGCGCAGCACGAGACGCGTGCCGCCGTTTCCGGTCGCCTGGATCGAAAAGCCGGGAACCTGCGATGCGAAATCGGCGATCCGCGTAAGGTTACGCCGCTCCATGTCTGAACCGCTGATCGCGCTGATACTGAGAGGCACATCGACGAGCCGCAATTCGCGCTTCGTCGCAGTGACGATGATTTCGTTGCCTGTCAGTTCCTCGGCCTCACCGCCGCCGCTTTGCGCGATTGCGGGTGCGCTGATCAGCAAGGCGAGCGCGGAAACGGTTGTCGAAAGATATCCAGTCTGACGTAGAAACATTTGTCATTCCCCCCACATTTGCGAATGGATCGCCGTGCAGCGCCCCCGCGCTTTAAGCCCATTCGGGTCAGTCCCATCCTGAAACTACCAGACATCTACCCTGTGTCAATTATGTTTCTATTTTGGAAACCTCGGAATATCACCGACATATGAAGAGACAGCGCGCAGACCCGCACGTTTGCTCAGAAACGCGCCGCGCCGCCCAGCCTTCGGCGGCTCGGAACTGATGGTCACTTTGGAAACGGGGTCAGCCCGCCTTGGGCTTTCTGGCGCGCAGCTTACGTGCAGCGTCCCGAGAGGACGGTTCGACGGCAGCCTGGTCGCCGAAAACGAAATTGTCGGTCTGCTCGGTACACACGGCGATGATCTCCGTGCCGCCGGGCGTCTTGGAGAGGTAGGCGTGACCCATGCGGCTGTCGATGTAGATGCTGTCGCCGGGTTCCAGGGTTTCGGGTTCGTAGAACTCGCTGTGCACTTCGAGCACGCCGTCGAGGACGTAGATCCACTCCTCTCCGTCATGACGGATCAGCGGGCCGAATTCCTCAAGTGTCGCGGCATGGACGCGCCCCTTGATCGGCACGATCCGTTTGCGGCTAAGTTCCGGCGACACATACAGATAATCATAGCTGCCTGTCTGGATGTTGCGCCCCTCACCCTTCCGCGCAACGCTGCGGCGACCGCCAGCATGCACTGCGGTTTGCGCGGTCTCGGTGAACAGGCTGCCAATATCGACGCCAAGAGCCCCGGTCAGCTTCGTAAGCTTGTCGTAAGTGAGTCCTAGGCGATCGTTTTCCATCTTCGAGAGCGCCGACACCGAATAGCCTGTACGCTCACTCATCACGCTGAGGGGAATGCCGCGGGCCGTCCGCAACGCCTTGATTTTCTTGCCTAGGCCACCCTGCTCGATCATCTTACTCACCGTTTCGACTACTGAGAGGGACTTATCGCAACTGCTTGCCAAGGAGGCAATGTTTCCATATCGGAAAGCATGGGAAATTCAATCCGGGGAGGAAAAAGCATGTCGAAAGCCGCACTTCTGCTTCTGGGAATGATGGTCGCGTCCACGCCCGCGACCGCGGACATTTACGACATCCTTATCCGTGGCGGCACGATCTATGACGGCTCGGGAAGCCCCGGCTATGTTGGCGATGTCGCCGTCAGCGGCGGAAAGATCGCCGCCGTGGGCAAGCGCGTGCGCGGCAGTGCAGCAAAGGTGATCGAAGCCCAGGGGCTTGCCGTGACCCCCGGCTTCATCGACGCGCACAGCCACGTCGATTTCGGTCTGGAGGAACGCACCGGGCCAATGCTCGACGAGCAAGACCTCCTTCAGGGCGTAACGACAATCCTGATGGGGCCTGACGGCTATTACTCGCCGGAAAACATCCGGCAACGCATGGCGCAGTTGAAGGCGCGCGGCTCGGGTGTCAATTACAGTTGCTATGTCGGGCACAACGGCATCCGCGAGCAGATCATGCCCGGCATCCAGCGCCCGGCGAATGCTGAAGAAACCGCCGCCATGGCCGCGCTGGTCCGCGAGGGCATGGAAATGGGCTGCGTCGGCCTGTCGACCGGCTTGATGTACGAAGGCGGCATGTTCAGCGATACGAACGAAGTCGTCGCGCTGGCGGAAGCCGTGAAGCCGTTCGGCGGCACTTATGATTCGCACACGCGCAACCCGTCTCTGGAGATGCTGAAATCCGAAAAGGAGGCTATCGAGATCGGAAAGCGGGCCGGAATCCCCGCAAAGCTCGGGCATCTGAAGGCAACGGGCTTGATCAACAGGGGCCGCATCGGCGACGTGATCGCCGCGGTCGAAGAGGCGCGCGCCGCGGGGCAGGAGGTGGTCGCCGACCAGTATCCCTACGACGGGGCCGCGACCGGGCCCCTGAGCGGCATCTTCGTGCTGCCGGGCCACAAAGACATGCCGTCTGCCGCCGATGTCCGCGCGGCGCTCAAGGATCCGAAAACGCGCGCTGTCATCCGCGAACTGACCGAACAGGGCGAGGCGGGCGGTTTCTCGTGGGTCAAGGCAGTCGGCTACGGCAACATGCGCATCGTCGATGCGCCGGGGGCGCCCGAACTCGTCGATCAGAACATCGAACTGCTGGCAAAGGCATGGGGAATGGAGCCGTTCGATCTCGTCGCCCGGCTTGTTCAGGACCAGTCCGACTCGCTGCTGATCACGCTCGGCACGATCGATGAAGCCGATGTGCGCAAGCTTATGGTTCAACCGTGGGTGATGATCGCGAGCGATGGTGGCTACAGCGCGCCCGAGGGCGCCGAAATCGACATCATGGGCTATCATCCGCGCGCGACGGGCAGCTTCGCCCGCGTCCTTGGCCACTACAGCCGGGACCTGAAGCTGTTCCCCCTTGCCGAGGCCGTGCGCAAGATGTCGAGCCTGCCCGCGAAGCACTTGAACCTGACGGATCGCGGCCTGCTGAAGCCCGGCCTCGTCGCAGACATCGCCATCTTCGATCCGGCGAAGGTCATCGATCGTTCAACCTACGCGCGGCCGGCGCTCCGCGCCGAAGGCATGGTCACCGTTATCGTCAACGGCGAAACCGCGCTGGAAGGCGGCAAGGCCACGGGCGCGACACCCGGGCGCTTCGTTGCGCGCGGGACGGTGCCGTCCAAAAAATAGCGGCTGCGGAAACGCCCCCCGGTCAGCGACCGGGGGTGAGGCTCATCACACGCTCGGCGACCACCCAGTCCTCACCGCACGCCCGGTGCGATTGGATTTTCCTATAGTCACATTTCAGGCAACATGCCTAACGTCACACGCGGCCAACTCTTCGAGTTGATTATAATGTTGTTATATATCGATATTTTCAGAAATTCTGAATCCGATTCACAAAATACCGCGCCCACGTCGTGTCTGAAACACCTAGTATTTTAGTGTATATGAAACTCTGTTAATATCCCAAACAACCTCCGACGCATCGACATTTCCGACAGGGCGAGCGAGAGAATGAAGAGATTCGGCAAGGTAAAGTGGGCGCTCGCAGGCTCCGCGTTCATGGTGCTGGCGCTTGTGGCGGGCACGTACGGCTGGCTGCGCACATCGCTGCCGGACTATTCCGGCACCCGGCAGGTCGCCGGGATCAGCGGCACCATCGAGATCGTGCGCGATGCGCGGGCGGTTCCGCATATCTTCGCCGCAACACGTGACGACGGCTATTTCGGACTCGGCTTCGTCCATGGCCAGGATCGGCTCTGGGCGCTCGAAATGACACGCCGTGCCGCACATGGCCGCCTTGCAGAAGCGATCGGCGCCGACGGGCTCAGCACCGACAAGCTCGTTGCCGCGCTCGATATCGAAGCCATCGCCGATCGCACCGAACGCCAGTATTCGCCCGCAACGCGCGCTGCTGTCCGCGCCTATGTCGCCGGGATCAACGCTGCACTTGATGCGCGGCGCGGAGCGCTGCCGCCCGAGTTCCTGCTCACCGGCACCGCACCGGGGCGCTGGGAGGCGCGCGACGTCAGCCGCGTCGCCGGGTTGCTGACGCTCGGCTTCGGCGACTGGCGCGACGAACTGCTACGCGCCCGTCTGCTCCCTTCGATCGATTGCGCTGCGCTCCGTTCGCTGTTCGCATCCCCGGCAGACAGCAGCCCGGTGACACATCCGGATGCACCCCAAGCGGCCGGTGTGCCTGCGGCAGATACGTGCGGCGCGGTGCCGCTGAAGCCCGTTAAGACGGCGTCTGCCGAACTGCTGCCCTTCGGCCGCGCGCTCCCCGCGTCGAACAGCTGGGCCGTTGCGGGCACACGTACGGCGAGCGGCAAACCCCTGCTCGCCAACGATCCGCACGGGCCGCTCACCGCGCCGGCGGACTATTATCCCGTCCGTATCGTCGGCGCGGATTTCGAGCTGGTCGGCGCCTCCCGCCCCGGTGTGCCGGGCTTCGCCACAGCGCGTAACCGCGACATCGCGTGGGGCATCACCGACGTGATGGCCGACCAGACCGACCTCTTCATCGAGCGCGTCGATCCAGCCGATCCGACACAATACATGACGCCAACGGGCCCGCAAAAATTCGTGACACGCACGGTGACGATCCCGGTGAAGGACAAAGCTGCGGAGCGTATCGTGCTACGCTATACCGCGCATGGCCCGGTTCTTTCCGACATCGACGACGAAGCCGCCCGGCTGGTGCGCGAGCAATTGCCGCCGGGCCATGTGGTCGCTCTCGCCGGTGTCGATTTCCCGAGCGGCCAGCCGATCATGGAAGCCTTCGTGACCATCGCGGCGGCGCGCGACTGGCCGGAATTCGAACGCGCGATCGCGAGCTTCCACTTCCAGCACAATTTCGCGTTCGCTGATCGTTCGGGCACGATCGCGATGGCGACTGCCGCGCGCATCCCGCGCCGTGGCGGTGACGGCTTCCTGCCCGCACCGGGCTGGAACGCGCGCTTCGCCTGGACGGGCTACGCCTACCCGCAGGAGATGCCGCGAACGGTGAACCCTGCTTCCGGGTTCGTCGCGAACGCCAACAACCGCACACTCACCGGAGATCGCCTGTACGACAGCACCGCGTTCGAGCCGGGCTGGCGCGCCGCGCGCATCGTCCAGCAGCTCGGCACGACGAAAGGTGCCGATCGAGAAACGATGCGGCGGCTGCAGCTCGATACCGTCTCCGCGCAGGTCGCGGCGATGAAACCCGTCCTTGCCGCGATGGCGCCCGCCACGGCGGACGGCCGCGCCGCCCGCGACATGCTGCGGCGCTGGAATGGAGACATGGCGACCGACAGGGCAGAGCCACTGATCTGGTCGGCGTGGTACAGGGCAGCGGTCTCGGCGCTTCTGGAACCAAAGCTCGGCGCACTCGCCAAGGATTATCTCGGCTCCACACGACCGCGTCTTGAACGCCTGCTCGCCGGGGAAGGCGGATGGTGCGCACGCGAGGCCTGCCCGGCGCTCGCCGCCCGCGCACTCGACACGGCGGTGAAGGATCTGCGCGGGCAATACGGCGACATGGCCGGATGGCGCTGGGGCGACGTGCACCGCGTACGCTTCAAGCACGACATCTTCTCGCACCTGCCGCTCGTCGGGCCACACCTCGTCGCGTCGCCCGCCGCGCCGGGCGACGCGACGACGGTGAACGCCGGGCTCAGCATGCTCTGGGGCGACGATCCCTATGCGGATGTCTTCGGCGCGCGCTACCGCCAGATCGTCGATCTCGCCGACCCCGCCCAGAGCCTCTACATGATCGCGCCGGGCATGTCGGGCAACGTGCTGTCGCCGTGGTTCGGGCATCTGGCCGAAGACTGGGCGGCGGGCCGCTACTTCCCGCTCACGGGCAGCGCCCCGGAACTCCGCAAGGAGTCCGTGGGTACACTGACACTGAAGCCGCGATGATCAGCGGCTGTTCCGCTTTCGGCCCTTTTGACCTATTGCGGGTGCCTGTTCGTTGAAACTTGCCGGGAGCGTATGGATGGGCCGACCGCCCACGAAACTCGCTGAAGCGCTGCGCGCGCTGCGCCGCCGCATGGGGCTCACCATGTCGGAAGTCAGCCGCCGCACGGGCGTCGCCATTTCGACGCTGTCTAAGGTTGAATCCGGCAAGATGTCGCTCACCTACGACAAGCTCACGCAGCTCTGCCAGGGGCTCGGCGTCGATTTCGCCGATCTGCTCGGCGGGCCGTCGCCAACGCAGGGCGACACCTCGGCGAAGGGGCGGCGCAGCATCAATCGCATCGGCGACGGCGTCGTCGTGCGCACCGAGCATTACGATCATTGTTATCTCAGCACCGACGTGTCGGGCAAAGCGTTCGTGCCGCTTGTCGTCTCGCCGCAGGCGCGGTCCTTTGCGGACTTTCCTGATTACGTGCGGCACGGCGGGGAGGAATTCGTTTACGTCCTCGAAGGCGCGCTCGAAGTGCACTCCGAATATTACAAGCCGGTGATCCTGCAGGCGGGCGAATCCATGTGGATGGACAGCCAGATGGGCCACGCCTACGTCGCGCACGGCGACGCGCCCTGTCGCGTGATTGCGGTGTGTTCAGGGAACGAAACCGAGCTGATCGACGCCGTGAACGCCGTCGATCATCACCCGTCACAAACGCCGGAATAAAGCCCCGGGGCTGAAGGCACGTGCCTGGCCTTGCCCACAGCAAGAGTTTCCTATACGCTAAATTTGAATTTAACTTCAAATAGGGTCGCCCACTTGAAGATCGCCGACTTCACAATCCTTAGGACCTCCCGCGCAGCTGCCCTTGGGCTTACCGTGTCACTGGCTGCATTGACCCTCGCCGCCTGTGCCGGCCAGCCTGAGCGCGTGGACCTGCTCGTTCGCGGCGGGCTCGTTTACGACGGCACGGGATCACCGCCGCGCATAGCCGATGTCGGAATCGCAGACGGCCAGGTCCGGTTCGTGAAGAAGGCATCGCGCGTCGTCGCGGCGCGCACGATCGATGCCAACGGCCTCGCCGTCGCGCCGGGCTTCATCGATGCGCACAGCCACGTTCCCGAAGCCGTGGAGCGCATCGAGGGGCCGTTCATCGACGCACAGGATCTGTCGCAGGGTGTCACCACGATCCTGGCGAGCCCCGACGGCGGCCTCTCGCCGCGCGTAATGCGGCAGCTCCAGGCGGCCCTCAGCGCCAAGGGCATGGGGGTCAATTACAGCTGCTACGTCGGCCATAACGGCATCCGGGAAGAGGCGATGCCCGGTCAGCGCCGAGCCGCCACGCCCGAGGAGATCGAACGCATGGCGGCGCTAGTGCGCGAAGGCATGGAGATGGGCTGCGTCGGCCTTTCCACCGGGCTCATGTACGATCCCGGCATGTTCGCGACCGAGGCCGAGGTGCAGGCCCTCGCCGCTGCCGTGAAGCCCTACGGAGGCACCTACGATTCGCACACGCGAGACCCAGGCTTTCACATGGTGGAGTCAGAGCGCGAGGCGATCGAACTCGGCAAGACCGTCGGTATCCCGGCGAAGCTCGCCCACCTGAAAGCCACCGGGCTCATCAACAAGGGCCATATCGGCGAGGTCATCGCGATGGTCGAGACGGCGCGCGCGCAGGGTTTCGACATCGTCGCGGACCAGTACCCGTTCGACGGCGCCACGGTGCGCGCGGTCTACGATCTTTTCGTCCTGCCCGACGGGCGCGGCGACCGGCAGGTGACGGAGGCGGAAGTGCGCGCCGCGCTCGCCGACCCCGCCCGCCGCAGCGCCGTGCGCGAGGCGACCGAGAACGGCGTCGACAAGGGCTTTTCCTGGATCAAGGCCGTCGGCTACGGCAACGTCAGGATCGTCGATGCGCCGGAAAACCCCGACCTTGTGGACGAGAATATCGAGCTATTGGCGAAGAAGCGCGGCATCGCGCCGTTCGATCTTCTCGCGGATCTCGCCGCCCGCAACAATGTGCGCGTCACGCTCGGCACGATCGACGAGGCGGACATCCGCGAACTCATCGTGAAACCGTGGGTAATGGTCGCGAGCGACGGCGCCTACATCGACGCGCGATCCTTGGCGCGCGGCTATGCCCATCCGCGCGCCAGCGGCAGCTTCACGCGCGTGCTCGGCCACTACAGCCGCGACCTCAAACTCTTCCCGCTCGAAGAGGCGATCCGCAAGATGACCGGCTTTCCCGCCACGCATCTCGGCCTTGCCGATCGCGGCCGGCTGATGCCGGGGCTGGCGGCGGACGTCGTGCTGTTCGATCCCGCGACCGTCGCCGCGCGCGCTACCTATGCGGACCCCGGCGCCCTTTCCACCGGCATCATCACCGTGATCGTGAACGGTAAGGTCGCCTTCGAGAACGGCAAGCCGACCGGCGTCACCGCGGGGCAGTTCGTACCAAGAAAACGCTAGGCGCGCTCGACCTCGACGGGGAGGTTCGCGAGCCCGCGCAGCGTGTTGTTGTGGCGGCGAACGACGTCGCCCGCGATGCGAATGCGCTTCACGCGCCGCACGAGCGCATCCAGCACCAGCTCACCTTCCATCCGCGCGAGTATCTGCCCGACGCATTGATGAATTCCGGCGCCGAAGCCCACATGGCCAAGCGTCTTCCGCGTGATGTCGTATCGATCCGGCGCTTCCCACTGGCGCGGGTCGCGATTGGCCGAAGCGAGCATCATCAGGATCTTGTCGCCTTCGTGCACGCGCGCGCCGCCGATCTCGGTATCTCGCGTCGCCGTTCGGAAGAAGGTCTGCACCGGCGATTCGAACCGGATCGCTTCGTCGAACGCCGCCTTTGCAAGCGACAGCTCCGCACGCAGCCGCTCCCACTGATCGGGAAAACGCGCGAGGCAATAGAGCGTCGCGCCAATCGCATTCACCGTCGTATCGAGCCCCGCCTGCAGCAATGCGCGCACCAGCAGCGGCGCCTCCTCAGGACCGATCTCGCCGCGATCGGCGGCTTCGTGGATCACGAGACCCAGCCCAGGCGACAGGTTCTCGCGTTGGCCCTGTTCCTCGACCCAGTCGAAGCTCGCCTGCGCCCGCGATGCCTCGAACAGCGCGTTGCGCGGGCCGAAGGAATTGAACAGCATTTCAGCGTGCGGCAGCAACTTCTCGCGCCCCTCGCGCTTCATGCCCATCGCATCCGGGAACACCCTCAGCGGATAGGCCTCGGCAAGATCGCCAACGGCATCGAACCTTCCAGCGGCAACCACCTGCTCGACGATCGCCTCGGCTACCGCGGCGAAGCGCGCGCGCAGCCCCTTGAGCACGGGCGGCGACAGCGCGCGGCTGAGAACACCGCGCGAGCGCGTGTGGAGCGGTGGGTCCGCCTCGAGGATCAGGCTCGGCAGGCGGAAGCGCCCGTGCCGCTCGAAATCCTCCATCCCGACACCGCGCGCCGAGGAAAAACGCTCCCAGTCCGTAAGCGCCTCGCGCACGTGCTCGTACCGCGCGACTGCTCCGATATTATATTGCCCGAGCCACACGAACGGCCCCGCCTCGCGCATCGCCTCGTGCAGCGGAAACGGGTCGTCGAAGAACGGCGCCGAGAACGGATCGATATCGAGCACGGGCACGCCCGGCGGCGGCGCGGTGTCGTAAATGGCATAGGGTGACAACATCGTTTTAGGCCCCCACGCAGTGAAACGGCATGTCGCTGCGGTGACAATCGGGAAACGGTGTCACCGCGAAGTGGCTGCGATCCATGTCGAATTCCCTTCATTAGGCGATCAAGAACGATATTAGCGTATAAGAAAAATATTCTTATACGCAATAGCTCGACGATGAAATCGCTACGGCGCGCGAAACCTGAGGCCCACAAGATGACGAGGCGCTGCCTGTCGGGCGGTTCTATTGTACGTCGTCGACCACAGCCCGCAGTGTTGACAGCGTCGCTGCTTTGTTGCGGCGCTCCAGTTCGTCGATCGTAGAAAGCGCCATGGCACGGTAGGCGGGAAGCACTTCCGGGCAGTCGTTCGCGAGTGCGGCCAGGTGCCCCCGGACCATGTTCACATCTCCGCGCAGCAGCGGCCCGGAAAGTGCGTCGAACCCCTTTGCGATGCTGTTTTCGAGCGATGCGCGCACCAGCGGCGCGACCAGGGATTCAGGGTGTTCGATACCCGCCGCATGGAGCGCGCGCGTCGCCCCCGCAAGGAGCGTGACGAGATGGTTCGCCGCATGAGAGAGCGCGGCATGATAAAGCGTGCGCCTGTCTTCGGCGATCTCCACAGCGATACCGCCCAAGGCCTTGACGATCGTTCGTGCCTGCCGCATCGTATCTCCATCCGGTGCCGTGATGGCGAAACAGGCGCCCGCCATGCGCTGGACTTCGATGTCCGCGTTGCCCGTGAAGGTCATTACCGGGTGTACCGCCGCCGTCCTTACGCCCCGGATGCGGAGCGGTTCGAGAATGGCCGTGCCGCTTCCTCCACTGACATGAAAAGCCAGCGCTCCTGGCCGAAATTGAGCTCCCGCAAACGCGTCCACGACCTGCAGGAGCGCGTCGTCCGATACCGCGATCGCGATCACGTCGCATTGCTCTGCGACCTCCTCCAGAGACCGCACCGCCAGCACGCCGCCCCCTTCAGGCAAATGCGCCGGTGTCCGTCCCCACATCATCGGTGTCGCCGAAGACCGGACGCCGAGCCCCAGCGCCAGCGCGCGGGCGACCCGGCCCGTACCAACGATGCCGACACGCCCCGCGATCACGCCGCCGCCTCGCTCTCCAGAATCGGCAACTCCGTCGTCGATTTGATCTCGGAGAGTGCCACCATCGAATGCACCTCCTGCACGCCGGGAAGTTGCGACAGCTTTTCGAAGAAGAAGCGTTCGTAGGTCTCAATGTCGCGCGTCACGATGCGTAGCATGAAATCGACCGGGCCAAGCAGCACGAAGCAATCAAGCACTTCGGGAAACTCGCGGATCGCATCCGAGAACTCGTGGAGGTTGGAGCGGCCGTGGCGGGTGAGCTTCACCTGGGCGAAGACCTGCGTGTTGAGGCCCATTTTGCGCCGATCGAGCAGGCTCACCTGCCCCTTGATATAGCCCGCCTCCTTGAGCCGCTGGATGCGCCGCCAGCACGGCGCCTGCGACAGCCCAACCTCTTCCGCGATCTCCGTGGTGGGCCGTGACGAATCCTTCTGGAGGATCGCGAGAATCTTGCGCTCGAACGCGTCCAGCTCTTCTAGCATGATTTATTCCATTATACGCACATTCCCGAATAACTCATTCCATAGATCGCCGCATACAAACATACGAGCAATTTTTATCAGCCGGATGCGTGCTAGGCTTTTGCGCGAAAGGGAGCTCCGATGGTCCACCGGCCGCACGAAGTCAGCGATTTTCAGGAAGATATCCACGTCGTCAGCGATGCGGACGGCGAAGTGATCGGTGTCATTG
>TARA_R110000782_G_scaffold206139_8_pt1 | contig 44677 bp, 41 predicted proteins | sample TARA_R110000782 | Tara Oceans TARA_R110000782 (sample SAMEA4397859) | marine metagenome | biome: Polar Biome; feature: [SRF] surface water layer (ENVO:00010504); material: water (ENVO:00002006), including particulate matter (ENVO:01000060) such as... | depth 5 m | reverse complement strand
CATCAGGCAGGCGCCCGCCACGATCGCACCGCCAAGCATGACCTGCGGGCGCACGCCCTCATCGAACAGCCACCAGCCGAACAGGGCCCCCCAGCCGAGCGCGGTATATTCGAGGACCACCAGTTTCTGCGCTTCGGCACGCGCGTAAGCAAAAGCGAGGAGCAGGGTGCCGCCCGTACCGAGCGCGCCCATCAGCGCGAACAGCGGGAGCGCGCCGGGGGCAGGCAGCGACGCTGCGAACAGCGCGAAGGGCGCCGTGTAGAGCGCCGGAAAGGCGGCGGCGAGAAAGCTGATGACCTGCGGATCGTCACGCGTCGCTCGCTGCCTGAGCAGAACGACAGAGAGCGCATAGAGCACGGCCGACACGAAAACGGCTGCGACCCCTTCGTTGCGGTTGGGCATCGGCACCGGGACATGGCCGGTTACCGTCACCAGAACCCCGCCGAACCCTATCAGGCACGCCGCCACGTTGATCGCACGCATCCGTTCGCCGAGCAGAACGCGGGCGATGAGCGGCACCAGCAAGGGTGCGATGAAAGAAATCGCGATCGCCTCCGCGATCGGGATCGCCCAGAGCCCATAGAAGAAGAGGTATGCCGCGCCTGCGATGACAAGCCCGCGCACGGCATGGCCCCGCAAGGTCTCGCGCGAGAACGCGACCTTGCCGAGGCGCAGCAGCGGCAGCGCGATCAGCGCACCCGCGACGTAACGCATGAAGGTGACGGTGATGATGGCATGTGTCTGCGCGCCGAGCTTGATCGCACCGTCCATCGCGCACAGCAACGCGATCGCCAGAAAGGCAAGCAGCATCGGCGGGGCAGTGGACGGGCGCATGGCCTCGCTGCTTGCCGAGGCGCGGCCCGTACTGTCAATCCGCGCGAAGTGCGAGGGCGGCTATTTTTGGGGCTTGGGCGGGCAGCGCGTCTTGTCGCCGTTCACGCAGGCCTGCCAGTCTGCGATCTCGCGCTGGCGCTGCTCGTAGGCGGCGCGCGCGGCCTCGTACTCCGCTTGCGCCTGCGCGGTGCGTGCAACCGCTGCGTCATGCTCGCGCAGTTGCGCTTGATATGCGGCCTGCGCGGCGGCGTAGCCTGCATCGCTGGCATCGGTGCGCGCCTTCGCCTCAGCGTTCAGCCGCTTGCGGGCGCTGATTGCGGCGGCATCGTCGGGCGCGGCGGCTTCATCCACGACCGTGAGCGGGGCGGGCGGCGCCGGTTCCGGCACGGCCACCGGCTGCAACACCTGCGCGGCCATCAGGAACGCTGCGTGGAGCAAGATCATCAGTCTTCCTTTCTGATCGGCACTGGCACCCCGTCCGTTCGGTCAGTTGTTGCCGGAAATGCCGTCTATCATCACCTGAACGCTTCTACCTTCAACAATTTCAGCGTAGTTATGTTTCTCAATCACACTGTGGGACGGACCTCTGCTGCGATCGCGGCGCGCATCAGGGTCGAAACAGGGAACGCCGCGGGGGAACTGCTGATGGGCAAAATTCTTGAAAATCTGCATCTTACGTTGGGTCTGGGACTGGTCCTCGCGATCGCCCTGATCTTCGGGCTGCATGGCGATTTCGCCGCCAACGGCGCGCTTTTCGGGCAGACCGTGTTGCGCTGGCTGCACGTGTTCGCGGGCATCACCTGGATCGGGCTGCTCTACTACTTCAATTTCGTCCAGATCCCGACGATGCCGTCGATTCCGGCCGAACAGAAGCCGGCGGTGAGCAAGCACATCGCCCCCAAGGCACTGTTCTTCTTCCGCTGGGGCGCAGCCTTCACGGTGCTGTTCGGCCTGCTTCTGGCCGGTCATCTCGGCTACCTCGTCGAGGCGCTGACGCTTCAGCCGTCGTTTCAACTGATCGGCATCGGCATGTGGCTGGCGCTGATCATGGCGTTCAACGTCTGGTTCATCATCTGGCCGAACCAGAAGAAGGCGCTCGGCATCGTGCCGGCCGAAGACGCGGCAAAGGCGAAGGCCGCGCGCGTCGCGATGCTGGCGAGCCGCACCAACACGCTGCTGTCGATCCCGATGCTCTATGCGATGGCGGCCTACCAGTCCTGGCCGATCTAAGCCGAAGACACGGCGCAAGGCCACGCAAGACGGGGGCGGTCCTTTGGGGCCGCCCCTTTTCGTTCCACAAGTGTGGCTTAGAGAATGTTTACCTTATCCTGCGAGTGTCCGCTGAGCCTCGCGCACCGGTCCGCGCGTGGTGCACGGAGTACTTGGCTTGTTCGAAACACAGTTGCGCATCCGTTCACTTGTCTTTGCCGGCGCGGCCTCTGTCGTGATCGCCTTGCTTGTGTTCGCCTACAGCCTTGGTTGGCCGCCGAGCCTCCCGTCGGCGGGCTCGCTGCTCGTTCTGGCCGGTCTCGTGATCGCCAGTGCCGCGGCTGTTTTCGCTGCAGTGCACTATACGATGGCGCCGGTCGTGATCGCGGTCGAGAAGCTCACCGATTTTGTGCGCCCGCGCCGCGACGGTGATGTTCCTGCGCCGATCCCGCGTGCCGTGCGCCGCACGCTCCCCAAGCTGACGGCGGCAATCGAACTCTTCAAGAAACGCATCCAGACCAATATCGACACGATCCAGCAGACCGCGCTGCAGGATCCCGTCACCGATCTTCCCAATCGCCTCAGCTTCCGCCGCACTGTGGAGCGCCACCTGCGCAGCATGACACGCCGCGAGGGCGCGAAGAGTGCGATCCTGTTCATCGATCTTGATCGCTTCAAGTCGGTGAACGACAGCCTCGGCCACGCGCAGGGTGACGTGCTGCTGGCGATGTTCGCGGCTCGGATGCGCGTGCTGCTTTCCGCCGAATCGAATCGCCGTGGCCCCGGCTGTGGGGAGGCCATGCTGGCGCGTCTTGCCGGCGATGAGTTCACCATCCTCCTCCCCGATGCGGCGGGGGCTGCCGATGCCACCAAGCTCGCGCGGCAGATCCTGCGCGCCATGCAGGAGCCATTCGAGTTCGCGGGCCAGTCGATCGTGATCGGCGCCAGCATCGGTATCTGCATCGCGCCCGACGATGGCGAGACCTACGAAACGCTCACCCGCAATGCCGACACGGCGATGTATTACGCGAAGGACAGCGGTCGGAATCAGTATCACCTGTTCGAAGCCGCAATGCACGAGCGCGTGCGCGACCGGCTGCAGCTCGAATCGATGCTGCGCGCGGCGATCGCGGGCGGGCAGTTCGAACTGCACATGCAGCCGCAGATCAATGCGGAAAGCGGCGAGCTCGTCTCGGCGGAGGCGCTCATCCGCTGGCGCCACCCCGACAAGACGCTGCGCGCGCCCGCTTCGTTCATCGATATCGCCGAAGACAGCGGTCTCATCGTCGATGTCGGCCGCTGGGTGATCGCGGAAGCCGCACGGATCGTCGGCGAATGGCACGCCCGCGGCGACAAGCTCAAGCTCAGCGTCAATGTCTCGCCGCAACAGGTGGAGCGCACCGATTTCGTGCGGCATGTCCGCGCGTGCATCGAAGCCTCGTCAGCCCCGCCCGAGATGCTGGAAATCGAAATCACCGAATCGACCGTGATGTCGTCCGACCCCGTGATCGTCGATCGCCTCGCCGAAGTGCGCGCGCTCGGCATCAGCATCGCCATTGACGATTTCGGTACGGGCTATTCAAACCTCGCGCGCCTCAAGGATCTGCCGATCGATCGGCTGAAAATCGACCGTTCGCTCGTGAAGGACGTCGCCACCAGCGCGGATTCGCGTACCATCATTCAGGCGATTGTCAGCCTTGCGGGAGGGCTCGGTTACGAGTGCGTCGCCGAAGGCGTCGAAAGCGAGATTCAGGCCGATATCCTCAGCGTTATCGGCTGCGAAATATTGCAGGGCTACTGGATTTCGAAGCCGATCCCGCTCGCCGAATTCGAAACCTGGCGCGACGCGCATGAGCCGGAGCATCTCGGAGCAGCGCTTTGACGAATGCGAAGGTGCGCTCAGGCTTCAGGGCACGGCTTGAGCGTCTGCCCTTCCGCGTCAAGCTTGCCGCGGCGGTTCTGTTCGCATGTACGGTGGCGCTCGCGCTCGCCAGTTCGGTGTTCGCCTATCTCCAGTATCAAACCGTCGTCGCGGCCACCTACAAGATCCAGGAGCTGACCACGCAAGGCGTCGCCAGCATCGCGGCGGGGCCGATCCTTGCCGGCGATACGGACGAAACGCTGCGCGTGCTGCGCCAGCTCGATTCGGTGGAGGTGATCCGGCAGGTGCGGGTGCGCGACGTGTCGGGCAAGGACATCATCACACTGAAACGCACCGCGCCCGCTCCCAAGGGGCGAAAGGCGGTCTCTTCGGCGCCGATCGTCGCCAAGGGCAAGATGCTCGGCTCGATCGAGATCACCACGGTCCAGAAGTTCGAGACCAAGCCGTCGTTCGCTTATCTGTTCGCCGTCATCGGGATCATCGCCGTCGCGTTCCTCGTGTCGCTGTTCTTCGCGGCAGGGATCAGCGTTCTGCTGTTCCGGCCGCTCAAGGTCATGACGCTCGCCATGGAGCGCATTCGCGACAGCGGCGACTACAGCCAGCGCGTCGAACGGCTCGGCGACGACGAAACGCGGCGCGTCATCGATTCGCTGAATGCCATGCTCGACGAGGTGGAACGCCGCGATCACGAGCTGGCGTCGGCTGCAAGCGAGCTTGCGGACGCGCGCGACGTCGCGCAGCACGCCAACGAGGCGAAATCGCAGTTCCTTGCCAACATGAGCCACGAGCTGCGTACGCCGCTGAATGCCATCATCGGGTACGCCGATGTGCTGAGGCAGGACCTCTCCGAACAGGGGCAGACGCAGCTTTCCGAGGATGCGCGCTGGATCGACGGATCGGCGCGGCATCTGCTCAGCATGATCAACGAGCTGCTCGACATGGCGAAGATCGAAGCGGGCCGCATGGAGATCGATGTGCACGAATTCAGCGTGCAGGGTCTCCTCGAAGAGGTGCGCTCGACGCTGGAGCCGCTCGCGCAGCAGCAGGGCAACCGCCTTGAGCTGCGCATCGCGCCCGATGTCGGCATTGCCGAGCATGATTCCACGAAGCTCCGCCAGTGCCTGATCAACCTTGTCGGCAATGCCTGCAAGTTTACCAAGCAGGGCCATGTCATCCTGTCCGCGCGGTCGCTTACCATTGCGCGGCGTGACTGGATCGAGATCAGCGTATCGGATTCGGGCATCGGCATGACGCCCGAGCAGGTGGAAAAGCTCTTCCAGCCTTTCGTGCAGGCGGATGCCTCCACGACGCGCCGTTTCGGCGGCACGGGCCTCGGCCTTGCCATCACCGCTCGGCTTGCCGAACTGATGGGCGCACGCCTTTCGGTCGATAGCCTCCCCGGTGTGGGCTCCACATTCAGCCTGCGTTTGCCGCGTAAGCATCAGGAATCGCTGCGCGAATGGGACGATGCGACGGGCTCGCAAAAAGGGTCAATTAATAATCAACCAAATCCTGACACCATGGCGGCCTAAAGAACAAAACATGGGCGTATCGATGACAGTGAATGCGGGAGACCGGAACGGATGCCGAATCCTCGTCGTAGACGACGTGGAGGCGAATCGTTCTGTGGTGTGCAGGCGTCTTGAGCGCCTGAATTATACGGTGGTCTCTGCGGATAGCGGTGAGGCTGCGCTGCAGCTCATCGAGAAATCGCCCCCCGACCTCGTACTGCTCGATTACATGATGCCGAACATGAACGGCATTGATGTGCTGCGCGAGCTGCGCACGAATTCACGCGTCAGCGAGGTGCCGGTGATCATGCTCACCGCGCGCGCGGACGCGCAGACCGTGGTCGCATCACTCGAAGCCGGTGCCGATGACTATGTCTCGAAGCCAATTGATTTCGACGTGCTTTCCGCGCGCATTGAGGCGCAGCTTCAGCGCCGGCAACATGCCGCCAACCTGAAGCTCGCGAATGCCAAGCTCGACGAGCGGGTAACGCGTCGCGCCATCGAGCTTTCGGAACTCGAGGAACAGCTCGAACTTGAAAGCGAACAGCGCCGGGTCCTCCAGAGCGAGGTCGAGCGCCTGATCGCGGACCGCAAGGCCGTGCTCAGCACGGGCGTCAACCCCGATCTCATCGAGCAGCCGCTCCAGCGCATCGCGCAGATCGCCGATAGCCTTGCCGATCCGGGCCGCGCCGACATGCCGGTGAACCCCGCGGCGATTGCCGAGATCGCGGCACTCGCACGGCAGGCGCTGGGCTCCGTTCGCTAGCGGAACCAGCCCTTCATGCGAAGCCAGGCGAGTACGCCGAGGCCAAGCGCGAGGTTGAAGCCGACGACGGCATAGAAGGCCCACGCTTCATCGGCGTAGGGAATTCCCGAGACGTTCATGCCGATAAGACCCGTGATGAACGTCAGCGGCAGGAACACCGCCGACACGATCGACAGCACGAGCGTGCGGTTGCCGACCGCCTCTTGACGAAGATCGGAAAGCTGGTCTGAAAGCACCGCCGCCTGATCGCGCACGGCATCGATTTCCTCGATGATCCGCGTCACGCTATTCGCCGCCGCCGAAAGATTGATGCGGTCGCTCTCGTCGAAGAATCCGAAGGGGCCGCTTGCAAGCTGCGTGAGCGCGTCTCGCTGCGGCGAGATGAAGCGCCGCAGGCCGATCGCCGTGCGGCGCACATTGCCGATGCGCGGGCGCAGTTGGCTGCGGCGCTCGTCGATCACGTCCTCCTCCAGCAGGTCGAGGCTTTGCGAAAGATCGTCGAGCGTGTGATCGATGCGCCGGATCAGCACGTCGGCAAGCTCCACGATGAAATCGCCGGCGTCGCGCACCGCGCGATCGCGCAGCACGTGCTCCATGTCGGCGATGGCGAGCAGCGGGCGGAAGTTGATGCTGAGCACCTCGCCCGCCATCACCCACAGGCGGATCGAAACGAGATCGTCGGGGTCCGCGTCGGGGTTTTCGTTGACGCCGCGCAGGATGACCAGCGCGCCTTCACCGATCTTCACGGCACGCGGCCGGGTTTCGAGTTCCAGCAGCGACCAGACCGCCGCTTCGGGGACGCCGGATTGCTTTTCCAGCCATTCGCGGCACGCCGTGTCGTTGCCGTCGATGTGGCGCCACAGCAGCGCGCACGCCGGCGCCTCGCCGGAACCGGGCGGCGTATCGATGCGCGTCGCCGTGCCGTCGGGCAGGATCGTGTAGGCGAAGCTGCCCTCGGGCGTCATGAAAGTCTCCGCAGGATAACGGTCAGCCCCGGGCGAGAAGCGCTGGAATCATCGGGCAGTCGAACGGCATCGCGGCGCCCGCGGTCGAGCACGGCGGCGGGAACATCCGCGCCGTGCACGATCGTGTCGGCGCGGGAGAGCAAGCGCAGTTGCCGGAGCGTCAGATCGTCGGGATCGTCGCTTACGAGCACGATCTCGTGGCGTTCGGCCGTATCTGTGTCGCTGAGCGCGAGCGCGGTTTCGATCCGGCTGTCCACGTTGGAAACCTCGTGCAGCGGATCGAGCGCAGCGCCAGGGGCGAGCAGCCTGTCCCAGAACCGTCGTCGGCCCGATGGTGTCGGCCGCGCGTCCGTCACGCGATCGCGTGCGGCGCGGATGCTCCGGGCAAGATCGCCGAGCGAGGCGGGGAGCAGCGCTTCCAGACGTTCGCGCAGCGCCTTCGCAAGCGTCGCTGAGGCTCCGCCCGTGCCGATCGCGACGAGCACGGGCGAGCGGTCGATGATCGCGGGCACGGTGAAGTCGCAAAGGTCGGGGCGATCGACCACATTCACCAGCATCCCCTGCGCGTGCAGCACCGCCACGTCTGCAGGGCTCGTCTCCTGAGCGATGAAGGCGATGCGCGCCGCATCGGGGTCGTCGGTAATGAGCCCGCCTGCCGCTTCGATCAGGCGCCGTTTGGCCTCCGCGGCCACGCCGTCGCCGACGAGGAGCACGGACATGCCCTTCAGATTCAGGAAAACGGGAAGCTGGTCCATCGGCGGCAGGAATGCCACGCCTGTGCGGGGCTGGAAAGCCTCAGAAGCTCGGCAGTTCGCTCACGTTGTCGGTGTGGATGCCGCACTCGGTCTTGTCCCAGCCGCGCCAGCGCCCGGCGCGCGGGTCTTCGCCCGGCTTCACGACGCTCGTGCAGGGCTGGCAGCCGATCGACAGATAGCCTTCCGCTTCCAGTGGGTGCCGGGGCAGGTCGCGCTCCGCGAAGTACGCCTCGAGATCGGCCTTCACCCAGTCGCCGAGCGGGTTCATCTTCAGGCGCCCGTCCTCGATCTCGAACCGGGGAATGTTGGCGCGCGTCTGCGATTGGAAAGCCTTGCGGCCCGAAATCCAGCTGTCGAGGCCCTGCTTGGCCCGCGCGAGCGGCTCCACCTTGCGGATCGCGCAGCAGCCGTCCGGGTCGTAGGACCAGCGCAGCCCGGTCGCATCCTTCGCTTCAATGACGGCGGCATCGGGCGTCACCACGTCGCGATTGGTCATCCCCAGCCGGTCGAGCAACTGCACGCGGTAGCGCTCGGTTTCCGGGAACATCTTCAGCGTGTCGACGAACACCACCGGCACAGTCGGATCGACGCGCGCGATAAGGTCCAGGAGCACCGCGCTCTCCGTGCCGAACGAGGAAACGACCGCCGTCTTCCCGAGCAGCTTTTCATCGAACACCGTGCGCAGCATTTCGAGCGTGTCGACGCCTGCAAAGCGCGCGTTCAACGCGTCGGCGTCTTCCTGCGTGTAGGCAGGGCGCACGTCGATGGTATCGAGCTTGCGGGCTGCATCAGCCATGACGGAGGCCCCACACCGGCGAACGTCCGTCCGCCGCCTTCTGATAGACATGCTCGTAGCGCGCGAGCGCGCGGCCGAGTGCGTCGGCATCGATATCGGCCTCGGGCGCGAAACTGTCGAAGCCGCAGCGCCGCATGAACGGAATCTGATCGACGAGCACGTCGCCCGCCGCGCGCAGTTCGCCGGTGTACCCGGCTTCGCGCAGGATACGCGCCGCTGAATAGCCCCGCCCGTCGCGGAACTTCGGAAATGCGATTTCGATCAGGGCAAGCTGGCCGAGATGCGGGATCAGTTTCCGCGCATCCTCGTCCGACTCCAGCCGCACGGCGGTGGCGTTGCTCTGCCCGAGGAAGGCGTCAAGCGTCACCGCCGGTTCTTCGTGCGCGGCGTCGTCGCGGAAGCGAAGTGCGTTACCCATAAATCGCCTCCTTGAACGGGTCCATGCCGACACGGCGGTAGGTATCGAGGAAGCGTTCGCCCTCGGTGCGCAGCGTACGATAGGTTTCGACCGTGCGCTCGATCGCGTCGACGATACCGTCCTCGTCGAAGCCGGGGCCGGTGATGCGGCCGAGGCTCGCGTCTTCCGCGCCCGAACCGCCGAGCAGCAGCTGGTAATTCTCCGTGCCCTTGCGGTCGACGCCGAGGATGCCGATGTGCCCGGCGTGGTGGTGCCCGCAGGCGTTGATGCAGCCGGAAATCTTCAACTTCAATTCGCCGAGATCGCGCTGGCGGTCGAGACCTTCAAAACGCTTGGCGATCTTCTGCGCGACCGGGATCGAACGCGCGTTCGCAAGGCTGCAATAATCAAGGCCGGGGCAGGCGATGATATCGCTGATAAGGTCGAGGTTCGCGCTCGCAAGATCGGCCGCCACCAGCTTCTGCCAGATCGTGTAGAGATCGGCCTTCTTCACATGCGGCAACACGATGTTCTGCGCGTGCGTGACGCGAAGTTCATCGAAACCGTACGTCTCCGCAAGGTCCGCCATCAGGTCGATCTGCGCCGACGACGCATCGCCCGGAATGCCGCCCACCGGCTTCAGGCTGATGTTGACGATCGCATAACCCGGCTGCTTGTGCGCCTTCACGTTCTGGTCGAGCCACACCGCGAAATCGGAGTCGCTGCGATCGACCGTGTCCGCAATGCCGGTTTCGAACGGCGGTGGCGCGAATTGCGCGGCGATGCGCTCGAATTCGCCCGGCGGCGGATCGAGGCCGAGCGTCTTCACGTGCGCCCATTCTTCTTCCACTTGCCGCGCGTATTCCGCCGCGCCGAGTTCGTGGACGAGGATCTTGATGCGCGCCTTGTAGATGTTGTCGCGGCGCCCGTAGCGGTTGTAGACGCGCAGGCACGCTTCCAGATAGCTGAGGAAGTCCTGCGTCGGCAGGAACTCGCGGATCACCGGCGCGACCATCGGCGTGCGGCCCATGCCGCCGCCCACGAACACGCGGAAGCCGAGCTCGCCCGCATCGTTATGATAGAGTTGCAGCCCGATGTCGTGCAGCTTGATCGCCGCGCGGTCTTCTTCCGCCGCGACGATCGCGATCTTGAACTTGCGCGGCAGATAGCTGAATTCCGGATGGAACGTTGACCACTGGCGCAGCAGCTCCGCCCACGGGCGCGGGTCCGTCACCTCGTCGGCGGCGGCGCCGGCGAACTGGTCAGACGTCGTATTGCGGATGCAGTTTCCGCTCGTCTGGATCGCGTGCATCTCCACGCTCGCGAGATCGGCGAGAATGTCCGGCGCATCCTCCAGCTTGATCCAGTTGTATTGGATATTCTGGCGTGTGGTGAAATGGCCGTAGTCGCGGTCGTACTTGCGCGCGATGTGCGCCAGCATCCGCATCTGGCGGCTGTCCATCGTGCCATAAGGGATCGCGACGCGCAGCATGTAGGCATGAAGCTGCAGGTATAGCCCGTTCATCAACCGCAGCGGCTTGAACTGGTCCTCGCTGATCTCACCCGCAAGGCGCCGCTCAACCTGGTCGCGGAACTCCTCGACGCGGGCATCGACGATCGACTGGTCATATTCGTCGTACTTGTACATCAGATCACCCAGCTTCCCGCCTTCGGATCGGCGGGCTTGATATTGAGGTCGAGCCGCACGGTGGGGCCGAGAGCACGAATCCGGTCCTTGATATGGCCGGGGCGGGGGCCATCGGGGGTGGCCTCACCGTCGATCACATAGGGTGCGTTCACGCGGCGCGCGGCTTCCTCGGCGGCGGCAATCGCCTCGCCGTGGCCATCGACGTCCACCGCGTCGGCGACATGGCGCGACCAGTCGCTGCCCGTCCACCAGACTACATCGCCGGTCTTGAGATCGTTTCCGGTAAGCAGCTTCACGCCTGCATCTCCAGTTTTCTGATGTCCACGTCCGCACCAAGCGCGGCGACCGCGCCGACGACGATAAGCGCCGGGCTTTTCACGCCATGCCGCACGACGCTGCCTTCAAGGTCGGCGAGGAGGCTGCGGATGACGCGCGCGCCCGGTAGCGTGCCGCGCTCGAGAATCGCGACCGGCACGTCCGGCGTCAGCCCATCCCCCATCAGCTTTTCCGCGATGGCGGCGGCGGTGGCGACGCCCATGTAGATGACAAGCGTGCGGCCCTTACCCGCAAGCCCCGCCCAATTCTGTTCGGTGAGGCCCTTGCACTGTCCGGCGACGAAGCTGACGATGGACGCATGGTCGCGGTGCGTCAGCGGCATCAGCGCTTCGGCCGCCGCGCCGAGCGGCGAGGAGATGCCGGGGACGACCTCCACGGGCACGCCCGCGGCGCGCGCAGCTTCCACTTCCTCGCCGCCGCGCCCGAAGATGAACGGGTCGCCGCCCTTCAGGCGCACGACGGTGTTTCCGGCCTTCGCCTCGGCGACGAGCAGCGCGTTGATGTCGTCTTGCGCCATCGTGTGGCGCGCACGCCGCTTGGCGACGCTGATGCGGCGGGCGTCATGCGGCGCAAGGGCAAGCACGCGCGCATCGACGAGCCCGTCGTGCACGACGACATCGGCAAGGCCGAGCGCCCGCGCAGCGCGCAGCGTCAGCAGGTCCGGATCACCCGGCCCGGCGCCGACAAGAATGAGTTTGCCCATGGTCATGGAGCGTTAGATGGTCCGCCCGCGCGCGAAGGCCAAGCAAGGCTTTCTTTGGGTGCGCCAAGCGGGGCTTGGCAGCGCGCGGAAATCAGCCGAAATTCGGCGGCCGCTTCTGCATGAAGGCGGTGGCGGCTTCCATGAATTCCGGCGATTTCAGCCGCTCGGTGAAAAGCTCGCTTTCCAGCATCAGTCGCGCTTCTGTTTCAGCGCGGTTTCGGCGCAGCAGGCCCTTCGTCAGCTTCACCGATTCCGGCGCTTTCGCGGCGATGTCGTGCGCGATGCGCCGCGCTTCGGCCTCAAGCTCGGCATGCGGCACGAAGCGGGATGCGAGGCCGATTTTAACGGCCTCCTCGCCCGAAAGCCGCCGTCCGGTCAGGAACATGTCGCTCGCCAGCGCCGTGCCGACGACCTGGGGCAGCAGCAGCGACGATCCGGCCTCAGGGATCAGCGCAAGGTCCGTGAACGGCGTCTGCAGCATCGCGTTTTCGGACACCACGACGAGGTCGCAGTGCAGCAGCATCGTTGTGCCGACGCCGACAGCAACGCCGCCCACCGCCGCCATCAGCGGCTTTTCCGCGTTCAGGATCGATCGCAGGAAGCGCGCGACCGGCGTGTCCGTCCCGCGCGGCGGATTCGACTGGAAGTCGACGAGATCGTTGCCCGATGTGAACGCCTCGCCCGCGCCGGTCAGCAGCACCACGCGGATGCCGTCGTCGGTTTGCGCGCCCTCGATCGCGTCCGCCATCGCCGCGTACATGGCGTGCGTCAGCGCGTTCTTCTTCTCCGGGCGGTTCATGGTGACGACGAGGACGCGGCCGTCGCGTTCGATGCGGATATGATCGGTCATGCCGGGCTCAATGCCGGAAACGCGCGGCGGTTGATAGCTACGAGAGGGGAGAGGCTTCGCACGGCTTGACTTCGCTCCCCCACACGGGCACCGATCCACCATGCCGAGCGTGGCCGCAACCATCGCCGAAACTCTCGTCCATCAGGGCGTCAGCCACGTATTCTGCGTTCCGGGCGAATCCTACCTCGCCGTTCTCGACGCGCTGCACGACGTGCAGGACAGGATCGCGCTCATCACCTGCCGCCACGAAGCCGCCGCCGCCAACATGGCGGAAGCCTATGGAAAGCTGAACGGCAGGCCGGGTGTCGCGATGGTCACGCGCGGGCCGGGCGCGACGCACGCCTCGATCGGCGTGCACACGGCGTTTCAGGATTCGACGCCGATGCTGCTGTTCGTCGGCGATGTCGGTACCGACATGATCGGGCGAGAGGCGTTTCAGGAGGTCGATTACCGCCGCATGTTCGGCGCGCTCGCCAAGGGCGTGTTCGTGCTCGACCGCGCCGATCGCGCGCACGAAGTCGTCGCTTCCGCCTATGCGCTCAGCCTTTCCGGGCGGCCGGGGCCGGTGGTGATCGCGCTGCCCGAGGATGTCCTCACCGAGGAAGCGCTGGCGGCCGTCGCCACGCGGATCGAACCGCCGCAGGCCTCGCCCGATGCGTCTGCCATAGCGGCGCTTGCCAACATGCTCGATGCTGCCGAACGCCCGCTGCTGTGGCTCGGCGGGCCGGGCTGGACAGCCGAAGACGTCGCGGCGGTGCAGAGCTTTGCTGAAAGCGCGAACCTTCCCGTTGTCACGTCGTGGCGGCGCAAGGACCGCTTCGACAACGCGCATCCTAGCTATGCGGGCGAACTGGGGCTCGGTTCGAACCCGAAGCTCGTCGAGCGTGTCAAATCGGCCGACCTTATCATTGCGCTCGGCACGCGGCTCGGCGAGGTGGCGAGCCAGGGCTATACGTTGCCTGCGGTGCCGACCCCCGCGCAAAGCCTCGTCCATATCCATCCCGACGCCGATACCTTGGGCCGCGTCCGCCGCCCGGCGCTCGCGATTCAGTCGTCGATCCGGCTTGCCAGCGCGGCGCTCGGCGAACTCGGCTTCGTGATCGACGGTTCGCGCTGGGCGGACTGGACCCGCGCCGCGCGCGCCGATTACGAGGCGTGGACGCAGCCCACAAGCGTTGTGAACGGTGTTAACATGGCGGAAGTGATCAGCCATCTTGATGCCACGCTCGGCGCCGACACCATCTACTGCAACGGGGCGGGCAACTTCGCCGGGTGGCTGCACCGCTTCCATCAGCATCGCCGCATCGGCACGCAGCTTGCGCCGACCTCTGGCGCGATGGGCTACGGCGTTCCCGCCGGGATCGCCGCGAAGCTGCTCCAGCCGGAGCGCGAGGTCGTGGTGCTCGCGGGCGACGGCGACTTCCTGATGTCGGGCAATGAGCTCATCACTGCCGCGCGCTACGGCGCCAACGTGCTGTTCATCGTCGTCGACAACGGCCAGTACGGCACGATCCGGATGCATCAGGCGCGCGATTTTCCGGGGCGGCAATCGGGCACCGCGCTCGTGAACCCCGATTTCGCCGCCTTCGCGCGCAGCTTCGGCTGTCACGGTGAAACCGTCGATCGCACCGAAGACTTCCCCGCCGCGCTCGTCCGCGCCCGCGTAAGCGGCGTCCCTGCGCTCATCGCGGTGAAGACCGACCCGCGTGAGATCGCCCCCGGAAGACGGCTGGGCGACGACGCATGACCCGGCTCACTGATGCCGAAGCGGGGGCGCTCGCGTTCCTCGACGATGCCCACGCGCCCATGCTCGCGGCGATCGAAAGCTGGGCGGCGATCAACACCGGCAGCCGCAATCTTGCGGGCCTCGCGCACTACGCGGATGTGCTCGCCGAAGCCTTCGCGCCACTCGGCGGCGAGATCCGCCGCGTGCCGCCTGCGCCCGTCGAGGCGGTGGACGCCGCGGGCCGCACCTATGCGCTCGCGCACGGCGACAACCTGCACATCGTCATGGACCGCCCGGCGAACAAGCGCGTCCTCCTCACCGGGCACATGGACACGGTGTTTCCTGTCGATCACCCCTTTCAGGCGCTGCGCTGGCTGGCCGACGGTGTGCTGAACGGGCCGGGCGTCGCGGACATGAAGGGCGGCATCGCCGTGATGCTCTGGGCGCTCCGCTGCTTCGAAGCGTCACCCTTCGCCCGGCAGCTGGGCTGGGAGATCATCCTCAACAGCGACGAAGAGGTGTCTTCGCTCGGCTCTGCGCCGCTGCTCGCGGAAACCGGACGGCGCTGCCAGATCGGTCTCACCTTCGAGCCGTCCTCGCTGCCTGACGGCACGCTCGCTGGCGCGCGCAAGGGCAGCGGCAACTTCTCCGCAGCCATTGCGGGTAGGGCCGCGCACGCGGGCCGCAATCCCGAAGAGGGCCGCAACGCCATCATCGCCGCCGCCGACCTCGCGCTCCGGCTCGACGCCATGAAGGGCCCGACGCTTTCGGTGAACGTCGCCAAGCTGGATGGTGGCGGCCCCAACAACGTGGTGCCCGATACCGCCGTGCTGCGCTGGAACATGCGCCCTTCGACCTTCGAAGACCAGCACCGCGCCGCCCACGCCGTCGCCGATGCGATCAGCGCCGTTGCCGCCGCGCACGACGTTTCGATCCAGCTTTCGGGCAGCTTCGCGCGCCCGCCGAAGCCCATGGACGCGCACCAGCAGAAGCTCTTCGACCTCGTTCGCGCCTGCGGCCTCGATCTTGGTCTCGACATCGGCTGGCGCGACACCGGCGGCGTCTGCGACGGCAATAATCTCGCCGCGGCGGGGCTTGCGGTCGTCGATACGCTTGGAGTACGAGGTGGCTCGATCCATTCGGATCAAGAGTATCTGCTTACCGTGTCCCTTGTTGAAAGGGCGCGGCTGTCGGCACTGATCCTGATGCGTCTCGCGCAGGGTGCCTGGGACGGCCACGGGGCCTGATCGGCGCCGGCGCCGATCGCCGGAAACGATATCGTCCCCGATACACGACCACACGTGTTAAGGCGCGCCCGCGCCGGGGGAGTATATATGGTCTGGTTCATTCGGCCCGCGCGTGCGGACGATGTCGATGCGCTGCTCGTGCTTGCCGGACAGACGGGCGGCGGCTTCACCAATCTGCCGCCGGACCGGGATGCGCTCGCGCGCCGCATCGGCTGGAGCTGCGAGAGCTTCGCGCGCGAAGGCGCACTCCCGCAGGACGAGCTTTACATGCTGCTGATGGAGGAGGCGGAGACGGGCCGCATCGGCGGCAGCGCGATGATCTTCTCGCGCCTCGGCGGCGAATGGCCGTTCTATACGTACAAGATCGCGACCGTGAACCAGACCTCGAAGGAATTGGGGCGCAACATCACGATGGAGGTGCTGCACCTCACCAACGATTTCAACGGCGCTGCCGAAGTTGGCGGCCTTTTCCTGCTGCCGGAGCTTCGCGCCGAAGGCCTTGGCCGCCTGCTCGCGCGCAGCCGCTACCTCTTCATGGCCCGCCACCGTGAACGCTTCCCCACGCGCGTCGTCGCCGAGCTTCGCGGTTGGCACCACCCGGACGGCAGCTCGCCGTTTTGGGACGGGCTCGGCCGCAAGTTTTTCGAGATGCCTTTCCAGGAAGCCGATCACTTCAATTCGCTGCACGGCAACCAGTTCATCGCCGATCTGATGCCCCGATATCCCATCTACACCGCCCTGCTTTCCGAAGAGGCGCGCGCGGTGATCGGAAAGCCGCACGACACCGGCGTCCCCGCGCTGAAGCTGCTCGAAAAAGAGGGTTTCATCTACGAAGGCTATATAGACATCTTCGACGGCGGCCCCACCGTCTTCGCCTACATCGACAACATCCGCACCGTGCAGCAGTGCCGCTCACTCCCGGTCGCCGATCCCGCGTCCGCCGAGAGCGGCCCGGTGAGCGCGCTACTCGCAAAAGGCACGCTGCAGGACTTCCGCGCGTGGCAGAGCAGCGCCGCCGAAACACCGCAGGGCCTTTCGCTCACGGCAGACGAGATAAGGTTGCACGGCCTTCAGTCCGGGGAAATGATCAGCCATGTCGCAGCCTGAACTCGTCTCGACCGATCCGTCCACGGGCGAGGAGGTCTGGCGCGGGCCGGTCGCCAGCCTTGAGGATGTGAACCGCGCCGTCGTCTCTGCGCGCGCAGCGCAGCCGGGGTGGGAGGCGCTGCGGCTTTCGGAGCGCGTCGAGCTGATGCGCAAATACCAGAACGTCGTCCGCGATCGCGGTGACGCCCTCGCGGCGATGATCTCCCGCGAAACCGGAAAGCCGCTCTGGGAAACGAAGACAGAGGTGCAGAGCGTCATCGGCAAGGTCGATATCTCGCTCGGCGCCTATCAGGAGCGCACGGGCAACCGGAAAAAGGAGGGCGAGGGCTTCACGCAGCAGCTTCGCCACCGGCCGCACGGTGTGCTCGCCGTGCTCGGCCCGTACAACTTCCCCGCGCATCTCCCCAACGGTCATATCGTTCCGGCGCTGCTGGCGGGCAATACCATCGTCCTTAAGCCTTCTGAGCTGACCCCCGGCACGGCGGCGCTGCTGCGCGAATGCTGGATGCAAGCGGGGCTGCCCGAAGGTGCGCTGGAAATCGTGCAGGGCGACGGCGACACCGGCCGCGCGCTCGCCGGGCACGAAGGCATCGACGGGCTGCTGTTCACGGGCAGCGCCACGACAGGCCACGCGCTCGCCCGCCAGTTCGCCGAGACGCCGCACAAAATCCTCGCGCTCGAAATGGGCGGCAACAACCCGCTTATCGTTTGGGACGTGCGCGAGGTGGACCTTCCCGCGGCCGCTGCGCTCATCGTCCAGTCCGCGTTTCTCTCCGCCGGGCAGCGCTGCACCTGCGCGCGCCGCCTGATCGTGGAGGAAGGCAAGCACGCGGCGCTCGTTGAGCAGGTCAAGGCCCTCATGGACAAGCTCATCGTCGGCGCTCCGTTCGATGAGCCGCAGCCGTTCATGGGGCCGGTGGTCGATAATCGCGCCGCCGACCGGCTTCTGGATCAGGCATCGGCGCTTACGTCCAAAGGCGCGGTCGCCATCCGCCCGCTGACCCGGATCACGCCGGACCGGCCATTCCTCACACCCGCGTTCCTCGATGTGACGGACGTTCCGCACCGCCCGGATGAGGAGATGTTCGGTCCCGTGCTGCAACTAATCCGCGTGCCGGATTTCTCGGCCGCGATGATGGAGGCGAATGCCACGCGCTTCGGGCTTTCCGCCGGGCTCGTCGGCGGTGATCAGGCGCTTTACGACCGCTTCTGGTCGGGCGCCCGTGCGGGCATCGTCAACTGGAACCGACCGACAAACGGTGCTGCATCGAACGCCCCGTTCGGCGGCGTGGGGGCGAGCGGAAACCACCGGCCGAGCGCCTATTATGCGGCGGATTACTGCGCGTTTCCGGTCGCGAGCCTTGAGGAAGTCAAGGTGCGCGGGGCGATCACGACGGGTTTGAAGGCGGACGAGGAATGAGCGCGGTCGAGGTGAATTTCGACGGGCTGATCGGCCCGACGCACAATTACGCCGGGCTCAGCTTCGGCAATATCGCCAGCGCGAAGAACGCCGGCGGCACGTCGCGGCCGCGGGCCGCCGCGCTGCAAAGCCTCGGCAAGATGCGCTTCCTGATGTCGCTCGGTCTGCCGCAGGGCTTCCTGTTACCGCACGACCGCCCGAATGCCCCGTGGCTGCGTACGCTCGGCTTTGCGGGCAGCGATGCGGAGGTCTGCGCGGCGGCGTTCGCGGCGGACCCCGTACTGTTCCGCAACGCCATGTCAGCCTCGTCGATGTGGACGGCGAACGCAGGCACGGTGTCGCCCGCGCCGGATACGGCGGACGGGCGTGTTCACATCACCGCGGCCAATCTCTCCACGATGGCGCATCGCAGCATCGAACACACCGAAACGCACCGACAACTCGCCGTCGCGTTTGCGGACACGCGGCACTTCGCCATCCACGCGGCGACGCCCGGCAAGTTCGGAGACGAGGGTGCGGCGAACTTCATGCGCCTGTGCCCGTCGCATGGTGAGAAGGGCGTCGAGGTCTTCGTTTATGGAGAGGACAAGCAGGGTCGCTTTCCGGCGCGGCAGGATCGGCGCGCATCGGAGGCGGTCGCGCGCCTGAACGGTGTCGGCGATGCGATCTTCTGGCCGCAGTCCGACGCGGCGATCCAGGCCGGCGCGTTCCACAACGATGTCGTCGCGGTCGCGAACGAGCGTGTGCTGTTCGCGCACGAGCAGGCGTTCGAGAACAAGGAAGCGCTCTACGCGGAGCTGCGGCGCCGCTTGCCCGAGGTCGAGATCGTCGAGGTTCCGGCAAGCGCGGTGAGCCTTGAGGACGCGATCGGCTCCTATCTGTTCAACTCGCAGCTCGTCACGCTGCCCTCGGGCGAAATGGTGCTCGTGTTGCCGAAGGAGAGCGAGGAGAACGCGCGCGTGATGGCGTGGCTTGAAACCATGCTCGCCGGTAACGGCTCGATCCGCGCCTGTCATTTCATCGACGTGCGCGAATCCATGAAGAATGGCGGCGGCCCCGCCTGCCTCCGCCTCCGCGTCGCGGTCAGCGAGGCGGTACTCGCCGCGATCGATCCGCGCTTCCTACTCGGTGATGCGAAGGCGGATGCGCTCGAACGGCTGATCGAAACGCATTGGCCCGAAAGCATCGCCCCCGACGATCTCGGCAATCCAGCGCTTTGGGAAACGGCGTGGGAAGCGCGGCGGGCGCTCTTTCAGCTTCTGGAGCTGGCGTAGGCCTCGCCCATCCGGCGGATGGCGGCGATCTTTGTGTTGAAGGCGCTCCAGTCGTCGGCCTCGTCTATGGGTGCCCAGATGGCTTCCACCTCGTCGATCAGCATCGTGCAGGGCTCGGCGTCCGACCAGTAGGGGTGCGCGCAGGTGTCGACGGTTTCGTAAGCAGCGACTGCCGTGTGGAACGGCGCGAAGACGTCCGTGTCGTACACGGCGTTTGCCGCGCGCCGCTTGCCGCCGCGCCAGTCGAACCAGAAGCGGTCGGGGGCTATGTCGGTGGCGGCGAGCGCGGTTTCGATGGTGAGCGCCAGCGCTTCATCGGAATTCGCATCGCGGGGCTTCACGCCGAGCCGCCACACGTAGCGCTCGGCGAGCGCCGCCTCGTAGCGTTCGGGATAGGTCTTCAGCGCCGGGATCAGGCTTTCGGCGGGCGCGACGGTGCGCAGCGCCATCGCGAGTTGGTGCACGTTCCATTGCAGCGCCTCGGCCTGCCGTCCGAAGCTGTAGAGGCCGAACTGGTCGAAGTAGGCGGCGGTGAAGCCGTCGTCCCAGCGCGGCACGAAGCGCCAGGGACCGTAGTCGAAGCTCTCGGCGGTGATGTTGATGTTGTCGGTGTTGAGCACGCCGTGAACGAAGCCGGCCGCGCGCCAGCTTGCCGCGAGTCGCGCCGCACCTGCGACGGCATGGTCCATCAGCGCGGCGTAGGGATCGTCGTGCGTGCCGCCGACGAAGTGGCGGAGGCAGTAGTCGACGAGTGGGGGGATGGCGTCTACTTGCTTCAGATAGGCGAGGCGCTGGAAGGTGCCGTAGCGGATGTGGCTGTGGCTGAGGCGGACGAGCACGGAGGAGCGTGTCGGCGAGGGTTCGTCGCCGCGCGTCAGCGCCTCTCCGGTTTCAATGAGCGAGAAGCTCTTGGAGGTGTAGACGCCGAGCGCCTCCAGCATCTCGGTCGCCAGCACCTCGCGCACGCCGCCTTTCAGCGTCAGCCGCCCGTCGCCGAAGCGGCTGTAGGGCGTCTGGCCCGATCCCTTGGTGCCGAGGTCGAGCAGCCGGTCCGCGCCGTCGCGCAGCTGCGCGAACAGGAAGCCGCGTCCATCGCCGATCTCGGGGTTGTAGGTGCGGAACTGGTGGCCGTGATAGCGGAGCGCTAGCGGCTGCTCGAGGTTGTCTGGAAGCGGCGCGAAGCGGCCGAAGTGCTGCAGCCACGCCTCATCCGTAAGATTACCGAGGCCTAGTGTTTCGGCGTGGCGCTGGTTCCGGAAGCGCAGGATCGTCTGCGGAAAGACCGCGGCCCGAACGGGATCGTAATAATCACTGCCGAGTTCGAGAATGGCGGGGTCCGGACGGTAGCGTCCCGTCATGCCTCGCGCGGGTGCGGCAGGCGGCAGGCGCAGCGCACATAGCGGATGGTCTCCGCCTCGACACGCTTTCTCAGCGCTTCATCCGCACCGGGCGCAAAGGCGATGTCGAGTGCCGCACCGACCGCCGAATAGGTCAGCTCCGCGGCGATCTTCGTATCGACGTCGGTCAGGTCGAATTTCTTCGCCATCGCGCGGTATTGATTTTCCACCCACGCCGCGACGACCTCGTGCGAGGCGCGGTAGAAGGGCTCGGCGTCGGGGTTCGATTTCAACCCCATCTTGCCGCGGCTCGCCGTGCCCGCGCAGTTGGCGTTCACGATGTTTTCCCACGATTTCTGGGTGGTGCAGTATTCGAAGCAGCGCTGGATGGTGATGCCGGGCTCAAGGTCTTCAAGGCGATCGCCGGCTTCCATCGCCGCGCACATGCGCTCGCCGTACATGCGGCCGAGCTCTTCCAGAAGGCTGCGTTTGGAGCCGAAGTGATAGAAGATCGAGCCTTCCGAAACGTCTGCCGCGCGGGCAATGTCGGCGGTGCCGGTTTTCGCGAAGCCCTGCGTTGAAAACAGGTGATTAGCCGCTTCCAGCACGCGTTGACGCGTTTCTGCCGGATCGTATCGCCGCGAACGGCTTTCCGCTACGCGCGTTGCCATAAAACCTCGAATATCTCCACAGCCAGAACGATGATATGGGGACTTTTGAGTGAGAGTCAAAAGATTCGTGTCAAATGATCTGGCGCTCAAGATGCTGCGCCAGATATTCGAGCGTCGCGATGCGCCGGTAAAGACCGGTGTCGCTGACCGCTTTCATTTTAAAAAATTGCTGCATGTGCGGGAAATGCAGGTCGAGCACGCGGCCGAGGAAGGCGGGTGTGAGCAGCCCGCCGTGCTCATCGCGGATCGGCCCCAAACGGCGACGCACCGCATAGCTGCGCTGACGCAGCCACGGTGGCCGCACGCGGGTGCCGAGCTCGTTCATGCGGTGCGAAAGCGTCGGCGGGTGGTCGAAGCTGTAACCGTAGTCTGAAGGATAGGCCGCAAGGACGGGGTCGATGTGCGTCAGCAGCGCGGCTTCGAAGCGGCCCGCGTTCTTCCAGGCAAGCGGCAATTGCAGTGCGCCTTCGATCACCTCGTGGTCGAAGAACGGCATGAAATAGGCGCCCTGCCGTCCCACGACGCTGATTTCGCGACCGAAGAACGCGCGGCAGCGCATCCGCGGGTACAGCTGTTCAATGAGCGTGCGGCGCAGCTTGCCCGTTGCGCCTGGTTTCTCGATCGCCTTCAGCGCTTTCACTTCCAGCCGGTCAATAAAGCCTTCGGGATCGAACGCGTCGGTGACGTCGTTCAGCGTATAGCGCGCGAAGAAGGCCCCCATCACCTGCCGGGCGGTCAGTGCGCGGTCGGGCAGGTAAAAGAAGTTGCGGAACACTTCGCCGCATCCGCCGGAAACCGCGAGCTGGCCGCCTTCCTGCCGCTGGTGACGCGCGTAGGCGTTGCCGCCGTTGTCGAACAGCCCGCCATCGGTGACGAGCGCGTCCGTCTCGTGGAAATTCCGCGCCACGATCGCGGGGAAGTCGTCTGGCGTGATGCTGGCGAACGACGCCTTTTCGAAGGGCTCGAAGCGGAAATGTTCATGATCCGCAATATGCCGCGCCACTTCGACATCGCCGTCGCCGGGGCTGCCGTAGACGTACACATGCGGGCTGACCCCGGCGTCGCGCAGCAGCGCGAGCGCAAGCCGGCTGTCGAGCCCGCCGGAAAGCGGGCACTGCATCCGGTCGCCGAACGCCTCGGCATAGATGCGCGCTGTGCCCCGCAGGCGTTCGGCCTGCGCCGCGATGCGTTTTTCGATCGGTGTCGAGGAGACGCGTTCGGGCAGAGGTTTCGAGACGCTTGTCCGCACGGCTTTTTCGCCGAGTTCCATCTGCGCGTCCGGCCCCAACCGCTTCAGCTCGCTCACGACGGTGTCGTCGCCCGTGGGAAACACGTTGAACGCAAACTCGTAGACGCCCTGCGGATCGAAGGTCACGCGGTCGAGGCTTTTCGCGGCGGCGAGGAAGCTCGTCGAGACGACGTCCCAGTTCGCGTCGTGGAAGAGCTGGAAGGCGCCGAAGAAGTCGGTGAACGCGAAGGTCCGCCCGGCCTTGTGGACGATCGCGGCGAACTGCCCTGTCGTGTTCGACCAGTCCTCGAAGGGAAAGCGGAAGTCGCCAAGCAGCGCGCGGAGCGCCGACTCGCCGAACTTGCCGTCGTGGATCAGCGTCCCCGCGACCGCGATGAAATCCTCTCCATCGCGGTGCACGCACACATGGCTGTCGTGGATCGGTGCGGCATGGAAGCCGGCGTGCGCGGCGCTGCGGATCGGCGTGAACCGGGTGAAGCCGTGCAGGCGAAATTGCGCCTCGGCAGCGGCGATGTGCGCCGCGTCAGCGTCTTCCTCCGTCACTCGGCACAGATAAAAGCCGCCCATGCCGCCCCGTTTTCCCGTTCGTATTCTCGCAACGAATGCCGCGTGATCGTTAATTTCTCGCGCTTTGTCACGCCTTTATCAGCGTATCAACACTGCTATAAGCCGAAACCATGCCTCTTATGCCGCCTTCCAGCCGGCCGCGCCTGCTGCACCTGCACTCGACCTTCGATCTCGGCGGTAAGGAAGCGCGTGCCGTACGCCTGATGAATGCGTTCGGCGATGCCTACACGCACGACATCGTGAGCGCTGTGCCCGCGGCCGTCGGCGCTGCCCGCCAGATCGCCCCGCATGTGGATGCGCGTGTGCTTCAGGATTTCCCTGCGCTCGCCGGACGCCTCACCCTCGCGAAGTTGAAAGCGATCGGCGCGGCGATCACGCGCGGACATTACGACCTCGTACTGACCTACAATTGGGGCGCGCTCGACGGCGTGATGGCGAACCGCCTGTTCGCGCGCCGCCCGCTCGTCCACCACGAGGACGGTTTCAACGACGACGAAGCCCTTCGCCAAAAGCCCGCGCGCGTCCTCTACCGTCGTCTTGCGCTACCGTCTGCGTCCACGCTCGTTGTGCCGTCCGAGGTGCTGGAGCGGATCGCACTCGGCCCTTGGAAGCAGCCGCGCGACCGCGTGGTTCGCATTCCGAACGGCATCGACAGCGCCCTTTTCGCCGCGCCGCCACCTGCGGGCAGTATTCCCGGCTTTGAAAGGCGTGAAGGCGAGGTCATCGTCGGCACGCTCGCGGGCTTGCGCAAGGTAAAGAACCTTCCGCGCCTCGTCCGCGCCTTTGCGGCGGCGACGCGCATCGTTTCCGTGCCTGCGCGCCTTATCATCGTCGGCGAAGGGCCGGAGCGAGAGGCGATCGCTGCGGCAGCCGCGGACGCTGGCATTGCCGACCGTGTCCTTATGCCGGGCTTCCTCGGCAAACCCGAAACGTGCGTGGGCCATTTCGACATCTTCGCCTTGTCGTCGGACAGCGAGCAGTTCCCCCTCAGCCTCGTGGAGGCGATGGCGGCAGGGCTGCCGGCAGTCGCCACTGACGTAGGCGACGTCCGCGCCATCGTGTCGGAACGCAACCGGCCGCTGATCGCGCCCGTCCCGGACGACATGGTGTTCGGCAGGCTCCTTGCGCGCATGATCGGCGATCCGCTGCTCCGCGCCGAGATCGGTGCCGCGAACCGCGCGCGCGTTATCGCCGAATACGACGAGGCGGTGATGGTGGAACGCTACCGCGACGTGTATTCGCAGGCGATGGCGAGCATGACATGAGAATCGAGGATCGTTTGCGCCGCGTAATGCGGCCGACGCTGCCGGGCCTGCTCGCGCGCACCCGCGATGAGGGCGGTCGGCTGCGGCGTCCGCCCACATTTTCGCCGCTCGGCAGCCTTGCGCTGCGTGTCTGCATTGTCCTTGCACTGCTCGGCGTCGCGCTCGCGGGGCACTGGTTCGATCGCGCAGGCTATCGCGATGCCAACGATCCCGAAAACGAGATCAGCTTTGTCGATGCCGTCTATTTCACCGCCGTCACCGTAACGACGACGGGCTTCGGAGATATCGTTCCCGTCACGAACCGTGCGCGTCTTTTCGATGCGATGGTGGTGACGCCGATCCGCCTGTTCGTGTGGTTGCTGTTCCTTGGCACCGCGTATCAATTCCTCGTCCAGCACATGTGGGAGAAGTGGCGCATGAAAAGCATCCGCGCGGGCCTGACGCAGCACTATGTCGTCGCCGGCTACGGCACCACGGGCACCGCCGCTGTCGAGGAACTCGTCGCGAATGGTGTCGATCCCCAGCGCATCGTGGTGATCGATCCTTCGCCCGCGCGCATCGAGGCGGCGCTTACCGTCGGTGTCATGGGCCTGGAAGGGGATGCCACGCGCAATGAAACTCAGTCGCTCGCGCGTATCGAGGCGGCAGAGAGCTTCATCGCCTGCGGCGGGCGTGACGATACGAGTGCGCTGCTAGTGCTCACCGCGCGCCAGCTCAATCCGAACGTGCGGATCAGCGCGATCATCAAATCCGAAGACAATGAGTATCTCGTCAGGAAAGCGGGCGCCGACACCGTGATCAATCCGGTCACGCTCGGCGGGCATCTGCTCGCGCGCGCGGCGGGCGGTAGCCATGTCGTGAATTATATCACCGATCTCGTGACGGCGGCTGGGCGCGTGCAACTCGTCGAGCGGCCGGCGAATGCTGACGAAATTGGAAAACCGCTTGCATCCTGCAAAGGCGGTCTCGCCGTGCGTATTATTCGCGGCGATCAGGCGATTGGTTTCTGGGAGCCCGGCGCGGCAATCATTGCCTCGGGCGATATCATCCTCGAAATCGTTCCGGTGGCGGCCTGAAACGTCAGGCGATCGCGGCGGCCCTGTAGACAGGTTTTTCGGCCGCCCGTTCGAACACCAGACCGCAGCGGTTGCCGATTACCCACACGACACGTGCATCGACCTTGCCGGTCGTGTCCGTCTCGAACCGGATGCGTGTGCCTTCCTCGGGCGGGGACGGGAGTTCGATCATGGCGCCGCCGAGCGAAATGTTGCGAACTGCAACCGTGCTGCGTCTCCGGCCCACTGTAATCGCGCCGGACATGCGGGTGGAAACCCGTCCGCGCGCGTCGCTTGTGCTGTCTTCAATCATTCCAGCTCTCCCCCACGTGATGCAACTTGGATGCAACTCTGTTTTCTGTCTTCGTTACCAATTCCCACCCCGTCTCGCGGTTCTTCAGAACCGGTTTGCGGCGGCGACTTCGGAGGACGCAGTCGCCGCCGCCGGGGTGTGACCGTGATCGGTTGAGAGGAACAGGATCACGGCCAAGAGTGTTGGTGTTCGTTCGGGTAGGAAATCGGATGAAAGGTGACCTGGGGAGTAAAAACCGGTTGCTGCGATGGTGATTTACGATAGATTCGGCTTCGCGCCGCGGTTTTCGGAGGGAATTCGGCGGGGCAAAATGAGCCGCTTGTAACAGTTACATGCGGGGTTTTGGAATCGCCCAACTTTCTTGTGAAATCAGGAGCATGCACCTTTAACTGAAAGTTAATACGTTTCTGTTTCGTAACGATCGGGTGTCGGAAAATAAACCAAAGGGGGAGGGAGGTCTTTCGATGCACCACGACCCCATCAAGCCGGAGGGGTCGCTCTGGCGCAGAGTGGAAGCGGAACTCGAGGTGATCGAGGCTGATCCCGCTTTTCAGAGATCGCCAGTCATGCGCCGTCTCTTGCGATTTCTGGTAACGGAGACGCTTGCCGGACGCGGTGAAACGCTGAAGTCTTATGCGATCGCGGTCGATGCCCTTGGGCGCGAGGCGAGTTTTGATCCGCAAACGGATTCCTATCCCCGCGTGCAGGTCGCGCGCCTCAGAAAATTGCTTGATGCGCACTATGCGCACACGCCTCCCGTCTCGGACGTGCAGATACGTGTTCCAAGCGGCGGCTATGCCGTGGAATTCGTTGGGGAGGCTCCCGCGCCCGTCACCTCGAAAATTGTCAAATCGAAAACGGAATTGATGCGCTACGCCGCCATTGGGGGCGCGGCAATTGCGGTTTTGTTGGCTGCATTTTTCTTCTGGCGTCCCGAACAGAATGTCTGGCGCGTTCGCAATTTCCCGGTGGTTTATCTTGCACCGGTTATTGCGCTTGATCCTGCGCAGGCGCAGCGCGGCGCCGCTGTCGATCTGACAGGAGGTTTGCGCGATGGGTTCGACAGGTTCACAGCCGTTGATGTCTCCAACGAGCTTTCACGTGCGGCCGATTATCGGCTCGACGCGACCCTGCGTGCCGTTCCTGGCGGAACGCGTATCAACGTCACGCTCACGCAGCTTGATACTGGCCGCGTGGTATGGTCGCGTTCCGGCCTGCGCGAACCTATCGAAGGACGCGTGTTCGATATTGATGAGGTTGCAGCGACGCTGAGCGCGCGACTCGCGCAGCCCGCGGGCGTCATCCACGGCGATGGGGATCAGCGGAATATCAGTATCAATACGCCCTACGGTTGCTGGCTGGCGTTGCGGTCTTTTTGGCGAATGATGCCGCCGGACGACGAGGCTACAGTTCGCAATTGTGTCATGAGCTGGGCGAGTGAAGATCCGAAATCCGCAATGGCGCGTAGTGCGCGGTCCTGGTTCCTGGCGCAGGATGCACTGAAGCTGAAAGGCAAGGAGCGGGATGATCTCCTGGCGCAGGCCCATCAGGAGGCGCAGAAGGCGGTAGATCTTCAGCCGAACGATCCGGGTGCGCAATATTCGCTGATGCGAACGGCGCTTTATCTGGGGCTTGAACGGCAAGCCCGTACCGCGGCGGATCGGGTCGTCTTCCTCAATGGCAATAATCCGGAGTTCATGTCCGGAGTCGCCATGTTCAAGATCATGATGGGCGACGCTGATGGCGAGGCCGTGCTGCGTAAGGCGCTGTCTCTCCACGCCCACCCGCCACAATGGGTGCAGTCGGGTCTGTTCTTTGCTGCCGTCGCGCGGGATGATGGGCCTGCCGCGCTCGTCGCCGCGGAGGATTTCCAGGTGCCTGCCGGGCCGCCGCTGCAACATGCGATGACGGCGATGGCATTGGCCCGTATCGGGCGAATGCCGGAAGCGCGCAGTGAGTGGGAAAAGGTGGTGGAGGAAGATCCGCGATACGCCGAAAATCCGGTGAGCATATTCGATCCGCTTCCCCTTGCGCCCATCGTACGTGACCGGAGCATCGCCTGGTTGCGGCTGGTCACGGACGTTTAGGGCGGATCGAATTCAGCGGTCCCGCCGGTCCATCCTGTTCGGAGGGACGCCCCTCCCCGTAAGGGAGGGAGGAGGCTGATCCATCGATTTAATTGCGTGCAGCCGTCTGCGCCGCGAGCCATTCGTTGAAATAGGCTTCCAGCACGTCGAGCGGCACGGCGCCGTTTTCCAGAACCGTGTCGTGGAAGGTGCGGATGTCGAATGCGTCGCCCAGTTCCCGTTCCGCGCGGGCGCGCAATTCGCGGAACTTGAGTTCGCCGATCTTGTAGGCGAGTGCCTGCCCCGGCCAGGTGATGTAGCGGTTCACTTCCGCGTCGACATTGGCTGCGGAAAGTGCCGTGTTTTCCAGCATGAAGTCCACCGCCTGCTGTTTTGTCCAGCCCTTGGCGTGGATGCCGGTATCGACGACGAGGCGGCACGCGCGCCACATCTCATAGGAAAGGCGGCCCATGTCCTTTTCGGGCGTATCGTACAAACCCATCTCGATACCGAGCCGTTCTGAATAGAGACCCCAGCCTTCGACGAACGCCGTGAAGAATGCCCCGTGTTTGCGGAAATCGTGGAGGTCGAGTTCCTGCTGCAGTGCAATCTGCAAATGGTGTCCCGGCACCGCCTCATGCACGCCGAGCGCGGGGAGTTCGAACAGCGGGCGCTGATCGAGTTCGGTGAGGTTGACGCGGTAGACACCCGCACGGCCCGCTGCGATCGCGCCGGGTTCGTAATAGGCGGTTGTGTTGCCCGCCGCCTGATCATCCGGGATTGGCAGCACCGTGTAAGGCAGGCGCGGCAGCTTGCCGAACAGCTTCGGGAGATGGCCGTCGATCGTCTTCGCGAGTGCGCCCGCGCGCAGCATCAATTCCTCGCCGGTCTTCGCGTAATATTTCGGATCGGTGCGCAGCATGGCGATGTAGGCCTTGCGGTCGCCCTTGAAACCCGATGCTTTGACGACCGCGTCCATCTCCGCGCGAATGCGGGCAACCTCGCTGAGCCCGAGCTGATGAATCTCCTCGGCGGTCTTGTCCGTCGTCGTCTGCTGGTTGATGCGGTAAGCGTAATAGGCCGCGCCGTTTTTCGTCTCGGAAATGCCGACGCTCTTGCGGCATTTGGGCGCGTATTCCGCCATGTAGAATTTCAGGAAATCGCGGTACGCTGGCGTCACCACCGTATCCACGGCCTTTTCCGCGCGCGCCTTCAGCGCGGTCCAGTCGCCGTCTGAAATCGTCGCGGGTTTCGCACGGAATGGATACATGAAACTGCTCTGCGCGGCGCTCGGCGCGATGCGGCCCTCGATCGTCTTTTCGAACCCCGCCATCGGCACGCACGGCTGCGTGAAGCCATCGGCGATGGCGCGGCGCGTGACGGCGATGCCGTCGGCGTTCTGTTTGCCATAGGCTTCAAGGCGGCCGACGTAGCTTTCGTAGTCCGCCTTGTTGAAGAACGGGGAATCGTCGGCAAGGCCGGCGAACGCCATGTGCCAGCCATAGCGGTTGGTGAACAGCACCGTGCGTTCCTGCCCGAACGCCGCGCCGGCGACGCTGCTTTCCAGGCTGCGTTTTAGGATACGGTAATCGATGCGGTCGGCCTTCGGCAGCGCGTCGATGGAAATCGTGTCCAGCCGTTTCAGGAAGGCCTTGTCCGTAGCCAGCCGCCGTTCGTATCCGGCAAGCGAGATGTCGTCGAGCTTGCCGTCGCCGCGCCGGTCACCGAGGCTGGTGGCAAGGCGCGGGTTCTCGACGAGCGCCATCTGCCAGATATCGTCGCGCAGTTTCGCGAAATCGTCGGCGGGCGCGGCCCCCGCACTGGATGCGATAAGCGACAGGGCGATTGCGGTAGCGCCGAGTTTCATGTGGGTCTCCCTGGGGAAATTGTTATACGTCTGCACGATAAGCCGGCGGCTGGGGAGCGCAAGATGACGATATCGGAAGACGCGGAGCCTGAAGCCGCGCACATGGTGGAAGACCGCCGCTTCCTCGGTCATCCCATCGGTCTTGGTTATCTCGCCTTCACCGAAGCGTGGGAGCGCTTTTCCTTCTACGGCATGCAGGCGCTGCTCGTCCTCTACATGACGAAGGAACTGCTGCTTCCGGGGCACGTCGAAAACGTCGCGCTGTTCAAGCCGTTCAGCGCGCTTTTCGGTGGCATCGAAGGGCAGGCGCTCGCCTCGGCGATCTTCGGCACCTATGCCGCAAGCGTCTACCTCACCCCCATCCTCGGCGGCTTCCTCGCCGACCGCGTTCTCGGCAAGAGACGCACCATCCTGCTCGGCGCAGTCACGATGGCGGTCGGTCATTTTCTGATGGCGTTCGAAGCCGCCTTCCTTTTCGCGCTGCTCTGCCTCGTGCTCGGCAGCGGCATGTTCAAGGGCAATATCGCAAGCCAGGTCGGCGCGCTTTACGGCCCCGGAGACCTGCGCCGCGCCGACGCGTTCCAGATCTTCTATCTCGGCATCAACGCGGGCGTCATCGCCTCGCCGCTCATCGTCGGCACGCTCGGCGAAACCGTCGGCTGGCATTGGGGCTTCGGCGCGGCGGGCATCGGGATGCTGATCGGCCTTGCAATCTATGTGGCCGGGCAGAAGCATCTGCCGCGCGAGCATTTCGAGCCGCAGGGAAAGACCGCAGTGGCCGTGCCGAAGCTGGAAGCCGGGGATTGGCCCGCCGTGATCGCGCTCGTCCTGCTCATCCCTGTGCTCGCTGTTGCGATCGTGCCGAACAACCAGATCTTCAACGCCTATCTCGTCTGGGGCGACCAGCAGTTCGACCTGAACTTCATGGGCGAGAAGCTGCCGACGACCTGGCTTGTCACGCTGGACGCCATCGTCAGCGTCAGCTTCCTCGCGCTCGTTGCGCTGTTCTACCGTTGGTATGGGAAGCGCTGGAAAGAGCCCGATGAGATCACCAAGATCATCATCGGTTCGGCCTTCTCGATCGGCGGTATGCTCTGCCTTTACATGGCGGCGGAAACGCAGGGCGCGGGGCAGAAGATCGGCCTGGCATGGCCCGTGGCCTTTCACGTCATCAACAGCATCGGCTTCGCGCACATGCTCCCCGTCAGCCTCGCTCTGTTCGCGAAGCTCGCACCCAGGGCGATCAACGCCACGGTGATCGGCCTCTACTACCTCGCCTTCTTCACCGCGAACGCGCTCGTGGGCTGGATCGGCGGATTTTACGAAACGATGCGGACGACCGAATTCTGGCTGCTCCATGCCGCCCTCGCGGCGGGCGCGGGCGTGGTGTTCGTCCTCTTCAAGCTCGTCATGGGCCGCCGCCTCGCGGCTTAGGCAGCAGCTGCGGTTCCGAAGCGGCGGCGGTAGTCGCCGGGGGTGAGGCCGACGCGCTTCTGAAACACCTTGCGGAAAGCACCCGCGTCCTCGTAGCCGACCTCCCACGCGATCCGGTCCACGGGGCGCTTTGAAAACTCCAGCAGTTCGCGCGCCTTGCCGACCCGAAGCTGCTGGCAATATTCGGTGGGCTTCATGCCGGTCGCGCTGCGGAAGCGGCGCAGGAAGGTGCGCTCTTCCATCCCGGCATGTTCGGCCATCGCGCTCACGCTCACGTCGCGGCCGCCCTTGGCCTGCAGCCAGTGCTGCACCTTCAGGATCGGTTCGTCGCCGTGCGTCAGTTGCGGCGCGAAGGTGCTGTAGTGGCGCTGCTCGCGCCCCACGGGATCGACGAGCAGGTACTGCGCCGTCTCGAGCATTATGGAAGGCCCGAGGAAGCGGTCGACGAGTCGGAGGCCAAGATCGGTCCACGCCATCAGTCCGCCCGCCGTGATGATGTCGCCGTCCTCCACGATCATCTTGTCGGCATCGAGCTTCACATCGGGGAAGCGGCGCTGGAATTTTTCCCCGAACATCCAGTGCGTTGTCGCCGTGCGCCCCGCGAGGAGGCCGGTCGCGGCAAGGATGAACGCGCCGCCGCACACCGAGCCGAGCGTCGCGCCCTGCGCGTGGCGATCGAGCAGCCAGCGCGCATAGGGCTCGGTCTCCGTCGGCGTCGGCACCTTCGACAGCGCGCCCGGCACGACGAGCACGGCGGGGCACGACCCGGCGCCGGGCATCGTGTCGAAACTGCGTCGGAAGCCTTCGTCGGTTCGCTCCCAGTGGCTCACCCGCAGGCGCTCGCCCCCGTGGAGCTTCGATCGCTCGCCCGCGATCCAGAACAAGTCGCTGAGCCCGTGGATCATACCGAGCTGCGCGCCTGGGTAGATGACGATGCCGATTTCGGCGACTGCGCGATCGTTTGTCACTTTTGACCCCTACAATGTCGGTTCCGCCAATCCGCACCCTGCAGCAGCCTGCGTAGAACGTCCATCAGAAGCCGACGCGAATGCAGCGGCAGACAGTCAGGAAGGAACCAAGTCATGAGCACGATCACCACAAAAGACGGCACCCGCATCTTCTACAAGGACTGGGGCTCGAAGGACGCGCAGCCCATCGTCTTCTCGCACGGCTGGCCGCTCACGGCCGATGTCTGGGATCCCCAGCTCGTGTTTTTCGCGAACGCCGGCTACCGCGTCATCGCCCACGATCGCCGCAGTCACGGCCGCTCCGATCAGGTGTGGCAGAACAACACGATGGACCAGTATGCCGACGACCTCGGCGAACTGATCGAACAGCTCGACCTCAAGAATGTCGTTCTCGTCGGCCACTCGACGGGCGGCGGCGAGGTGACCCGCTATGTAGGCCGGCACGGCACGGACCGGGTCGCGAATGTGGTTCTGCTCGGCGCGGTACCGCCGCTGATGCTGAAGACCGAGGCGAACCCCGGCGGCCTGCCGCTCGAGGTGTTCGACGACATCCGCAAGAACACGTTCGGCAATCGCTCGCAGTTCTTCAAGGACATCGTCGTGCCCTTCTACAACTACAACCGCGAGGGCGCCGTGCTTTCCGAAGGCATCCGCGACAATTTCTGGCGGCAGGGCATGATGGGCGGGCTCAAGGGCCAGCTCGACTCGATCAAGGCCTTCTCGGAAAGCGATTTCACCGAGGACCTGAAGAAGATGGACGTGCCCGCGCTCATCATTCACGGCGATGACGACCAGATCGTGCCGATCGGCGCCTCGGCGCTGCTCTCCTCGAAACTGGCGCCGAAAGCGACGCTGAAGATCTACGAGGGCAGCGGTCACGGCATCTCGGAGCAGGAAGCCGACCGTTTCAACGCCGACGTTCTCGCCTTCATCAAGGGCTGAACCGTCAACAAACGATCAGGCGCCGGCGGGTGGGTCCGCCGGCGCCTTCGTTTTCAGCGCGCGGAAGCGAGGGAGGATATTTCCGTGCGCCGAAGGTCGAAGCCGCGCGCGGTCATCGCCGCGCGCGTCATCTCTAGAATGGGTTTGCGCGCCGTTTCCGGCGTGCCGCCGCCAAGCGGCGCGGGGTCGTATTCAAGCGCCAGCTGGATCATCTCGGCAATGTCGCGGCCGTGCAGCTTCTCGACGATCCGAAAGCCGAAATCGATTCCGGCAGTGACGCCGCCGCCCGAGATGCGATTCCGGTCCTCGACAACGCGCTCGGCGACGGGAATCGCGCCGAAGCCGCTCAGCAGATCACGCCATGCCCAGTGGCAGCCCGCCCTGTAGCCGGTCATCAGCCCTGCCGCCGCGAGGATCAGCGAACCGGTGCAGACGCTGGTGATGAACTGCGCGCCCTCCGCCTGCTTTCGCAGCCACGTCAGTGCGACGTCATCGTGCATCACCGCCGACGTGCCATAGCCGCCCGGCACGCAGATCATGTCGAGCTGCGGGCAGTCCTCGAACGTGGCGGTGGGCACGAAGGTGAGGCCGCAATCGTCGTGGATGAGATCGCGCGTTTTCCACACGAAGTGCAGCTTCGCGTTCGGCATTCGCGCCAGCACCTGCGCGGGGCCGGTCATGTCGAGCTGGGTCAGCTCCGGATAGAGCAGGAAGCCGATTTCGAAGGTTTCAGTCATGGCGTGTGTCCTCGGGTTGGCGGAATGCTCGTAGGCATTCCGCGCCTTGGCGGAAATGACAATAATCTGTATATTCATGCCATGCGGACCATCTTCCTTGTTTTCCCCGGCTTCCAACTGCTCGACCTTTCAGGCCCTGCCGCCGTCTTCGGCGGCGCGGCCGAGGGATTGGGAAACGACGCTGAGGTTGTCACGGTGTCGGCCGAGGGCGGGGCGGTGATGTCGAGCTGCGGCGTTGCCGTCGCGACGCTTCCGCTGCCTGCGTTCGATACGCTGGACACGTTGCTCGTGGTCGGCGGCGACAGCCCCGGCCTGCGTGCGTTGATGGGGGATCGGCGGACCGGCGAATGGTTCCGGCGAGCCGCTGCCACGGCGCGCCGCTATGGCTCGATCTGTTCGGGTGCGTTCGCGCTCGCGGCATGGGGGCTCACCGATGGCCGCCGCGTCGCCACGCACTGGAACGGCGCGCATCTGCTTGCCGAAGGCTTCCCCGGCACCGAGGTGGATGCCGATGCGATGTTCGTTGAAGACGGCGCGCTCTGGACCTCCGCCGGTGTGACGGCGGGGATCGACATGGCGCTTGCGATGGTGGAGCGGGATCACGGGCCGCGCCTTGCGAACGCCATCGCGCGGCGACTGGTGCTCTCGGTGCGGCGCCCGGGCAACCAGTCTCAATATTCGCCGCTGCTCCGCGCGCAGGCGAAGGCGGCCGGGCGCTATGCCGATCTCGTGGGCTACATCGCCGCGAACCTTGAGCAGAAACTCGATGTGGAGACGCTCGCTGCGCGTGTTCGCGAGACGCCGCGCAGCTTCCACCGCAATTTCCGCGCGGCGACCGGCAAGACTCCTGCCGCCTTCGTCACCGCCGCAAGGCTGGACCGTGCCCGCGCGCTCCTCGGCGAAGGAGCGCCGGTGAAGACCGCCGCCGCCGCGTGCGGTTTTTCCTCGCCGGAGCATTTCACGAAAAGCTTTTCAGGCGCCTTCGGCCTGTCGCCCGCCGCGTGGCGGTCGCTCAACGCTACTGGGTCTGCACCGCTTCGCCAGTGATCAGGTAACCGCCTTCGAGGAAGCGGGCGACTTCGTCAGCGGCCGGGTGGTCCATCGCCTTGTATTTCGAGCGCAGCGATGTGCAGCGCTCGCCCGGAATGCGGTCGAGGCCGCTGTCGTTCAGGGAGAGAAGGTCGGTTTCAAGCGCCTCGGCAAGGTCGCTGCCGTAGCATTGCCGCGCGGCTTCGAGGAACGCGGCGGCATAGCGATAGGCGTCGCCTTGCGCATAGCTCATCGCGAGCGTCATCGCGGGCGCGAGCGTCAGCCATGGTTGCAGCGCAGGGTTGATTGCGTGTCCCGCCACGCTCCCCGCGATGCCATGCCGCCCGGTGAAGGCGCGCAGGTGCAGGAAGCGCGACATGCGCGGGCCGTCGTTGACGGGGTAATTGTCCCACAGCACGGGCTTGCGGCGGAGCTGCTCCGACACGCCGTCGAGGTGCCCGCGCGTGAACTCGCGGCTGCAGACTTCCTCGCCGGTCCAGAACACGTCCGCTGCCGGATCGAGCAGGCGGCCGAGGTCTTCGAGATAGTTTGCCGGCCGCGCACCGAATACGCGGTCGAGCACGGGGTCATCGCTGTAGTAGCTCGGACACATCAACACGCGTGCGGGCAGGGTGCTTGCGGCGTGATGCACGATCGCGGCCTGCGTTTCGGCCAGGCCCGGAATGTCGCCGTGCATGTCATCGAAGAGGATCGCGATGACGTCCGGACGGAGCGCGCCCAAGGCTTTTAGCCGCGCTGTGAGCGCCGCCTTGCCTGCGCCGCTCCAGTCGTTGTGAAGCTCGTATGGGGTGAGGCCGATGCCGAACGCCACGCCCGCGTCGCGGCAGGCGTCTGCGAAATGCGCCAACGCATCCATCGCCTCGGCAGGGTGGTCGTCCTGCCATTGGCGGCGGAGGTACGCGTCCGCCTTCGGGGCGTAGATGAAGAACGAGAAGCCATGCGGCGCGAGGCTGCGCATCACGTGCGTTCGGTCAGCCCATGTCCAAGGCTCTCCGAAATAGCCTTCGATAAGGCCGAGCGGCGGTGTCGTTCCGGTCATGGCGGGACCCGTGTAGCGGCTTTCGAAAGGATGGCAAAGGCGAGGGGGGCGTGCGACAGAAGCGGCGTGAGCGAGCCTGTCCCCTCCGTTTCGTTTTCAGAAGCCGCGCGCGTCTGGGCGCGGATCGGCGTGCTGTCGTTCGGCGGCCCGGCGGCGCAGATTGCGCTGATGCACCGGATGCTGGTCGACGAGAAGAAATGGGTGGGCGAGGCGCAGTTCCTGCACGCGCTCAACTTCTGCATGTTGCTGCCGGGGCCGGAGGCGCAGCAGCTTGCGACCTATGTGGGCTGGCTGTTGCACGGGGTGCGCGGCGGGCTCGTCGCGGGGCTGCTGTTCATCCTGCCCGGGATGCTCGTCATGCTCGGACTTTCGGTGCTCTACGTCACGCTTGGGCAGGTTCCGGCGGTCGAGGGCCTGCTGTTCGGCCTGAAGGCGGCGGTGCTGATTATCGTCGTGGAGGCGCTCGAACGTGTCGGCCGCCGTGCGCTCGGTTCGGGGGTCGCCCGGCTGCTTGCCGTGCTCGCATTCGCGGCGCTGTTCCTGTTCGGCGTGCCGTTTCCGGTCGTGGTGCTGGGGGCGGGCCTGATCGGCTACGTGGCGGGACGGCGCGGCTCGACGCTGTTCGCCCGCGCGCCGGGCGATACCGCGCTCGACATGGCCCCGCGCCGCAGTTCGCCGCTGGCGATTGTCAGCCTCGCCGTCCTCTGGCTCGCACCGCTCGGTCTGCTCTGGCTGCTGCTGCCGGGCAGCGTCTACGCGGAGATCGCGCGCTTCTTCTCGTGGCTCGCGGTCATCACCTTCGGGGGCGCTTATGCGGTGCTCTCCTACATGGCCGACGTCGTTGTCGGCGGTTTCGGCTGGATGCGCCCCGGCGAAATGATGGATGCGCTCGGCCTTGCCGAAACCACGCCCGGACCGCTGATCCTCGTCACGCAGTTCGTCGGCTTCATCGCGGCGTGGCGCGAGGGCGGCGGTTCGATCGGTGCGGGCGTCCTCGGCGCGCTGCTCACGACATGGGTGACGTTTGCGCCGTGTTTCCTCTGGATCTTCGCGGGTGCGCCCCACATCGAGCGGCTGCGCGGCAATCGCGCGCTTGCAAGCGCACTCGGGGCGATCACGGCGGCGGTTGTGGGCGTCATCGCCAATCTCGGCCTCTGGTTCGCCGTGCATTTCCTGTTCGCGCGCACCGCGCGGCTTGATGCTGGACCGTTCGATGCTGTTCTGCCGGACTGGGCGAGCCTCGACGTTGCCGCGCTGGCGCTCACGGGGGTGCTTGGCCTTGTCGCATGGCGCTGGAAGCTCGGCATCGGCTGGCTGCTGCTGATCGGCGTAGGCCTGGGGCTCGCCGTTCAGGCCGCGCTTTAGGAATCGACCCTGCCGCCGGGTGGCGATATAGCGCGGACCATGCGCAGCCTGATCCCTTTCATTCTGCTGCTTGCCGCGCCCGCTATGGCGCAGGAGGCGGCTGACGTGCCGGGCGTTCCCGCCGAATGGTTCGCCGCGAAGGAGAGTGCCGCGGCGGCACGTGCGCCTGATCTCGATGCCTTGGGCAAGGAGGTGCTCGACCGCGCTCGCTGGTCCACCACGACGCAGGCCTGCAAAACGCTCACGCGCACCGAGCCCTATGGGCTTCAGCCCGCCACCGCCGACCGGCTGGTGAGCGAAGGGCTGAAGGCTGGGGCATTCGTCGGCGCGTGGACGTTCTATGCGCGCACCGACTGCGCCGAAACGCCGCTGCTGCGCTACCTCTACATCGCCGAAAGCGACGGGCGGAATCTGTTGCTCGTCGTCAATCGCGGCGAGGCGATCTCGACGCCGAGCCAGATGCGCGAGACGAGCAAGCTCGCCGCCAAGGCCGCCTACGACCGCGCAAAGCAGCAGCAACCCTCGTGCGAGGTGACGAGCGTCGGGATGCGCCAGGCGCGGATCGCGGCGACGGACGGGGATCTTTCACCCATGCAGTTCGGCACGCGCTTCGCGGGCGGCTGGAGCGAGGCGTGGGACTTTGTGGCTTGCGGTCGCCGCGCGACCGTGACAGTCCGATTTGAAGCCGATGGCAAGGGCGGCGCTTCCGCGCGCGTGACGGACGTCACGCTGTCCTGAGCCGGGCGACGGGGATTACGGAGAGTTTGATGACGGAAAAGCCGACGCTGGACGCCTGGAAGGCGCTCGCCGACAAGGAAGTGAAGGGCAAGAGCCTCGATTGGCAGACGCCCGAGGGCATCGTCGTGAAGCCCCTCTACACGGCCGAGGATGTCGCCACCGACCCGGGCCTTCCCGGCTTCGCGCCGTTCACGCGCGGCGTGCGCGCCTCGATGTACGCAGGGAGGCCGTGGACGATCCGCCAGTATGCCGGTTTCTCCACCGCCGAAGAATCAAACGCCTTCTACCGCCGCAACCTCGCCGCCGGGCAGAAGGGCCTGTCGGTGGCCTTCGACCTCGCCACGCACCGCGGCTATGATTCGGATCACCCGCGCGTCGTCGGCGACGTGGGCAAGGCGGGTGTCGCGATCGATTCGGTCGAGGACATGAAGATCCTGTTCGACGGCATCCCGCTCGATCAGATGTCCGTCTCGATGACGATGAACGGCGCGGTGATCCCCATCCTCGCCTTCTTCATCGTCGCGGGCGAGGAGCAGGGCGTCGACCGGAAGCTGCTCGACGGCACCATCCAGAACGACATCCTGAAGGAGTTCATGGTCCGCAACACCTACATCTACCCGCCGGAGCCTTCGATGCGGATCATCTCCGACATCTTCGGCTACACCTCGCGGGAGATGCCGAAGTTCAACAGCATCTCGATTTCCGGCTACCACATGCAGGAAGCCGGCGCGACGCAGGTGCAGGAACTCGCCTTCACCATCGCGGACGGCGCCGAATACGTGCGCTACGGCGTCGCCTCCGGGCTCGATATCGACAAGTTCGCGGGGCGGCTGTCGTTCTTCTTCGCGATCGGCATGAACTTCTTCATGGAAATCGCGAAGCTGCGCGCCGCACGCGTGCTCTGGCACCGGGTGATGACGAACCTCGGCGCGAAGGACGAGCGCTCGAAGATGCTGCGCACGCACTGCCAGACCTCCGGCGTGTCGCTGACCGAGCAAGACCCCTACAACAACGTGATCCGCACGACGATCGAGGCGATGGCCGCGATGCTGGGCGGAACGCAGTCGCTGCACACCAACGCGCTTGATGAGGCGATCGCGCTGCCCACCGATTTCTCGGCCCGCATCGCGCGCAACACGCAGATCGTGATCCAGGAAGAGACGGGGATGACGAAGGTCGTCGATCCGCTCGGCGGCTCTTACTATGTCGAGGCGCTGACGCAGGACCTCGTCGACAAGGCGTGGGAGATCATCGAGCGTGTCGAGGCCGAAGGCGGCATGGCGAAGGCCGTGGCGGCGGGCTGGCCGAAGGCAATGATCGAAGAGGCCGCCGCCGCGCGTCAGGCGCGTGTCGACCGCGCCGAGGACGTGATCGTCGGCGTCAACAAATACCGGCTCGCCAATGAAGACCTTCTGGAGACGCTCGAGGTCGATAACGACAAGGTCCGTCAGGGCCAGATCGCGCGCATCAACGCCGTGAAGGCTGCGCGCGATGATGCGGCCTGCCGCGCCGCGCTCGAGGCGCTGCGCGATGGCGCGGCGAAGCCTTCCAGCATCGAGAACAACCTCCTCGCGCTCGCCGTCGAAGCCGCGCGCGCGCGCGCAACGCTCGGCGAAATCTCGTCGGCAATGGAGGAGAGCTTCCAGCGCTACGGCACGACGCCGACGCCGGTGAAGGGCGTGTACGCTGCGCCCTACAAGGGCGACAACCGCTGGGACCAGGTTGTGGAAGGCGTCAAGGCCGTAGAACGCCGTCTCGGCCGCAAGCCCAAGCTCCTCGTCGCCAAGATGGGCCAGGACGGGCACGATCGCGGCGCGAACGTCATCGCGTCGGCCTTCGGCGACATGGGCTTCGACGTGGTCTCCGGGCCGCTCTTCCAGACGCCTGAGGAAACCGTGGTGCTTGCGCTCGAAACCGGCGTCGATGTCGTCGGCGCCTCGTCGCTCGCCGCCGGCCACAAGACGCTGATCCCCGAGCTGATCCGCGGTCTGCGCGAGCAGGGCCGCAGCGACATCAAGGTGATCGCAGGCGGCGTCATCCCGCCGCAGGATTACGACTTCCTGCGCGATGCGGGCGTTCAGGGCATCTACGGCCCCGGCACCAACGTCGTCGAGTGCGCGGCGGACGTGCTGCGCCTTCTCGGCCACAACATGCCGCCCGCAGGGCTTGCCGAAGCGGCGGAGTAAGCGCCCCCGCGTCTGCGCGGTCCGATTCGGACCCGAACCGAAACCGTGATATGTCTCCCCGTCTCCAAACAGGGGAGACACGTCATGACCTACCGGAAATTTGTCTCGCTTTGCGTTGCGTCCGCGTTTGTCGTTGCCTCACCCGTCGCCGCGCAGGACACGGCGAAAAAGCGCGAGAACGTCTCGTATCACGTCATGGAGTTCGTGAAGTACAAGGAAGGCAAGGGCGAACGCGCCTACGAGATCGTGAAGAAATATTTCGATCCCGCGTCCGTGGCTTCGAAGACCCCGATCCCCGAAGAATACCACGTGCAGTACGGCGATTGGGACGACGTGCTCGTCTGGCCGATGAAAAGCGGGGCCGACATCGAATGGCAGTATTCGCCCGACGACGTCGCCTGGTTCGCGGAACTCCACAAACTGACCGGCAGCAAGGAAGCTTCCGAAAAGCTGCTCGAAGAGTGGAGCGGCCTCATCGCAAACCGCAAGCGCTCCATCGTGCACCGGCATTTACCGAAAAAGTAATGGGCGTACGGGAGGGGCTTCTCGCCCCTTCCGCGTTCAGCGCGTGGCGGGTTTTCTGCGCCCCACGATGATACCCGCAAGCCCGAAGCCAAGCAGCGCGAATATGCCCGACATCGGCGGTTTCAGGGCCATTTCCGCGAAGGTCGCAGCGTTCGAAATATAGCTTGTGGCGGCTGCCTCTCCGTTCACTGTTGCGCGCCCCGTGGCCGCGACGATCGGGCCTTGCTCCTCGACCAGCTCATTGTCGGAGAGCGTCGCGGCATTGGCGGGCACAGAGCGGTTGACGAAGAATGTCACGATACCCGGCGAGCGGTTCACGAAGCGGTTGCCGCTCACGCGCACGGGCCCCGGCGGATTGACGTAGCTGCCGCCCTTCCGCATCTCGAAGCCGTAGGCAATGGCCGTGCAGCAATTGTCCGGGTTGGGCCCCTTCACCAGCAAATTGCCGCTGATCGTCGCTGCGCCGCCCTCCGGCAGATCGATGAGGTAGGAGGCCGAGCCGTTTGTGTCGTCGATCCGGTTGCCCGTGATCCGCGTGTCGAGCGCGCGGGATTTGATGTAATGGCCGCGCGCGCCTCGCTCGAACGTCGATCCCGTCACCACCAGCCGTGCGATGCCGTTCGCATAAACGGCATGGCCCACGCGGTCCGGCGCGCGGCTTGCCGTCTCCGTGAAGCGCGAACGGCGCACGGTCAGCACGCCACCCACGCTGTTCGCAAGGATTCCCATCTCGTTCCCGATAAAGCGAGCGTCGGTCACGCTGAGGTTGCGGCCTTCGGCACGGATTCCCGCGCCGTTTCCGTCTGCCGCGCGGGCGCCTTCGAATGTGAGTCCCGCGATCGTCACGTCATCCCCGGCGATCACGAACAGCCCCTTGCCGGCCACGGTGTCGCCGTTCACCACGACGCTGCCCGGCACGGCGTTCGCCGCGGCGCGGATGGTGAGCCCGTCGGCATGGAAGCGCGCGCCTGCGTAGATCCCGGGCGCAAGGACGATGGTGTCACCGGCCTTCGCGTCGCGCGAGGCTTCCGTCAGCGTCGCATAGGCGCCGTTGCCCCCGACTGCGAGCGTCGCCGCCGATGCGCCGGCCGAGCCCGTTGCGAGGGCGGCTGCCAGAGCAAGTCTCAGTGTCATGTCCGCAGACCTCGTCATTGTCGTCATGCCGCGCGTGCCCATCGACCGCGCGGGCCGCTCATGCCCTGCAAATGATGACGGTTTCAATCGCGTGCACCCCGAAAGCCGGGTGGAGCGCTTGGCAGGCGGGACATTACGCATCCGTTCCGTGCCGGGCGCGTTTCCAGCGCTGCGCATAGTGGACGGCCGAAACGATCGTCAGGAAAGTTGCTGCAATCATCAGGACTTGCAGAAAAGCCGGGGCCTTCAGCGCGTCGGGCAGCGGCAGCAGGATCAGCGCCACCAGCAGCATTTGCACCGCGTTTCCCGCCTTGCCGAAAAGGCCGGGGCGCAGTTCGTCGGCGTGTCCGCGCGCCCGGGCCCAGACGCTTGCGGCAAGCACAAAGCTCTCGCGCACTGCGACGACGAGCGCGAACCAGCCGGGAAGCAGTCCCGTCCACCACAAGAGCGCGATGGCCGTGCCGACGAGCAGCTTGTCGGCAACCGGGTCCATCAGCCGCCCGAACGTCGTGATGCTGTTCCACCGCCGCGCGATCCAGCCGTCCACCGCATCGGTGATGGCGGCGACAGCGAAGAGGATGCCCGCGCGCGTCAGATCACCCGAAATCAGGTACAGCGCCATCGGCACCACGAGCAGCAGCCTTAAGACGGTCAGCAGATTGGGAATGTTGATAGGGCGCCTCCCCTACTGTTTTAGTCGCCAGTCTCGTCTGCGCAGGATAGACGAGGCATGAATATCATGCACGCCTGTGCCCGGTCTTTTGGAGGAAACCATGTTCCTGAAGCTCAGCGAAACCGTTTCGGTCGCGCCGCAGATCACGGCTGCCGATGTCGGCGCCGCGAAGGCGGCGGGCTTCACCGCGATCATCAACAACCGGCCCGATGGCGAAGCGCCCGATCAGCCGCCGGGCGAAACGATCGCGGCGGCGGCGGCGGCCGAAGGGCTCGCTTACGCCTATATCCCGATGTCGCACGGCGGCATCACGCCTGACATGATCGAGGCGGTGCGCAAGGCGCTCGAAGGCCGGAACACGCTGATGTTCTGCCGTTCGGGCACGCGCTCGACGATGCTCTGGGGCCTCGCCGAAGCGTCGGCGGGCAAGGATGCCGATGCGCTGGCGCAGGCTGCGCGCGCCGTGGGATATGATCTGTCGCCGATCTATGGCGTCATGCGGCAGATGGCTGCGCGGTAGCATCATGCTCGGCCAGACGCTGATCTCGATCGGCGGCATCGCGCTCGTGGTCCTGCTGGCGCGCTGGCTTGGCGTGCAGCGTCCGGCGGCGGGCCTCGATGCGAAGGCCGCGGCCGATCTCGCCGAGTTCACGCTTGCCGGGTTCGCGGCGGAGGATGTCGCGGTCGGCGCAGACGGCGGCGCGCTGGTTTTGGGGCAGGGCGGGCGCTTCGCGCTCATCAAGCCGCACGGATCGCACTGGGCGGTGCGGGGTCTCGCCGCACCGGTGCAGGTGACTGTCGAAAGCGCTGACTTGATCGTGGAGAGCGGTGATCCCATGTTCGGCGCGGTTCGCCTGCGGATCGGCGCGGAAGCGGCGGAAACGCTTGCCGCGCGGCTGCGGGCACAGGCTGGATAAGATCGATGGACTTGCCCGATCCCGTTGCGCTCGCCATTCCGGCGTTCATCTTGCTGATGGTGGCAGAGGTGCTTTGGGTGCGTTTCGGCGGACGCGGCGAGTATGAGTGGCGCGATACCGCCACGTCGCTCGTCATGGGCTTCGGCAGCACGATCGCCGGCCTCATCACGGGCGGGGCGGTGATCGCGGCGGCTTACTGGCTGCACCAGTTCGCGTTTCTCGATCTCGGCTGGCACTGGTGGGTGTTTGCGCTCTGCATCCTCGCCGACGATCTTGCTTATTACGTATTCCACCGCAGCGCGCACCGCGTACGCTGGTTCTGGGCGGCGCACGTCATCCACCATTCGAGCCAGCACTATAATCTCTCCACGGCGCTCCGGCAGACGTGGACGGGTTTCTTCGCGCTCGCGTTCATATTCCGGATGCCGCTGTTTCTTGTGTTCGATCCGGCGATGGTGCTGTTCGCGTCGGCGATCAACCTCGTCTACCAGTTCTGGATTCACACCGAAGTCGTCGGCCGGATGCCGCGCTGGTTCGAGGCGGTGATGAACACGCCCTCGCACCACCGCGTCCATCACGCGACGAACCCGCGCTATCTCGACAAGAATTACGCGGGCATGTTCATCATCTGGGACAAGATGTTCGGCACGTTCGAGCCCGAGCGCGACGACGAGCCCTGCCGCTACGGCATCGTGAAGAACCTCGGCAGCTTCAATGTGTTTTGGACGGCGTTCCACGAATGGATCGGCATCGCGAAGGACGTGTGGCACGCGCCCACGTGGGCGGCGCGCTGGAACTACATGGTGAAGCCGCCGGGCTGGAGCCACGACGGCAGCCGCGACACGTCGGAGACGATCAAGGCGCGTTGGGCGGAGCGGCAGGCGCGGCTCTCGGCAGAGCCCGCCGAATGATCTCCATCGGGCGCGGGCTCGCCATCGATCCATCCGAGATCACGCTCAGTTTCATCCGCGCGAGCGGCCCCGGCGGGCAGAACGTCAACAAGGTTTCGACTGCGGTCGAGCTGCGTTTCGATCTCGCGCGTGCGCCGTCGCTGCCCGAGGCGGTGAAACGCCGGGCTGCGCGGCTCGCGGGGCGGCGGCTGACGCTGGAGGGGGTGATCGTGCTGCGCGCCGATCGCTTCCGTACGCAGGAG
>TARA_R110000782_G_scaffold34670_1_pt1 | contig 44697 bp, 69 predicted proteins | sample TARA_R110000782 | Tara Oceans TARA_R110000782 (sample SAMEA4397859) | marine metagenome | biome: Polar Biome; feature: [SRF] surface water layer (ENVO:00010504); material: water (ENVO:00002006), including particulate matter (ENVO:01000060) such as... | depth 5 m | reverse complement strand
GCACGCGTGGTTGCATTTTTTCCCAAAATTTCAGCGCGGATAGAGCTGGGACCCCTCCCCTCTTCGTTCGGGGCGGGGGGGACCGCCACGCGCGCTACGAATCCTCCTATCTGCCAGGCTGCGCGGCGTCGCTGGCCCTGCTAAATGTTATGTTATAACAATACGTTTTGTGGTGCACCTGGCTGGTGCGGCGGCCTCGTTCTGGTGCGTGTTGTTGCACCTAAATGGTAGCCTATTATGTGGTGTCGCTGGCGTGGCTCGTCGCTAGCTGTATTCATGGCGTGAATGGGGCGCATCATCACAGTGAATATGGACTAGAACACGCTGCGCGGGGCGTGCGTCGCACGGCTCAAAATGAGGTGTCATATCATATAAGCTCAGTTATTTAGTTATAAGGCGGGCACGTTTTAATAGCTACTCGTTGCTAAAACTTTCACCTGTTTAATAGACGTATAGAGGTAGGTATGAGATAGTAAATGCCTAGACCAAACAACGAGACCGCAGCCATGATATTTATCACTTCATTACTCAGTATTTTAGCACTAGGTTTTATCGTCGGCGGCTCAGTCCTTTTGACTGGCGCGGCTCTCGTTGTTTGTATCGTTAAACTTGTATCACTTGGCTTTCGCCCTCACTCGTAAAAGGTAGCTATCATGAATCATCATATCGTACCAACTCACGTATTTACCACAGTCACTTTAAATGACATAAACGCGGCGTCTAATAAGCATATTCCAATGCTATTAGGACAGGCCATTCTTGATGCTGAAATTGATTATTTGGACTCGTTGGATTTGCACATTGAACCGCGCGCATTAGCTGTCTTAGCTGAGTATCATATGATGGAAGATCATGACCATTTCCACAAACTTCTATTCATCGTTAAACTGGCTTGTGCTGCTGAATCACGCTTATATGCCTTAGCTCACATAGCACCTGTAAGCGATTCTCAGACCAATAGCGGCTTATTCTACGCATAGATACTCTAGGGCGTGTGAAAACGCCTTAGAAGTAGGTTTTAGAAGGTTTTAAAGGTATTGCCAGCTTCCTTGCTGGCTTTTTGCTGTCTATTTGTTTATAAGCTCATCGTATAAAGTATCCAATTCATACTGACTAATTTGCTTTAGGTATGTTGTTATCTCTCGTCGCTTTCTACTCGATTCTGTCGGACAGTATGCGCGCAAGTTGCCTCTACGACAGTCAAGCCTGTTTTTATTCGTATTCTCAATGCGTGGTCCTTTCCCTTGGCTACCATCACAGAACGTGAGAAATACCGCTTTTTTGAGGGATATTGTAGTCGGTCCAAAGTTTGGTAGGTACGCGTTTATAATTGGATCTCCTGCGTGGTTTACGTTCGTATAAGCTAACTCGCACACCCAAGGAAGCGATTTCTCTAATTGCTGGCTGAAATACTGGTTTCTCGATACACGCCCCAAACTAGAAATAAAGTATTCTTGGCGTCTCTCGAAAGGATGTATTTCTAAGCGTGCCCAGACTTCACCTGTTTTCAAAGGGAAGTTATTTCTCTCTAGTGTAATTTCGTCTATTACCATAATACTACCTATAAGTCATTAAGTTTTAAATACTACGGACAGCCAAGCAACCTTGGCCAGTTGCCCATACGTTTCCTTAGCAAATCATAAAGAATATATCTAATAATATCAATTCTTATTTATTAATATATTAGACACTTCCTATGGAACTTTTATATATCTACTGGGCATTGGACAAAACAGCTGGGAAGCGACGCACGCCTAGAGATCATGCCTGTGGATAACACACGGCCAACTTTCGGACAAGATAGTCAGATTTACGGGCAAACGATAAAGATTCTCATCTTAATATGTGAGTAAAGAAGTGCTACGAATACATAGAAAGCCAGTTATGGTGAAATATATCTAAAGAACCTCTGGCCAGTATATAGAATTCTGGCCAAGCTTAAGCGTGGCAAGCGACGAACACCACACCTTTATAACTAACTAGTATAAAAACATTCACCAGTTTACTTGACCCTTTCACCACTTAAGACCATAATCAATACAGAAATTAAGAAAAGACACACACACCGAACACCAAAAAGGCCGCAAATTATGAATACTTTCCATCAAATTCGAGCGTATAACCTATCTTGTACTTTTGTTAAGTTGGGCGGTATGGCTGCAATAAGTGGCGGCGCTTTGGAGTCGTCAACAGTGTACCAAGTTTGGAACAAGCTAGTGACAATCAATGAGTCATTTAGAATGTTACCAGTATCGAAGCACGCTGGTAGCGGTGTGATTGAAGCGCTAATGATAGACAAGTTTAACACGACATTTAATTACTAATAACCAAACACCAAAAAGGCCGCAAATTATGAACACTACACGAATCACTTACTACATTCATGACAACATAGCATCAGCACCTACAGGTGACTGTAAGACAATAGCAGCCGCCAAACAGTTAGCAGTTAAGCACGGCGTATCGATGATATACGCCCGCCAAAACGGCGCGTTAAATGGTAGTGCTATTTTGGTATTCGACATCGCAGAGTCTGGCCGTTGGGAACTACTAAGCGCCGACGAAAAAGATTTTGCTACCTACAACAAAGACCAAACAGAAGTTAACATGCAAAAGAACTTCTCACAATCTGGCGTATCTGAGCCATTAGGATTTAGCGCTGGTGTGACAAATATGATGGCAAGTTTAGAAGACACAGACCGTGGGCCGATAACTAGTCGTGCGAATAGATTTGGCCAATCACCGCTATACTCTGCGACCTTAGAAGCTTGGGTAAACAAGAACCCAACGACTTTAGAGCTAGCGCTACGCAAGCCACGTGACCAATTTCAGGGTATAAGCGAGGCAGATATATGTGAGCGTGCAAGCGACATCTTAAAAGCACGCTATGCGCCAAGCGTAAACTTCACAAGCCCTCAATCAGTCCAAAGATACTTGCGCGCCAGCCTAGAGCACCTGAAGAGTGAGCAGTTCCATGTATTGTTTTTGGATAGCCAGCACAAGCTGATTAAATCAGAAGTTCTATTCAAAGGTACGATAGATGGTAGCGCGGTATATCCTCGTGAAGTGGTAAAGGCAGCGCTTGCAGCTAACGCGGCGGCGGTTATCTTTGCACACAATCACCCAAGTGGTGTGCCTGAAGCAAGCGGCGCGGATAAGTCCATTACGGAACGCCTAGTAAAAGCGCTGAGTACGGTTGATATACGTTGTCTTGATCATATAATTATCGGCGGTGGTGAATTCACTTCGTTTGCACAGAAAGGATGGATCTAATGTTAGAATTCTGCGCAGTAATTATCATCCTCATTTTACTTTTTAAATAGGCGGGCACGTTATGACACAATCACAAATAAAGTGGGCAGCCGAACACGACTGGTTTGTTAGCTCGAAAGGCGACGAAGTGACGGTAAAAGAGACGATGTATAACCACGACGCAAACACACAGTATGATAGAGAGACGACGTTCACGTCATTTAAAGATCTTAGAGAGTGGGCGGGATATTAATATGAATTACGTAATGCTAGACACAATCTGCAAGAAGTTGGTAAACGGAAACCACGACGACGCGTTAAAACTTATTCAGCGCGGCTGCAAGTCTAAGCCATTCGAATTCGCTAGCCGTTGTTTCGCTGTGCAGAATGAATTGTTAGGACTTGGGCAGGCAGGCGTGGCAAACAAATTTGTTATGAGAATTAACTCAAAGGTGGAAACGAAATGAAAGAGTTTAAAGATCTCAAACTAATGATAAAAGGCGGAAACGAAATGAACACTGAAACAATTACAGGTTTTTATGGCAACCCTAGCCAAGAATGCGACGTACTTGTGTGCCATGACATAGATGACTGTGGCGGGAAATGGTACGTCGTGGCGGGGAGTAGTAACGTAAATTACACGATGCTACCACTATCCGACGGCGTGAATGTTGAGCGTGTCATAGATGAGGATTATTATTCATGGAGTAACGAAATAAATACAGAGGCCGAATTGGTCGAGTCAATAGAGGAAGTACCCAACTTTTAACACTAGCACCTTTAAAGAACACCGCCAGCTATCACGCTGGCTTTTTGGGTACTACCATTTAACGATTGAGGTAACACCATGAAACAGTTCACTACTATCAAAGCACTAGCCGCTGATTTTAAACGTACTGCTATGATTAGCGCCCCACGCTGCGCAGCTGGCAACATCGAGTACAAAGCCAAGCTAGTCAATGCGACGTTAACTATCCGTTGCTATCCATCACAACCTGACGTTATAGCACGCGCACGCAAATTAGAATCAGCCTATACTATCGCTCTAGGCGGCACTGACTCATACAAAGCGAGCATGAAAGCAATAGCGATCCGCGAGAAGCTGGCCACACCAAAGACAGCGAACAAGCGCGCGGCGTTTTCTTGGTCGATCGTAAAAGATATGCTGATCAGCCGCCATCAACCAGAAGACCAACGCATAGAAAACGCCCTTAACTATCTGCGCACATATAACCGCGTGCCGACGTTTGGGATAAGTACGCGAATCGCACCTGATATATTATTAGTCGACGTAATGCCAGTGCCTAACTATGAAGGTCTAGTAACGGCCAAGATATTAGTCGACGGCGGTTTTAATTTGTTCGCGATTCACCATGTAGCCAGTGGCAAGACTACGGCCAGCATCACACAGCATGCGACGCGTGCGGGATCTATTAAGCTATTGGAAGAGATGGACCAAGACCGCCTAGAGCGCGTACTCAAAGCGCAAGTAGGAAACACTTTTCAAAACGACGCACGCGCCAAGGCAGGGTTTTAATATGAACTATGACGAGTTAAAAGATTTTATAATCGAGACCACAAACGCGTCGGCGCTAATAGTCGGCGCTATGGATCACGCTATCGACACAATGAAAGACGAACAAATAGGACTAGCGATAAACTCATATAACGCCAGCTCGAATCTATATGAGAACGACGCGGTGTTTGCTCGTGAGCTAATCGATTATATCGACGGCTTAAGAGCGAACCAAGATAATGGGGACGAGTCATGAAAATCAACAACCCAAAATTGCAGGTATGTATTGACCTTACTATGAGAGACGCTGACCTACGCCAGCGACGCGTCAAACTTCTGCAACTGTTAGAACTCATAGATAAATCGAACGCGATGCTAGCCACCGTGGGCGCAACACCATCACAGGAAATACGCGACGACCGCGCGCAGTTGGTACGCCTACTATCACAGACGAAAGAATTTACAGACTCACGCGAGGCCTTACTATGAATATTCTAAGCGTTTTTGGTGGTATGGAGTGCGGCCGAGTTGCGGCCGAACGAGCTGGCCTAGCTGTAGAAAAATACTATTCTAGTGAGATAGACAAGCACGCGATAGCAGTAGCACAAGACAACTGGCCTAACCTGATACAGCTAGGTGACATAACGCAATGGCGCACTTGGGATATAGACTGGTCTAGTATCGACTTACTAATGGGCGGTTCACCTTGCCAAGGGTTTAGCCTACAAGGCCACCAGCTAAACTTCGACGATGAAAGATCAAAGCTATTTTTCGTATATGTCGACATCTTAAACCATATAAAGGCAGTGAATAAAGACGTAAAATTCTTATTAGAAAATGTAAGAATGAAGAAAGAATGGCTCGACGTAATTACAAAGTACGTGGGCCAAGGCCACTTAGAAGCGAACTCATCACTCGTAAGCGCAGGCAGTCGCCCGCGTCACTATTGGACTAACTGGAAGATAACATTGCCAGCCGATAGAGATATAAAAGCCGCCGACATCATAGACGGTGATCATTGGTTACCAGCCACAGTACGTAAGGGCGACCCTAGACCAGTAATATTGACAGGTGACAAGTTTCTATGCCTGACAGCGACGTACTATAAAGGCATTCGAGCGGATGGCAGACCAGCGCTAGCGACAAGTGCAGGCGACTTCAACACCATGCGCGACGCGGGCCAAGTACGTGCGCTAACGCCGCTAGAGTGTGAGCGCCTAATGACAGTGCCGAGAAACTACACGAAAGCCGCTAGCAATACCCAGCGATACAAGATGCTTGGCAACGGATGGACTGTAGAAATGATAACTCACTTCCTAACAGAACTTAAGGATCAGCTATGAGCGCACCAAAAATATGGATAGCGACGCACCCGACGATAGACGACTATCGCGAGATAAGTATTGCAGAGCCAGACGAGTCAGGCATATATATGGATGGTCAGTGGGTTGAGTGGGTTGAGTACGTTCTAATAGAGACAGGCGGCCGAGTATGAAAGCACTAACACCGAAGATCTTAGCAGGTAACAAGATCATGCGTGCACGCCGCGATTATGTTCGCAAGGTAATCGCCGTGGGCAACTTCAACAAAGTACACGACCAAACGAACGCGGCGTACTGTATGACCGAGGTGCGACGCATACACAGTGAACTTAAATCTGCCGAGGCTGTCTACTATGTGCGTAGCTAACGAAGTAAAGAAGCGTGCTGGTGGACGCTGGCATGAGGTCCAGGCAAGAGCAGCCGAGATCTATAACACACAGTTTAGCGGTCTATGGTGTTATGAAAATTGCCTGGAACGCGCACTAAAACAAGTATGTAAGGGGAGCAAGTAAGATGCTAACAGCTAAAATAATTCTCGTGGCGGGCATAATCCTTTTCGGTATTGCGTGCTTTACTTGGGCAGAAGTGCGCTACCAGAACGCGAAGGCAGTACAACAACCTGAACTATCGCAGCAGGTGCTAGTAATGTATGGCACAGCCGCGACGTGTTTTTTCACTGCTCTAATAGCAGTAATAACTATGATCATTCAAGCACAAGGGTAAGACTATGACTATCAAAGATAAAGTACATGTAACTATCGGGATCAGCAGAAAGAATAAAGATAGATATAACCAGCATGAGGTAATACAAAAACTAGCGAGAACATTAGGCGCATCGAACTCAGCAGCACACATAGCTAAGGGAATATCACAAAACACCTATGGTCACGGAAGTGACTTTCGCGTACTGCTAAAACTATCCTACGAACAGTTAGGTCGCTACGTTGCTATGCGTGCAGAGACGAACGAAAAAGACTTTTGGCTGTGGCCTGAAGTAATCGAAGTAGAACGCCCAGCACCTCCAATAGAAACAATTTTAGATATTTCAGGAGCACTATAATATGAAACTATTACTAGAAATGATGCTAGCAGTTGTTCTTACTATGACTGCACTATATGCCGCTGCAGAAGTTGGCGTCCATGTAGGCGTGTGGACTGAGCACACAGTGAACGACGGACCAGACTTAAACGAAAAGAATGAACTTATTCAGGTAACTAAGTTCGAAGAATGGGACGCAGACAAAAAAGGCGAGAACCTGACCCGGTATTTTACCACCACAGGCCGATTCCTTAACAGTCATTATAAAGAGTCTTTCTTTATTGGTGGCGGCCGCGAGTTCTCACTGATCCAGAACACCGCGAAGGTCGGCGTGTTCGTCGCAGCTGTAAAAGGATACGCGAACACACCCGTCGAGACACACTATGACGGTCTGCTATTCATACCTGTAGTATATTTCGACTATGAGTTCGCACGAATCACCGCCATCGGTCCTATCGTTAGCGCTGGGGTGACATATGAGTTTTAACCTGAAGATAAAAACGCACACGTACGAAATAAGCGAAGAAGACCAATTCATGGATAATAGCGCGTGCGTCCAACTGCTAACACAGAGCAAGGAGAGAATTCTCCACTGCTCAAGACCACACCCTGTTTTGAACAAAAGGAACATAAAAGAAATAAGTGAGTATAAAAGAATCGACGTCGACCATAGCTATGGCAGTGGCGTTCAAATATTTAAATTGGAGATAGAAAAATCATGAGTAATTTTATACACATAAGTGACGAGCATAGGTACAACAAAGATGATTGGATGGCGATGGTACTAAATAAAGACCAGATCGTAACTGTAGAAAGCCCGCCTGCGAATAGCAAATATAAAGCGACTAGCAGACTAACACTAAAAGGTGGCCGTGTTATTGGCTTGAACATCACAGCGACGGAGTTTAAACACCAATACTTAGAATGAAAACGCATACCCATTGACAAGGTGGTGCCCAATGCACCACCATTAGCGGTTCCCGCCAATAATAAACGAGAGAGACAGCGCATGGACAAATACCAGATAGATGCGAAGAAATACATGCTGTATCTGCGTACGATTCAGCCAGCGTCGACCAAGTTCGTATTCCAAACTTTTACCGACAGCAAAGAAGTAACCAAGCAATTAAAAGCAGACAAGAAGCGTGATCCACTAGCATGCACATTCACCGCAACGGCAGAAGAAGCACTGCCACGCCTGCAAGTATTGCAGAATAAAGGCGCGGGCATATTCGTACAGATGAACGTGAGCACAGCACGCGGCAAGGACAACGTAACGCAGTTATCTACGTACTTTTTGGATACTGACGGCGCGCCTATTGGTCCCATTATTAAGGCGATGCCTAAGCCACTGATGGTAGTATCATCGAGTAAGGGTAACTTCCATATCTATTGGAGAACGACGGACGCGCTGCAGTCATTTAAGATGACACAGTTATCCCTTGCACTATCGTTTGGTTGCGATGATCAAATGGTGAACCTAGACCGTGTGGTACGTATTCCAGGCAGCTGGCACCTGAAAGACGTGAACAACCCGTACCCTGTAGGTATCAACCTGGGCGAAGACAAGCTATACAGTGCCAAGGACCTATTGAAGTGTGCGCCTGCACCGATTCCGAAACAGAAGAAAAATCGAAATGGCAAGGCCGTCTCTATGGAAGAGGCTATGGTCACTTGTGGTGATGGTTTCGAGATGCCTGACGAACTGCCAGAAGGTAATCGCACTCACTATCTTGTCAGCCTTGCGGGTAAATTGGTCAATGAAGGGTTCGGCGCAGACGAAGTAAAGAAGCGTATCAAAGAGACTATGCTGGATCTACTACCTGCAGGCCAGAACCCAATAGCCGACGAGACTTTAGAGATCGAAGTGTACCCGGCCATTGAAAATTTCATCCAGCGCGACGCACGCGATGTCGAGTCAGGACCAGTACACGCGGTAACTGAGCAGAGAAACAAAGCCAGCTCACCTATCGATGGCACGCTACCAATGCCTGACGACGTGATGCCAATGCCGACAGCTGGATGGGCAGGCGACGATGGCGTACACAACCCAGATGAACTATCAACCCTCGAAGATTTTTTAGCAAAATTTTATCATGTAGAAATCGGCTCTCGTATCATATCGCTACGCGGCGACAAGATAGGCAACGACTATAAGCTGGAAGAATTCAAAACCACCTACGGAAACAAAAAGCGTGGCAAGACTGTACTGACCAAGAGCTGGTTGGAGTGCGACGAACGTAAAACCGTACGCGATGTCATGTACCTACCGAACGCGCCGCTCATATACCAGAACGGCGAAGACACTATGATCAATAGTTATAAGGGACCAGGACTGAAGGTCATTGAGACGCCTCACGTCGCTCAGATCCAGATCTTCCTAGACCACATAAACTATATGTTCCCGAACCAAGAGGAGGCGCACGTTTTCTTATCTTGGATGGCCTTTACTATAAGCAGCCCCGAGAAGAGAATTCCATGGTCGCCGTTTATTATATCTGTGCCGGGTGTCGGTAAAGGTTGGCTGGCCGAGCTGTTGAAGCACCTAGTAGGTCGCCACAACTTTTCGACTATCGGACCGAAAAATATCAAGGACGGGTTCAACGAATTCATGTTCGAAAAGACGGTATGCGTTATCGATGAGCTGAAGACCAACGGTAAAGAACAGTACGATATCGTCGAGGCGCTGAAGTCTATGATCACAGAGCCAGACATTAGCATTAACATAAAATTTGGAGCCAAGGGCACATACCCAACGTATGTAAACATACTCTGCTTTTCGAACCATACCAACGCACTGCCAGTAGAAGAAGGCGATCGACGCTTCTGGGTACACCGTGTGACGGCCGAGGCGAAGGCACCAGATTATTATGTCGAGTTGTTTAAATGGTTGAATACTGATGGACCTGCTCACCTGTACCAGTGGCTGAAAAACTACGATGTCGGCACGCTCTGTATCACCGCAGCGCCAACGATGACAGCTGCCAAGCGTGAGATGATTAACTCATTCAAGACAGAGATCGAAGTTATCCTAAGCGATGCGATAGAAGATCGTACTGGTCCGTTCGTCGCGGCAGTGATCCCAAGAGAGATCATGGAGATCTTCGTGGCGAATGCCTTGGGCGCAGACAAGCTCTCATCTTCTGAGAAGCACCAGATCAAAATGTTTCGTATGAATAAATGTATGGAGCGCGAAGGACCTGAAAAGAGGATACGCGTGCTGTATGGGAACGACAAAGGGAAGAAGTACCCAGTGATCGTTCGTAACTTTTCACAATGGACAGGAGCCGATCCAAAAGCACTCAGCGATGAGATGGAGCGCGCGTGGAGAACCAGCCTTGGGCAGCAGCCCGGTGCTAATTTAGAAGCAGTGGAGAATGGTGATGATTAAAGTCGATATGGATTGGAATATAGTACGACCTAAAAAATTATATATGCGAATATTGAAAAGTGATCGCAGTCGTAGTTGGTCGGAAGCACCAACAAAAATAATGCTGAGTGCTCTAGATGATGATCACGCATATAAAATACACTACACTTCGCTAGAGCAGATACAAAAAGATGGAGGAATGTCACTAGCGGCAGTATATTGGAATCTAACACGGGCCACAGAATTAAGGATCGAAGATGTGGAGGATATGAAGAAGGTAATAACTAACGCGATAAATAAAAGTGAACTAAACTGAACTTAACTTGTCCAAGTAATAACAGAATCAAAAGGTGAAGAAGATGAAATTTAAAAGCATCCGTAAGATCGAAGAGAGCGTCGCCCGTAACATAACCCCAACGGCCAGTATCGCGCTGGGCATGTTGGTACTGCTCGTCGTGTGTGCTGGCCTACTGATGAGCTGTGCTGTGACGCCTGAAGAGATCCAGGAAGAGACAGCACGGATCAACGCACAGATCGACGCGGCGCAGGCCGACGCCACTGCGAAGATCGAAGAGCAGGCAGCCATAGCACAGGCAGCGAAAGAAGCAGCCCAAGCGATCCGCGATAACCTGAAAGAATCAATCGATGGTGTGGCCGACACACTGAAAGACTCAGTTGAAGAGGTGAAAAAATAACATGCTACCACCAATCGACGAACTCATGGCGATGACCAGTGATCAGTTGGACGCGCTGAAAGAACGAGAGTACCGTGAGATACTGAGAAATTCGAAAGACATTCGAAGTAAAAGTCTGATAATTCAAACGCAGATCTATCTCGACCACGTTATTATAGTAGCACCAAACAAATTCGCAGCCGCGCTGAAAATTAAATCGCTTATGAACGCGTCGCTCATAGACCTTAACGACGCACTGCAGGGAGTAACACCAAAATGAGTAAGCTAATATCTTTTGATGTCGCTGGTCAGATCGAAGTCGACAATCACATCGTGCCAAACACTGGCGACTACTTCACAGTAAAGATCCGTGGCAAGATGTTTACCACCGTCGAGCAGGACGCGATCTTCGTTGAGAAGTTAGGCGAGGCCGCAGTGTTGGCGCGTATCGATGGTGCTGCCTTATTGAAAGGTATGGACGAGAGCGACGTGGCGGAGATCATCGCTGCACGCTTCCACACTGAGGAGATGATGGAGTCTCTAATCGAAACCCTGCGAGGTCTGGTATGAGTGCGACCAACAGTGAGTGCGACCAAGCGTACCAGCAGGGAAAGAAAGCACGCAAAGACCAGACCGGGCAGTCGACCTGCCCTTATGGTACAGCCGAACTAAATCTACATGGATGGTGGATGGCAGGCTGGAACGACGTAGATATGGAAGACTAACCAGAGGTAAATAACAATGACCGATAACGTAACCAGTCTAACAGCGAGGCGTGCGACGCTTGCAGAGTTTGACCAGCACCTTGTAGAAAATATCGACAGCGCCATTGAGTATGTAGATATGGGGATCGACGTGGCGAAGAACACTCGCGGCATCGACCCAGCCGATTTAGGCGATGGCCTGGTACTTATGCGAACGGTACTTATGCAGTCGAAGGACAGACTCGAAAAACTCTCACCTTACCTTGGGAATTAATTATGTGGAAGAAAATACATGAAGCCACGCTTCTAATGATCAGCGAGAGAGACGAGAAAAACGCTAGACTCGCTGAAAAACTTAACTCGTCAGGACTAAGAATATACCAAGACGAGACAGTTGGTAACAATGAGATCACAATTCATGTAGGTAAGAATTTGTGGAAGGCATTAAATACTGAGACTAGGAATTAATTATGGATAAGCAATTTACAGACGACCTAGAAAAGCAGGAAGGGAATAGCAACAGTGTACTGGCCGAGCAGTACGTCCGAGCCAGAACAGAGCGCGATCGAGTAGTGAGCGCGTTCAACACTCTGAAGACTCGCCAGCGTGAGATCGAAGAAGAGCTGGCCGAGCTGCGTCGCGCTGCAAAGGAAGTAGTCGAAGAGTGCTACGAAGAAGGGAATGTAACCACCGCAGTAATAACGCTTAATGGCTTAGTATGAACAGCTTATTATTCTACGCCGTGATGCAGATGCTCATGGCAAACGAAGGCTTCCGTGCGGAGCCGTACCAGATCCGAGACGTGTGGCATATAGGATACGGCTACAACTTGGAGGCAAGGACGCCGAAACCACCGTGTGCCAAGTACAAGTGCCTGTTATGGTCCAAGGCCGACGCGTTCTACCAATTAGAACAGGACGTGATCAGGATCAACAGCAGGCTGAAGCTGCGATATAATTGCTACAAACGACTTCCACTGAAAGGCCAGATCGTAATGATCGACATGGCATACAACATTGGGATCGATGGACTGCTAAAATTCAAGGAACTTATGGTATCGCTGTGTGTCAAAGATTATAAGGCCGCTGGTGAGAACATACTCGACAGTGATTACGCTCGTATCGACGTACCTAACAGGGCGCGTCGTAACGTTAAAATTCTAGCAGAAGGGTACTTTTTATGAATGCGAAAATACTTTTAATTGGGTACGTAGCGATTATTTGGATGGCCGCTGCGATGGTCCAAAAGGTACGTGCAGAAGAACCAACCCAAGAAGTCGTACTTGAGCAATGCAAGGCAGTCGTCGGTGCGTTGTCCGAAGGCATCAAGGGTATCAAGCAGCACGTGATGACTACCTGCAATAAAGGCGGCACGTTCACGGCAGTCGATAGCGATGGTAACAAAAAGAAGTTCTACTGCAGCGAGGTCATAGAGTTATGAAAAAGATTCGTGGTGTAGCGACTAACGACGCAGACTACCCAGTATGCCCAAAAGTAAATGGAAAGACACAATGGTGCCCGTTCTACAGAAGATGGAAAAACATGATAGAGCGTTGCTACTCACAAACGTACCAAGAGACTAAACCGACGTATGAGAAGTGCTACGTTACGAAAGATTGGCTACTGTTCTCTACATTCAAGACTTGGATGGAGGCACAAGATTGGAGCGGCAGAGCATTAGATAAAGATCTACTTGTGGCAGGAAATAAAGAGTACGGACCTCGTACATGTGTATTTATTCACAACAATATAAACACTTTACTGACGTATGACAAACGATCTAGCGCCAACTTAATGCCAGGAGTCACAAAGCTCGGTGCTAAATTCAGAGCTACGATAGGGACGAACACAAAGACAGCCCACCTTGGAGTATTCATCTCTGAGGGATCAGCACACAGAGCATGGAGAGATGCCAAGGCAAAAATAATCGAAGCAGCGCGCGAACTAACCGATGATATTCGAGTCAAAGAAGCATTAACCAAACGATCATGGGGTTTATTATGTTTATAGGGCTAGACATCGAAACCAAGTCTACCGTCGAAGACCACAGCGAGTACTCACTTCAGCCGTGGCGTGTGCTGTCAGGTGAGGCTTGTATTACAGACGTGTCAGTTGCTACACTAGAAGGGAAGTCGAAAACGATTCCTTATTCGAAGGCGGCAATGGATGAATTATTACTGGACCTCAAATCAAGAGGACCAACACTCGTGTTATGGAACGGGGTATTTGACCTCGCATTTTTATATGCAGCAGGACATGACCTATCTGGATTCAACACCATCGACGGGATGCACCTGTATAAATGGGTCAAGAACTCTCAGCGAACAGAGATGGGAGCCTTTTCTTGGAGTCTCGGAGCAGGTGCAGCCTACTGGCTAAAAGATCTGCCATGGGTCGACGCGTTCGTCGCGATGAAGAAGCGTGGTCATGACATAGTAGCAGGTGAAGATGCAGCGTACTGGACAGAGCGTGCGGCGATGGATGCGTTCGCGACGGTACTGATTGGCGATCGTGCGTTCAAAAAGCTGACAGATAAGCAGCAACGGTCAGCCAAGATCGAAGGTGCCTGCATGTGGGCGAACGCTGTATCTTGGGTAAAAGGTGTGCGAGTGAACGTCGCCCGGTGCAAGTCGATGAGTGCAGGCATCACAGAAGAGATGGAGGCGATCGAGGTCAGACTTGGCGTACGTAACCCAGCACCAGTATGGTCAGCCAGCAAGATCCTACGATCACCACAACAAAAAGCCAAGCTTCTTTATGAGACTTGGGGATTCACCTGCAAGCGATTCACACCGAAGGGCGGCGCGTCGACGGACAAAGCAGCGCTCACGTATTTGGCCGACGAAGACGATCGCTTCTTAGAGTTGCTACGCTGGTCTGAGCTGAACACACAGTTCACAAAGTTCATCACAACACCTCAAGATGCTGCTAAATATTTGGGCAGTAATTATCTTCATCCTTCACCAAAAATATTCTCGACATACACAGGACGAATGACGTACACTGGTAAGACAAAACAGAAGTACAAAACAGGGTGTGCCTTGCACCAATGGCCTAGACCGAAACCCATACGGAGTTTAGTCGAGCCACCACCAGGTAAGAAGTTAGTCGAGTTTGATGCGGCAGGCCAAGAGAATAGAATCATGGCGATCATGTCTCAAGACGAGACGATGCTTAATATTTTCAAGAACGGCATGGACATTCACTCATATACTGGCGCTGACTTGGCTGGTATTAGTTATGAGAAGTTCATGGAGCTGAAGGCAGCAGGTAACGAAGCGGTTACTGGCGGTCATGGTTTCCGTTATCAGGGCAAGTTCAACAACTTATCGAACCAGTACCGCGCTGGTGTGAAGACTCAGCGTGTCGTGGCTCGTGTACAGTACGGTATGAACGTAGACTTCATGAAGGTAAAAGACTGGCAGGACGCGTGGCACAAGCTGTATCCAGGTGTGAAGCAGTATTGGAAAGATGCTATTCGCCGTGCTAAAGAATTAGGATACGCGGAGACACTGGGCGGGCGTCGCTTCTACTTAACGAATTGGTCTGGTGATAGTCGCTGGTCAACTGAGAGTAGTTCGATCAATCACCCGATCCAAGGCACAGGTGCCGACATGAAGGAATTAGCGGTTGCGGTACTGACCAGAAAATGCCTTGATTTTGAATACGCCTTCGACCTACACGACGCTCTCTTCGGTTATGTAGATATCGATATGCCAGACTCACGTTTATTGGAGATGCGAGAAATTTTAAATACACTCCCGTACGAGAAAGTATGGGGCATCAAATTACCTATTAGTCTTCCATGGGACTGCCAAGTTGGTCCTAACTGGGGAGAGATGAGAGAGTTATGATGGTCAAGCCAAAAATAAAGTGGTCATGTGAGTGGGCAGGGGACTCAATTATAATCTTCGTCGATGCTGGGTATGTAGGAAGTATGCACTCGACGATACCAAACCCTGAGAATGATATGTCGATGACAGACTGGTATATTCTTGTCGCGTACTTGACTGCTTCGTTACTACATACTTACTACACAGCAGAGAGGGATTTATGAAAGATTGCGATAAAGACGCACTAATACTGGGCGGGATAATAATCGCGCAGTGGATAATAATCGCGATAGGAGTAGGCGTATGGCTGCTAAGTTTATAGGGGCGTGGAGTTGGAGCCGAATAGAAATGTTCGAGCAATGCCCACGCAAGTTCGAACTAAACAATATCATCAAGCCAAGCAATTTTGCTTTCGTTGAGAATGATGTTACCAAGCGCGGTAAGCGCGTCCACAAAGATCTTGAAAATGCGCTGTTAGGTAAGGACCTACCAGAAGATCTAAAACATGTTAAGCCGATCGTCGATAAGATCCTTGCGAAGTTTAAAGACGTTCAGCCTGAGCGCCAAGTGTGCTGGGATAAAGACAAAATCGCCTCGGACTGGTTCGACGCCAAGCGTACGATGTTTCGTGCTGAGTTAGATGTGTTGGCTGTGAACGGTACAGAAGCGATCATCTACGACTGGAAGACAGGCAAGGTGCGCGACAAGCCAGACCAGCTGAAGTTATATGCTGCGGTAGTATTCATGCTGTACCCAGAAGTACAGAAAGTTCACACAGCATTTATCTTCGTCGACCACCAGCAAGTTCGCGATGCGATCTACACTCGTGACCAGTTCCAGAAGATCTGGCACAGCTTCGAAGAACGAGCTGATCTGATCTTAGCAGCGCATGAAGAGAATCGCTGGCCGCCACGCAAGAATTATCTTTGCAACTGGTGCGACGCAACCCCAACACAATGCCCGTATGGGAACAAGTAACTCAGTTTAGGAAATAAATAATATGATCGATCGTGACCTAGAAGAAGCAAAGCGAATCGCAGTACATTTATGGGTAAAGCACTACAAGAGTGTAGAATGCCCTAACTTTGAACTGTTAGACGATATGGGCGGCGTCTTGTCCCAAATTGACAATATGGTAGCTGCCCTACAACGAATCGAAGAGACTAAATAATATGAGCAACTTAAAACCAGAAGACGAGCAGTTTTTGGCACAAGTAGCAGAAGCTGCGTTGGCATTGGAACTTAGTACAGTATCAGGTGTCATAGAAGGAGAAGATGATGATGGCAATCCTGCTTTCGTCGCGATCGTTGTTGGTGTCGAAGTGTATGACACCTTAGAAGATGCTATCGCTGCAGTGCAGTTAGACGACAGCGAAGCAGTCCCAGCCAACGTCACACTTCAATAGGAAATTATTATGGCTAAACAAACACCAGAAGGTCGCGTAAAAGACGCGATCAAGAAGCACCTTAAAACGTACTACCCAGATAACTTCCATTTCCTACCTGTGTCTAACGGCATGGGGCGGCATGGCATCCCTGACTTCGTGTGCTCAATACCAACAGTGATCACAGCTGATATGGTGGGCAGCACGATCGGCGTGTTCGTCGGGATCGAAGCCAAGACACTCAAGGGCAAGGTGTCGCCACTGCAGTCACAGTGCCTCGGCGACATATCACGCTCTTACGGCGCGGCGATCGTTGTTTGGGGGTCGGATGATGTTGGTCGTATCGATGGGTATCTTATCAGCGCGCTAAACGGTTTCGCGGACGTGGAGAAGCCATCATGACAGATTACTTTACTCATACTAAATCAGGTAGGACGTACGAACTTATCTGTGTAGCAAATTATGGTGTGCTAGGTGACAACTGGCCTACCACAGCTGTATATAAAGGACTAGCTGATGGTGTTATATATGCTAGGCCGTTCGAAGAGTTCACAGTGAAATTCGAGCCCAAGGAAAAACCATGACAGTCATAGTATTCCCAGGCAAGGCCATTCTGGTCACACCTACAACCAACACGACCGAGGTGAACCTGCCTGGGTCGCGTGTTGTTACTTATAAAGGAAAAGAATATGTCGCGCTTAAGCACACGCTCGAAGCCTGTCATTTCCTCGCTCGTATCGGGATTGAGGTTGTGTCACCTATTAGAACATCTTACAATTGGCCGGGTCGGTATACGCCATATACCCACCAACTACGGACCGCAGAATTTTTCTCGAACCACTGGCGTGCATTCTGCTTCAATGAGATCGGCACAGGCAAAACCTTATCCGCGCTCTGGGCGGCAGATTATCTTATGGAACAAGGCAAGCTTCAGAAAGTCATGATCGCCTCGACGCTCTCGACGCTTCACACAGTGTGGGCAGATGAGATCTTCAAGAACTTTCCCAACAGAACATTCGTGATCGTACACGGCACACCAGAAAAACGACGTGCGGCGCTGGCGCAGGACGTCGACTTCTACATCATCAATCATGATGGATTCAAAACAATCTGCGACTGGGATATCGTGGCGGATGAAAAGTTTATCAACTCGTGCCAGCTCGACGCACGCGACGATATCGATCTGCTAATCCTCGACGAGGGCGCGCAGTTCAGAAACCAAAGCACCGACAGATATGAAGCGATGATGCGCTGTCTTGGCACACGTGGTATCTGGTGGATGACTGGATCACCGATGCCGAACTCACCGACTGACGTATGGGCACAGGCACGCGTTGTCTGCCCTACCAAAGTACCAAAATACTTCAGCCGCTTTCGAGATAAGGTTATGCGCCCACTCGGTCCGTACAAGTGGGTCCCCCAGGCTGATTGGGAAGAGACAGTCTTTGGTATGCTGGCACCTGTCATCCTGTTCAGAACAAAAGATTGTCTCGACCTGCCGCCATGCCAGACGCTACTCAAACGAGTGGAGATGGATGGTAAGCAGAAGAAGGCATACAACGATCTAAAGTCTACCTTCACAGCTGAGTTAGAAGAAGGCGACATCACTGCAGTAAATGAAGGCGTGAAGCGTATGAAGCTCGTACAGATCGCGTGCGGCGCAGTCTACGATTCTTCAGGCAACACTCACATCGTACCAACGAAACAGAAGTTCGAACTGCTCGAACAGACGTTCTACGATTCAGGTAGAAAGATAATTGTATTCGCACCGTTCAAGCACGTGCTGAAGACGCTGGTAGAATTCTTCGAGAAGCTTGGTGTATCAGTAAGAAAGATCAGCGGCGACGTGGCGGCGGGCGAACGTGCTGGGATCTTCCATGCGTTCCAGCATATGGACCTAGAAGTAATCGTCGCTCACCCGGCTGCGATGGCGCACGGTATAACACTGACGGCAGCACATCACATTTTCTGGTGGGCACCTGTAGATGATAACGAGATTTACCAGCAGGCCAATGGTCGTATCTCTCGTATTGGTCAGGACCACCACCAGACAATTGTGCAGGGCGCGTGCTCACCAGTTGAGGTTGCAATTTACAAGCGCTTAGATCAAAAAGAAAATATGCAAGGATTGTTAAAAGAATTGTTGACGACAGATCTGTAGTGTGAGATATTTGTTTCACCAGAAAAAGAGGTGAAACAAATATGAGTAAGTTGAACTACGGCGACTACTCTTGGGCGGTGAAGTTACCACCTACAAAAGAGGGCTGCAAAGAGATAATCCTGAGATTTTTAAAAGTAGGTGCCAATGTAGTGGGAGGCTACGACACGAAGTGGAAGTACATAATGGCAGGCGTAGATAGTATCTCACCTTGTATTTGTGATAACCACAGACCAGTAGTTTCGATCGACGAGGCTATTAAACGATTTACGACAGAGGCAGTACCGATGACTGAAACAACCAAGAGCGCTTCACCAAAAGCTGACAAGCTGGTAGAAGTCTATGTAAAAATGCGAAACAAAAAAGCCGAGCTGGCTCGTGCGAATAAAGATGAGATCGGCCTGATCGACGAACAGATGGCGAAGATCGCTACTGCGCTAGATAAGATCATGCACGACACAGGTACTGATAGCCTGAAGACCTCTGCAGGTACTGCGTTCAAGGCCACGAAAGATTTTGTTGGTGTCTTGGAGATCGAAGACTTCCGCGAGTTCTTAGCTAAGGAAACAGCTGGTGACGACAAAGTAATGTATGAAAAAATTGTTAATGACTTTCCATGGCACTTTTACACGAAGTCGGTGTCTAAACCTGCAGTAGTACAATACATAAAAGATCATGACGGTCTAGCACCTGATGGTCTTAAATACACCAAACTTTTAGAAACCCAAGTGAGGGCTAAATAATGTCTGATAACGGCGTAAGTATTTTTTCACAGTCAGCACTGCCAGCTCACCTTCAAGGCGCGGCGGCAGATGACTCAGCGTCTGGTCTAGTCACCACGATGGACTCGATCCCACGAATCTCGATTAAGGGATTCCAATTCACGCACCGTACCAAGGATGCTGAGAAAAAGCTGGCGACCAAAGGCTGCCCTATTGAGGTGGTAATCATCGCAGTTGATCCGCCAACTAAGCACCTAGCGAAGTCCTACTTCAAAGACAAGTACGACGGTGAGAACACTGCACCTGACTGCTCAAGCGCGAACGGTGTGGTGCCAGATCACTGGGTAGAAAACCCACAGTGCGGCGCGTGCGCTGGGTGCCCGATGAATGTGTTTGGTGCAGGCAAGAACGAGAAGGGCAAGGACATCAAGCCATGCTCAGATCACAAGCGTCTGATCGTTGTGCCTATCGATGATATTAACGCTGACTTCGCTGCAGTGCAGGTGCCTGTGATGAGCTTGAAGTCGCTATCGGCTTTTGGTAAGCAGTTGATAAAGCATGAAGTGCCAATGACTTCAATGATCACAGAGCTGAGTTTCGACCAAGAAGCTGAGTACCCACGCTTGGTATTCACACCAAAAGGCTTTTTGTCAGAAGACGACTTTAACGCAGCCAAGGCGCGTGCAGCGTCCGACGAGTTACAAGATCTTTTAAATGCAGCACCAACGACCACAACAGCACAACCAGCGGGCGGCGCGGCAGAGTTAGCAGCACCTACAAAAGAAGAAAGTATCGACGCTGGCCTGGCTGATCGCCTTGAACAAGAAGCACCGAAGAAGGTACTGACTGTGACAGCGAAGGCAGGGAAATTCACACTCGACCAGTTCTTGGCAGCACCTGACTGGACCGAAGAAAAACTAATTGCCCAAGGCTACGCGGAGTATAAATAATGAAATTATTAGTATTAGACCAAAACGGAAATGAGCTGAAGCTGGCTCGTGTATCTTTAATTGAAGGCGGCGTCGAAATCGTCGTAGGTGGTACTCATGGATCTACAGGAAATGCAACAGTTGAACAGGCACAACCAGATGGCAAGGCAGCTGGGAGTGCTTCAGAAAACGCCACTGCTACCAAGCCCGCTGGCCTGTTCGGTGATGATAGCCCTACGCCTGCCGAACGCCTGCCAAGCGCAGACGAGAACAGCGGTTCAAGCACTGTACTGGCAACGGGCGATATCGCCGATTTAGATATTAATGGCCGGGCATGGGACGAGCGCATCGATTCTAGCAACAAGAAGAAAGTTGTTGCTACAGGTGTTTGGGCACGCCGTCGTAATTTAGATGATGAGTTCTATGCGTCGGTTGTTGCAGACCTCACAGCGCGTATCGACTTCCACAATGATACGGCTGATACGTTACCTGCGGCTGATACGTTACCTGCGGCTGATACGTTACCAGTTGCCGACGCCACGCCGCTTCCTGATAATAACGAGATAGGTGATTCTGATGACGACGAACTCGCAGATATCCTTGGAGACTGGTCATAGCGTGCCAGCCGACGAGTACGAAGACAAGACGGCAGCGGATCTGGTAGCCATGCTTGAGTCTTGTCGAGAGAGCGCCATGGTATCGATCCAGATAGTAGTGAAGGTGCTACTACCTGCGATCACCCATCGCACGTATAAAAACTGGATGGCGCACCTAGCCAATCCAGACGGGGTTCCGAAGAAGTACCCGCCCACACGGCATCGTCGATCGATGTTGGTAAAGGCAGTGAAGGCCATGAAGAAGTGCCTGGCCGAAGGACTGCTGCCCAAGACGCGGTTGGAGATTCACCAAGAAGGTAAGCAGGTGATGCAGTACAAGAAGCAGGTACTGTCCGACGCAAGAAAATCAATCAAGTAATAACAGCCCCTTCGGGGGCAGGTGGTTTTATGAGTCCTTATATTTATTTATTAATTACGTTTATGGTCGACGGCTACCCAGAAGATGTCGCTGTGAGAGTAGACCAGAACAAGCTTCCTCCTGACGCGGTTCAGAACTGGAAAGAGCCTGAGAACAATGATGTACTCTCAGATCTCGCCAAGCGCAGCTATCACCTCCCAGGTAAAGTTGTAGGTGTGCGTGAGATCTTTGGAATGGTGGTTTTATGAGCAATTTATGTGCGAATTGTAAAGTACATTACTCTCGGCAAGGTAGTAGTATCTGTGGGTTATGTAACGATGTACTATCAGCTGAACGACGTTCGTTCATTATAAACAAATCTCGTACACTGCAAGCTGCAGGCGAGTCGATGAAAAAGTCCGAGATACTGCAGATGGAGATCTCACCTCGGCTGCACGGATCGTTGGGCGTAATGCAGAAAGATCTAGTAGTAGAACGCGACGCTATCATCGCTGACGCGCTTCTACAAGAATTTGGTGATGATTGGTCACTGTCGGAACTGCTGTCGTCTGGTGAACTTACAATATCTCGACACGTTGGGATCGTGCAGTACGTCAGCAAAGCTGGCCGACCAATTCTAAACTTGATGGACCCTACCATGACTTGGAACGGTCGGTCGTTTGATCTAATACAAACTTACGCGTCGAGAGGGACGAAAAATGAAGATTGATCTATTAGGTGATAAGGTCCTACTGCGACCTCAAGAGCGTGAGACAGTAACTGATGGTGGTATCGTACTGACAGGTGACGCCGTACCAGAAGGCGTGCAGTACGCCGAGGTTATGTATGTTGGTGTCGGCCTGCGTGATGGTGATACGTTCACCACGTCTCTCGTTAAGGTAGGCCAGACGGTCGTGCATAACATCGCACTGCCGCTTACTATGGAAGTCAATGGCGAAGAACTCCACCTGCTGTCGGAGTCTTCTATTATTGGTGTGATCTACTAACCATCTTTGATGAGCTGCTTGATCTCCTGCAGCTCATTCTTTATATAACCCATCTCCACACTATGGACCTTCTCGACGCTCTCAATAGCATTCGCATTTACCGCTACGTCTGTATTGAGATCTACCCATGTCGCTACCACGCCTGTACCTGACAGCGCTGCTACGACCAAACTGATAACACCTTTCTCTACCATAAATTACTTCCCTGATTCTAAGAATTGTTGTAACTCAACTGCCGCTGCTGCGACCTCGCTTGGCTTCGCACTCTGACGTGTCAGTGTACGTAAACTTGCCACACCCTCTTTCGAGAATAAAATTTTGGCTAACTCTGTTGGTACGAATGTCGACGCGGCGGCACGTGTTAGGAAGATTGGGCTGCGGCTAACTACAGAACCTGCTGCTGCTACCATCTTAGGACCTAACTGTGTGCCTGGTGCGCCCTGACCAATACCCAACTTTCGTAACGCACGTACGCCATCCATGACGTTCTGACGTGTTTTAGAATCGTCAAAGATCGCCTTGAACTGTGGGTCATTATCCAACTTCTTCATAAGGATACTGAAATCGATACGTGCCTCACCAGCTGGTAGAGCCGCCGCTGCCTTGCGTGCGTCGCCTATTGAGCGTGCCAACTTGAAGCGCTGAAGGCCTTGATGCAAGCCTGGATCTACATCGCCTAATAGCTTCATCGCTGCTCGGATCTGAGTCGGGTGCATAGTAGAAAATAACTCTTCTACTTTTTCTGGTGCGGGCATTGTCTTAGTACCAAACAAACTGGCAAGCGTCGTACTCTTCAGCTCGTCGATCACCTGAGAATTCGCCGCATAATTATCACGTGCTACCTTTAATTGTGCAGCACCTGGAACACCTGCCTCTGCTGCCTCTGCTAAATCTTGCTGCAGTGCCTTGTGAAGTTTGGTCGTCGAATACTTATCGAATCCTGGTGCCTTTGAGAACAGACCAGCTTTACCATCGCTTGCACGCCCCATAGACTCAAGCAGCTGCTGTAGGTCCTTGACACTCATCGATGGCTTCTCTTCGAACGCCCCTTTGAACTTTTCAATCTTATTCATGAACGCACGCACTTCGCCTATCGACATAGACTTATCACCTTTGAACTTGTCGGTAATGTCTGCCAGTGCTGCGGTCGTGTTGTTACTTGGGATGATGTCGAGATCACCTGCGATCTTTCGCGCCAAGTCAAAGTCTTTATTAGCCTGAGTCGATCGCTTGTTTAGTACCTTCTCAGTCGTCGCAGTAAATACATTGGTCAGGCGAGTACCAAAATCTACCTTGCTCGGGTCAAGAGATCGCTCTAACTTTTTGAAGTGCTTGAACGCACCTAGCACCTGTTTATTCTCGAACGCCTTCGCCATGCGTGCGCCTTCGAGTGATGTCTTCGCTAGGTTCTCGATATCTTCAACACCAAGATCTTCTGTGATCTGACTCACCTTAAACGGCACACCTGTACGCTCAGTAAGCATCGCAGCCTCGTCAGCTTTGTCACTCGCCGTGGCAATCGAGCGCTGTGCAAACGAAGAAGGCCTAAAGAAGTTTATGGTAGATAGTACGCCCTGCATTACGCCGCCAGCGATGAAGCCAGTCAATCCGCCCATTAGTCGATCAGCCTGTGCTGGATCATCGTGAAATTGTGTCGCACCTATCGCCGTACCAACAGCTGCCGCCCCTTTAACAGTCTTTGTCGCTGGCAAGAAGAAAGATGGAATGAACTCGCCCCCTTTCTCCATAAGATCGAACGCCATCGAATCATTAAACTCTGCACGATCTGAGAACTTCGTCGCGTCGCGCAGTGCGTTAAATTGGTTGGCGAACTTACCAGAACGGCTCTGCTCACCAGGTTCGACAGGCCACATATTATCAACAACGTCGATACCTGCTTGGACGATACCTGCTGGGATCTCAGCCACACCACCAACAAAACGGCGCTGTGCTTCGAGAGCGTTCGCACCAAGTGTGCCCATAGTAGATGACATGGTGTCGAGCGTGTCGCCTACTACGCCTTGGCTCTCTACAGGTGCTGCTTGTGGCGCGGGCGCTTGAGCAGCTTGCTGGGACTGCTTTCTCATTTCTAAGAATCGATTCGGTTGCTCTTGCTGCACTACTTCTGCAGCTTCTTGTGGTGTAGATGGATCACCACTAATCAGGTGATTCATCCGCAACTCTAAAAATCGGTTTGGCTTTTTCGCTGTATCTACCATTACGTACCGCCCTGCGCTTTATCTAGCATACTCTTCGGGAACTCTGAATCAACTTGCAGCATAGCGTCTTTTTCGCTCATGCCTTTCTCTATTAGCGCATCCATACGCTCTAGAGGCAGTGAACCATCTTCGATTCGATTTACAACTTCCTGCCAAGGGATCTCGGTCGCCTTCGTCAGCCCTTGAGACAGCGCCATCTCAGTTCGAATACTGATGACCTGCAGACGCTCACGCACTACGTTGGTCTTCGCTAAGAACTCTGCAGGGCTATCATCCGCGTTTGGCATCGCAGGCATGAGTCGGTTCTTAACCTCCATGTCCGATGCTGCGGCACCAGATAACCTGTGAAGTTCTTCACTAAGTGTGGTCGTAACAATCGATCGGAACGCCGAGAAATTCGATTGGAATTCTTTGTTTTCTGGTGATAGCTCCACACCAGACTTCTCTGCTAATCGCATAGCCTCGAATTTTAGCTGGCCTCCGAATGTTAAGAACTCTTTATCGAACTTGCTGATCGATGAGCTTAAATTATCTAAGATGGCTCGTGTGCCAACCGCTGACTTCTGCAAGTCACCAATGGCCTTCTTCGATAAGCCGATAGCGTCTGAGTCATCGCCGATAGTAGTAACGTACTCACCCTCTTTAAGGGGAACAGGTGCGCCGCCACCAGGAGGCTGTACCATATTGCCGCCTGTCTTCGACGTCACTAATGATCCAACGACATCACCATCTGCATTTACTACAGTCTTGCCTGATGCTGAGAGTTCTTCTGGCTTAAAGTCTTCTGCTAGTGATATACCAACGGCGCGCAGGCCGGGTAGGTTACGCTCTGCTGATACTGCACCAACTTCACCTGCGGTCAACTTCAGTGCGTGGCCTTCTGGGATAGAGTCGTTCAGCTCTTGAATTTCTGCGATGGTGATCTTGCCATCTTTTTGTACGCGATCTAAAAGCACCTTATCGATGTTACCATCACGTACCATCTTTTCAAGTGACGTAGTGAGGCTGGAAATCTTCTTCATCGCTGTTGGTTTGATATGCTGGTCTGTAAGAGAATCCATCTCTTTCGCGCCCTGGGCTGATGCTAAATACTTCATCGTAGCTTCGCCTGTTGGGTCAGACGCGGTTAGCTGCTGGATAATTGGTGACTTCTCCATCAAACCAGAAAGAACAACTTCTGAGCGTTCTGGACTGTCTGCGATTGATTCGAACAGTGCCGTCGCTTCAGGGCTACCTAATTCAGCAAGCTGCGCCTTCCCAGCTGTGATGAACTTCGCACGCTGAGGTCCTTTCATGGATGCCGCACTCTTCGCTAAACTCGTGCCAAGCGTCATGGCCTGCACTGTGTTCTGTCGTTTGAGCTGCTGTTCTTGAAGTTGGTTCTGCTTCTTCTGCTGTAGGTCAGCACGCGCACGTAGTAGAGGATTCTCGAACCCACCGATAGTCGATGCTACAGATCCTAGCGCCAACAACCCAGACTGTAGCGGGTTGTTCTCGAAGTCAATGACGTCGTTCGGTAGCGGCGCAGAGATAGGGTTTACCTGTGACGGATTCACAGGCTGGTTCGCGCCTAGTGTAAGGTTGCCATCGCCTTTTGAGCTTAAATCTAATCCAGCCATGCTATGACTCCTTACTAATAGTTGCTGCTGCTAATTTACCGACTGCTGTCATTATACCTATTTGGTCGACAATGGATATGACTTTACCATCACCAATACCAAGGTGCTCTTGTAAGTCTTGAGCCATCGCGCCAAGGTGTGTCTCAGTCCCAAGGCCGTGCTTCTTGTCGTACTTCCACGTGCTGATTGGTAGCTTATTGAACGCTGCCGCTAGCTCAGGTATCGACATCTCACTGATATCAGTCTTTTTGTTTCGATCAGATATCGCCGCCGCGCCTGTGATTAGGCCGAGTACGTTCTGCTGCTGACGCCCGCTAATAGCATCCTGACGTGCTCTACGTGCTTGATCGCTCTGGTTGTCGAGTCCTTGCTGCCCAAGACTGAAATTCTTAGCTGATGGGCTGGCGTTGAGTAGATCCAGTCCGAACCCAGTCGACTGACCAAATAACATCGAGCGATTATTGAACGCCTGCTGTGCTAGCTGCTGCTCAAGTGTCTGGCCTTGCAGCGCTAAACCGCCCGCCTGTAGGTCTATCTGCTGCTGCTGCATAGGCAAGTTCAGCTCTGCTGCTGACTGTGCGCCGCGTGCTTGGCTGATGCTCTGTGCCTGCAAGCGACCAGCTTCGTTGCCCAACTCTTGTGCTTGGTTAAATACTGGCGTATCTGTAAAACGCAGACCACGACTGCCACCAGACTCTTCTCGTAGCTGGCTGAGTGTGCGCTGTAACTGTGCGTTGATATCAGATCCTGACTGCTCGATCTGACGATCTGCAACGGCCTTGATCATGGCTAATTGTTCTGGTGTCGCCTGCCCATCACTGTTAAGTCTGTCAGCTAACGTCCCCGCCAATCCACCTGCTGTGGCCTCTGATTCTAGTCTTCGAGCCTCTTCACCTGCTCTGTCTGACGCTAGATCACCAAGGTTCGCTTCTCGAAGGTCGGCTAGATCTCGAAGGTCGTTGGCACGCGCAGCGTCTTCTAAGTTCATTAGGCCTTGTTCGCTGAGATCGTTGACACTCTCACCCGGATTAAATCCAACTAAGTCTTGACCTGAAGTCGGCCCCGTCGCGCTGAATCCTCCTAGATCTATGCCGCCTGCACGAGCTGCGTTATTCGCGAACTCTGCAGCGGTAGGCCCTGACGAACCTGGTGACGCACCTACGTTGACACCATCTCTCGGCGTGACACCTAGAGGTCGGTTCGAGTGGACCCACGAATTCGTTGCTTCGTTATATACTAATTCGCCAAGTGCCTCCTCGTTGCCGAGTGCGATGTTGGCTGATACGCCTTGGTTGCTTCGGTCCTCACTGAATTGGATCGGTAGGCCAAGTGCGTCGTAGCCATCTTCGGTTGCCGCACCGATTTCTATAGCACGCTGCATACGCTCACGTCGCTGTGCGCCAGTAACAGGCGCTTCGCCTGCGAGTCTAACCGCGTTAGGATCAGATTGGATGGCTGCTAGATCCACGTCACTTAAATTCACGTCTGCTGCTGCGCTGAAGTCCTGACCAGCGAACGGGTTCGGCTTTACTTCTGGTGCAGGTGCGCTGGATGCGTTTGCGCTGGATATAGCTGCGATCTCTTCTGCGCTAGTGCCTGCATCTACATTGTTTAATGAACCTTGCATCTTATAACCTCCACGCTAGCATCGATCCGCTGCCTATGACCTGCGCTTTAAATTGTTTTTGGACCAACTTTTTAATTGGCTTGTTTCTAAATTCTACGTAGCCTGCGATTACGCTGCAGCCCATACGTATCATAGCAAGCTCTGTGTATTTTATCAAAGCATACGCCGCCTTCGTCGCGGTTATCTTGTTTAGATCTGGCTTCAGGTTCAGGTGCTCGATTCTGCCGATCGGCAGGCTTGGGCACATTTGAAGTGCGCCTATAATCTCACCGTCGATCACAGCGACTGCCCAATAAGGGAATACTCGCTCCCAATCAGCTGGGTTCATTAGCTCTGATTTAGGGAATAACTCTAAGATATCCTTGCCTTCGCTGTCCTGCGCGATTCTAACTTCCATGGTTATAGCTCCGCATCAAGTATGAGTTTCGTAGCTACTGAGCTTGCTCTCAACATGAAGTATGGCTGGTTAGTCGTCAGTCCTGACGCTACAGTAACTGAGAACATAACAGACGTACGCGTCACCACTGGGCCATCTAGCACTATCGCGGTAGCGGCGTATGTACCACCTAGCAAGTCAGCTATCATTGCGTTTCCTACATTAGTAGCAGTAAGTGTAGGTATTTTACGCAGTAATACTGGGAGTGATATTTCTATGCCTGCGGTCGTCGTTGATTTCCCATGCCCTTGTCCGTATGATCCAAGCGTAGCGTCTTCATCGGCTAGCGGTACATAGCAATATCGTTGACAGCGAGCTAGCTGGTCGGCCTCGTTTACATACTCGAAGTCCGTTGCAGCTGCAGCGATTTCTAGCTGCAGGTTTGAGATGTCGAACGTGCCGCTCTGCTGCCCAAGTGAGTTTGTCCGAGCATCGGCATTCGACCCAGCGTCCATCCAAAATAGTAAGCCCTGAGAGTCATCTCCGTTTGTTCCTAACGTCTTTCCTGTGATCGATGGTATGGCTACTGAGATTGTCTGTAGCGCCCACGATGTCGTCAGTGCGATCGTAGATACTCCGATCCCATTCACTGCTGATGATGGTGATCCACCTGAGCCGAAATTCTGCGTCAGTTCTACAGCGATGTTTTTGGCTGCGTCTGCTTTCGCCCAAAATGATATGGTTACTGTCTTACCAGAAGTTTTATGAACGCCTTCTATGAGGTGACTTTTAATCACAAAATTTGCTGCGTTTGCTACTGATGTAACTACTGTCCGAGAGTAGTACTTTGGGTTGTTCGGTACGTCAGTCTGACCGAGAGTGAATGTCTGCTGAGTATGTACTTTAGTAGATCCAGAGTTTATGTTGAACCCGCGATCATCCGAGCCATACCCGCTAGAAGTTTGTGATATGCCGCGCTGCCATACAGAAAAGTCACCATTAATTATTAGGTTACGTGCCTTCTGGTTTTCAGTGTGTATCGCCGCCAATCTGTTAATCTCGTTGACCATCGTGGCGAGGTGTGCGTTGAGGTCGTCGGCATTAAATACTTCGCCGTTGCTGTATGTCTTTACTGAAATAGTCATATTAGGATATTCTCCGTACTGTCATTTGCTGATGTCCCGAACTTCACTGTTATTGAGTGGAGTTGGACGCCTGTATTTAGTGACTCTTTTTCGAACCCAATTGCGACGCGTCTAAATTCGTAGGATTCTAGCTCGACATACGTCTCGATCGTACGTGGCCCGCCCAGTCTTGATGCTCCTAGTATAAACACAGAACCGTCGTCAGGCAAGAACGCGCCTGTGTTCCCAGTAATACAGAACGTACCTAATCGAGAGCCAAACATCTGATCTATGGTGCGCGTCTCGAACAGGCGAATATCTCGCTGCCAGATTAGATCGAATGATGTATTCGGATCGAACAGTGAGCAGCTGCTGCTAACTACTGATGTCGGTGATTCTGACTCAGCTGTGATCGATACGCTGGCCTTCTGGATATTGTTGTGGCCGAACATTGGTGCGATCTTAATGTCTGGCGTGAGTGCGCGTGCCTTGTACGTGGTCGACGTAAGTACGCCACCAGTGAAATCTTCTTTTCGCTCACTGCCACGAATATCGAGATCGAGTAAGAACTCGTTCGCCTCAGAAGCTATGATTCTCGTAATTGCTGCGTTAGTAGATCCGCCCTTTACGGGTACTAGGTGCTGTGCTCTCACATAGTCGATAAACGAGAATTTCCGTGCGCTGACAAAATCCATGACGATGGCCTGGCGATCAAGCGCGTTAGGCCCAGTCGGTAGGTTCATCCATACACGATTGTTCGCAGTGTCTGCGTACAGTGTGGCCCGGTGTAAGTTGCTACGGTATAGGTTGTCGCTGATCCATGTCTGTATCGGTGTGGTCACGAGCGCGTTTTTAAAGTCACCAAACTGCTCTGTGGTCGCTAGTGTGCGTATCTGGCCGTCGTTGTCTACGAACGCTATATCGTTGCCCATGTCGACAACAGCTTTCTGATTTGCTGCGCCTACTTCAGTGGTGAAGATGTCGAGTGCGAACGTGCCTGGTGTTCTTCCAGATAGGACGTAGATTTTGTCTTCTTTGAAGATCATTAGTCGGCCACGGTACTGCTTCAGCGCTGTGATCTTACTACCGCCGTAAGGGTCGATGCTGATAAAGTTCGCCGCGTATCCTGCTGCTGGGTCGTTGAGGTCTGAATAGTAGAGTCTTGATGGGCGCAGTGGGTCGCCTGCTGCGAACACTCTGTTGTTATATACGACACCAAGTGAGAGATCTGGCTCTGCTGGGTCCCATGTTGCTGCTGATGTGGTCGCTGGGTCCCATAGAATAGGCAGCTCACCGACACCGTCGGACATGAGGAGGTCCTTGCCTTCGAACTGTACGACCGTCCACTCTGAGTCAGCTGAGAACGCGAGTACGGCTGTGTTGGCTTTCAGCTCTATCGTGTCGCCTGATACGTCGTTATTGTCTAAGATCGCCCAAGATGAGAGTGTGTTGTCTAGTGGGTGCAGGGTATAGAAGTCGACGCCTGCGTACGCAGAGTTTACAGGCAGTAGCGCAGACGGTGAGTTCGCGACTGTGCCGACTGTGCCGAACGGTGACGTTTGGGATGCTACCAGCGCGCCGCCAATCGATCGAATAGTCTGCTGCCCTTCGAATAGTACGTTACTGGCTTCCGTTAGGTACGGGACTGGGATCACAGGCACGTCCGTACCTATCATGATTCCGCCTTTCTGCTCGTAGTCTATACCACCAGCGAAGATGAACTGTACGTCAAAATTAATTGCAGCCATTATTCGAACCTATCAAATCTACCATGATCATACCGAGAGCCTGAGCCACCTGAGCGGTATGGACGTGATGATTTTCTTCTGTATGCGTTGGTATTTGGGCGAATCGACATGCCACTCTGCCCTGCTTCTGTGTCATTCATGATACGCGACATGATCTCGACATACTCGGCCTTAGCCTCTTGTGAGCGCTGATCATCTTTACGATCGCGATACCAGTGGTACAGCGCATGAAACAAGATAGCGTGGCGATAGCGTAGAGGCATGATCGACACGTCTGCGTCAGCTGAAAATCCTTCTGCCTTGTTGAGTGTCGACGTCGTTACAATGTTTTTTGTCACGTACGAGATGAATACTCGCTCGATTGTATTCGGTATTGGGTGCAGCCTGATTTTTCGTTCGTCCATACCACCATCGATCGATACTGAGTCGACAAGAGTGGCGTACTGTGGTCGGCCGATATTTATCTCGCCTGCGAATCTGTGGCGGAATTCTACACGACCAATAAGATCCAGCGATCGTGATCCGACTTTTATCTGGTTGCCTGCAAGTCGTAGGAAGTCTGTGGGCATTACTAGATCATCTTTGAATACGCGGATCGTATCGCCTACACCTACCTCTGGTCCGTACATAGTCATATTCGATGGGTCAGTTGCGGCTACTCCACCGATCACACCTTCGATTCCTAGTGTGGTGCCGTCAGCTGATGTCGTCACGCTGATTCTACTGTCTGCGCCCGCTAGTCCTAAATTGGGGTTGTCGACTGTGTAGAGATGACTGATAACACCAGTATTAGAGTCGATCGCCGTGCCTGTTGCTGTCGCTACTGTGGCGGTAAATGTGGTACCTGTGCCAGCGCTATGGTCGCGAATCGCCCAAGGGACATTTTCTGCGAACCCCAAGTGTATGTCGAGGTGAGCTGTGTTTATGTAGCGCTTGGCCTGTTCGACCGTCGCTGTGTCGCCAGCGTCCGTACGAAGCGCTTTTAGCAGGCCTAAGTACAGATCTGAGAACGTGGTAAATTGTGATGTTGTACTCATGCCTTAGTCCTTCCTAATTAATAGTATGTCCATGATGACAGTCACTTCAGTATTCGCTGAGTCTGTATGCGCTCTGATTTCTATATCCCATAACTCATCTATGATGATACCAGAAAACTCAAGGTTTGCGTTATTTTCGAATACCTGCCACGGCGCGGCGTCCTGCCACGGTACGATCGTCGTGCCTTGGTTTGGTCGGATGAGTGTGTTGTACGTAATACTCTTTCCTCGAATACCTGAGAAACGTAGCTTTCTGATAAGTGCGAAGAATCCTACTGGTGGTGTGAATCCAGCATGGTTGGCTGTGTTTTCTGATCTGCCTAATGCTGTATCAAACATGATCGCCAGCTTGACTTTTGATGGTGTACTCGGCACGCCTGCAACGAGCGTGTCTACTGTCGCGCAGTATAGGTCGCCTTGTAGTGCTGTTGGTAGTAGTACCCGAATGCCGAAAATTCGATACCATGTACCAATAGATACCGCTGTTCTTCCGTTCGTAGAATACGTTAGGTCTGTATCTACGTTAGGTGATGTAGGTGATTTCAGGCCAGTTATCTGCATGAGCTGCCCGGTGTCGGCCACGTTCGAGCATGATACGAATAGTTCTGTCGCTGCTGTTAGGTACGTGTAAATGCCGCCGTACTGCCATACTGTCTCTTCAGTGCCTGCGTCGATGTCCTTGTTTTGCAACGTGATAATGTATTGGGTATGGTTCTTGACAGCCTCTTTGGCTGTCTCCAAGAAGAAGTCAGGAACTTGCGCCCGACGAAATTGATCGTTGAGTGCCATGGGCTATCTCGATGTGCTGCGAAGTGCGGCTTCATTGCCATAGGATGCTGTTGCGCCTATCGTGATGATCGCCTGTGGCTCTGTGCCTGCTAGCACTACATACGCGCCGTTATATACATAGATAGGTCCTCGGCCGCCGTAGTCTTTCGCTTCGTCAGACACTGAGTTCGTCACCATCGCTACAAGCGTCGATCGCGCTGTATCTGCAACGTCAGTATCATAAACTTCTGCCAAGCAGTCTGTGCCGCCGCCAGCTAATAGTTGAATGTCGCATATCTCGCCAGCGCCTACGAATACGTGTTCTGTTTTGGTTATTAGTCTGCGTTGTGGGAATCGTGCTAAGTCGCCATAGATTCGAGCCGTATCATGTACGTAAGCATCGAGCGTCAGTGATCCTGTCACGTTTGCTAGGCTGCCAGCGCCGATACCAAGAATGCCTAACCAGCCTTCAGTCGTTGCGCCTGTTACTGCTGCGTTGGTTGTGGTGACTTCAATGCCTAGCTCTGCAATACGTGCTGTGCAGGTGTTGCCACCTGTCGTATCGATTTCTAATTCGACTGTGTAGTATTTGCCGCGTTCCAGTGCGATCGGTGATACTGTCAGTGCTGCTGATGTTGACCGAATACCAAAGAAGATCTCACCGCCTGACTCAATTCGTAGGCCTACTGCTGCTACCACTGGTAGGTGCTGCATGATTGCTACTTCAGTTGTTACTGATGCTGTCACGTCCTTGCCGATATACAGCATGAACTTGTCATCTTCCGTAGTGCCTGACGATACTGCTATCGAGGTACTTCGAACATAAGAATCTGTATCGACGCCGAACTCTGCATGGAGTGCGTATGCGCCTTGGTAAGGCATTCCCCAAGCTCGTTGGCGTGCTAGATCCTTGTAGTGCTTTACTGTCGCTTGCGTACCAACAGTAGCCGTCCATTCGCTAGCTGATCCTACTTCAAAATTGCCTTCAAAATCATGGGGAAATGCCATATCTAATTACCTACTTTCGTGTGCTTAATGTTTTAGAGTCTTTCGGCTCTACATAATTTGTCACATAGTCTGCGAGGACCATGCTTCGACCTTCGGCGTCCATAAAACACAGCTTGCTATGAATTTCGAACGGTGCGCGTTCTTTGATCAGCGCTAGCTGCTCGTCGTTCAGAACTTTCGCAGGTGCTGCCGTATTGATGCCGTGATGGTCGGCTGTGCTGACTACAGCGTTGTGCATATTCAGCGTGTTTTTTGTTGGGCGCAAACGCTCGATACTCGCTAACTCTGGGTCATCACTGCCCATATTCGTAGCGATCATTAGACGCTTGTACTCAGATACTGATTCTTTCGTACGTTTTTCCCACTCCATGTGGCGACCAACAGCACCGGGAGGACACTTTCGCATCTCTTCATCCGTCGGCATGCCCTTGGCGATATCTGCCTTCAGCGTCTCGATACGCGAGTTGGCAAGGTCAAGATCCTGACCAGTGAGCTGCTTCGCTGACTGATTGTCGATCATGCTGCCAATACTATTGAGCTGCTTGCGGGTTTCGCTTTTATCGACGTCAGGACGCTTCGCGATCTCACGAAGACGACTCTGCTCTAACTTTAATTCTGCTGTCTGGTTAGGACGTAGCGGATTTCTTGGGATTGACTCAGTTGCTTTACTCATCGTCGTTCTCGCTCCTATGCGATTAATACGCTTTATCTAGTGGCTAAACGCCGTTCGATACGTTTGAAGTTTTTGGTTTTTTGGTGCCACCAGAACGGTTAGGTCCTGCTTTGCCAGGTAGGCCCGGCCAGTTGATTTTCTTTTCTGACATTTCAGGTGTCTTGCCTGGCTTGACGTTTGTTGGTACGCCACCATCTACCGTCATATCGTTGTGTCTTTTGTTGGGCATGGTATTTCTCCGCTAAAATAAAGGCGCTCACTGAGCGCCTTTTAGGTTACTTCGCTATCTCTATTCTAAGCCACTTGTGACCCATAAATCCAGCGCCAATCTGAATATGCGGCTGTATATCGCATATAAGCACGCCATTTTGCAATGAACGTATCGAAGTCTTCCGACATCGCGAACTCTAGCGGCGTACGATCTACCCAATGAGTAGAGTCTTCGCGCATGGTCCCATCGGTCATGAACCAGTTGTTCGCGTCCGTTAGGTAGTTCCACTCGATGATCTCGTACTGATCTTTGTGTACGTTGGTGTTGTTTGTAGCAACGTCCAACTTACCAAGAGATGTAACGATCTCGTGAGCCTGCTCATACAGGGCGTTAGGGATGATAATCTCACTAGGCATTACCTGGATCTTCTCAGCTTGATCACCACGGAAGTTGACCATCGCGATTCGAGCTGCGGCTACTGCTGTTGCAGATAGTGCGGCTGTGCCTGCGTTGTCAAAGCCTGACGCTGTAGAAGCACCTGACGTTGTGGTGTGCGAGTCTGAACACAGTGCTACACCTTCAGAGTTATTCGCGAACGTATTGTCTACAGAGAACGCGTTGTTGAACATCTGCGCGGCATGGCGCTGACGAGTGCGAGACGCTGACGTAGCCAATGCCTTCGGACGCTGATTCATGATGCTGTACTGATCATCATCGAAAAGCTGGCGTTCTACTTGAATACCATTGGTGAACGTCTTGAACGTCGCGATCGTGTCGTAACCTTCATTCTGAGTCTGATAATTCACATTGCCTGCGAACTCTTCAAAATCAGCGATGGTGCCTACTTGGCCCCACTTCTGCGTATCTCGGCCGTTGTGGCTTTCGACACCATACAACTTGCTGATCATGTCAGGAAGTTGCTCGTAGCGATCTGTAAAGATCTTTTGGAAGCGTGGATCTAGTAGATCCCCAAAATTTGCTGCTGTCATAGTCATAGTTAGTTTCCCCTATTAACCTTGGCCGTACATGTGATCTACCGCGATTAAATACGCGTAGCTATCACCGACTTCGTTTAGTTTCAATTCAAGAACTCGAAAGTTCGCATTGTCCGTGTCTACTGCTACCGTTGCGTTGACTTCAGTTAGGTCAGACGTTAGCTGAACATACTGCAGCGCTGTATCAGGTGCAAAAGGTAACGCCACGAATGTATCGCCAATGGCGATGTCACGAGGGAACGCTACTGTCAGTGTCGCTACGTTAGTAGTGATAGACGCGATACGACGGATTTTGCCTTTGTTTGCACCAGTCACGCAGTAAAGCGATCCTTCGTCAAACGTGCCTGCCAACGTGGTGAACGTGACCGTTAGGCCCGTAGTCGTTGCGGCTGTGGCTGCGATTGCTGATAGGTCAGTACCAGACGTGGCACCACCGCACAACTTGGCTTTGTAAACGGCATCCGGGTTGATAATTACTTCTGCAATAGAGGCATTGTCTGAACCATCTGTCTTTTGGGCAGTACCGTACGAGACGGCTGGTACGTTGTTCTGAACTCCGATAAAGTCCACAGCTGCGGTAGTGGTTGCCTTAATGGCACCTGCTAGCCCTGCCGTACCTGCGATTAGAGGAACACCTCGAACATCGCTCTGCACCCCAAGAATCACTTTCTTGAGGCGTGGAGTTGCACCACTTAGTGTATAACTATATTCCATACTTTCTTCACCTTTTGTTTTCGTCGCGATTGACTGAAAATTTATTTAAGTTGTTTTAGGCCTAGTCGTTCACGAACTGCAGGGTTCTTGACGTATTTTAGCTCGTCCTTCACTGCTGCCCATGACATCTGGCCCTTGTCTACCTGAGGCTTGTAATAGTCGACAACTCGCTTCGACATACCTTTGGTTTCTGGGTCGCTACCACCGTTACCTTCTGAGCCATAACCGCCTGTCTCTTGATGAGTCTCACGCGCTTTGTTACTAATGTCACGGTGACGCTTCTGTAAATTCTTCAAGGGCCCAAACGCCTGTTGTAGTGCTAGAGCGTTTAACTTTCGCACTGCAAGATCATCTTTCGGCTTGCCGTGAAGATCTACAATGTCCTTGTAAGCATCTTCTGCTTTCTGACGATTATCGCTATTCGGGTCATCCAAGTCGTCTACGACTGCTCGGTATCCTTCGATCACGCTGTCAGCTTTGGAGATCTCTTGCTGTGCAGCTAACTTGCTGTCCATCCGAGCTTCTGCCTGTTGTTGTGCTTGAAAATCTAACTGCTGATCTCGTTGATCTTCGGTAATACTTCCTGCGTCAACATAATCCTGCAGCTCTTTGCGGGAGTAAGTTTTCGCGGGCGCTGCAGCTGGTGCAGTTACCTTCGATTCTACTTCGGTCAGTCGGTCCTTCAGTTTGCCTACCGAGTTATCATAGCGCTCTTGCGGGATATAACCGTGTCTCGCTTCTTTCTCGATTGATTTCCGAACTGATTCGGGAATCGTGGTCATGTCGAACTCGATATCGTCATTGTTATCGATATTTACATTTTCTTCTGTGTTCATACTTTTCATTCCTGCGGGTTAGGTTCGCGACGCCGGGAGTGGTGAATCTCCCAAACAACCAGTGTCACTTATAACATTATTAAATTTATTCTTCAACTTTTTTGAACTTTTCTGGATAGTTGAGAATGTCTTGGTACGCGTCTCTCGCTGCAAGGTGAGCGTGATAGCCGATTTTGGCTTTCACGATATCCTCTTGATTTACGCGCTCAGGGCTGAGAAGTACCTCTTGGTACGCCTGAATGATCCCGTCACATTTGAGTACGTTTCTCGCGACGTACTCTGTGAGCTTGTTCCACTCCTTGCTGCTGCCCAATTTTCCAGCTAGCATGCGGGCAACACTCTTTTCGCTGTTGCCCTCTTGAGGTGCGGCTGTTACTTTCGCCTTTAGCCTGCGGTCCTGCAGCTCTTCCCAATCTGATCTATCCATTGGCATTAGTTCTCTCCTGGCTGTGAGGCGAACGTCTCGCCTTCACTGAGTTGCTGTGGTTGGAGTGCTGTTGCTGCATCTGCGTTAGGTGCTGATCGTGCGTTGGTAGGCTGCTGATTTCCGCCGAACTGGCCTGCTGCTGCTGCCTGTTGTTGCATCTGCTGTTGCTGCTGGGCTTCTGCTTGTACCTTACCAATATACTGCTTCAGTGCTTCTACCTGCTGTGGTTTGAAGTTGCCGAACTGATCTGTTTCGGTAAACGCTATGATCTTCTGCAGGTGCTCTGCTGCGCCGCCTGCTTCTGCTGCATTTCCGATCGGGGCGTTGTTCTGCAGTATCGAAGTCAGTGCTTCTTCTGCAAAGATCTTAAACGCGCCGCTGTCTGGTGATGGCTTGCGGATATATCGACGAGGGTCCTGACCAAGTGCTTTTACAGTGTCTTCTGCGAGGTTGTAAATCTCTTCTTTCGTCACTATGCCTGCATTCATCATTAATTCTGATACGAGTGTTCCACTGAGCTGATTTAGCGCTTGCTGCATCCCAGCTTTACTCGTGTTCAGCATATTCGCGCTAAACGTGAATTCCATACGCCCTTGGATCTCTCGTGTGTCCTTCACAGATAGGTACGGATCTGCATCTGGGTCGATGATCCCTGTCTTTAGGATTTTCTTTTCGTCAGGCAGGAATCGCTGGTTCAGCTCATGGATCTGGTTGTACATCTCCGCCAGGCCTTCGAATAGGCGGCGCATAACTCGCTCAGGGCGGGATTCTGACTGCCCAAGTACCATCTGCATGTTGCCTTCCGTTCTGAGCGCCGATGACGCACCTTGAGGTACACCACCGAAGTTTAGATCGTTCGTCAGCGTTAGTCGGCTCTGCATCTGCTCGATAATGTTGAACGTGTTGATACCAAACGTCTGGTTGCTCTGGATCTGTGGGAAATGGATGTCATTCTTTGGATCGGCCATAGGATAGCCGTCGCCAGGTCCTAATCGGATCATGTCTGGGTTGTTGGCACTGTTCTTGTAGAAGAAGAATGGGCTGTTTGAGATCGTACCTGCATCGATCGTCTGATCTAGGATCTCTTTACCAACATCGTGCAGGCCTTCCATCATCTCCAAATATGACACACCAAGACGGCGGTTTTTCACTGGCAAGAACGACGCTTCCGCAAACGGTCTGCGTGGTGGGTGTGCTGGATACATCTCTGTCATGTGTGACGCTTTCAGCATGGTACTGGTTTCTAAAATGATCCACCAGATCATATCCTTGCCTTCATAAACATCGAAGCAAGTGTATCGTGTCAGCGTTTTGTGACTCTTATCCTGGGCTTCATGACCTTCGTTCGTGCCTTGCAGCTCGTCCTTCTGGTCTTTCATTTCTTGGTCGGTTCTCACTATGCCCGCGTTTTCCATCGCGTCGATGTCTTTGTCTTTTACTAAATCATAAAATCCAGACTTCTTCAGGCGCTTGATCTCGTCTACGGTCGGATAGTCTACCAAAACAACATGGCCTGAGCCGTGAGGATTTGAAGGGCTTGGTGGCTGAAGGTTAGCTGCACGCCAAGGGTGAAGCACTTCATCGATATCTTTCACTATGGGGCGTGGTCCGTCAAATACGTCGACTTCGCGCTCCATGACCATCTCGATCTTGTCATCTTTGTTCGTATAGAACTGCGCTGTGAAGGTTTCATCGTTGTCGTTTACTATGAAGTCCCATCCACTATCGAGCTTGCGAATTAGGGACGTCGGGAACTCACTACGGATCAGCTCCATAAAGTATTCTGTTGGTGTTGTCTCTTCTGGCAACTCTGGGAATATGCGTAGGTCGATCACGTCGCGCTTTTCGCGTATCCAAGGCACGAACGCTGTGAATACACCATCATTTACAAAATTCTCTACGACTTCGCCATACAGCTCAGTACCGCGCATATCCACGAACAGCTGGTGCTGAATTAGGTCGTCGATCGTCTTTTCTTTCTTTACGTCGGCTTTGTTGTGTGCCATGGCCGTAACTGGCGGCTCAGTCGATAGCAGCGCGTTGAACAGTACGTCCTGCAGCTTCATCGAGTGAGTCATCATGTCAGTATGCGTAATATCGCTCGAATCTTCCCAAGGACCTGACTGGCGTTCTGTCCAGCCACGGTATTTCGCGTAGCGCTGCAGGCGGTCATCCATAAAGTTGCCGCGATTCGAGATGTCGTTAGCTGCGAACTCTTTGACGCGGTTGACGATCTCATCGTTATCGATATTTACTAATTTTGGGCGTTTACGCGTGCGTTTTATGCCTGACTCTTCTTGTACACTGATTGCATCAGCCATGTCAATTCACCCTATTTCTTAAATCGTGTGTTAATTACTTTACCAGTATTGCCGAACTCTTGGAAGGTCGGATCGTTGTTCGCCAAGTATTTCAAATTCGTTGGGAAGTCATCGTCTTTCTTCTTGGTGTCCTGCTTCTGGTCTTTCTCTTGTGTGATTTTGAACTCATCCCAACGGAACCGTTTCATCTGGAAGATGGTATTCACGCACCGCTCATGGATATAAATTCTTGGCTCACGTGTGCTAGGGTCTGGCTTCAGCCACTCATCGAGCTTGGACCTTCCCACTGAACTATCGCTAGCCAATTCACACACTATACCACATCTTGCGAATTCGTCTTGCCATGTTATTTCACGTTCTTTCGCTGACGATGGCGATCTGCCCATATTCGGATCGATCAGTCTGCGCTGCACGACGAGGCGAAAGTCGTTCTCAATCTGGCGGCACTGCTTCGCTAATTCGTCAGGTGTGTCGTCAACCATCAGCTCGGCTATCTGCCAAAAGTTATCGTTCGGGTCTACTGCTACCCACTGCATCATGTGCGGCTTGCGTGGGTGTGGATCAAGAATAAAGATCACAGGCCAGTCTTGGCGGATCTCAAAATCGTATGTGTGGCAGAACTCTTCTGTGTTTTTCCCGCCGCACGTCATACAACTGCCTTCCGAGTCCCGGTACACTTCTTTGTTGTCATCGAAGCACCAGATCTTAGAATTGTTCGGTCCTGTATAGAGCGGATGAACCAAATTACTGAATCGTATCGGCTGACCTTCGAGGCGTACCGACTTCATCTTATCATCCCAGCGTGCTGCCTGCCTTTCGACCTTTTCTTGGTTCAGGTGCCCGTTGTCGCGTGTTTTCAGCTCGATCCACTCGATTTCAGGTTCTGTGCCTGTGAGCTTCAGATCCATCGCTTGTTTCTTGCCTGGCTCGTAGATCTCATCAAAGATCCAATCCACTGGGATCGTTGGGTCATCAGGCCATGTCATCGATAGGAATATGCGGCCGTTACCACGCATCGTACGTGCTTGGTTCTCCAAGAACACTGGATACGTCGACGGCTCATCGAGCATCACGAACTGTAGATCGTTACCTACCATGTTCTTAGCATCTTGGTCGTTAGACATAAATTGAATATGGCTTATGCCGCGTTCTTCGCCTGTGATCGGATGGAAACTTTTGAAGTGGAGGAGGTTGTTCTTCCCTTTCCAGCTGTGATCCCACTTACCATCAATCAGGCATCGCTTCGGTATCCATCCCCAGTGGCCTTTGTCGCCACCTTCAGGAAGAACGCCTGTCCACTCATCCCAGCGCAACTTTGGTAGAAAGGTCATTTCCAGCATGGCTGTCAGTGACGCAATGATCACACGGCAATTCATAGGACCGGGCGACTTCGCCTTCCACCAGTTCGGACCGTACTGCTTCGATAGTTTGTCCTTGAGGTGCTGCGGGAATATACCCGTCGCACACATAATCATCTCAGCCAGCACCGACTCAGATTTCCCAGATCCGTTGCCACCGCCAATACCAACAAGATCCGCAGGCGTCATGTGGATACGCATACCGTCTTCTGATACTGGCTTGTAGTATTCGATCTGGTTCTCTTTTCGATCTAACTCTGTGGCCGTCGTAAATTCAATGAACAACTTGTTAAAGTCTTCATCGGACATACCTGCCAGATCAGCTTCTGAGTAGTCATTGAACGTAGCCATTACAGTTTTATCTTCTTGGTGAACACTTCCACTATGTGGCCTGCTAAATACGCAAGCTGTTCGTGGTTCTCAACTTCACACTTAACACCTGCCTTGTCTAAAATGCCCCAGGCCGCGTGAATCGCTTCATGGCACAGCGTAGGAATGTTCGGTGCCATTAGGAGGAATATCGATTGTCCTGTCATATCGTTCAGCTCGATATAGCAGCCATGAGTCGTGTGTAGTATCTCATCGACATGATCATACAGCGCGTGATCGCCCTTGAACACTCGCTTGATGTATTTCATGATCCCATCAGGGCACGTCGACGCAATTATCTCCTGACGGTAAATTGGGATATCAATTCGTATCGCTTTCTGTGGTGCTTGAACAACTTCAGTCTTCTTCGGCATCTTCACATACTCCATCTACATTTTTGATCGCTCTACGTGCTAACTCTGCTTGCAAGCGCTGTGATATCTCCATCATACCCTCTTTGTCTGCAACTGCCAGTATCGCGGTTGGTCTTCCATCCAGCAAGAGCACTTGTTCTTGTAGCACTCTCAGTGTCGTCGCTAATTCTGATATCTTCGCGCCGCCCATCGTAACTTCATCGATGTGGCCTAGCACCATCCTAACCTTTCCTGACAGCTCATCGCGCAGATCCGAGTCGTCATACTTCTCAGGCATCATCTGAATGTCGCCCATACCTCGCAGCACTCGACCTGCTAGAGCATCGATAACCGCACCGGGCAGACCACCAGCTTTCGCCGCCAGCATTAACTTCTGCATCGCTTCGGTCGCGTCGAGATCTTCAGCTACCTGATAAATCCCGCCTGCTTCCTTCGCTGCTAGCTCGAGCGCTTTATGCCTTACTATGAGCGCTTCCTGTGCTCGTGCCGCACGCTTCGCCTCATTCACCTGACTCTTTTCGTACGCCCGGTTATACTTCGGCTGCTTCTTCACCAGCTTATCAACAAACTCATGAACGTGGATACTGGTGTACCGACGCTTCATCTCATCGGCACCCAACGTCGCCAGCGCAGACGAAAATCTCTTGACCAGCGCCTGACGAGAGACACCAAGCGCCAGCGCCATCTCTATCTGCGTCTTGCCCGAGCCAAGCATCTCACATGCCTCTTGCTGCGCCGCTGGTAGTAATATGTCTTCTAACGCTGGCTGATCGCTCATATAAGAAATTCCTCTTCTGATTTCATTTCTTAAACCATCTGCGGAACAGAGATAAGATCTGTTTGTAAAAAGGAATTGTCGCGGTGACAGCCTTTCCGATCAAATTGATAACCGTCACTGCATCGTGCTGCATCGTGATCGCACGCTTGATGGTTCTCACCACTGCCATGACTTTCGTCTTTGGATCGTACTCGACATGAATGTGATCTTTCTCTAGGACCACATCAAAGTCGTCACCCAACACACGTCGGATCGTATTGTAAATATTTACGACTGCTTGGTGCCCGCCGGCAATATTTCGAATACGACAATCAAACGCGTCGCCTGTGTAGTGCTTCGACGTCTTCTTGTGCACACCATCACCAGCATGACCTTCGGTGCCTGACGTCACGAAAAACTGTGTGCCATTGGCTCGATAGATATCGTCGACCTTTTCGATCGCTGCTTTCGTCTGTTCTGTCACGCCTTCAAGTGAGGCACCTTTTTTGATGATCATGGTAGATCTCCTAAATATGGACTAATTTGCGACCGACGATTACGCCGTTCTCGCGAATATCCTGCACGCGAACACCCGGTACGAATGTCGTCGTTTCTACTAAACTATCACGACTAAAAACCGATGTCTTCACTAAGCACCCAGCACGATCAATTTGCATGGCGTGAACTGACTCAGTATGGTCGGCTGTTTTGCTTTTTTGAGAGAAGATTTTCTGGAAAGGATCGACACCAAAAACTAATGAATCAGCTTCCTTCTTGATCTTCTTTTCGATCGTCGCAGATAGGTCAATCGCTGGTGCTTTTTCTAAGGTAATTTCTGGTGCAACTTCAGAGGTAATTTCTGGTGCTTTTTCAGAGGTGATTTCTGGGGTAATTTCTGGTGCTTTTTTGGTGGTAGTTTCAGGGGTGATTTCTGGTAGGATTTCGTCGGATTTTTTAGTCATTTTCTTGCTCCATGATTTCATGCAAAAGTGGCGGGACCATGATTTTCCTACCGTGTTTCAGGTATTTGACCAATTCTAGCTTTTCAAGGCCCCGCCGAGGGTTACAATTGTACCGTGGAGGTTACATTTTTTCAAGAATTCTAATTTTTTATTTTCAAGAAGTGCTTTGCCAGATCTGATTGCGGTATTCACGGTCAATTATCTGGTGCCGAATGCTCCGCACGCCCCGCGTTCTGGGCTTTTTCAAGTATTGATAGATTACTCAGCACGCGTGGTTGCATTTTTTCCCAAAATTTCAGCGCGGATAGAG
>TARA_R110000782_G_scaffold146907_1_pt1 | contig 44791 bp, 59 predicted proteins | sample TARA_R110000782 | Tara Oceans TARA_R110000782 (sample SAMEA4397859) | marine metagenome | biome: Polar Biome; feature: [SRF] surface water layer (ENVO:00010504); material: water (ENVO:00002006), including particulate matter (ENVO:01000060) such as... | depth 5 m | reverse complement strand
AAACGATCCTCCCCGGATTAGCAATCCTTGTTCTTTGATATATCCAATTGTTTGCTAGTTTATTCCTAGCATATGCAGGCGAGTTGTCTGCATATGCGTTGGAGTAAATTATACATTTTGTATAAAACTCCTTAACATTGTGAAGGAATAATATTATGAAAATTGTAAACCATACATGCCGCGGTCTCGAAATCAATAGTCTTGTCCCAGCGAATTTGCAAGAGCTTGTATCTTTGCATGTTGCTGAGGTCGAGACGGAGGTTGTAGAAGATTTGATCTACAACCGGGAGATGCAATATCGGCTGAAAAGGGCGCTTGCGAGTGCTTTTCAGGTCAGGTGTGCACTCTGGATTGCGACGATCCTTGATGAGCCGCTTGCGGAAATCAAGGCCGTGTCGAACCACACCGATGATAAGGGTGTGGAGAGCTGGAAGGAGGCGATCTTTGTGCAAAAGCATATTGAACTCATCCGTCCGGTTGCACAACTAATTGCTGATGAGGTGGAATGGCCACTTTATGGCAAGGTTAAGAAGGCCAAGGTGGCCGACGTCAAGGTTATCACGCCAGCGGTGAAAGCTGCTTGCGCACAGTTGGTGACTTTGGGGCATCCTGATGCAGCAGTGAAGATCCTTAGGGATGCAGGGGCGGGGACTGATGAGATTGGGGACTTGATGTTCGAGTTGGCCCCAACATTCGACATGCCGGACGAATAGGAACGAGTAAACCGAGATAGCTGGGAGTGGTGGGGACACCGCTTCCGGCTTTCCGGGTATGACTAAACAAACATTACGAAAAGAAGTTGAGCATGTTTTCTTTGCCCGTAGTCGTGATGACTACAGTGAACAGGAAATCAACGATGGCATTGTTTGGCTGATGAATAAGGTTCGTGAGAACGAGGATTATGCCATTCCTTTGTTTGACACCATCTCCAGCGTGTCATTCCGCAAGGGATACGCAGCCGGAGTAGCAGAAACTAGAACCTAAACCGAGATAGCCCTAGAGAGGGTAACACCTTTCTCCGGCTTTCGGGGTGTGGTTCATACGGTGAACGGAACCTTAATCACTTCAGAGGTGATACCATAGCTACTATAAAAACTATAGCTACTCATCTGAGGCCCGTTTACAGACCCCCCCCCCTGTGAAGGGAACAAAAATCGACCCTACTGAACTTTCCCTTTAGGTCAACCCAAAGCAAAGAGGTCAGCTTTATAACCACTAAAAAGGTTGATAATAGCTATAATTATATATATATATTATTTTTTTAATAATTACATAGGTATATATAGGGGTAGGGGGAGGGTGTGGACTGTGGATAAACTTACAGCTTTAAAAGTCGACTAAAATGGTCGGGTATTAGGAAGTGAAAATAGAAATAGAAATACAGAATATGAATAAAAAATGGAATAAAGGGTTGAATGGTCTGCGAAAGCGGATCAATAGTGATAAGTTGCAGTCCGGCAACCGGAGACGGTTGTGGGGCTGTGAGTTGAGTCGGCTTGAGGTGGAGTATCGCAAGATGGTGCGGTGCGCGGTGATGGTTGCACAGATGCAAGGGAATCAGGAGGAGGAAATTTAGTATGTTGTATAGGAATAGGACAGTGAGTGAGGACAGGTTCGACGAGATGTATGATGACATACAGCTAGGGAATCAGGAGGCGCAGATGGGGGACTTGTTTAACGGCAAGTGGCTCATGGTGAATGAGTATCATCTGGCTGAAGTGAAACCTAAGGCGCTTGAGCGTATGCGGTTGTGGGTTGTGAAATACCTGAATACCTCAACGCAGGAACAATTCACCGTCAAGTATCTCGCGGAGGAAATGGTGCGGGAAGCCGCACACCTCGAACCGTTGAGTGTCACAATCACGATCCCTGAATGGTGTGATGTAACAGAATAGCCGACAAAGAAACTGCCCTTGGAGGTTTGGTTCATGGCGTGAACCAGACAGCCAAGGGCTTTTTGGGTGCAGGGAAGATTGTGGAAGAAACTTGTTGAATTGTTGCAGATGTGTGGTATGGTATTCAAGAGCGCGGGGAGTAGGGAGGGAGGACAGAGAGATTTTACACGAGTGAGGTCGCATGTTGCGGTGGCTAAGCTGAAATTAATACAAGCAACGATAAAGGACAGAGAATATGATAGCAGGACATTTGAATTACGAAGACACGCAGGTGCACTTTGTGCACGTTGCGGACGAAGACACCGGGAATTACTACTCGGTTACGTTTGGTGATAATATCACCGGAAAGCAGTGGTCGACGAAGTTGGCGCAAGGGGAATTTGCGACGCTGATGTCGATGATGGCAAGCGAGGACGGAGAGTATACTGTCCGGCCGCACGGGGAAGACCGGTTGCGGCAAGCGTTGTCGAAGTGCCCGGGTGAGTGTTACCCGATCCCGTAACGAGCAACAAGAACAAATCAAGCCCGGGTGAAGGAGACTTCGCTCGGGCTTTTTGGGTGACTAGAGAAAAACAACCCGGTGAGAAACCGGAGCAAACCAAGACAAGAAAAACAAAGTATGAATACAGTAACTAAAACTAAGCAGCTCCCAATGGACAATTACATTGTCCCCTATCACGGAATAAAGCACGCGGTGTTCGCAAGTTCATTCCGCGACGCACAAACACGCCTCGCGTTGCTCAAGCCGTCGCGGATGGACACGAGGGACAAGAAGGGGGTGATGACTAAGTGGGAGGTCAACCCGCACAAGGAAAACCCTTGCGTGGCCACACGTGTCGTGGATCACGGTCTCGGGTGGACGGTTGAGTCCCAAGTGATCAACAACGGCAAGTTGGAAGCGGGAACGCCGATCACTTTCTATGGTGCGGAACACGCAATGCCCCAGATGAAACTCGCCGCGGAGGCACGTGCAGCCCTTATGCTAGACGGGAGGAAGGTAGGATGAGTGAAGACAACGACACAGGTATCACAGGGCATCGCGATGCAAGTGATCTAAAGGAAATGCTTCACGTGGGGTTGAAACAAATCCCAGGGTTGCGGAAAGTGTTAACCGCAATCCACGCCGACGAAGTCTGCCTTACTGGTGAGTATTGGTCTGGGAAGTATGTTGACCCGATTGACGAACGAACACAAGGCAACGCAGGTTTCGGCTGACCAATGATTGTCGGATCACCGTGTGTGGTCCAACCGTTAATGTCACCGTGCAAATACTACAATAGTCTTGGGTTGGAGCTTAACACCGATCCGCACTGGAACACCGTAGAGGGTGGCGGCGGTGAATATTCCCACGAAAAACGCTATTCCACGGCACTGCGTATTGCAACTAAGGAGGAAGTGATAGCCGAGGTGGAATCAATCCTCGAACGAAGAAAAACAGAACCCATGTATGGGTTGAGAACACTAGGAGATACAGAATAAGATGATGATAAACAAAAATACAACAGCCCGTGCAGCTTTGATCGCTGGACTGAAACAAATACCACGACTGGATAAAGTCCTAGACGCGATTGCACTGGGTGAAGTCTGCCTTAATGGTGGGATCTGGACTTATTCCGGGGATAATCAGGCAGCATACAGCAGAGACAACTACGGCTGACCAATGGTAATCGGAGCGCCGTGTGCGCTCGCTCGGAACAACAGTCCTGAAAGGTATTACCTCGACAATGGCCTATACCTTGACGTAAACCCATACGGGGAGTCCATGGGTGGACAGGCATATGGTATCGCCTTGTGTGACGCAAAGACACCAGAGATTGTTGCCCTGATCAAGTCAATCCTCGCCCGTCGGTTAATCCTGCCCGACTGGGGATTGCGTAAGGTAAAATAGTATAACGCACCACAAGGAGCGTCAGCGACGGCTGAGTTGTAAGGGACACCACCTTATGACTCAGCCGTTTTGGGTTATGAACCAAATCGTATTATACTATCTCCCGTTGTTTCAACATAAAGTGCAGCGTGCACCAGATAAATTCTTCCCACGCACGTGGCCACACCTTTCACCCTGTGAACAGATCGTCAAGTACAACATGAAAATGCGTAAGCAAGGGTGGGGACGCAGAGCCTACCTTGTCCGTTGAACAAACCACAAAGAAACCTCTTGCAATTCTGCCTATGTATGGTAATGTATTCAAGAGCGCGGGATATGGTATCCGGCGACCAGTAATTAATCCACCAGTTCCACTATGCAAGACATCACATCATCATTCCTCCCACACGTATCCGTGGGCGTCCTAATCGCCTATGCGTTACGCAACGGTTGGAGATCTAACGTAGTCCCATTCACTTTAGCCATAGCCTGTCTTTGGGAAGGACTTCAGTTAGTCTTCACCGATGGCACACCATGGACAGCATTCCCAATGTCCGAGGTAAAAGAAATCATCTCTGACATCGCCTACACCTGTCTAGGTGCCATCCTCTACCTCGGGAGGGACGCAGAATGACCTTACCCTGGAACAAGACCAAGCACGTCTTCACCGTCCATCGCCTATCAGGTGAAAAATACGTAACCATCCACGCAACCGGCGTCGCCTCGGCACTGAAGATCATCCGAGATAACTTCCGCAACGGTCAGTGGTCGGCCGCAAGCTTCACCCTCCGCAACGCATCCGAACAAACCCTAGCAACCGTCTACCAAGTAGCCTACCTTTAGGTCCTGTTCATCCCATGAACCAAACAGCAATCCTGCTGGCCCAGATTTACTTCGGGCTAACAATCATAGCAACAGTGTATTTACTGTTCAAAACATACGACAACTACGACGAATAAATGAAAGAATTACAATCAGAACATAAAGCTGAAATGATAGTTCGTGCCTTGCACGAGATCATTGCAGAGAAATACATACCGCAAGCGTTGGAACTAATTGCAGATAGTTTGCAGTTTGTTGCGCCAAAGTTGTTGGTGGTTGACAACGAAGGACACATGGCCTTGGTCCCCGCGACGTCGAAACACCTACGGTGTTTGAAAGACGGGAGTCACCGCTCGGTGCGTAACATGTGCACTCCCTACGTGGTGACTGATGTAAGTGATGTCATCAAGTTCGACACACACAACGCACAAATCGAAACCGTCTTCTCAGTCCCCTTTGCATTTCACTAACATGTTACACCAAATCATCAAACACCCCACCGAGGGGACGAAGATAGTCACAGCCGCAGAAGCAGCGACAACATACATCACTTGGGCACAGGTGGGAGAACCAGGTCAGGCAGACAGCTTGACGAGACAACTGCAACGTGAGTCGACTCAAGCAGCACGCAGAAGACTCAGCGCGGAGCATCGTGAAATGTATCAAGGTTTAGACAAAGGATAACATGACAGCACCATTAACAATCGAAAAAGACAAAGTGATCGTTGCACAGTTAAAAAGCTCCGAACTCCTTGACTGGGGCGAAGCATACGGTGAGATGGTTGAACACGCGGTACGCCTTGAGTGTCGCTTGCGTATCTCACAAAAAGCAGTAACCCGACTAAAGAACCAAATCAAAACACTCTATGACACTACTAACTAACGCCGCGCCTGATCAACAGCAGGCGTTTAACCTTGCCCAAGAAGGGCACCACACTCTGATCACAGGTCAAGCTGGAACAGGCAAGTCATGGCTCATTGAGCAAATGATTGAACACCTTGAAGGTGTGGCCCTCACAGCATCCACAGGCATTGCCGGGGTCAACATCGGTGGCCGCACGATTCACTCGTGGGCAGGTGTTGGCATGGCCAAAGCCACAGCTGATGAGCTAATCCAAACCATCTGCGGAAAGCACTACCACGAGGAAACCCGTGATCGTATCCGTGCTTGTCGCACCTTGATCATTGACGAGATATCAATGCTTGGTGCTACGTTCATGGGTAAACTGGATCAAGTCCTACGTGCTGTTCGCAATGACGAAACCCCGTTCGGTGGCATACAATTGCTGATGTTCGGAGACTTTCTCCAGCTCCCACCAGTGCAGGATCAGCCATTCTTCACCTCTCCCCTCTGGGCTTACATGATGCCCAAAGTCATCGTATTGACCACGATCCACCGGCAAAAGGATCGAGCGTTCGCTGAACTCCTACAGCGTGTTCGTGTGTGTAAGCACACCATCGCAGACTGCAACACCCTACGTGGGCTAGGTGCAAACCCTGTCAACGGCACACCCTTAGTCCTGCACACGCACAATGAACACGTTGACTTGTACAACCAGAAGAAACTCAAGTCCCTTGACCTTGACATTGTCACCTTGCTTGCCAAAGACACCGGGAATGATCCCAAGGTCATCGCAATGCTTGACAAAAACTGTCTCTCCCCAAGTAAGCTGGACCTCTGTGTCGGTGCTCGTGTCATGTGCACAAAGAACATCACTGGTGCTCTGTGCAATGGCACACTAGGCACAGTCAAGGAGATTATTAAAACCCACATAAACAGCAAAGTCATCGTCACGTGGGATAACATCGGTGACCAAACCATGATCCCAGCCGAATGGGAAATCACGGACACCGGGACACGAGAAGTCCTAGCCCGTCGAACACAGTTCCCATTACGCTTAGCGTGGGCTATCACGGTGCACAAGTCACAAGGTCTAACCCTAGACAACGTGGTCGCGTATCTTGGTGGGTGTTTCAACCCTGGTATGGTCTACGTAGCCTTGAGTCGTATGTCTACCATGGAAAACCTCACCCTCCCTGAGTTCGATGTGTCTAAGATCAAAGCTGACCTTAAGGCGCTTGCCTTCTACGCGGAGCCGAACGATCCTACAGGCTGGGGTGCTAAAGTCACACCAATGATGGAACTACCTGGGTTGGATCTATGACCAAGAAAATAAACCATAAAACCTGTTGCTTTTCCCTGAAAGTGGGGTAGTATATCAAAGGCCGGGAGAATGACTACTCCGGTCAGGGTATTTAATCCCGCAAGACCACTAACCTTCCTACTGACAATGCACGAAAGACCAGACCTAGTTACCCCTATCCTAGTGATCCAGCAACTGCTGATCACAACCACCCTCCCTCCAATGAGGGCAATCCCCCACTCGTTTCCCGCGGTCGATCCCATGGGACTTAACTTCCATGCAAAGACCCAGCAAACCATCGAGTCCCTCACACAAGAATACGGACTCCAACTTGCCACCCCACGCGCTGGCTACGAGCCACGTGACTGGCGGATGCTTTACCCCGAGCGTGGCGGTCTCAAAGGTCTCCCGCACTACGGCACGCTAATCATACGAGCCACCGATGGCATCCACGCACTTGCCGAGCTGTTCTGGGGCATCCCCGGTCAGCGCCCGCTCGTGCAGATTAGCTTAGGCAACTTCACCGGCAAGATCCGCTCCCAATCATACACCCCAGCCAAGCCGACGACGGCCAAACCACGTGGCAGACCAAAGAAAGCCGACGCGGATCTCAAGAAACCAAGACGTAAAACCAAGCGAACACAAGCATCAGTCGAAACAGCCACGCTGGAACTGATGAGTGCAATGATCGCAGAACTCACCAAGTAACCCATCTGTCGGGACATCCTGTCCTGACCCTAAACAAAAACAGTAAAATAAAGACAAGTAATATGATTAATACCACCACCGCCAACCCAGCATTCCTCGGCATTCCTATCGTGATCCCGATCTGCGCACAGCTCGAAGACTTCCTCGCGTCGTCTGGTAAAACCCAACAGGACGTCTGTGATGATTTGAATAAGTATCACTACGCCCGTGGTCCGGCGCAGCAATACCGCACCAAGCTCATCGAGCACATCGAGAAAGAGACTGGTGAAGCACGTGAGACCAAGACCGTCGGAACCGGCGAGGACGCCAAAGAAGTCCCGAACGAGACCGACGGTGCGTTCTTCGAGCGTGTCTTCGGTGAGGACACGGAGTTCACACTGGAGCAGTTCGCAGAAGACGCGCAAGCGATCTCGGACCTCATCAACTGGCTCCCGTCCGCCTCCTCTGGCCGCATCGGCAAGCAGTGGGAAGACGGCGCAGCAGCCATGCTGATCACCCTGAACAAAGACGAGTCCGGCGAGACTGCCGATCGTCTCATCGCCAACCTCGGTGCCAAGAACGTCATGCTGAACAAGCAGCCTGACGGGACAATCGCCGCTCGCGATCTCGCCGGTGCCCTCAAGGCATTCGACACCATCGTCCAGCGCGAAAAGACCGCAGCACTGCTCGGTTAATCGCTACCATTAGCACCCGGCGGGAGTGAGGTCAACATCCTCTTATCCACCTCCTGCCGGGTGCTTCCACTCACCATAAAACAAAACAAAAACAAAAACAAGTAAAATAAAATGTCAGAAGAACTACAACTCGCCGATCCACTCGCAGCCCTCGGGCAGGTGGACATGTCAGACGTCGACACCTCCATGCCCCTGCTACCCGCAGCGTTGCACCGTGTCCGCATCGACGACATCCAGATCGTCCCGAGCAAAAAGACACCCGGAGGCTTCAATGCCCTCATCATCTTCAAGACCGTGGACGCCTGTCGCGCACACACTGAAGACGGAAGTGAAGGCCAGATTCTAGAGAACTGGTCTCTCCGTTCCTACTACCCAATGCAGCACAATGCAAAGGCGCTTGAGGAACTCGAGAACGGGGCGGACAAGCCGACCTACAACTACCTGGCCAACTTCGCGTCTCTCGCGGATGCTGTCCAAAACCTCAACCCGAACGACCCAGCGGATCGTAAACTCCGTAACGCGTTCAACCCGCAGGACCTCTTGAACGTCGAAGTGGTAGCCAAGGTGGCTGTCTCTGAGATGAAAGACGACTCCGGTGCAGGCACTGGTATCCTGAGCAACGACATCAAGTCGCTCAGCCATCCAGTCGACGCCTAACACACTTAGCTACTTGGCTCTGCTCACGTTCCGGTGCCATCATCCCATAGACCTGATAAGCACGGTCGCTGACCTCAACCCAGCGACAGTCAAGTAGCTTCCCCTTTTGTCCCGTAGGAAGGACTAGTGGCTTGTCCCCACAACACAGCCTCGGCTGGGATAACACCCGGCCGGGGCATTGTGGGTGTAACTGTCAATCAACTAAACCTTCCTACAATGAACGACTTCAGACCACCAATCAAATCCCCCGACTACGCCGCAATGGCCCGCTTCGGCTACCTAACCGACGCAGACATCAACCGATACGAACTCGCAGGCCACTACGGACCTAACCGTCAAGCCCGTGCCCAAGCAAAGAAAGACATCGCTGACAAGCGCAAGGCTGACCGAGCAGAGGCCAAGGCCAACAAAGCTGCCGATGCTGAGTCCAGTTCACGGCGTGAACAGAACCTACTTAAGGACATGTCAGCGTTGATCAAGGAGTTAACCGCGGAGCAAACACTATGAACCAAATAGACAAAGAAGTAGAACTCACGCTCACAATCATGCGAGCACAACGTGACGCGGAATACAGAAACTTAGTAAGTCTCCGAAAGCAGATCGCAAAGTCGACTGAGGCAGTCAATAATCGAGAAGCAAACCTAAACAAGCTAGAGGAGTTAATCGCAACGCAGCAAAGTAAAGTCCCGACGAAGTCATGCCAAGACAACTCACAGTAGAAGCCATACGTCACATGGAGGCCCGCCATCGACCAGCGGCCTTAGCTATCTGGCTCCCCTACCTCCGTGCGTGTCAAGAGAATTACCCCTGTTGGATTGAAGTCAAGGACACGGGTAAACGGTTCGAAACCATTCGAACACAGATCAACTCAGCCATCACTGGCTGGCTCCGGTATGACTACCCAACGCAGCTCACCCGAGCATGGTGGGAAGGTCACTGGCCTGAGATCACAGTGCGTGTGTATGATGACAAAGTCTACCTCGCACCAAGGGGAGACGTTGAGTTCAACCCTGCACTAGCTGAAGCCCTCACCCGTGCACCGGGAACAGGTGATGGCTGCCTTGGGTTATTCACTACCACACCCCCAATCAAAATCATGCACGCTTGTGCAGTCCTCCTCGATGGTGAATACGTCGAAGGACACTTCCGTTTCGCCGGGTCACTCGACCCACTAATAATAACCGAACTCCGAGAGACGTATGAAAACGTCGAGGTGTTTAAACCAGATGACCAACCCTATTGGGTTATGATGTAATGAATGACGCAACAGATCCAAACTTCGATGACCAACCAACGGTTGCCCTCCTCGACGCACCACTCCACGCAATGTCAGCCGAGGAACTCAACGCTTATGTAGCTGCGTTGCGTGAGCGGCGGACTAACGTAGCCAAGACCCGAGCCACTAATAAAGCTTCCAGTGACAAGCTGGAAGGCAAAGCACCCAAGAAACCACAAATGTCATTCAACCCGAATGACCTACTCCTATAAACCACCATGCCCGACGACACACCATCATCCTTCCTAGGTCTGCTAGACCATTCAGACCCACTACAGCACGCCCCACCTGCTGACCCGCTCGCGGCATTGCGCGACCTCTCAGGTGTGGGTGCTCCGCCTATTGACCCGGAGAAGCTCAAGCGACGTCTCCTGATCCCAATCGACGACAAGCCGGACGAATACATCCTGGCGATTGACAACTCCTCAATGGAGAAGTTATGCCAGTGCCCTCGGTCTGCTGAGTTCTATCTCCTCGACCGACGGGAGAAGCCAGCGTCATCTGCACTGATTTTCGGTGGCGCTCTCCACGAGGCACTCGAAGCCTACTACACAGGCCGAGGCAATGAAGGTCATGAGGAAATCATGAAGTACTTCCAGAAGCAACCACCCATGTGGCAGGACTGGCGGACAGCTGACCTCTGCTGTGAAGTGTTCACGCGCTACATGTCCCGCTACCCGCTGGAAAACGAACCGTTCCGTATCCCACGCTTCGATGCAGACGGTAACGAATCACCAGATGGTAAGCTCGCAGTCGAGCTACCGTTTTCCGTGCCTATCGGTGTCCTCGACGTTGACCAGACCTCTGGCTACTCTGCCAGCACCCTTGTCCAAGACCAGTTAGGTAACGACGAACCAGTCTACATCAAGCGCATTCACTTCATGTGGCGTGGTAAGATGGACTTGCTCCTCGTTGACCCTAATGATAACTGGTGGGTGATGGATCACAAGACCACCTCCATCGCAGGACCTTCCTTCCTCGATGCGTTCGTCCTGTCCCAGCAGATGTTTGGCTATGTCCAAGCGTCCCGTGAGCTGACCAAGCGACCTATCAAAGGCTTGTTCCTCAATGGTATCGTCACCCGCAAGCCAACCAAGTCCGGCAAAGGCTTCGACTACATCCGGGAGAAGTTACACTACGATGACTGGCATTTAGAAGAACACAGACGTGACGTGACAGCTATGGTAGGTGAACTACTCACCAACATCTGTCAAGGTTACTTCCCTCGCAAGACCACATGGTGCGTCGGCAAGTATGGCAAGTGCTCATACCACGACGTCTGTGCTATGACAACCAAACCCTCTCAAGATGTCGTTCTAAACAGCGACCTCTACACCCCGGTGACATGGTCACCATTAGACTAACCCAAACCCGAACACCACCAACAATGTCAAATCCAACACTACAAGAAATCTTAGAAGAGCAAGTCGTCGAAGGCTGCACACTAGTCGAAAAGCAGTTCAAGATCCTACTTGAGCGACTGTATCAAGTCGAGAACCCTGTCCACGCACTCGAAGCCTGTGTCGCTGTGTCCGATGGCCTGCGCATGATCAGCATCTCGGTAGGCAAACTCGCCCGCCGTCGCAAGTCCGAAGACGTTCCAGTCGAAGACCTCGACCGTGACACCCGAACCAACTACGTCCCACAAACCCCACCTGACTCCCGCTACTCCAACGAATAAATCCCATGGCAAAAACAAGATCAGAATACGTCCTCGACGGACGCCAACACATCCTCTTGCAAGGTCTCCCGAAGACAGGCAAGACCACCCTAGCACTACAGTTCTCCCGTCCATATCTAATCGACGTTGACAACAACATTGCTGGGGCTATCCAAGGTTCGCAACTCAAAGACCGTGACTTCAAGTGGGACACACCCCTTGAGCGGCCAGTGCGTGACCCAAAGACCAAAGCACTCACCGGAGAGATCGAGATCATTGACCCGATCAAAGATCCCGTCGGCTACGAGGAACGGTTCCGTGCCATCTTCGATGAGGCGTTCAAAGACCCTGACGTAGACACTGTCATCCTCGACTCCGCCACTGCGATCACCAATATGTTCGTCAACGCCATCTGCAAACGTGCAAACAAACCCGCAATGGAGATCCAGCTCTGGCAGAACTTCATCAAGTATTGGATCGACATGATTACGATTGCTAAGTCAAAGCACAAGCGCGTTGTCCTAATCGCCCATGAAGAACTCTACGAGGACAAGATTGACGGAGGCACCAAACGAATGCTACTTCTCCCATCCAAGGCACGAGCCACCATCCCAGGTATGTTCTCCGACGTCTGGGAAACCTACGTCGCCAGCAAGATGGTCTCTGGCAAACCCACCTACGAGCACATGATTCGGTGCAAAGCAGATAACAAAGTCTCCGGCCTCGGAGCATCTCACCCCGCAGCTAAGCCGTCCTTTTCTGCAACATGGGATGAGGTCAGTAAAGTATTGAACGCTAAGTAAATCATGTCAGAAACAACAGGACTAAACAACAACTACCGGGAACCTATTCTTTGCAAACACTGTGAGCACAGTGTGCCACACCAAGGGAAGCTCTGGTGTATGCGCGCCACAGCAGAAGGTGCAGTAGTGCCTCCCAGCGTATCCACCTTCCGAATCACCGACAACGGAACATGCGACAAAGCCTCGCTCGCAGACGTCCCATTCTAATCCCACCACCATCTATGCAAGACCAAATCACAGCACGTTATTACCCCGAGACCGAAGTCGTTTACCCGACTGGCGTCTCAGTCCTGCCCATCGCGGACATCGTCATCAAAGAACGTGGTCGTAAAGACTACGGCGACATCGAAGGACTCTCGCAGTCAATCAAAGAAGTCGGGTTCATTGCCCCCATCGTCCTCAACCAGCGGAATGAACTCATCGCAGGGGAACGACGGCTCAAAGCCCATATCCTACTTGGCCTCGAACACGTCGCCTATGTCTACCGCGAGACCCTCACGGAGTCCCAAGAGTTAGAACTAGAACTCGCAGAGAACGCCGACCGCAAGCAAATGAAATGGCACGAGGACACTGTCCTTATCGCCCGTTGCCACCGTGCCAAGATCAAAGAGACCACCCTCGGTGTCCTTGACCCACGTGCCCTAGCAATCCTCGAAGCCTCAGGCAAACGTGAGTGGGGCCAACGTCAGACAGGCAACCTCATGGGTGTTGCACTCGGGCAAGTCTCAATGGCACTGCGAATCGCACAGTCCATCGAAGAACGTGACGAAGAAGTCCTCGCCGCACCACACATCAAAGGTGCCCTCGACATCCTAGTCAAACGTCGAGAGGATGAAGTCTTAAAGCTCTCGGCAGGGATGTCGAAGACCGCCCAGACCTCCGGACCTGCTCACTCTATCCCGACAATTCCGTCGATGTCTTCGGCAGCACCGTCAGACGCTGGAGTGCTGGGCGGTGGCGTATTCGACATCCTAACTGCAAACAACCCGGCTCCCGAGATCAGTGAAGACACAGGCCCAATCACCATCCCGATCTCCGAGATGTTCATCCACGCCGACGTCCAAGAATACCTGCCAACCCGTGGCGCACACTCCTTCGACCACATCATCACTGACCCACCATACGCTATCGACGTAGCCAACATGGGTGAGCTGAAGAAAGTCTCAACCGACATCAAAGGCACCCACCAAGTAGAAGAAAACCTAGCCCTTCTCGAATGGTTCATCCCCGAAGCCTTCCGAGTCACACGAGACAAAGGATGTCTAATCATGTGGTGTGACCCAATGCACTTCAGACAACTCCACGACTGGGGTCTCGCTGCTGGTTGGCGCGTCCAACGCTGGCCACTAATCTGGCATAAGCTCTCGGCGTGTAAGAACCAAGCACCACACCAGAACACCACCAAGAACTTCGAGTTCGCTATCCGCATGCGCAAGGGCAACGCAGTGTTGAACAACCCTGTCTCGTCATCCATCATCACAGCAGACAACCCGGAAGCCATGATGTACGATAACCCATTCGCCAAACCTTTCGAGGTCTGGAAGTGGCTCATCGAGATGACCTGTCTCCCCGGCCAAACCATCGGTGACTTCTTCGGAGGGAACTTCTCCCTTGCCCGTGCTGCCATCAACCTGGGACATAACCCTGTGTCCTGTGAACTCGAAGGTGTCCAATACAACAAAGGCATCACCGACATCCAGAAGCTCTACCAGACCATGACGATGGGCGATGTCGTGTTCACGTAATGAACAGAACAGAAACTATAGACAATGTCACACGACCCACCATCCGTACAGCAGATCATGCACCGTGGTTCCCTCTATGAGATCCACCCTACAGTCATCCTTGTCTACTATGACACGGACACCCGTTTGCCTGTCGAAGTAAAACCCGACGCAGTTCCACTTGAAGTAAGATTACAATACCAAAAACTATGGGAGATTTCTCAGCAGCTCTTAGCACCGACCCCACGAAAAAGTTAGTCGCCAACCAGTTTGGCACAATGGACGGCCTACCCTATCGAATAGCATTCGTAGGGGACGCCCCCGGCTTTGATGAAACAACTTGCGGCCTCCCGTTCATGGGACAAGCCGGACGCCTTCTCGAAGGGTGTATGAACACAGCGCAGATTGCACGCCGTGCAAGTTTCATGGGGTATGTATCACAAGAGCGCCCACCTAATAACACCATTGCGCGGATGCGGTGGGACGGGACGGAGATACAGTCTGGTATGCGCCAGCTCGCACAGGACTTGAGAACATACAAGCCGCACCTTGTTGTCCTCCTTGGTGCAGTAGCACTGAAAGCAGCACGTGATCCCTCGGGTGTCCACCCACTTGTCACAGCCAAGTTCAGACATAAGATCGACGCCGAGCGTGGGTCGGTGTTCCGTTGCACCGATCCGGCGTCCCCTATGTTCAACTTCAAGTGCATGGGAACCTACGCACCCATGACGGTGTTGCAGCAATACAAAAACCTAGTCCTGTTCCAGTTCGACTTGACCCGTGCCCGTCGAGAAGGACAAGACGGAGACCTGCACTACCCCAACCGGACCTACCACATCGACCTCGGTGCTCATGCGATGATCGAACGTATGCGGGCAATCAAACCTGGCACCATCACGTCGATTGATATCGAGGGTGGACTTGTTCTCCAAAAGAAATCCAAGTTCAAAGATCCCGACACCGGGGAGTCCATCATGGGGTATAAGCCCTCGTGTGTCCCGGAGCTTTCAATCTCCACTGATCCCTCCGAGGCGTTCGTTATTCACTTCGGCTCTCACTCGGAATACGAGGAAGGTGAACTGCTCAAAGCGTTATCCATCCTGTGCTTCGACGAGAAGATACCCAAGCTGTTTCAGAACGGCGTGTATGACACCTTCGTCATGTGGTGGATGTTTAAGATTCTAGTCCGTAACCACTGTTACGACACCATGCTCTCCGGATGGGAAATTTACCCGGAGTTACCTAAGGCGCTAGGAGTCCAAGCGTCCCTATACACCAATGAACCCTACTGGAAATCAGAACGAACCTCCGACGACCTCGCTACTCGCTTACGTTACAACTGCACCGACGCAGCGGTCACCCTTGAGATCCACCAGCGACAGATGGAGGTCATGTCCCCCGCTCAAAAAGAACACTATGCTTTCAATGCCAGTCTGCTTCCTGTATTCACTTACATGGAGCTTCGTGGAATCCACTGGGATGGTGCCGCTGCTAAACAGAAAGCCACCGACCTAGGTGCCATGATGGCCGAGCCGTGGGCACGGATGCAGGTCCGCGCTAAGCAGTTCAACATCCCGGAGCACAAGACACAAAAGGGTGTCCACTTCAACCCGAACATCAGCGCAGGTAATCACGCTGTCCCTAAACTTCTCTACGATGTGATGGGGTACGCTCCGCAATACAAACGCGAGGGCGGGAGAAAGACTACCTCCAAGACAGCTGACAAGTTAGCCCTCCTCACCCTGTTACGCAAGCACCCACAGGATACCTTCCTCGGTGACATCCTCCTATGGCGTAAGCTCAAGAAGCTACAAGAACAGGCGTCAACCAAGATCGACACGGACGGGCGCATCAGGTGTTCCTACAACCAAGTAGGCACTGAGACAGGCCGAGTCTCCTCGCAAGCAGCACCAACCGGGTGCGGCATGAATCTGCAAACGCTGACTAAACCTCTCCGCCACCTAGCACGTGCTGACGAAGGATACTTCTTCTTTCAGATCGACCTCGAAGGTGCCGACGGGTGGACGGTTGCCTGCCGCTGCAAACAACTTGCACACGACCCGACTATGTTGGAGGACTACCGGTTCGGTATCAAGCCTGCGTGGGTTATCGCTCTCATGTACATGATGAACTCTCCCAAGGACAGACCCATGCTCCTGTCCGAGATCAGCATGTTCGGTGACAACATGGCCAAGTGGCCACGGGAAGGCATCCGAGATTGTGCCAAACGGTTCTTCGCCAAGACCTCTGACCCCGACCTATACGCCAGATACGACTGGCTATACTTCGCATCCAAGCGAGTGCAGCACGGCTCCAACTACGGACTCGGGAAGATCCAGATGTCCAACCAGATCCTGCAAGACTCCTACAAGATGGCACCCGCTCCGATCCTGTTGCCTGCTAAAGAATGCGACCACCTCAAGCAACTATACCTAGGCGGTCGATACATGGCAGTGCAACGCTGGCAACAATGGATCAAAGCAACACTGTTGAAAACTGGTAGTCTCAACTGTGCCTCTGGGCATATCCGGCGCTTCTTCGGACGCAAGAACGATCCAGCAACTATCAACGCTGCCCTCAGTCACGAGCCGCAAGCCAACACAACCTATGTCACTAACCTGGGTCTGCGTAGACTCTGGCTTGACCCAGCTAACCGCAATGACGATCAGTCCCTAATCATTGAGCCACTGCACCAAGTCCATGACGCCATGTGCGGACAGTTCCCTATCGCCAAGGTCGACTGGGCAAAAGAGAAACTTAAGAACTACATGTACAACCCCGTCACCATTGCGGACGAAACATTAGTCATCCCGTATGAGGGTGAGTATGGTCCGAACTGGAAAGACATGAACTCAGGAACCATCTATATGGATAAATAATATGAGCGAACAAAAAATACCCGAAGCAGTCCCAACCAACCTCTCACAACTAGCCCTCTACCTTTCCGGTATCCTAGTCCGTGACCCTAACGACTCCCGCCTTTCCCTTTGTGGAATCTGCGAGAAGCACCGCCTAATCCTCGAACACCAACGGATGATCCTCCCGACAACCCCCGAGCACCTACGTGCTTCCGGCGAATCCGTCGCCATTTGCTGGGATTGCAGTGCACCCTCCTGGGCATACGACGTCTCCCCTTCCCTACGAAACCACGCATGTAAGTGCGGCTCTGGCAAGAAGTTCAAAGCCTGCTGCTTGCAACTCTGCACCCGTGCAAACTCAACCCACAACTACGGACCCATCAATGGCCAACAACGTCCCGACACCGACACCACGTCACCCAGCTAATAGACAATGCTTCTACGCACACATGGACCGAGCACTCAAAGAACTCCACGCGGCGGCTGAATGTGTCACCATCGACGATGAGTGGGATCGCATACGCCGTGTAGGCAAGGCTGTCTCACTGCTAAAAGAACATTGTCTGGTTCATCCCGTGAACCCCACAGGCACAGAAAAAGCCTCAGTGCATTATGGAAATTCATAGCGATTCCTGCCCCATACGAGCCTTCTGAGAGGCCCGAAAAAGCCCCGCTATGATCCCACCTAGCCGACATTCAAAGCTCTCCAGCTCCCCCGTGTTGCCCGCATTGCCCCTACCTCGCCCCTAATCCACCCGCAAATTCCACTAGACTATGTCAACCAACAGAGAACCATTACCTTCAGTCAAGCCGATGCTGTGCCATCGCTACAAGACACATGCAGGCTCAATTCACTGGCCTGTATACATCCAACCAAAACTCAACGGTGTCCGTGCACTCTATCACTCGGACACCAACGTCATGCAATCCCACTCTCGGCAAACCGCTGAGGTCAAATACTGGCAGGGTGGTGTCCTCAACCACATCACCGAACAGCTTGAGTCCCTGTTCAATCAACCGGTCATCCTCGACGGGGAGCTATACAAACACGGCTGGTCATTGCAAAAGATCAACGGCGCTGTCTCAGTCAACCGTCTCTCGCCTTCGATTGATACTGACCAAGTGCAAATGCATGTCTTCGACATCATTGCCGATGTCCCGTTCGCCGATCGCTACGCAGCACTGGAACAACTCCGCACGGTCTACCCTCACGTAGTCCCGACACACTTCGTATCCTCCCCTGACTCGGCTGACCACTTCTACACCCGCTGGCGCAAACAAGGTTACGAAGGCATGATCTACCGCAATGCAGCGAACACTTACGGTTTCGTCGAACGATGTGGCAACAAGGAAAACCGGTGGGGTTACATGATCAAACGCAAGGAGCGTTCAAGTGCTGAGTTCACTATCATAGGTATCAAAGAAGAACACGACACCTTCAACCGTCCAAAGGGACGTTGTGGCGCTCTCAATCTCCTTTGCAACAATGGCCAGACGTTCAGCGCAGGCTCCGGTCTAACAGCCGAGCAGCGTGATCTCTACTGGCACACACCACCCAACGAGCAAATAGCAACCATCAGCTACGAGATACTCTCCGACGCTGGGATACCACTTCAACCCGTAGTCGAACTCGTCCATGAGAAATAACCTAACCAAATATTTCCGCATATACCTCATCGACTGGAGTGACCCTGTTGCGCGTCCGATGACTATCTACCATGCTCTCGTCCAACTCTGTCCCGGTGGGGACCTACGGACTCCTGAAGTATCCCTGGCAGAAGTGCGTTACCACTGCTCCAAGAACTTCCTAGCCTACCACGTAACCTAACCATCCTTCCTGCTGTCCTGTTCATAGCATGAACCAAACATAATATGCCAAACGAAGATTTCCTAACAAACTATTTTGACTACGCAACCGGGAACGAAGTCCCGGATATCTTTCACAAGTGGGCAGGTATCTCTGCGTTATCTATGTGTGCAGGCCGACGCTTCTGGCTTGAGTTCTCACCGGACTACGTGCTATACCCGCACATGTATATCTTACTTATTGCAGCAGCCGGTGGACGTAAGACCTCGGCCATGTCCCCGGCCAAATCAATACTCCGTGACGTTGGTGAGATTCCAATCTGCGGAGACACGATCACCAAAGAAGCACTGTGCAAGGAGATGTCAGCTGATGACTATGAAGGGATTAGAACCTTTAAGGACCCAGAGACGCTGCGCATATCTAAGTTCACACAGACGTGTATCTTTGCTAACGAGTGGGTGCACTTCATTGCAACGAACCCTATTGGGATGCTGGACTTCTTTACAGCCGTCTGGGACCAGCCGTTCTACGATGGACGGACAAAGAACATGGGTAATGATTTCTTCGTTGGCCCGACGGTTCCGATCCTGGGTTGTCTGACTACAGACATTATGACGTCACAGCTCAAGACCGACCTGATCTCGGGTGGTTTCATTCGGCGCTGTTGCATGATTCACTCGGATGACCGTGGGACTCCTGTGGCCTTCCCGACTAAGTCAACAACGCAACACGCAGCACGTGAGCGTGCGGTTAAGCGGGCAAAGTACGTAGCACACTCAGATAGATTTTGCGGTAAAATCGAGTGGGGTGAGGGCGCAATACCTTGGTATGATGAGTGGTATAAGGCGCAGTTCCACGAGCACGAGAAAGTCGTGAACCCGTTGCTTCGCGGATACTACAACGCTCGGCATGACCTGATGCTTAAGGTCGCCATGCTATTGAGTCTGTCCGATGGAACGAAGACCTTGGAAGTCAAGATCCTGAAGACCGCGATTGAATACATCGAGGGCTATGAGAAACACTTGCCTAAGGTGTTTGAGGGCGCGGGTAGAAACGAGCACGCCATGGTTGCGACACAGATCCTTGAGCGTCTGCGCACGCACGGGAAGCTACCTAAGAAGAAGCTGCTACGTGAGATGTTCGGCCATGCTAACGCTGCTGAGCTAGCTGGTATTATCGAACACCTCACGAGCACCGATCAGATCGTGCCAGTCGGAGAGCAGGGTAAACCTGTCTATCTTATGACACGTGAGGACTACGAGAAGACTTTAAAGACCTAAAGCCTGCCGCCCCTGTATGTGGCTCATGAACGGGTTCTCTTTCAGGATCGCATCTAACCTTGCAGCTTTCATTAACTCGTTCTGACTCAGCTGTCCTTGTTGACCCATGCCTAACATAGACTCCACACGCTTACGATACAATAAGCGAGTTAGCTGCTGTGGGTCAACACCAATTTGGCTGGAAGCAAGTAACTTGTTATGGTCTTTGGACCTGCTGGTTGCAAGACTTCTAGGATCAACAGCGAACTGCCGGTTCTCAGATGCCTTAGCCACGCTTCTCACACCACCCTTCATAGAGAACAAAGGGTTCTCGTCGGCGTGCTTCTCTAGCACACGTCTAGCTCCGTCAACGTCACCGTTGTCTTGCAGCTCCCGAGACTTTTCGATCACGCGCTTGTACTCGATAGCACCAACCTCGTTGGCTCTACTCTGAAGTCGCGCAATGTCCCTGGCACGCGAGATGCGTTGTGGTGTGAAGCCCAACAGCATACCCGCTTGTTCGCCCATGGTGATGTCATTCACCAGAGGACGCCCAGCTTGATCCCGTGGAGTTCCTTCCCCACGATGCAGTTGGATCGACCGCTTGAACGCCGTTGGGAGAACTGACTCAACACCACGGGAAATCTCTCCCTTGCTGAATTGACCAATCCCCCTGCCGATGTTGTTTACCAGACTCGCGGTCGGTCCCATGAAGCCCTCTAACGAGAACCCGTCATATGCGGAAGTTCCCATGATGTTACTCATGGCATACCGGGAACCAATGTCAGGCGCTCCTGGGACAGAATGGGCTGCACCACGTAAGGCAATGTCTGCCACGATACCACCAAGGCTCTCATCGTCCTGGATCATGCCCGCAGCACTTGTGCGTAACTCCTTGTTCAACTCCAGTGTTGGGAACATCTGTTCCAGCAGGGCAATCATTGGTCCGACGAAGGGCAGACCTAAAGCACCGGCTGCAAGTAACTGTGTGCCGAACAACTGCACTGCGGCCTTCTTGGCTGACGTTCTCTGTGTAGGTGTTAGTCCGTGATCACCACCATACCCGTTGCGAATCACTCGCCCGTAAGTAGCGGTCATGCCCATGTTGTAAGACTGCAAGGACCAGAGAGTTTGACTGGCAGTTCGGGGTAGCTTGTTAAACCATGATGGCCGAGCAGATTTACCTCCGGAGAAGTTCGCCCGAAGGTTCATGCGATACGCAAACTGTGTTGCATCTGCTTGTTCCTTTGTAGTCAACGCCCGTTTCTCCCCGTTAAGGATCTGCTTCCTGCGCAACTCGAAGCCAGATAGCAATGTTGTTCGTGCATTGAAGTGAGTTGCCATGCCATACAGTCTACTAGACGTATCCATGAACTGCCCAATAGGTTTCGTAATCACATCGCTCATCTTTAACGGAGCCTGCCCTTCACGCATCTTACGGATGTTCATCGTGTGCACTCCGTCAGCATCGTAGAAATCACTCATTGATCCCAAGTTCGACGTCTGCCCAGACCTGTTTGCGTCGGCCAGCATTGTGTCAATTTCGATATCCCCTGTCTTGCCCTTGCCACCAGTCACAGCATCAACAACAGCACGCTTCATGCTCTTACCAATCAAGGCATAGCCTTCAAGGTACCCCATGCCCGACTCAGATAACGCAGGAGCTAGCGAAAATACACTCTGCCCAAGCTCCATTAAGTGGGACGAGATGTTCCCCGCCATGTAGAACACAAAGTTAGTCTTAGCAATCTTACTGCCAAGCTCAGAGTCTGGGGCCATATATGCATCTAGGATATCTCGAGTCTGTGCAAGGACCTCTGGGTTATTTTTTACCGCTGGATCCATTTCAAGAAAAGCCTTGGCACTTCGCATGTAGCCTGTCGCTTGTGCGTGGACCACCTGTGCGAGGAAGTCCAAGTGGTTCTCGAACATGTTGATACTATCCCGACCTTCACGGAACTCCCTGCCCGGCCGCAGACTCACTAATGACTCAGCTTGTTTGTTCCGTTGCAATGTACTAGCCGTGTCCAAGTGTGGCTCGAGTGCGGCATAGATCGCAGCCCCTTCCGGACCAGAGTTACTCAACAGCCGTTCGATTGTTTCCTTGCTCTTTGACTCAGCTTCGAGAATCACGTCAAGCATATCAGAATCAATAGTCTGCTGCTTAGATCGTGACTGCACCGTGTGATCCTTAGTGCCTTTAACGAACGGTCTACCCTTAACCTCTTTCAAGAACTTCAAGTTAGCTTCGTGATAGGTCTTGCCGGACACACGTCCATGCTTGGTAACACCCTTGATCTGGTAAGTGATCTGGTGCTTCCCAATACGTCGCTCGGAGATGTTCCCCATGTTCTTAGCCAGCCCTGTGCGTAACTTGGCAGAAACCTCTGCTAAGACGTTAGCACTTTCCATGATAGGCGTAAGTGCTTCAGGCGACATCTTCATTAACAACTCGTTCTGTAACTTAGCCCCTTCCAGCATCATGTTCGGATCAGGAGACCCCATGAGGCGCGCTGCGTTCCAGGCTGATTCACCTAACGCTTGTGCTTGCTCACCAGTCAGTGTTGAGTTCTTAGACCAGATTGAAGCAGATAACATCTTCGTGAATGCCGCCGCTTGCGTGCGAAGGACCACTTGGTGCATCTCCCCGTTAGTCGCAGGGACAATCGACTCAAAGACATCCAGCATTGTATCCCGATACTGTTCAGGCACAGTGGCTAAGATCTTCTGAACTTCAGCACTGCCCTTGTCAAAGGTTGAATCGCCTTCAACGTTACGCAGTCGAGCAAGATCACTGAATGCTTGCTGTGTCTTTGCATTCGACTGAATACCCTTCAGGTGCTTAAGGTTCTTGGATACCATACGGCCACCCTTTCCATCAGGAATCGTGGCGAATGCGGAGAATACTTTTGCTTGGTTAACCTTCACTGTTGACTGGTGGTCTGACCCGAGGTGCAGTAGATCGGCAAACGGTGGGAATGACGCAGCAAGCTGATGCGCACCTGCAATGATCTTATTTACCACAGCACCGACTCCCTTCACCGCCCCTCTCGGCTTTGTCGGATCAATGTCCATTTCCTGTTTGAGGAACGCATCAATGTCCCGATACGCAGGAGGCAACAATGGATCAGGCTGATTACTGTGCAACGGTGTGTTCTTTGCTTCTCGCTGAAGTGCTGCAAACCCATCAGGCTCCATTGCCTGGAGACGCATAAGTGTGTCAACGTCCTTAGCCATCTGCGCTTCGGTCTTAGCTAACGACTTCAGCTGTGACGTGAAGCCATCGAGGGAATGACGTAGCTCAGACGAAAGTTCTGGAGACAGCTTAGCTTTACCTAAGCGGCCCATCTGGTGCAACACACCCGTCATTTTACGTGCATACTTAGCCATGAGACTCATGTAATCCGAGAAGACTTTCGGCATGTGAGTCATGAAGTTAGCCATGCGCCCACGCGTTTTCGGCGATGCTAGTGAAAGCATCATGACCGCAGCAACGTTGGCACGAAGCTCTGACCCAGTCCCAAATGTCTGTGGGTTGTCTAGGATAGGTAGCAACTCCTTGCGATACTGTGGAGCGAGTTCGTTAATCGCCGTGCGAAGAATCTCGTGGCCGTCCTTGGGATTGATGTTATCGAAAGTCTCAGCGATGTTATCCATGACACGCTGCGAGCGCGGGTCTAGCTTCCCCTGACGGTAAAGCTTCTCGAGAGTGTGAAACCCTGCCTCGTGTGCGAGGACAAGACGACCCATGACTTTGTTCTCCTTTGCCAGTTTGGCTACGTTAAGGAACACGGCATTCCGGCCTGTGTTGACGTTAGTCGCTGAAGCACCGAGGAGTTCGGGGTGTGAGACTTCACCGAAATCTAGGTTGTTTAACGTCCCGAATACATCTGCAACACGTAGCGTCTCAGCGGCAAGCATGTCGATTTCCTTTGGTGCTGTGCCTGTTCCTGCGTAGAGTTTACGGGCAAGGGCAGCCGCACCTGTGTGGCCAACAAGTTTAGCACCTGCTGGGAAGGTTCCCCCGAAGGCTTCTTGTCTAGGGATTGGGTATAACTTGCCTTTGACGTTTGTGTGTGGCACCCCGTTTTCGGTTAGGACTGGAGTCCGAATAACAGCGTTTACTTGTTTAAGTGGGCGTAAGACAAAGAACGCTTGGTGGGGAAACGTCTCTAGCTCAAAGTCAACACCTTCTTTCTGCCCTTGTGCGGTTCGTTTACGTCCTGCCTCCACCAACTCTGACTCAGAAGTAAAGGTTTCTGTCTCCTTAACTTGCACCTGATCTATTTCCTGGAGAGGGGAGTTTTTATGCCTTCCCAAGTCCACCGGGGTTCCTTTGGCGTCAGAGAACTTCGCCGCGAGATTTGGTAAACGCCTGTCGTATGCTGCGCGCATACCTGGGGCTTGCTTGGGTTGCTCCACACCTTCGGTAAACTTAGCACCTTGCGTTGCAGCTTTACCTAAACGAAATATAAATGCCCCCTCGTTAGGATACGCATCTAGGTCCCTCAAGTTAGTTTCAACACCGGCTTTTAACTTAGCCTGCCACCCCTCGACAATAGCTAATTGTTCTTTTAACGCACTGACTTCACCGTAACCCCCTGCATCCAAGGTTGCTTGTTCTTTTGCAATGTCATTTCTTAAGCCAGTCACTGCCTGCTTAATCTCATTAATCATTCCCACATCTGGTGTGACGAATTCTATTGGACGGACATGTGCATCATGACCCTCCGTCTGCATTGCAGTGTTAGAATCAGGAAGGATCACTCCCTCAGCCCCACGCTTACTTGCTTGTTCGAAGGCTGTGCCTATGGCGATACGTTCCCACTGGGGAAAGAGTGGGTGGCCGTCACCAGCAGTTAACTTAGCTAACGCACGTACGCGCACTTGCGCATCAGGTCCGAAGCTAGAAACTCCGACTGTTACAGTTTGGTTTTTGCCATGCTTAAATTGGACAAGCTCACTTGATACGCGTATTACCTCACCCTCTTTAACAGTTGTCTCTTTTTTAGCAAACTTCTGACCAGCATCACTCTGCACCTCATCAACACGAAACACACGCTTGCCTTGATAGTCAATGAACTTCCCTCTGACCCAGGCCAGCGTATTTTCATTCCCCGTGTGCGAACTACCACCTTTAACCCCAGTCGCGGTGATTTCAAAAGCAACATTACCTAGGCCAGTTTCAGCGTTGTATGGGACGAAGGGGTCCGGGCCGACGTCCCCGTGTATCGAAGCGAAATCCCCACTAAGCCCCATATCCATCTCAAACTCAAGCTGTCGTCCGTTGTCCTCTAGTCCTTTAATAATATCCGCGACCGCAAAACCAAGACTTACTTGCCCCTCTCTGTAGCGGCTCCCCGCACCCGATGACCAACTGCCATCAGATTCAAGATCACGGGATTTTACAACACCCTCAACAACAGTAACCATTGTAACTGTGCCATCATCAGCAACCTTTAGTTCCACTGGCCCCTCTCCCGTGAGCCCGAAGTCAAGCCCAGACGCAGCCGTATCCAGCTCGTGAATCAACGCAGCTTGTTTAGTCCGTAACCCACTACCGCTCCCCTGACCCTCATGCACCTCAACATCAACCAAGTCCTTACCCTCAATCCCTAGCAACGTCTCACGGGACACCAACCCATTCTGGTTAACCAAGTCAGGGAACCTGAGTTTCATGTAATCCCAAACACCCTCGGTCACACCGTTCTTCAGGAACGCCTTTTTCAGGGAAGTCTCCTTGATGTATTTTTTATTCCCGAATGGTTGCTTACCTACCTTGAGCACGGTCCCGACTTCAGAGATCAGCGTACCTGGGATATCCACAGGGTTCCTTGCCATGAATTCCATATCCTCGAACTGCTCTTTCATATACTCCATCAGCTCAGAGTGCACCTTCCCAGTCCCCTCTTGTTTCAGGAAGGCGTCATACCCCGCACGACCATCGAACTTATGCGGCCCAAGTTCCGTCTGCATTTTCTTAAACTCCCCAGTGCCTTTATCACCTGCCCCGGTAAACTTTAACATTCCGTTAAACCTTGCACGCAAACGCGCAGCATTTGTGCCGTCGTTATATTGCCGTTCAACGTAAACGTCAGACATTTCCCCAAACCCTTTGATCAAGATGTCGTTGGCCATGTCAACAGTTACGATAGACATGGCATCAACCTCGGTGGGATTCACTGCCTCGTGCATTACTGCCAGATCAGCGTTATCAAACGACCGTTCCACGCGATAGAACTTAGCCCTGACAACATGCTTACCCTGTGCCGTCACATGGGCAGCATACTCAGTGCCATGAATACCTTGTGATGTTTCAAGGATACTCGCAGCCGCCGCAGCGTGTTCCGCACTAGCATACTCTTGTGTAGGCCCCTTAGTGAACCCACCATCCTCACGGTAAAACGCCTGCTCAGGCACACCTTTCCGGGCCTTCTCAAGTGCTTTTCCTAGCTGCCCACGTAAGTGTGCCTCACTCTGGTTACCCTTTGCAACCCAGTTAGCATAGACATTACTTAACTCCCGGATAGGGGATTTTCCCTCACCGATAACCCCGTCAGCTGCATACGCAGTATACTTCTGATACTCTCTAAACCCTGCTGCGTGTTCAGCGGCACGTGTTTCAGGCACTTCGGTCATGTATGCTGCATCAGCACGTAACTGTGCAAAGTCATCAGCCTGCTCTGAGGTAAACCGTGGTGCTGTGCCAGGACTTTCATCCCCCGCATCCCGTCGGGCTTTAACCTCTAACTGCCTCGCCTTGATGTTAATCAATTCAACCTGACGTGATTGGCGAGCGTCTAGCTGGGCCTCAGTTGTCAGGTTCTTGAAAGATTGATGTGCTGCCAACGTAGCTTGGGTGATATCTGGGATATCAACCAAAAACGCGTCGATATACTTGGCATACTTCTCGTTGTGCACAGGCTCAATTCCCAGCGACTCACGAACGACGTTCATGTCTTCTGTCTGTGAAATGAGGTCAACAGCGGTAGTTGGATCAACCTCTACTGTCTCATCAAACCCTTTCTGGGCTTTCTGAATACGTGCGAACAGCTCATGGTCTGGGTTGCGCATCTCAAGTGCGGCTAACCGTCGTTGGAACTCGGCAGGAGCAACAGGGACTTTAGCTTCCACAGGAGTCGGGGTAGCTGTTCCCCCAAGTGGATCAAAGTCTCCGGCACCGATTACATCAGTTGTGTCAAGTGGCTTAGGCTCCTGACCAAACACGGTTTGTTTAAGTCCCTCGGTCAGCGTTGTCGGCATCTCAGCAAGTGCTTTACCATAGCTTCGCAACGCTTCTGCTTTCGCCTTGTCCTTTAGTTCCGGAGCCAGGGACTCATCAGCTGTGATGTTATCCACAACCTCCTTGTGCGCTTGGATAAGCTCCTTGATTGCAAGCTCATTAGCAAGTGCTGCATCAGGGCTGCCACCATCAGGGATAGAAGTCATGGCAATCTCCCCTTGTTCAGCCCGCTCCACGTTCTCAACAGTCTTCTTAACTTCCGCAGCACCCGTTCCGCGACCGGCCAAGTAAGGCAAGTCAAGAACAGCGAAAGGAACTTGGGTAACTAGCTGTGCAATGGCATTCTCCACAGTGAATGGATTGTGCACTTCCGCACCGGAAAGGAACTCACCCGTGACAGCCCCTGCTTCAAATGCTGCCAGTGCAGCAACCTGACCACCGCCGTAAGCAGTGAGCTTTTGTCCCAGGCCGTTAGCTGCAAGCTGCGTGATACCTTTCTCGGTCACCTCTGTGCCGACGTTAGCCCCAACACGTGCAGCCCCCTTCAATGCAACTTGCTTACCAGCACCAAAGATGTTCGGAACATACTTGGTCAACGCTCCGGTGATCGCGGCTTGTGTAAGACTATCCGACTTCTCATACGAGTTCGTCGCTGCAAGTACACCACTAGTCGTCGCACCAATACCGCCCGCCGCAACCATCAGGGGGGCTGCTGCACCGCCACTAAAGGCAGTCGCAACCCCCGCTGCGATCATCGGAAGGAAATCGACAAAGCCACGGGCAAGACCCGAACCTGCCGCAGCTCCTGTTTCCTTATGTCCGAAGATGCCACCGACAGCGCCACCAAACGCCGCACCAGCATCGTCAAGACCAAGTCCTTCAATAGTTCGATCAATGTTTGCACTCCCGCCTTTCATCAGGTTTCCAAACCCACCTGTCCCAGCGTCGAACATATTTGTCCCAGTCGCTTTATTGAACGATTGAGAGAAATCGTTGACATCGTCAAAGAGTCCGGGTTGTGCTTTGTTGACACGTCTGAAGGTGTCGTCAATCTGACGGAACTGGAATGGGGAATTTGCTGGCATGTATTAGGTGGGTTGGTGGATTAGTAGCGACCGTCTAAGATCATCTGATTGCGCTGCTGCAATGTTGGGTTAAATGTACGTAGTGTTGGACCATCATTAAACCCGTTGTTTGGCACAAAGTTAGCACCCCCTAGAAAGGAGTTGCCTAAACCAAAAGGCGTGTTGTTAAAGGCTGCGGCCTCATTGCCCCCCGCAGAAAGTTCTGCTCCCTGTTGTGGCCCGACAGGATTCATGTTAAACGGCACTGCACCATTCTGTTGGATGGTATTCAAGCCAAACAAATCATCAATAGCTTGCATCTCCGGGGAAACGCCTTGTGGCTGTTGTTGAAGCGCCTGACCTTGCAGTGGTAGCTGTCCGGGAATACCTGGGATATACGGTTGGGCAGCTGCTGTCGAACCAAACACATCACCTTGAGGCTGTGCCAGCATCTGCTGATCAAGGTCAATAAACGCCTGATCTCGGGGACCTTGTGGCTGCTGCTGAGGTTGCGGAGCTTGCTGTTGCACAGACTGCTGCTGTCCTTGCACAGACTGCTGAGGCGCTGTCTGGTTCATGGTATGAACAGGACTTTGCGGTGGAACAGGGTTACCTGTGCCCAGGTCAATGTCTTGGATGTCGCCAGATAACTGGGCCACTACCGGAGGTGGCTGGTGATTTTGAATTAAATCATCAATGGCACCCGTGCCGATGGCGGGCAAGGTGGATTGCCCAAGTGCTCCGGATTGCCCGAAGATGTCTTGACCTGCCTCAGGCTGTTGTGGCGCTTGTTGTGCCTGTGGCTGCTGTGGCTGATTAGCCTGCATTGCAGCTAACCGAGGGAACGGATTTGCGTGAGGCTGCCCTTGTTCAAACCCGGCTCCGTCACGACGCACAGGGCGCGGACGTCCGAACTCTTGCAGGATTGCACCGAGGTCAGGGTTAGTTTGTTGTGCACCACCTTGCACTTGGTTACCACCGGTTTGGTTGTTTCCAAAGTTGCGTTGGCCTGATTGACCACCAGCCCCTTGGGACTGGAACATGTTTTGGAAATATTGTGCTAGTGCTTGTTCTGCTGTTGCCATAATTTATCGTTGTGGTTGATTGTTCATGAGACGCATGACTTGCTCAATGCGTAGGTCTTGGTTGTTTACTGGTGCTTGTGCCTGACCCTGTCCGAGATTTAGTTCCGGCATGAGCTGTGCGTTAAGGCGTTGTGGGAGATCACCTGTTGAGAAACGTGGATCAATCTCGCCCATGCGAGCAGCACTTGCGGATTCTTGCACACGTGCAGCGATGCCTGCTCGGGCACTAAGGTTGTTCACTCCCATGTCGGCCAAGCGAGCTTCTAAGATCTGACGATGGACCGGACCTGTCGCGGCGGCTTCCGTGAGGCCCATTCTTGCAAGTTCTGCTTGGAGCCTGGCTTGTTCAGTCAGGTGCACGCCAATCTCGTTCTGCCTCTGCTGATTTCCTTGAACAGCGAGTGTGTTCTGCTCAGTCAACTCACGGTTACCCGGAGCAGCAAGTTCTTCTCGGGTGTCTCGGTTACCCGCAAACTGCGATGCAGCAGCGGCGTTTTCCGTCCCGCCTAGCAAGGCTTGTAGCTGGGCGTCTAGCATACTTCCCCGTTGGCCTTGCGTCTCGTCGGCGAAGTCGTTTTCACTTGTCAACCTGCGCAGCTGTTGCGCGTTGATGTCTTGCTGTTGCTGGGCCTGTGGTCCGAACTGTTGATACAGTTGCATCACGGCTTGTAGGTTTGGATTCATTATGGTGCGTTAAGTACTGGATGTTTGGTTAGATCAGTGCCAGAGTGGCCTGCGTTGAATGCTGGTGGAGTCCACTGGTAGTTGCCCCAGAAGTCCCAAGAGATGGTAGCTCCTGACGCACCATCAACGACGACTGTGCCGGCTTTGATGTAATGCACGAGTTCGGTGTCAATGACAGTGGTTGGATGGACTTCAAAAACTGGGTCAGTTGTGTTGGAGATGTGGTAGTGGAGTTCTTTGAGACCGAGGGTTGCATCATGCGCATGGGCACCACTAAGAGGAACAGTGCCTGCCCAACCGTTGGGGTTAATCGCGTGGTGGTGGTAGGGTGAGAGTTCTGCCCCCGTGTTGCCTCCGCCAGGGATCGAGTGGGAGTGTAAAGCCCCTGCACTTTGACCAGTTATAGTGTCGTTACTGTCCAAGGTCAACACATGCGTGTGATCACCACTACTAGGCACAGCAACAGGCAACCCAAGAGCACCACCGCCAACAGGCAGGTTTGTGTTACCGATCTCAATAGTCCGTTTCTCTAAAGTTACCACTAGGTAAATCACATGCGTGGTAGAGTTCGCAAGGAACAAGACAGGGGACGTGGATAAAAAGGAGCCGCTGAGTTTAACCCGAAACGGGTATTGGTGATGAGTTACCACCTGGCAAGCAGCAACAGACCCGCCTGAGTCGTAGTAAGGTGCATGGAAAACCCCGTCTACAATAGAGAGGTTAACACCCCCAGAAGCTGCAACTGCACTGGCTGTGAATGGGACTGAAGAACTCCCAGCGGAACACTTATACAATTCAATCTCAACCGGAGCACCAGGGACTACTTCAGCTTGAGTCAGTGCCAACACGCCTGCGACTGCGTTACGTGTCGCTGTGATCCTTGTCGAACTCCACCGGAATAATGCACATTCCGACGTCTCCGAGACCAGCACCCAGCGAGGAATATCGACTGTGACAGGAGCTAAGTCAGATGGCCGAGTGCCTTCGATATGTTCATCAGGGAAGTGTGGCCATGGCTCAGCGTGTAGGTAACTCTCTACAAACACCTGGTCACCGGGTGATGCGTCGTCTGTTCGATCAACCTTACCGATGAGGATGTATTTGACCTTGGTTGCTAATGGGTTGAATAAGTCAAAAGCCTCATCAGCCTTGGCAGCGTCATTGTTCTCTAGGTGAATGAAGGTGGCGCTTGGAACGAACCGGTAAACCAGCAACCCTGTGAGGTCCCCTGCGTTGTCTAACCCAATGCCCTCGACGTTAGTAATATCCTCGTAAGCACCACGAATAGCGAGATACACATGAGTGATATCAAAGGTCAGGGCAACGGTGATTACGTCATCGTTGATTGGGAAATCAAGGGACTGGAGATTAGCACCTCCGTCAGAGATCTTAGGTGTGAAACGTGTGTTTGGTTCGTTGTCTCCCGCATTACCTCTGACCTCACCATAGATGATTTCAATATTCGCTTGGTCCTCTGTGACGTCAATACCCAAGGGCCAGGAATACCGGTCATCAACCTGCATTTCTCCGGGGAAGCGTGAGCCGTGTGTGCCGGATACTCCAGGAACACTGTTGTCGGGGAATTCTCTCATTACTTCATGACGATGAAAACACGCTCTAAGCGCCAAAGGTTAAACTGCCAAGGCTTGATTGTGTAGCCAACTTGTTGATAAGCTCCACCGGAGACAAGGGCAGCGTAGGCTGTCGCGGTTGGGACTGAAGCTGTGTAGGAATAGGTCTCTGAACCGTAGCCGTAATAAACATCACGGGAATTCGTTGTCGCCACTAGCGTGCCTGTGTCATTCAACACGCCTTGTTCATTAACGTTGAACAGCACACCACTGTAGATCAGGTTGTTTGGGATGATTGATAACCTTGTCCCCTGGGCAGCCACAGCTGCTGCTTTGGTCGAATGCAAGGAAACTGAAACCTTAGCCGTTACAAGTTCTTTGAAACTGTTCCTGCGGTTCGCGGCTAAGAAGAACACGCTGCGGCGCTTCTGTCTGAGGAACTGAGAAGAGGACGTAAACGAGGCCAAAATACTCGGAAAGGTGTAATTGACTTCCTCACATAAATCAAGTGCAAGTGCAGCCCAATCAGCAATCGTTTGGGTTGTCTTTAACGCTTTGGCACAGTCGATGTCATCAATGGTTACTGTTGTTCCGGCAGCATCAGCAGGTAACGCTGTGCCTGCTGCGACCAATTCCTTCGTTGTCGTGATTGTCAGCTTCAACTCAGGGTGAATTACCTTACTCACCAATGTCGGGTAAGACGTGGCAACCACATCAATCTTCTCTGCGTGCACTCCGTCAATGTCCTTGACCGTGGAGCTAATCAAATATAACGACGCGGCGGTGACTGCGGTTCCCGTGGCAACCGTTGACTTGCAAGTGGTAACGTTACAGAGAAACTCAGTCGGCTTGTTTGTTTCCGAACACCGCTCCTGGAAGTTATCCGTCTCGGTAATCGAGATACGCGCACGGGAGCTGTTCCGCTCGTTGTAGATTTTACTGCTTAACGTCTTAAACGCCAAAGCCACCGGGACGGTTTCCCTTGAAACTTCCTGGTCGTAAGTAGTATGCAACTCACCACCAGTTGACATGTCCCGCTTAAGGGAGGTCAACAGTGGTCCGTTAGATGCAACGGAAGCAAGAAACTCTTTCGGTGTTTGTGCCATGTTATTCGAAGGTGATCACGCGTTCGGAGTAAAGGTCAGTGTCCCATGCAACAAGATCGTTCCAAGCAGACCGTGCGAGTTGCACTGGTTCCTGTTTATTCCCTTCTTGTCGATTGACGAATTGCTTTGTCAAGTGATCCACCTCGAGGATGGTCTGCCACATCAACCAATCAAACCCGTGCTTGAGTAAGAAGTTAGTATCCGCATCGTTCACCATTGGAGCGAGCCACATATACCCAGTGAGCTTCATTGCGGTGTCAACAGCTGGAGCAGGTTTGAGGAACACAGTATCACCTGCAACTTCGCAATAGCTACTGCTTGTGTCGATTCCGTAGTCAACATACCCGGCTTCGATATGCCGCATTTGCTGGTGGGCTAGATTGATTTGCGTATCCCACGGGATAGGCTGCATTGGGGAGAGTGTGGATGTCAGGTAAGTCCCGACTAACTTACGCATGCCCTGCGTCCGATAGGTGTAGACTACCTCAGCGTCGGGGTTAGCAAACACACCGGTATAGGTGCCACAGAAAACGACCTTTGGTGGTGTTTCAATATGCCCAAGATACAGGTATATCCCGGCACCCGTGCCTGTGATGGTTGCTGAGAGGAGATCGCCAGACTCAACTCCCGCGGGGAGTGTGGACGGGAGGCCATCGGTGATCATAGTATCTCCAATCAGATAATATTCCATGGTCTCCGAAAACGTCCCTTCATCGGAGTAGCTCCATTTAGTCCCTAAAGTGGGACTGACCGTGACGTCAACTGTTCCGTAAAGCAGATTGAAGTCGTGGCGTTTCTGCCCAGCACGTAGCGCGTTGTTGGCGGCCAATAGTATCAGGTCAGTTGAGCCACGCACCAGATCCGTTTTATTCACGGGTGTACCTGTGTCAGCTACTTGTAGGTAGGCTAGCACAGACTCACGTAATGTTAACAGTGTATTCGTCACGATCAGTAGTTGTTTAGTTCACGGGATGAACAGGACTATTTTCCCCCGCCATGTCCCTGGACGCGGCCAGGGGTTGCTTTCGAGCCTTTGGTACCCATGTGCTCGGACAAGGAATTCTTGCCGGACATGAACGTCTCGCGGGCTGTGGTTGTGGTTGCCCGGTCACGTGGAGTGCCGAGTTTTGGGGACATGTTGCGTGGGTCGCCACCGGATCCTAGGATACTCATGTTTTTTATTTGGGTTTAGTTAAGGGAAGATTAAGTGTCCCTTTGCACAGATTAGGTTACTCCGCGAACGGAGATGATCAGGGTATCGTAGTCTTCGATTGTGGAGCCACTTGCGACACCTCCATCAGGGTCGAAGAGTAACGCCGCGTCGCCCAGTGCTGAAGGAGCAACTGCAACCGTGGTTGCCTTGTCTACGCTATAGGCGTAACGGGCGTCAATGATCCGACGGAAACCGAAGTCGGCCGCTAGGATTTTTGTCGTTTGGCCGTTAATGATTAACGAGACTTTACGGATGCGCTGCTTCCGTCCGGTGATTCCCCCGACTTGTTTTTCTGATAGTAGTGTAATGTCTGAGATCATGTTAGTGTCCGGTTAAGCTGATTTTGGTTGCGGCCACATCGATAGCCCCTGTGGTAATCACGCCACCCCCGAAAGGGAGTCCGAAGTAGACCACGGTCCCTTCAGCTTGCGTGTGCTCTGCTGTAGCGACAGGGACAAAAAGCTCCTCTGTTGCCACGTCAGCGATGACTGTGACTGGTGTGCCATAGTAGACCTCGTTTAACTCAAGTGACTTTGAGTAAAGGCTGTTTGGCGCGGTCCCTCCTTGTGCTGTTGCAGCCGCCCGGAAGGTTGCTAAGGCCGTTTGGCTGATCTGGGTGACTAGGGCACCGATAGAGCGGTTCCCGTGTTTGCGTCGTTTGGCTCGTGTGAAGCCGGTAGTTAGTGCGAAGATAGCCATATTATACTGTTCCGAAGATTGTGAAGTAAAATGGGCCATCGGCCGCAATTACGTGTTCATAGAGGTACGTGCCAAGAGCCTTATACTTGATAAGGTAAATGCCGGTTTCTGTCTCCTCAAGGAGTGCTGGGTAGATCGCATCTTCCACCAGCGTAACGGCTGCAGAGACATCTGTGATCTTCTTAAATCCAAAAGCAGCAGCAGGCCAAATAGTGCCCGTTGTGTGTCCGGTGGGAAGGGTAACCAAAACTCGGCGACCCTCCTGTTTGACGTCCTGTGTGGTTGGTTCAACCCAACGTTCGAGGACCTCAACGTTTGTGCGTAATAGTGTTGACATAGTTTAATTGGCGGGGGAGCAGAACTTCCACTCCCCCGCCGTGTTGGGTTGGTTAATTGACTTAGGCCACTTCCTGGAGGTTGTGGATCATCATGTGCGAGTCCGGGAACTGCATCTCGAGACCGGCCTCAGTGAGGTACTGGTGCTCGATGTAGTCAGCGTTGTTCGGCTGGATGTTTTCCTGGAGGATCGTGTTGCGGTTGTTAAGCGGCACGACTGCGAGGTTGTTCACGTCGAGGTAGAGGCCAGAGTACTTGAAGTCTGGATTCTGACTGAACATCGGGTGAGTGTGGAAGCCCACGGTTCCCGCCGGTGTGGTGACGGTGTTGATGACGAATTTCATCTTCTCGTCGCCGATCATCTCGGTGTTGACTTGGACGCGACCTTCCCACATTTCTGTGAGCGTGGTCAAGTGGCCGTTTCCACAGAAACAGATCTTCATGAAGTTCTTGTCGTTGGTCTGCTCGAACAAGCGATCCATGTAGCGGTTGTAGTCTTTCTGGGCGATTGTGCCAGCCGCGTTGTCGATGATCCGCTTGTTTGGATCAGCGTCAGTCGTGGCAGATGCGGCAGTGTCCCAGTCACGCAGGAAGTTGTAGATTCCCTTGGTCGTGCGACGTGGCTTCGTGCGGGAGTCGATTGGATCGACAACATCACGGTTGGTCTTCATGCCCCAGAGACAAGCTGCTTCCAGCTCGTTGGCGTGACGACGCATGGACTGCCATGCCTTGTCAGCGTAGTGGCCCGAGTCAGACCACTTCATGCCTTCCTGGAGTGACGAACCAGTGCTGTCCCATGCAGTCTTGAAGATCTGCATGTAGTTGGTGGACAGCTCAGGCAAGCGGTAAAGGCTGCTTGGCGAGTGAGAACCCTCAGCCATTGCGGAACCAATGATGTGGACGCCAACACTTACGGAAGCGGCCCAGTCACCGACTTGGTTATCAATGGTGGCTGCACCCTGCTCGAGTTGGAACTTGAACTTGGCAGTCGTCATGATCTCGGTGACAACACCGTAGAGATCGGTAGTACCGGCACCCGAGAGTGGGACACCTTTGATCCAGATCGTGTGGCCAACAAGGAGCTTGTTAGTTCCGTTAGCTTCGGTGACACAACGGTAAACAGTACCGTGGGCCAAGGCCTGTGTCGTGAATGCCGTGTCGTTCCCCTCAGCGGAGAATGGACCAGCGGAACCAATGCGACCGGTTTCGATACGCATGTTCTCCTCGCGGCCTTCATACCAGCCCCATTCGACTTTGTCCGATGCTTCGGTGTCTGCCATGGAGAGCAGTCCGGTCATCGGCGCACCGCCGTTAGGGAATGAGTAGAAAACCTTTCGGCGTGCATTTTGACTCTGGTGTGCAGCCAGGTCAGTGGTGGTCGTGAGACCGAGTAGTGTAGTCATAGTGTTAGTTAATTAGCTGTTGCATTCTGCTGTCGGAGCGACTGATTATCGGAGCGCTGACACGGCTCTCTGCTGGGCAGATTGCAATGCATTAGTCGCTGGAGAACCTCCGGCTCCACCTTGGCCACCAGGAATCTGGGTAGCAGGCATGGTGGAAGTTTGCGGTGTTTTTGTTGGTTGTGTCGCGGTAAGTGTAAAGTTAGGGTTAGCACGCTTGATGACGGCCTCGGTTGCAGAAGCAATCGCTTGCATCTTTGACTTTGCGTCGGTGAATTGTTGCCCACCCATACTTTGGGCTACGAGGACAGCGGTGTCCCGGTGTTCTTTGAGGGCAGGGAAGGACGTGAAGAATGTCTCCTCGGTCTTTTGTCCCGTAGCAGATGCTACGTATTCTTGCAGGGGTGCCAGCTGCTCGTTCACAGCACCTAGGCGCTGCTCGATGAGTTGGTTTGCGATGGTGAGAATGTGCGTAGCGAGACCGTCTTGCATCCCATCGAGTGCGGATTGCTGGGCAGCAAGGTCATTGCCGTCTTCACCGCCCATCAACTGGGACATGAAGTTAGCTGCTGGCTTCCAGCGACGTGTGGCTTCGTTGATCTGATCCTGTGTGGGAGGTGTGACAGGGGCAACAGGTTGGTTCTGTTGTTGCTGACGTGCGAAGGCCTCAGCGATTGAATCTGCACTGAGTGGTGCGGCGGCAGGGGCAACCGGTTCTGCGACAGGTGTTGGTTCGGTTGGTGTTGGTTCAGCAGCAACCGGTTCGTCTACAGGAGGAGCCTCCACTGGTTCCGAGCTAGGTGCGATTGGGAGTCCGCCACCACCTCCGCCTTCAGGGGCGTCTGGGTTGGCTTCTTCGAGAATGAGGTCGATTAACTTTAACATGGTATTTGGTGGTTTGGTTTATTTACGGGTTACATTGGTTGACCAAGGTCTCCAGGATATTGGAGTGCCTCGTTCAGATCTAATTCACTTGGGGAAGCCTCGCCGTCGAATAGGCCTTCGGCTTCGTGTTCGAGGTTTGCTCTGTAAACTTTAATCAGCCCGCGGAACTCAAGGAGTCCTTTAATGAAACCCATGTCTTGCTCACGGGCTTTCTCGTCCCAGGTATCTGCTGGGATTCGAGTTACGCCAAGGAGGTTATCATGGGCTTGTGCTTCACAGTCGCGAAGCAAGGTAATGGTGATGGGATTTGATTCCCAGACAAGGAGAGACTGGAGTTTATCCTTGGCCTCCTGCATTCGGGTTTCCGGGTTGTTCGTTTCCAAGGGTGTTTACGGGTTGGGGTTGTAGTTGCTGTTGTGTTTGCTGACGTTTAAGTCTAGCGCGAAGTGAGTGGCGATTAAGATCACCAGAGCCACGAAGTTGCATGATCTCCTTGAACACGCTTGATGCGTCAATGTCGAAGGCCGCTGCTGCGTCTGGTGTAGTCATGACGACTTTAAACAGGTCGCTTAACGCCTGTGCCATATACATCTTCTGGTTAGGGTCGGTGGAATCTAGGACAAAGAAGTCAGCACCAGCAGCAAGGTGCGCTGGGTCAGCTTTGAACAAGGCCCACTGTTCCTCGTGGAGCGCCATAGCCTCCGGATCAGTTGGATCAGGTGCTCCGACGCCACGGTCAAAGCTAGCACGTTCCAGCCCTTGGCGTAGGTTGATGTTTAGTGCACCGCTTAATGGTGCAAGTCCTTGGGCGAAGATACACGCTCCGATGGTGCGGAGTCTACCACCGGCTCCTTGGTTAGCTGCGCCCCTCTCTGTTGCGCTTCTTCTGCCTTTACCTACGGAACCGGTGGCGTTCTCATTGACCCCCGTCACTAGAAACATTAGCTCAATCAACTGCTGGGCATTAGCCATGTGTGCCCCGGTGACATCTGTGGTCTGTAGCTGAAAGACCTTGTCCGAAATTCTCTGTCGTTCGACCGATTTCCGTAGTGGGATCATTGGTGCCCGCGACTGCAGTTTGGCAGGGTCAATGTATTTCGGGTCGAACAACAGCTGGTGGTCCAGGTTTCTCCGCACTGAGAGGATGTGGGAGTTAATGAACCAGCTGATTGTTTCTTGAAGTTTGTCAACAATGCCAGCAAGACCTTGTCCGACGAACTCGTGAATGTCTGAGTCAAACTGACCTACGCTGACAGTGAACTCACCGTGGAGGTAGTTCGCAGGTTCGGCACGAATGACACGGTGATCGTTAGCAACCCAGACGATCCAGGTTACTGGGTAATCTTCAGTGCCTAGTGGTTCCCCGTCAACGAGGAAGTCTTTAGGGATGATCTTTACCTGTTGGCGAAGCACTGCGACCATGTCAGACTGTGCGTCTGTGTTGCGCGTGGTAGGTTGCTTGATGTAACGATTACGCTTGCCGCTACGTCCGTGGGCTCCCCATGATTCTGTCTGGAAGTCTCTGATGTGCTCAACACCAGCGACAACACCCTCGGCTTGAAGTTTCTTCAGGGATGTTTTCGACATCTCCTCCTCAATCCCGACGAACTCACCATCCTGCATACGTGTCAATGGCACGCTTGGGTCTGGGAAGAAGCGGTAAGGTGAAACGCTGTAGATACGGTTACCTTGGAACGTGGTCGTCTCGACCATTTCCTCAGTCGTGCTTGTATACGAAGCACCCATGAAGGACGACTCGTTCATGGTGGTTTGAGGGAACCAGGACTTTTCAGTCACCCATGTGTGCTCAATGACACCAAGGTTAAACCGTGCAGCGTCGAGGAGAAACTGGTAAAGGACAAGAGGCCACTTGGACTTACGACAGTCCCGGTCAACAAGCTTCTCCACAACTTCCCGGATCTTGTAATCCTGTGCGTCTTGTGGCGAATACTCGAATGCGTATTGATTCTGCTGGAAGTACAGGAACAGGAAGGATACAAGCGTGTGCACCTGTGCCCTGGCCGTTGGAACCACCATCTTCTGTGGCTCTTTACGTTTGGCTGCTTGTTGGTCAACCTTGTCAGCAGTAACACTGCCGGCGACAGTATCCGAGTGCTTATCCCACTGTCCGTGGTAACCGCACATGGTGCTCGCAGAGCGTGAGTGTTGATCCATGACCAACTTACGCAATGCTTTGTGGAGGTCTGATTCCTCCTCACGCATGAGTGCTTCTTTGACGTCTTCGGCTAGCATTCTGTTTGGTTCATCTCGTGAACTGGATTAAAATTGTCCCCAAGCGTCTCCCGAACGACCGACGACGGCTTCCGGTAGGGCAAGGTGATCTGATTGGATATCTGCACGGGCTTCGACAGGTTTGTCGTCGCGCATGCGTGAAGGGGCTTCGTAGTCTAGACCGTCGAGGACCATGCGGTAGAAGTTCTCCATCATGTGGTCATTGGAGTCGATGGGTTTTTCTTTGATTGGGTCCCACGCGTAGCAGTCAAACTCGTAAAGGGTTCGCTCTAGGTAGGAGGAGAAGAAGATGTAGTTTGGTCTGGAGAGTGCTCGACGGGTTTCAAGGATTCCGCGTGACAGAGCGCGGGTGGCTTTGTGTACGATGAGGCCCTCTTTGTCGAAGTCATCTACCATGGCTGACCCGTCACGAGGAGATTCCTCGAATGCGATCCAGTCACAGGGGGCTGAGTCAACGTCGTAGTTCTTTGTGATGTTGAGGATGTCACGGGCTAGATCGGAAGCCAGCGATCGTTCAAAGATCTCGGCGAAGAAGTAAACTTCGCCAGTAGGTGCAGTGGCGGAGAACAGCACTGCGTGAGGGTTTTTTGTGTGTGGGTCAATCGCAAAGCGTACTTTGTAGTTCGCTGGTGGTGTCGACATATCTTTCCACCCATGCGGTGGCTCTGTATATACGTGCTTGGCGTAACCGAATTGGGGGTAAATGAGTCCCTGGTAGTGGCTGGGCTTACCTTCAATTCGAGTCTCGATTTCATCCTCGGATAAGTCGGAGATAAACTCCTGTTTTGCTGCTGCGGAGAGGTGGGGATTGTCGTGCATGGAACCAACCATGACCCAACGGTTGGCACCTTTGACTGTGAACAGGTTTGGGTTGTTCTGGTCGATGATTGTGCGAGGGGAACCAATGAACATGTCATTGATCCAGCGTTCGCGGAGAGGTGTGCAATTGAACCAAGCTGACCCGTGGGCGTCAACTAGTCCACGAGCAACGGCCTTCCACATGAGTTGTGGACAAGGTTCATCGACCATGACCCAGTCCCAGTTGGAGGATTCTTGACCCATGCCATCTGACTTGAAGGACCGGACGGTATCGAGGTGGATTGTGGAGATGCCCCCGTGGATGCTTCGGATGTAGAGGGTGGAGATTGCTCCGGTAGACTGCCGGGTTGCTCGGATGATTCCTGGGGATTTTCCGTCATCATTTTTTCTGAGGTCAGGGAGGAACTTGAACAACTTACCACGGCCGATACCGTCTTCTTCGGAGGTGAAGATCTCGTGTGCTTTGTCCCAGTCTTGGACAATGATTAGTCCTTTGGTTGGTCTTCGTGGGATCCCAAAGAAACATGCTTCGTGATCAGGTCGACCTTCATGCCTGCGCGTGATTTCTCCGCCTTTGCCCAACACGTTGAAAGAGAGTTCATACCATGGGCGGTATCCGATGGCCCAGGCACACGCTTCGGAAGCCCCCATGTCGGATTTGCCGAAGCGATTACCTGTGCGCATGTAACGACGTCGATGAGCTCCTGCACGGTGAAATAGATCCTGTTTGTAGTGGGGTTGGTAGTAGCGGAGGCCAAAGGCGCGACGCAGCTTTTCCTTACGTTCGAGTGCCTCAGCGAGGTCTCGTTTGTCTTGTAAGGATAGGGTGGGAAGGCTCACTTGGTTTCTTTACGAATGAATGAGTTGAGTTCGCTTAACAGGTTTTCGATAACAACTAGCTTTTCTGTGTTGAACTCTTGGCGAATGTCGAGTTCAACGATTTGCGATTTGAGTGGTCCAACGGCCGAGGAGATTAGGGCAGCTTTTTGTGCTTCGGTTTGGTGGATCTGTGCATCTGCATTGAGGTGTGCTGTGAAGTGGGCTAAAGGGACCTCAATGCGGACTAAGCGGTCATCAATCCGAGCAAGGTGTTTAACTACAGCCGCATGACCATCTCCAGAGATATGTTGGTTAAGCCGTTCTTGGACAATGGTAAAGGCAACGATACCTGCGATGAGAGCTAAGACTAAGGGAAGTAGGCTAAGGTAATTAAATCGTGGACGTGCTTTGCGTTGGAGGGCTGACAGGGCCTGGAGGATCAGGTCTTCCTTTGCTTCACTCATTGAGGTAACGTCGTGATACAACTGGGAATCCAGCGCGGCGTTGGGTTTCTTCGAGAAGGACATAAGGGAATGAGCGAACACGTTGTCCCCAATCGTTGTTGCGGAAAGGGTTTTTGTACTTCTCCAAGAGGGAGTAGATTAGCGGACGGAGAGTGTTGAAATCAGCTGGGCGATTGGTTTGGCAACCGAGTGAGGAAGTGGAACGAACACCTCCAGAGTGCCAGTTGATTGCATGGAAGCCGAGGTCTTCGTAAGGTGGATCACCATCACGGACTACGGTGAACTTCTCACAGCCCCGAAACGCCAGGCGTCCTTTGTGCTTGCCTGTGCCGTAGAGGTGGATTCCCGGTTTCAGCACCGCCATACCTTTTCGGGAACCACCTCCGAAGCCCTTGCGGTATCCGTTCGGGTCTGTATTACCGTTGAAAGCGGCAAACCCGTCTGGCCACACAATGAAGTGCGCGTCGTCGTAGATGCGACGGTCATTGACGCCGGGTTTGCCTAGAGAGTCAAGACGGTAGCCCCGGATGGCAAGGACTGCGAGACGGGTTTGGTCGACCCCGTTCTTGGTGAGTATGCTGCGGACAACAGACTCAGGAAGTTTTGGTTGGGTGAACATTATTGGATTAACTGATTGTTCCCCCTGTTGCTGAGTCTAGTGTTACGTAAAGTCCGTTAGCTTTGACTAGAGTGAGGTCTCCAGCATTTCCGTAACACTGCATTGCAGAGAGTAAGGGAACCGATGCCGACGACGCAGCAGTTGGGAACGTGTAGATTTGCGCGTCGTTCTTGAGGGCGTAGATAGTTGTACCGGCCCGTTGAAAGCCGATGCGATCTCCGGTGAGAAACGTGCCAGACCATCTTAAAGTTGCACCTTCGTATAGGAATAACCCAGCAGTATTCGAAGCGTAAGCATACCAGTCACAATTACTGGCAAAGGATGCCGATCTCGAGGGATAGGCGGTCTCAACTAAGCAGAACTTACGATACTCGTCTACCTCTACAAACTCGGCATCCAATGTAAATGCCGTTGTGAAAACAGGAGTTACGTTTACGAATGCGTTAGTCCAACTGTCCACCGCCGTTTTAACGTAGGTTGAGTTGAAGGGTGTGTCAACGGCAACTACGCTTGTAACCAAGCTGTGGCTCAAAGGTGCTGATAGCCCCGATGTAAGCGGAGACTTCATTTAGTAAGTTACTGGACGAATCTCGATGACGGTTGCAGCGGTGACTGATGTGTCCCATGTGACATTGACCGTTCCAGTGGAAGTGAACTCGACACCACCTGGGAGGATCATTGGGAAGTCTGCGTAGCTTGCAAGTGCTGCATCATCCACACCCATACCGAAGTTCAGGCCGATGTCACCCCCGGCTGCGTTACCAGAGACCAAGAACATGAATCTGCGTCCGGCAGGGATCTGGAAAGTGACGTTGCCTGCGGTGGCACTGACAGTTGTCCAAAGTAACGGGTTTACTGGTTTACGATATTCGGCTGCTTTTGTCGCTGCCCTGAGTGCTGAGTCTGCCATGAGATTATAGAGTAATTGTTTGCTTGATTGATTGCTGGGTGCTTAAGGTGCAAAGCCAGACATTAAGTAGAATGCGAAGAAAGCGACCCAGCCGAGGGTTGCTATGATTGCCAAGATCATTAAGAATGTCTTGAGCAGGATGATCACTTATCCTTCAACGGGTAGTTGATTGGTGGTTCGGACTCCACTGCGTCTGGCGCTTCAGGGTCGTCGATGAGTTCAAAGGTCCAAGCTGGTCCAGTCCGCACTCGCCCAATGTCAGCTTTGATTCCAACTGACCAGGAGTTGCCTGCTCGTGGGCTGACGTTGAAGTCGGTTCCTGTTCCGCGTTGGTCGAGGGAGGAACACGCCGGGAGGGATAGAAGTAAGAGTAAAGAAAAGAGGGATTTCATTTGATTGCGACTTTGGCTTTTCTGCGTCCGAGGATGGCTCCAACGGTGGCTACGATGCCAATAACACCTGCGACGACCGCTTCAACCTCTGAGCCAGTTGCGCCTAACTTAAAGGCAGCGGCTAAGGTTGTCGCGAGTCCGTAAATCGCACTGCGAATAGTTGAGGATTGATACCAGGGTTTACTTCCAGTCATAACAGGGATTAGGTCAATGGGTGGTGCTTTACGCTTTCGGGTTAACCAAGGTTTCATCTTCGTTGCTGTCTTTCGGCTTGCACATGAACAGTTTAGCCTGCAAGGTTTCGATCTTGATTGAGAGTTGTTCGTCCTCTGCGATTGGATCAGTAGCGACTTCGTTGGTGATGTTAGAGTCCAAAGCCTTACCCATAACTGGCTTACCCATTCCGCGATCCATAAGTCCGAAACAGATATCCGCACGGGCTTTACCAGGCAGTGTCGTGCTCGTGGCAAGTTGCAATAAATTCACGATCAACTCAGGCAGCGCCCCGACAAGCATCTTCTGCACGACCCGTGGGCCTTTAGCGTTAGCCTCTGCCATCAAGATCGCACGGAAGTCAGCGGTCTCTCTTAACTTCGCAATGCTATTAACCGGGATCTTAACCTTCTCCGCAATGTCCAGAACAGCCATGCCATTCACCATCATCGCTGCGATCAACTGTTGAGTCTCCTCAGGTGCGATCTGCATCGCTTCCATCCCTTCCAGCCCCGGTGCACTCTCCGTAGCTTCCCGTTGGAACTTCAATTCCTTCGGACCGGGAGTCCCCGCGGTACCCAGCAGCTCCTTATTAAACACCTCCGACCTCCTTCTTCTGTTTCCCCTTAGGCGTTTTGATCCCACTCAGGCGCTTCACCTGCTCTGGCATCTCGACCTCAGTGTATTTAATCAACTTCATATCAACTCCTTTTTCGCTGTGCAATAACCTACCCCCACTCTCCCCCAATTGCAACTAGTTTCTCCTGCTTTCTTTTCCCTGTCTGGTTCATGCCGTGAACTGAACCTATTGCGCATTGCTTGACATGTTGGAAAAGCTGAGGCAAAAATTTTTAATGGCGTA